>WBZO01001310.1_pt1 | contig 39738 bp, 34 predicted proteins | sample 5204261 | NCBI WGS metagenome assembly WBZO01 (sample SAMN12412400, study PRJNA552823) | activated sludge metagenome | isolation source: activated sludge from anammox sidestream of wastewater treatment plant... | place: USA: North Carolina | collected 2017-09
GAAGATGATGAAGAACACGAGCGGGATCAGAATCCTGAGTCGCTCGCGCGCCCGCACCTGGAATTCGTACTGACCGGTCCACTGCAGGGTGTATCCGCTCGGGAGCTGCAACCCTTTCGCGATCGCGGCCTTCGCCGCGTCGACGTAGCCGCCGATATCACTCGTCGCGGTGTCGACGTAGACGTAGCCTGCAAGCTGTGCATCTTCGTCACGGACCATCGCGGGTCCTGGCGTCAGGACGATCTCGGCGAGCTGACCAAGCGGGACTCGTGCGTCCATTGGCGTCTTGACGAGGACGCGCTCGAGCGCCGGCAGACTCTCGCGGAACTCCCGCGAGTAACGGACGTTCACTGGATAGCGCTCGCGTCCCTCGACGGTCTGCGTGACGTTCTCGCCACCAAGGGCCGACTGAATGACGTCCTGCACGTCCTCGATCGTGAGACCGTGCCTGGCGATCGCCTGACGGTCAATGCGAATGTCGGTGAAGTACCCCTGTGCGACGCGTTCGGCGTAGACACTTCGTGTGCCTGGCACCTGCTGCAGAATGCGCTCGATCTGCTGGCCGAGTCCTTGGATCACGTTGAGATCCGACCCAAAGATCTTGATGCCTACAGGCGTCTTGATCCCGGTCAGCAGCATGTCGAGCCGGTTGCGAATCGGCTGCGTCCAGACGTTCGGGAATCCCGGAAACTGCAGCGTGCCGTCCATCTCCGCTTGGAGGCTCTCGAACGTCAGGCCCGGGCGCCACTGGTCACGCGGCTTCAGCACGACGGTCGTGTTCACCATCCCCATCGGAGTGTTGTCCGTCGGCGTCGTGCCTCGGCCAACGGTGCCGAACACTTGTTCAACCTCCGGCACCTTGCGCAGCAGTTTGTCCTGGACCTGCAGCACCCGCGTGGCCTCCGTGATCGACATGCCCGGCGGCGATGTTGGCATGTAAAGCATCGAGCCCTCGTACAGCGGCGGCATGAACTCACTGCCGATCACAAACAGCAGTGGAATCGTGAGCGGGACGACGGCAAAGTTGACGACGAGCGCCGTCCACTTGAACCGTAGCGCCGCGCGGAGCAGCGGCTCATACAGCCAGGTGAAGACCCGCGAGATCGGGTTCACCGACTCCGGCTTCAGCCGTCGTCCTCGAATAAAGATCGTCATCAGGACCGGGACGAGCGTGATGGACAGGAGCGAGGCGAGCACCATCGCCGACGTCTTGGTGAACGCCAACGGCCGGAACATCCGGCCTTCCTGCGCTTCGAGCAGAAACACCGGCACGAACGACACGATGATGATCGCCAGTGAGAAAAAGATGGCGCGGGCGACCTGTTTCGCGGCTCCGATGATCGCGCGTGGCTGATCCTCGTACGCGATCGGCTCGTCGGGCTCTGAGACATGGCGGTACGCGTTCTCCACCATGACAATCGACGCATCGACGAGCACGCCGATCGCCAAGGCGAGCCCACCGAGCGACATGATGTTCGAGTTCACGTCTAGGTAGTACATCGGGATGAACGCCGCCACGACCGCGATGGGCAGAGCCAAAATCGGCACCAGGGCCGATCGCACGTGAAATAGGAAGATGAGGATCACCAACGAGACGACGATGGCTTCCTCAATGAGCGTGCGCCTCAGCGTCCCGATGGACTCGTTAATCAAACCGGACCGGTCGTAGGTCGGAATCACGCGGACGCCTGCGGGTAAGGAGTGCTGCACCTCCTGGAGCTTGGCCTTGACACGGTCGATGACGCGCAACGCGTTCTCGCCGAAGCGCATCACGACGATGCCACCGACGACTTCGCCTTTACCGTCCAGTTCTGCCACACCTCGCCGGATGTCCGGACCCAAAGCCACGTTGCCGACGTCCTTGACCCGGACCGGCGTGCCTCGGGCGTCGGCCCCCAACGACACGGAGGCAATGTCGTCGAGCGAGGTGAGATAGCCACGACCCCGAACCATGTACTCACGGCCCGAGAATTCCAGGAGCCGGCCTTCAACTTCGTTATTGCTCGCGCGGATTGCGTGGACGACATCCTTGATGGATTTGTCGTATGCCGCGAGCTTGTTTGGATCGAGATTTACTTGGTACTGCTTGACGAACCCACCGATGCTGGCAACTTCGGCCACGCCGTCCACCGACGCGAGGGCGTACCGGAGGAACCAGTCCTGCAGGCCGCGCAACTCTGCGAGATTGCGCTGCCCGCTTTCATCGACCACGGCGTACTGGAACACCCACCCGACTCCCGTGGCGTCGGGACCGATCGTCGGATTGCTGCCGTCCGGCAATCGGCCCCGAATCCCCTGCAGGTATTCGACGACGCGGCTGCGTGCCCAGTAGATGTCGGTGCCGTCTTCGAAGATGACGTAGACGTACGAAATACCGAAGTCGGTGAATCCACGTACGGTACGGACACGAGGCGCCGAGAGCAGGGCGGTCACGATCGGGTAGGTGATCTGGTCTTCGATGATGTCGGGACTGCGCCCCATCCATTCGGTCGACACGATCACTTGCACGTCCGAGATATCCGGCACGGCGTCGAGTGGTGTCGCCGTCATGGCCCAGATGCCCCAGAGCGTCAGCACGACGGTCCCGGTGAAGACCAGGAACCGATTGCCTGCGCACCAATCGATGATCCGACTGATCATGTTTGCCCTCTGTGGCCCGAAGTGAAGCCGGACACGACGTGGTGTCCGTCTTCAGGCGGGCTGTCACTTCGCGGTGATCGGAAACTTCTTGCTCCCCAGTTCCTTGCCGGCGCGCTTCACCATCACCGTCGCATCCCACGTGCCGGCCATCATCACTTGGCCGGTCCCGACGTAGGCGCCGTCCTTGTAGGTGTCATCTTTCCGGTATTTGAGCGTCACCGTGTTCTTCATCTCGGGCATCTTCATCGCCGGCATAGCGGCCATGAAGAACTGCACCGACACCTCTGCGTCGGCAATGGGCTTGCCGTCCGGCCCCTTGACCATGACCTCGAACGTGTTCTCGCCCATCTTTGGCGGCGTGGGCTTGCTCATCAACATGATGTCAAGGCTGGGCTTCTGTCCCGCCGCGGGCTGCTGCGCAGTTCCCACCGATGAAGAGCCAAGGGCGAACGCGACGAGCAGCGCCGCAAAAGCCAACCTGCGTGTGTGAAGGTGTGTGTTCCTCTTGTCAGACATCGTCATCTCCTCCTGTGTGTTGCGTCCTCATCGTCGTTACCTGGCCACAACCGCAACTTGTTTGCGACCGAGTTGCTGACCACCTTTGCTGACGGTGACCGTGACATCCCAGCGGCCGGCCATCATCACTTGCCCCGGACCGCGAAACACGCCGCCGCCCGCGTGCGGCAGCTTCGTCTCGTTCCGCATCGCCGGCATGTTCATCGTGGGCATGGCCGGCATGAAGAACTGCACCGACACGTCGGCATCGGTGACCGGCTGCCCAGAGGCATCCTTGACCGTGACCTCGAACACGCTTTCGCCCGTCTTAGGAGGATCGGGCTGCGGCCGAAAAGTAATGTCGAGCGCCGCCGAAGTTCCGGACGGCGCCTTCGAGGCGGATGGTGCTGACTCGTAGTTCTGGAGACCGGCGCGCAGCTGGCTCTCCGAGTCCAGGAAGAACGTCGCGCTGGTCGCGACCTGGTCCCCCTCTTTCACACCCTTAAGAATCTCGATGCGATCGTCGAGACGGCGACCGATCGTGACCGAGCGAGGCGTGAAGTAGCCGTCGCCCTGAGCGACGAAGACGACCTGCTGTTTTCCGGAGTCGAGGACGGCGTTGGCAGGAACGGTCAGACCCGTCGCCCCGGTGCCGTGGAGCTCGACGTTTGCGTACATGCCGGGTCTCAATTGGCCACGTGCGTTGGCGAACTGGAATCGCACCTTGACGGTGCGCGTGTTCTCCTCGACGAACGGATAGATGTAAATCGAGCGTCCATCGAATGACTCGCCGGGATAGGCGTCGAGCGTGATCGTCGCGCGCTGTCCGACGCGTGCCAACGGCATCTCCTGCTCGTACACATCTGCCTCGACCCAGACGACCGACAGGTCAGCTACCTTGTACAGCGTCTGGCCGGGCATGACGTGCATGCCGCGAAGAGCGGGCTTCTCGATAACAAAGCCGGTGAAAGGAGAGCGGAACGTGATCGCATCAGGCGGGCGCCGCGTCTCATCGAGTGAGGCGATCTCCTCTGGCGGGAGATCCCACAGGCGCAGCCGCTGACGCGCGGCCTCGACGATGCGGTCCGCATACTCGCGGGCATCGGCAATCGCCGAATCCCTGACCTGGTCGCGCGTCTTGAGTGCGAGCAGATACTCGTTCTGCGTTGTCAGCAGTTCGGGGCTGTAGAACGTGAACAGGGGTTGTCCCTTTTGGACTGGCTGCCCTGTGTAGTCAACGTGCAACTCCCGGATCCACCCTTCCAACTTCACGTTCACATCCGAGAGCCGGGTCTCGTCGTAGCGAACCACGCCGGTCGTTCGCACCATGCCGGTCATCGTCTCGCGTGTGACGGGAGCCGTCCGGACACCAATGAGTTGCTGCCGTTGCGGATCGATCGTGACGTCCCCGCGTGCGACGACATCCGTCGATGCCGGTGGGTCTGGCGCGGGTGCCGATGGCGCGCCGCCCTGCGTGGCCATCGTGTCGTGAGTGCGTTCTCGAGGCCGCAGCCTGTCGCGAAAGGCGTAAACGGCGACGATGAGTACGATCACGACGACCAGGGTGACGGCGCCGCCGATGGCTCGTCGAGTGTTGAAGGCCATGGTCACTTCACCTCGACAAGCGCGGTGAGCGCCGATGCGTCTGGAATGTCTGTTCCCAAGGCGCGCGCCAAGTCCGCCAGCGCCAATTCCCGGTCGCTGAGCGCACGGTAGTAATTCAATTCGGCGTCGAGGAGTGCGCGCTGATTGTCGATGAGCGCAAGAAAATCGACGCGGTCCGTCTGGTAGGCGACGCGCGAAAGCTCGAGTGTCTGCTCGGATTGAGGCAGCACGGTCGTGCGCAGGAGCGCGGCACGCTGCGTGGCGGCTGTCGCCCGAATGTAGGCGTCATGGACCGCCAGGCGAATTTGACGTTCAACCGCGCGAGCGTTCGCCTGTGCCGCCGTGATGTCTGCCGTGGCTTCCGCCCGCTTCGCGTCCAATCGTCCCCGCGACCACGGGGCATTTGGCCACGTCATGCCGGCCGAAGCGGTCCACGCCCCAGCCTCGCGCGGCATCAGCATGTAGCCGCCGCCCACGAAGAAATCAGGCTTGGACTCGCGGGTCACCACCGCGAGTGCGGCCTGAGCGCGTTCAGTGGTCAATTGGGCGGTCTTGAGCTCCGGGTGTTGCTCGATGGCCACGCGCTGTAGCTCTTCCGAGGTTGGTAACGTGACCTCTTCGCGCGGTTCATCTACAGGACCAATCAGGGCCTGTGGATCGCGATCCAGCAGTGTATTGAGCCTTGCTGCGGCACTTGCGGCGTTCTCCTCGTGCATCACGAGGTCCTCGTGCAGCTTAGAGACCTCGACGACCGCTTTGAGCACATCCTGTTGAGGGCTGCGCCCTGTCGCGTACTTGATCGTAGAGGCGTCTGCGAACTGCCGAAGGAGCCCGACGCTGGCAAGATGAATGTCGATGGCTCGACGCGCGACCACCAGGTCGGTGTACGCGCGCGTCACGTCCTTGACGACCTCTCGAGCGCGAACGACGATCTCGTTTGAGGCGAGTTCGACGTCCTTCTCCGCCACTGCGGCGCGCAACGCCCGTTTGCCACGTCCGGGCAGTTCCTGCTGCACGGTAAACATGTACATGTTCGTGTTCAGCGGATTCAGCGTGGTGACCGGCCACTGCCAGATTTGCACCTCGAACGACGGCGGCATCAGATAGCGCTCTTGATCAGGGCGGTGCCGCGCGGCTTCGAACTGCGCGCGCAGAGCGATCAGCGTGGGATTGCGCTGAAGCGCCTCGTCAACCGCAGCCCTCAAGGTAAGGGGCGGACCGTCGTAGGCCCGGCGCGCGAGCGCGCCGTGGAGGTGTTCCGCGGCCTGGGCCATGACGACCCGAGGTGCCAGAATCGAAACGAGCAGGATCCCAGGAATCAGAAGTCTTCGCGCCATATCGCACTCGCCACACACATGGAGAACCATCGCGATGCACACCACACGTGCATTGCGAACCACGAACAAATGGCGAAACTGTTAGAGGCGGAAGACCGAGACGAGCAGGTGCGTCGATCGACTCGAGTATCGCGGGGTGCTGGAATCAAATGCCGCGACGGTTCTCAGATCGGTGGGTGGAATCAGGTTAGCGACACCCACACTGACCGCGACGAGAGCGGGGGATGCGATCTGCGACGACGGCGGCGCGGCTGCGAGTGACGTAAGGCTGGGAGACTCGGTGGGGCAGCACCCCTTCTCGAGCGCCATCTCGCCACAGTCATGGTTCATGGCCGCGCAGCACGTCTTCTGCGCTGGCGTCATCTCGACGGCCAGGAGGCACGTCGCAGACGAGATGATAAACAGCGCCATGGCCACCGTTGCGGCGATTAATCGGCCAGCCGGTCGCATGCCTCGAACCATGATCTCAATGTTCATCTTCGTCCGTAGACCCCAACGTGTCAATTGCGGCGATAGCCGCCCGGCGACCAATCGGCGATCGCAGTCTCCAAGACCGCCCCGCCTCTACAGGTCAATTCGCGGGTGCTCGCCGTTTGGTTACACGGGCGATTCGACAGTGACGCTGACCATGAAGGTGTAACCACGGTCCTGGTCGCCACGAACTCATGGATGTAGAACGCGATAACCGAACCACGCGACGGTCCTTGGCACCAGCGGTGCTCTCCTGAGGCTTCGAAAAACAGCCGCCGGGCAATACGATGGCGATGTCATGGACCCGGAGGCGTCGGAAGTCGAGCTGCGATCCCTGATGATCGCCGCACTGGATGGCGACGCAGACGCCCATCGGCGGCTGCTGTCGAGTCTTGGTACCCGGTTGCGTGCGTACTTCAAGAGTCGCCTGAAGCGGATGAATCGAAGCGCTGAGGATCTGGTGCAGGAAGTGCTCCTTGCTGTTCACACACGCCGGCATACGTACGACCGCTCTCAACTGTTCACGCCGTGGGCGTACGCGATTGCCCGCTACAAGCTCGTCGACTATGTGCGCCGTACTCGGGGGTCCATAAGCCACGTCGCGATCGAGAGTGCGGCGGAACTCACAGCGTATGACGATCGCGAGGCGGTCGAAAGTGGGTTGGACTTGGATCGGCTGCTCGCGAGCGTCTCGCCGAAGATGAGACAGGCGATTCAGTACGTGAAGCTTGAGGGGCTGAGCGTGCGCGAGGCAGCGCGGCGCTCAGGGATGTCTGAGTCGTCCGTCAAAGTCTCTGTGCATCGGGGCCTCAAGCGCGTGGCGCGCCTGATCGGAAAGGAAGAAGGCGAATGAACACCGACAAGCTGATTGACGTGCTCAGCACGAATCTCGAGCCGGTCGGGCGCGGAGCGTTGACGAAAACGGTCGCGTGGGCACTGGCCATCGCCATGGTGGCGGCGTTCTGCGTCATGCTGATCACCGTGGGGCCGCGTCCTGGCGTCGTCAACGACGCCGGCCGAGGGTTTCTGGCACTGAAACTCCTGTTCGCCGTGAGTCTGGTTGGCGGAGGGGGCGTCTGGCTCTTGCGATCACTCAGGCCTGCTCGAGACGTGGTCGCGCCTTGGCGGCTTTTGGCACTTCCGTTCGGTGCCATCACCATCGCGGCTGCGGTGGACGTTATTCGCGAGACATCGGCTCCTTGGAGCCAGAGGCTGTTCGGGACCCAGTGGGCGATGTGCGTCGCCTGCATTCCTCTATTCGCGATCGTTCCATTCGCGATCCTGATCTGGGCCGCGCGCACGGGCGCGCCGACAAACCTCGCACGCACAGGCGCAATGGCCGGTCTCGTAGCCGGAGCGTTCGGTGCAGTGGCGTATGCGTTCCACTGCCCGGACGATTTCCTACCGTTCATTGCCATGTGGTACGGGGGAGGGATTGCGTTCTGCGCGATCGTCGGGGGATTCCTTGGGCCGCGGCTTCTGCGATGGTAAGTGCGACCGGCGGCGCTGCTTCGTCTTGATCGCGTTTTAAACCGATGCGTCAAGCATTTCGCCGGCTGAGCGCTACGAGTGGTTCGATGCCCGGCTGGCGTGCGTGCGTATTGGCACGTAAACGTGTGAAAACCACGAATGACGTATCGACATATGCAATCTGTTTGCGGGCTGCTATACTCGAAAAACATGGGTTGGTGGCGACACAGTCGGCTCGCTCAGGCCGTTGCGATGATCTTGCTGCTTTGGACCGCAGCCGATCTGACGAACGCCAGCCTTTGTGCGCTCGACAGCGACGAAGTCACCGCGACGTTCTCTCGCGAGTACGCGTTGACCGTGAACGCCGAGACCACGAACCCTGTGCCCTCGCAGCCGGCCGGTCACATTGACGACTGCTTCTGCTGTTCGCACTGTGTGGATGTGCAAGTGCTTAGCCCCAGTGTCGTCGCCGAACCAATCGCGCGGCGAGAACCGCCCTGTGATGTTGCTGTTCCGGACGGCTTCGGTTTCCCCCTCTACCATCCTCCGCTCGCCTAACTCCAGCTCAAGACGTGTAGCCGCGTAGGCATTTCGCCTGCGGCTGTCGATTCGTGTACGCGGTCGCGACGTGTCGCTGATCGCCGTTCACCTGCTGGAGTGTTCCATGTCGCGTGTACTGCTGTCGTGTGTCCTGTGTCTCGCGGCTACGGCCGTGTACGGACAGGACTTGGTGATCCCGGCTCGACTGAGCTTGGAGGACGCCCTGCGTCTAGCCACCGAGCGCAATCCGAATCTCGCCGCCGCCCGCAATAGCGTCGAAATTGCCGCGGCCGGACGCATCGAGGCCCGGTTGCGCCCGAACCCGGCCTTCACCTTCGAGTCGGGAAGTTACCCACTGTTCGAGTCACCGCGCCCATCGTTCATCGGCAACCAGGAGATGACGCTGCGGTTCGACCAGGAGATCGAGCTGGCGGGACGACGACGGTTGCGCACACAAGTGGCAGAGACCGGCGTGTCGACGGCGGAGGCAGGCCTCGACGATCAGCGGCGCCGTTTGGATTTCGATGTCCGCCGCGCGTACTTCACCGTCGTTCTGGCGAAGGCCGACGTCGATGTCTCCCGCGCCGCCCTGGAGGAGATCGACCGCGTCATAGGGCTGAACAGGGCCCGATACGAACAAGGCGAAATCTCTGGTGGCGAATTACGGCGCGTGCAGGTCGAGCGACTGAAGTTCGTCGATGACGTCTTCGCCGCGCAGCTGGCTCTAAAAAATGCGAGAAGCGCGCTACTGGCGCTGTTCAACGCACCAAATCTCAGTGCCGAGTTCGACGTCACCGAGCCGTTAAGCATTTCAACCTCTACAGCCGGCGTCGCATCATCGCCGCCCTTGGATCCGGTTTCTTTGCGGACGCAAGCGCTGTCGTCGAGGCCGGATCTACTCGCCGCCCAGCGCTCCGTTCAACGCGCGGACACCGAGACGTCGCTCCAGCGAGCGCTCCGCACACCCAACCTCACCGTTGGCGGCGGATATCGCCGCGATTTCGGCTCCGACGGCGTCGTGTTCGGCGTGACGGTGCCGTTGCCCTTCTCGAACCGCAACCAGGGGGGAATTGCGCGCGCCGAGGCCGAACGACGGCAAGCGGCCAACCTGGCTGCAGCGACGGCTGTCAGCGTCTCGCTGGATGTACAGCAGGCGATCAACGCCGTCGATGTCTCGGGCGCGCGTGTTCAGTACATCGAGGGCGAATACCTCACGCCGGCTCGTGAATCGCGCGACATCGTGCTCGCCGCCTACCGCCTCGGAACGGCGGACTTGATCGATTTTCTCGACGCGCAGCGGGCCTTCCGGGACACCGCTCGGACCTACAACCGCGCGCTCTATGACCAACGCGTCAGCCTCTTTCAGCTTTCGGCCGCAACCGGTGTGGCCGGCTCCATCAGGTGACCGCCATGAATGACTTGAATACAGAAACACACCGACCGGGGCGTTCCCTCGTGACCTCGGCGCTCATCCTCGCGGTGGGCGTTGTTGTTGGCGGAGGCGCAGTATGGCTGAGAGGCGGCGCGTCGCCCGAAGTGCCTGCAACTGCCGAGCACGCTCGCGAACTGCCGGCCGGGACCGTCGAAGTTCCAGAGGCGGCTCAGAACAACGCGAATGTCGAGAGCGAGCCGGTATCGACGACGCGGGTACCGGGGACGCTCGAGGTAACGGGGATCGTGACGCCAGACGAGTCGCGCGTTGCTCATATCCGGCCCCTCGCGCGTGGAGTCGTTGAGCAGGTAGCCGTGAGTCTTGGGAGTCGCGTCGGTTCCGGTCAGGCTCTCTTGACCTACGACAACATCGAGTTAGGGCAGCTCGTTGGAGAGTATCTGTCGGAGCAGGCAGCCCTTCGTCAGGCGCAGACCGACCGTGAGGTCAAGCGCACGTCTCTCGACCGAGCCGAAGCGCTAATCAAGCTCGAGGCGATTGCGCAACGGGAGCTTGATCTTCGTCGGGCCGAGTTCCGCAACGCTGAAGCGTCTGTCGCCAGTGCGCAAGCGCGGTCAGCTCGCGTCGAAGAGCAGTTGCACCGCTTCGGGCTGACGGATGCCGACCTGCGTGCGCTAAGGCCAGACGCGAGCGAGGCGCCACATAGGGCCGCTTCACACAGCACGCTTCGCGCCCCGTTTGCCGGTGTGATTACGAAGTTTGATGTGGCGTCCGGTGAAGTGGTGGAGCCTGACAAAGAGCTCTTCACCGTCGCCGACATGTCCACCGTCTGGGTGCTGGCGGACGTGTACGAAAAAGATCTCGCGAAAATCGCGCGCCAAGGTGCCGTCTCGATCAAGGTCGACGCCTACCCCGATCGAGTGTTCAGGGGCCAGATCACTCACGTCAGTGACGTGATCGACCCGACCACCCGCTCGGCCAAAGTGCGATGCGTCGTGGAGAACCGCGATGGAGCCCTCAAGCTGGACATGTTCGCCAAGGTGACGCTGGCAGCAGGCGAGGAGCGCGACGCTATCGCCGTCCCCGTGGACGCGGTTCAGCAGGTCGATGGCCAATCGATCGTGTTCGTGCGACAGAGTCCCACGAGATTCGAACGCCGGATCGTTCAACTGGGCCGGCGGTCCGGTGATGTCGTGGAGGTGTTGAGTGGCCTCACCGACGGACAGACCGTGGTCGGCAAAGGCAGCTTTTATCTCAAGACCGCGCTCTTGCGCGAGCGCATTGGCGACGAGCACTGAGGACCACCCATGCACAGGCTTATCGATCTCTCGCTGCGCAACAAGTTTCTCGTCTTGATCCTCACGGCCGTGATGGTCGGCGTGGGGATCTACTCGATGCTCCGTCTGCCGATCGACGCAGTACCCGACGTAACTCCGAATCAGGTCTTGGTGCTCACCCAGGCACCAGGACTCGGCCCAGTTGAAGTCGAACGGTTCATCACGTTCCCGGTCGAAACCGCGATGAGCGGCCTGCCTGGCATTACTGACATTCGCTCCATCTCCAGGTTCGGCCTGTCATCGGTCTACATCTACTTCGAAGAAGGCATGGACCTGTATTTTGTCAGGCGCCTCGTGATGGAGCGCCTGCCGGAAGCCCGCGAAGCCATACCCGCCGGCCTCGGCACCCCCGCGATGGGACCGATCAGTACCGGGCTGGGCGAGATCTTTCAGTTCGAGGTACGGGGCAAGGGCAAGTCGTTGATGGACCTGCGAAGCGTCCTCGAGTGGGACATCGCTTTCCGGTTGCGGTCGGTTCCTGGGGTCGTCGAGGTCAACTCCTACGGCGGCGAAATGAAGACCTACGAGGTCCAGATCGATCCGGACAAGCTCGTCTCGTACAGAGTGCCCTTGGATAGGGTCTTCGAGGCGCTCGAACGCAACAACGCCAACGCCGGCGGCGCCTACATTGAACGCGCCCAGGAGCAGTACGTCATCCGCGGTGAGGGCCTGGTCGAGCGCGTGAACGACATCGACAACATCGTTGTCAGCGCGGCAGCGGACGGAACTCCCGTGTACATCCGCAATCTGGGTCAGACCGTGCTGGCACCGCAGGTGCGGCAAGGCGCGGTTACTCGAGACGGCGACGGAGAGACGGTTACGGGCGTCGTGATGATGCTCATGGGTGAAAACTCTCGCGTGGTCGCTGCGCGCGTGCGAGAGGCGCTGGACTCCATCAAACCGAGCTTGCCCGAAGGCGTCACGATCGAGACCTACTACGACCGCACCCAGCTCGTGCAAAAGACGATCGCGACAGTTCGCAAGAACTTGATTGAAGGAGGCGTTCTCGTCATCGCGGTGCTGCTCTTGCTGCTGGGCAACGTGCGCGGCGGGCTTATCGTGGCGTCGGCCATTCCTCTTTCGATGTTGTTCGCCTTCACGGGCATGGTACAGGCAGGGCTCTCCGGCAACCTGATGAGTCTCGGCGCGATCGACTTCGGACTGATTGTGGACGGGTCGGTGGTGATGATCGAGAACGTCGTCCGACGACTTGGCGAAGCCAAAGGCTCGGTGTCGCGCGAGGAAGTCGTGCGCGAAGCCGGCAAGGAAGTCGCAAGGCCGATCTTCTTCGCCGTGTTGATCATCATCATCGTGTACTTGCCGATCCTCACGTTGCAGGGCGTCGAGGGCAAGATGTTCCGGCCGATGGCGCTGACCGTCGTGTTCGCGCTCATTGGGTCACTGATCCTGGCGCTTACACTGATGCCAGTTCTCGCCACGCTCTCATTCCGGAAACACACGGAAGAACGCGAGCCCCGTCTCGTGCACTGGCTCAAAGCGCGATATCGCCCGCTGCTTAGCTGGACTTTGGGACACCCACGTCTCACCGGCGGCGTGGCGGCCGGGGTCTTCGTATTGTCACTGGGGCTCGTGCCGTTCATGGGTTCGGAGTTCATTCCTCGCTTGGACGAAGGTGCGATTGCGGTCCAAGCGTGGCGCCTTCCGAGCGTCGCCCTGACGGAATCGGTCAAGAGCACGACGATGATCGAGAAGACGCTGCGGACATTTCCGGAGGTCGTCACGGTCGTGTCGCGCACGGGTGTCGCGGAGATTCCCACTGATCCCATGGGCGTGGAGACGAGCGACATCTACGTCATCCTCAAAGACCACAGTGAGTGGACGACGGCTCGCACACGCGAAGGGCTGATCGACAAGTTCAACGAGGCACTGGAGCAACAGGTGCCTGGGAACGTCTTCAGCTATTCACAGCCGATCGAGCTGCGAGTACAGGAGTTGATTGCCGGTGTCCGCTCGGATGTCGCAATTACGGTCTTTGGTGAAGACCTCGACCAGTTGCGGCGTGTGGGCACTGAGATCGTCGCCGTCGTCAACCAAATTCCCGGCGCCGCCGACGTCAAGCTCGAACAGACGGCGGGGTTGCCCTACCTCCGCATGCGGATCCGCCGGGACGAGATCGCTCGCTACGGGATCAACGCGTCACAAGTCTTGGACGCCGTGCGCACGATGGGAGGGCGACCCGTCGGCGAAGTTCTGGAGGGTCAACGGCGCTTTCTGATGCAGGTGCGTTTCACCGGCGATCACCGTTCGAATGTTGAAGCGATCGGCAACATCAAGGTTGCGGACTCGCGCGGACGGATGATTCCCCTCTCTCAACTGGCGGACATCATCCTAGAGGACGGTCCCGCCCAGATCAGCCGAGAAAATATCCACCGGAAGATCAGTATCGAAGCCAATGTCCGCGGACGCGACCTGGGGAGTTTTATCGCGGCGGTCCAGCAGGCCGTCGCACAGCGCGTTCGCATGCCCGAGGGGTACTACGTCGAATATGGGGGACAGTTCGAGAACCTGCAGCGGGCGTCACAGCGACTGACGCTGGTGGTCCCGCTCGCGTTGTTCTTGATTTTTGTCTTGCTCTATACGACGTTCAACGCGATCAAGCCGGCGATCCTCATCTACTTCAACATCCCCATTGCCGCTACCGGTGGACTTGTGGCGCTGTTTCTCCGCGGCATGCCGTTCAGCATTTCGGCTGGCGTCGGATTCATCGCGCTGTTTGGCGTCGCCGTGCTAAATGGTGTCGTGATGGTGTCCTACTTCAGAGAGTTGCGCGAGCAAGGTCTGTCGGTCGACGACACGGTGCGCCAGGGCGCGGAACTTCGCCTTCGTCCCGTTCTGATGACAGCGCTGGTCGCGGGTCTCGGATTCATTCCTATGGCCCTGTCGACGAGCGCAGGTGCCGAAGTCCAGCAACCGTTGGCTACTGTTGTGATCGGCGGCCTCATCACGTCGACCACGTTGACGTTGCTCGTCCTGCCTGCCTTGTATCGCTGGTTCGAGCGAGAACGACCCGAGGTGGAACTGTGATGTACGAAGTCAAATCGATTATTCGGCCCGAACGGGTCGCGGCCGTCGTACACGCCCTTCACGACATCCCAGATGTTCCGGGAGTCACCGTTTCTGTCGTGCGTGGTTTCGGAAGGCGCACATCGTCCTCTGCGGCCACGGCTATCGAATACGGAGAGACCGAGATGGCGAAGCTGGAGACCGTTGTCCCAGAGACGCTGCTGCAACAAGTCGTCGCGACGGTCCAGGAGATCGCAGCGACCGGTCGGCCTGGCGATGGAAAAGTCTTCATCAGCCGAGTCGATGAGGCTATCAAGATTCGCTCCGGAACACGCGGCTCGGATGCGCTCTAGGCGCAGAGGCTACGACCTATGGCTGATGCCCAGTTCTCACTCGACCTGCTGTTACCCGACTTGCCGGATGTGCAAGATGCGTGCGTCAGCCGCCTCCGCGGGTTGGTGGCCGCTCAGGAGGGCGTGTCACTGGCTCATGCGACCACGGATGGTCGATCGATCTGCATTCACTTCGATCCTGAGCGGATCACGCTGAGCGAAGTCGGCCGACTGGTCAAGGCTGCAGGCGCCGAACTCGCGCGCCAGTACGGTCACCTGTCGATTTCTCTCGAGGGAGCAATTGAAGAGGATGCGGGGCGAGGCATTGAAGATCTCTTGCGGCAGCAGCCGGGAGTACTCGAAGTCTCTGCGAGTGTGAGTGCGCGCCTGGTGCGCGTCGAATTCGATCGTCGCGTCATTGGCGCCGACGCTGTTGTCCGGACAATCCAGGAAGCGGGCTATCGAGTCAGCTCACGTGCTCCGAGGGGGCCGACGCCGTGGGCGGAATTGTATCGTCGCAATCGCGAGCTCATCTGGAGTGTCTGTGCCGCGCTAGTCCTCGCAGTGGCGTGGTCTGGCCAGCGCTTCAGAGACTGGCAGTTGTCCGCGTCGGTTCCTCTGTATGTTGCGGCCTACGCCTTCGGCGCGTGGGACCTTCTACGACACACTGCGGGTCGAATACGACGCGGTGTCTTCACGTTCGACATCGATCTACTGATGCTTCTGGCCGCGTTAGGTGCAGCGGCTCTTGGCGAGTGGGCCGAAGGCGCCTTCCTCCTGACGCTCTTTGCCTTCGCGCACGCGCTGGAGCACTACGCCATGGATCGCGCACGCGGCGCGATTCGCGCCTTGAGCGAACTGGCGCCCGCCCGCGCACGGGTGCGACGCGACGGTTCAGAAGTCGAACTGCCGGTCGAGCAGGTGCAAGTTGGTGAGGTCGTGCTCGTCCGGCCCGCTGATCGCATTCCGGTGGATGGTGTTGTCGCGTCTGGGACGTCAGCTGTGAATCAGGCGCCGGTCACAGGTGAATCTGTCCCAGTAGACAAAGACGAGGGCGATGAAGTCTTTGCAGGCACGGTGAATGGCGAAGGTGCGCTCGAGGTCCGGAGTACGCGAGCAGCAGGCGATCGAACGCTCGATCGGGTCATCAAGCTCGTGGAAGACGCGCAGACCTCAAAGGCACCAACACAACTCTTTACGGATCGGTTCGAGCGCGTCTTTGTTCCGATGGTGCTTGTCGCCTCGACTCTGGTGATGACCGCGCCACCGCTGGTCGGCTGGACATCATGGTCGTCGGCTATTTACCGCGGCTTGGCGTTGCTTGTGGCGGCGTCGCCGTGCGCCCTGGCGTTGGGGACGCCGGCAGCAGTTCTGGCCGGCATCGCTCAGGCTGCTCGCCACGGCGTGCTCATTAAGGGTGGCGCACATCTAGAAAATCTCGGAACGTTGAAGGCAGTCGCCTTTGACAAGACCGGGACGTTGACAGCAGGCCGGCCCGAAGTGACCGACGCCGTGCCGCTGGACGCGGACACGGAAGACACGTTGCTTCGGGTCGCCGCGTCGGTGGAGCGTCAGTCGCAGCATCCATTGGCTCAGGCGGTCGTTCGCGCCGCGGAAGGCCGCCGTCTCGACTTGCTCGTGGCGGGGCCTCTTGAGAGCGTCACCGCACGAGGCGTTCGGGCCAGCGTCAACGGTGAAGTGGTCGAGATCGGCAGCACTCGACTCTGGACCGATAGAGGCGTACCTATTCCGATGGCCATCGAACTGAGCATCGACAAGCTTCAGAAAGCCGGGCGCAGCGTGATGATCGTCAGGCAGGGGTCGCAGTGGCTCGGCGTGCTCGGTTTGGCGGACCGGGCTCGGCCTGGCGTGCGCGATGTGCTGGACAAGTTGCGCACCCTACAACTTCGACCGCTGGTCATGCTCACAGGAGACAACCGCGGCGTCGCCGAAGCAACGGCTAAGGACGTAGGCGTTGACGATGTGCGCGCAGACTTGCTACCCGAGGACAAGGTCACAGCCATTCGTCAACTTCTCCAGTCCCACGGCCGCTTGGCGATGGTGGGAGACGGCGTTAACGACGCGCCGGCGCTGGCTCAAGCAACTGTAGGTATCGCGATGGGTGGCGCCGGGACCGCAGTCGCCCTCGAGACGGCTGACGTCGCGTTGATGGCGGACGATTTGGCGACGCTGCCGTTCGCTGTCGGCCTATCGCGAAGGGCGGCTCGGATCATCAAGCAGAACCTGATCGTGTCGATGGCGGTTATTGCATTGCTGGCAGTGGCGACGTTGGCCGGATGGGCAGGTATTGGGACAGCAGTTGTTTTGCACGAAGGCAGCACGATGGTCGTTGTTCTCAACTCGCTGCGCCTGCTTACCTACACCCCGTCATCAACCTGACAGCACTCGTCTAAGGTTCGAGGCAGACGGAAACGCATTTGTGGGGCGCAACGATGGGCATTCGCTCTTTCGCAATCAAGAACCCTCGACGAGGATCCTCGCCGTGGCCGGCCCGCCTCGTCTGGGTGGTGATCGGTGCCGTGGTCCTCGTCTTCGTCGTGGTCGCTGCAAGAAACTTGCGCCAACAGGACGTGTTAACGCAGTGGCGCAGGTCTCTGGAGGCGGCAAGTGGCTATCCAGCGTGGCCGGAATGGTCATCGAGCTGGCCCGCGTTGCCCGTTCCACGTCAAAGACGTCACCAGCTGCCTCAGGACCTCCATGGTGTGTACGCGTACGCTGCGACTCACCGGGAAATCTTGCAATACATTCCCTGCTACTGCGCATGTGTCGGAGAAGGGCACGGCAGCAATTGGAACTGTTTCGTCAAGGGCTTCCGCGCCGATGGTACGCCAATCTGGACCGATCATTCGTTCAACTGCGAGATGTGCGTCCACATCGCCCGCGAGGCCATGTTGATGTCCTCGCAAGGAATGTCGGTGAGCACCATTCGCGCAGCGATTGATGAACGCTATGGGCACGGGCATCGCCCCACCAACACGCCTTTGCCGAGTCACGCAACGAATGCCCGGCAATGACCGACGACAATGACCCGCGCGCGAGTTGGGACTGTACGTCCACGGTGCTGGTAGTGCTTGCCATCGTCGTGCTGGCGGTGCTGACGTTTGAGATCTGGGCGCCGCACCTCGGCATGCACCGGTGAGGCGGTGCAACTGAGGCATTCGGAATTGCCTGCTCTGAGCTCTGAACGGGCGGGGCCCCGGCGGGAAGGGACGAGTAAATCTTCTTGTCGAGAGCACGCCTTCTATGAATGGTGTTCCATGCGCATGTGCTGTGTGACCGTGTCGATCGTTGCTTCAGTGTTCTCGGCGACATGTGCCAAGCGCGTTCCTGAACCAGCGGGCGTCGGGTCTGGTGTACCCCATGTGTCGTGGGTCATCATGCATGGTGACCGCGATAACCCTGACCGTGAGTTTGCCTGCCAGTCAGAGCCCCGAGGCGATTGTGTGATTCCTGCGAGCCGCTCTGACGCCCAGGTCTTGTCGGATGTTCACGTCTACTATCACGGCGCCGGAGCAGAGACCAAGTATGCGGGCACGATGCAGATCGGCTTCTTTCGTGGTGCCGGTGAATCCACAAAGAACCAGACGAACATTACCGTTCGCAAAATGGAATCAATCACCAATCAGAGCGTGACTGGCATCGTCACCGATGCGCCAGGCGAGTATGCGGTTACCTTCGAGCTCGTCGCCACAGTTACGGACACCGGGAAGAGCCAGCCAATTCGTGAGCGCGTTCCTATCGCGGTGAAATGAGTCGCCGTCCGTGGTTGTCAGACATGACCAGGTGTTCAGAGTTGCTAAGCCGTGACCTCGAGGCCACCGACTCGAGAGAATACTGGGTACATGTTGGTGAAGCCGTTCAGAGCGAGTAGCGCCGCTCACCGCGCGTCAGAAATCTCCCGCAACAGTGCCCGCATCTGGTCGATCTCGGCTTGCTGCCCAGCCACGATCGTCTTGCACAGGTCCTTGATTCGTTGGTCCTGTAGAGAGGCGCCCTCACACATCAGAATGGCTCCTGAATGGTGGGGGATCATGGAGCGCAAGAATTGTCGGTCAGCGATCTCAGATTGCTGCCGGATGAAGACGAAGCACGCAACACCGATCGCGAGACTCGCGGCCATGATGATCGCGTTCAATCTCTTGTTCTTGTACATCCCCGACATCAGCAGCATCTCGATGATGACCATCGGAGCTGTCATCAGCCCGGCCATATAGAACTGGTTCAGACTGTTGTAGACGTCACCGATCGAATTCACCATCGAGTACATCAGGACGTACATCGAAACGAACGACAGCACGATCATGCCGCCGAGCTTCACGTAGTGGTTTTCGCTGTTCTGGCCGTGTTGGCCATGCTGACCATGTTCCATGTGGCCACCCCAGGAGCCGCACTCTTCCTATGCTGCCGGACGACGAGCCCGGCTTGAGGTGTGCGAATGACGTATCTTCCAGCTGCCGTCCGCACTCTTCACGAGGACAAGTGTCTCGAGGCCTCCCGAGTCGAGTTCTCGGGTGCCCATCTTTGCTTTTATTGAGTACTCGGACGTCGCATACGCGGATTGGCCGCCTGGCAACACCGTCACCTTGGTGTTGCCGTGACCGAACTGCAGGTCTTCGAATGACTGCAATTCGGGACCGAGGTGACGGTCGCGATAATCGACCCAACCGGTGTTCACGCCTCCGCCCTCGTAAATCGTCACATCGGGGTGGTAGAAGGCCGCGAGCCGTTCGAGGTCCTTCGCATTGAAGGCGGCGTCGTAGCTCTTCAGCCACGCCTCAACCGCGGCGACATCGCCGTCTGCTTGCGGCACCGCGCCTGCGGCTTGCGCAGTCAGCTGCGTCACCGGCGCCGGCCGCTTGTCTCCCGCCGGGCCCGCCCAATCGGCGACTGTGCCATCAGCGAAATGCTGATGCGCCTTCCAGACGATCTCGCCGGACCTCGGATTCCGAGCCAGGAATGTAAACTCAGCCGCGTCCTTCGGCGGAATCTCCTTCCTCCACGTAATCGAGACAATTCGGGCTCCCTGCTTTGCCGTTTCGAGCGTCGCACCGGCCGGGGGCAGCACCTCAATCACGGTCACGTCGCCAGGAATCTCCAGTACCACATGCGTGGTCGCGACGCTGCCTTCCGTCGGCACACGCACCGTGTATCGTTCTTCAGCGCCCGGCTTCGACTCGCGAGGCCGGACGCTGACGTGTGCCATCGCGAACGATGGCACCAGGAGCAAGAAGGCTGCCGACAGCATATGGGTCTTCATCGGTAGCTCCCTTGATCGACTACTTTGTTACGGCAGACGCCGCGCCAACTTCAATGCTCTTGGCTGTCATGCTCTCGTCCTTTTCTTCCACAGCCGTCACGACGATACGCGTGCCGGCCTTGATCTCCTCGACCTTCATCGCTGGCTTGGCTTTGACCTTCGTGTCCTTGTTCACCTTCACCATCACATCCTTGCCGTCCTTGTCCTTGAGCATGACGTGATCGGCTGCGGCCATCGTGACGGTTCCCATGACTTTGTGTTCGTGTCCCTCGTGAGCAAGGACGCGGAGACTGGAGCCAAGACTCAGGACGGTGATGGCGAGGACGGTTGCAATCAGCTTCTTCATGACGTCGTTCTCCTTTGTCGTTGCGTTCAGAACCACAGCCGCAGACCGGTTACGATGCGAGCGCCGCCCGTATCCTCGCCAGCGGCTGTGGCGAAGTCAGCGGTCTTCCCCCATTTGTTGTTCCAGGTGATACCCACGTACGGCGCGACCTCGCGCCTCAACTCGTACCGAAGCCTGAAGCCAAAATCAGTCGTACTCAGGCCAGCGCCGACGCCTCGCTCAGGATCTGACTTGCCGACGATTTCGGCTTCCACGAGTGGTTGCAGAATCAGCCGGTTCGTGAAGAGGAGCTCGTACTCGACTTCAAAGCGGGCGTGCGTTCGACCCGAAGCGCCGATGTATCCGGTGGCCTCGATATCAAACCATTGCGGCGCGAGCCCCTGAACGCCGAACGCCGCCCATGTTTGAGCGTCGCCCGGCCTGAAATCCTGACGAATACCGGCCACAACGTCCCACCACCGAGCGAACTGACGACCGTACAGCACATGCGCTTGCGCTTCGTCCACGGCATCTCGTTCACCGTCACCCTCGGCCCGGAGCCAGAGTCGGTCGCGATCGTGACCCACCCATCCGCGGGTGTCGATGTTGAATCCCCTAGCGCCGTCGCCGGCTTGCCATTCGAGCTGGTCGAACAGGAAATAGGAGCTCAACGTCCGGTCGTGCACGCTGTGACCTTGGACATCAGGGAACGCGGCCTTCCGATCTGCATCGGTGATTGGCGGGATGAACGGCGGCAGCTCACGATTCTGGGCGCCGGCAGTCGGACGCGAGGATGCGTCCTCTGATGTGGGCCGCTCTGCAACGCTCGAACCGGCTACAGGCTGTTGGTGGCCGGCGTGCGGGTCGGCTTGGGCGAACGCTCCCCGCGATGTCGCTAGCAGCAGTACTGCGGCGACGATCAGACACATGACCAAGCGACGAGTCATTCCTCCACCCGCACTTCCCGGAACATTCCGGCTTCCATGTGAAACAACAGGTGACAGTGATAGGCCCAACGTCCCAGCGCGTCGGCCGTCACCCGATACGACCGCTTTGTGCCGGGTGGCATGTCTACCGTGTGCTTGCGAACGTGGAATTGGCCTATGTCGTCTTCGACGTCGCTCCACATCCCGTGCAAATGGATTGGATGCGTCATCATCGTGTCGTTGACGAGGACGATTCGGAGACGTTCGCCGTAGTTCAGTCGTAGCGGTTCCGCGTCGGAGAACTTCACGCCGTTGAACGACCACGCGAATCGCTCCATGTGACCGGTGAGGTGAAGTTCAATCGTTCGTCCAGGTTCACGCCCATCGGGATCAGAGAACGTATTCTTCAAGTCGGCGTAGGTAAGGACCCGGCGTCCGTTGTTGCGTAGCCCAATACCCGGATCATCAAGCCTGGAGGTTGGCGTCATCGTCTGCATGTCGACGAGTGGGTTGCCTTCTTCGCTCGATGGGTGCTGTTGCATCCCTCCGCCCATCGCGGCCATGTTGTGACCGGCGTGCGGGTCCGCCGGCTGCTGGGCCGGCATCGTGTGGCCGGGGGGATCGGACGGCGCGGGCGTCGCAGGCATCTGATGGCCAGCATGCGGATCTGCAGCAGTTGCTGTCGCCGGTGGAGTCGCCACCGACGTGCCACTTGTCGGCGGCTCCTTGGCCATCGCACTCATGTCGTGTCCCATCCCGCCATGGCCCATGTCAGCCATGGTGAGCATCGGACGGGGATCGAGATCTGGCACAGGTGCGCGCAAACCCTCGCGGGCCGCGAGTGTGCCGGCGGCGAATCCGGTGCGATCGAGTGACTGCGCGAAGATCGTGAAGGCGTCCTGTCCGGTTGGTTCCACGATCACGTCGTAGGTTTCTGCCGTTGCGATGCGGAATTCATCGACGCTGACCGGATGGACGTACTGACCGTCCGCCGCGACGACCGTCATCTTCAGTCCGGGAATGCGGACGTCGAAGTACGACATCGCAGAGCCGTTAATGAAGCGGAGGCGCACGCGCTCGCCAGGCTTGAAGAGGCCGGTCCAGTTGCCAGCCGGCGCCGTACCGTTCATCAGATAGGTGTAGGTATATCCAGAGACATCCGCGAGATCCGTGGGATTCATCCGCATCTCGCCCCACATGCGGCGATCGGCGACTGTTGCCTTGAATCCCTTCCGACGGACGTCGTCAAAGAAGTCGCCGACGGTTCTCTGTTTGAAGTTGTAGTAGTCCGACCGTTTCTTCAATTTCGCGAACACACGCCCAGGGTTCTCGTCGGTCCAGTCGGTCAGCATGACGACGTGTTCACGGTCGTACCTAAACGGCTCGGGCTCTCTGGGCTCGATCACCAGTGGACCGTAGAGGCCGCGCTGCTCCTGAAATCCCGAGTGGCTGTGGTACCAGTAGGTGCCAGCCTGGCGGACCGTGAAGCGATACACGTAGGTTTCACCGGGCCGGATGCCGTGAAAACTCAGTCCTGGAACGCCATCCATATTGGCCGGCAGCAGAATGCCGTGCCAATGAATAGAAGCATCTTCGTCGTCGAGCGTGTTCGCAACGCGCAGCGTGACCGTGTCGCCTTCCTTCCATCGAAGCGTCGGCGCCGGGACCATGCCGTTGACGGTCACCGCCACTTTCGGGCTGCCAGTAAAATTCAGCGGCGTTTCACCGATGCGAAGGTCGAACTCCGTGCCGGCAAGCGTTCTCGATGTAGCCGCGGCGCCGCCCTGCGCTCGGGCCGATGACGTCCACAGGCCGAGCCCCGCAGCGGCCCCGCCAATGGCCAGTCCTTTCACGAACGTGCGGCGGGACACATCGCCGTGTCGATTGAATTCCCTCTTCGAAGTCATGACTGTTAATCCCGATGTCCCTTCTGCGGCGGCTCTGGTTGCGAGCTGCCCTGGAGGAAGCGGCGAGCCTCTTCCTCCGCCTGCCATTCGGCAGGCGTCTTTGGGTTGAGCGACTCCATACGCTCGATCTCGTCCGGCGTCAGCTTCGGCAACCGACGAACAAAGTGCACGAGCGCCCAACTCTCGCGTTCACCCTCTGGCGTTCCATTTCCCCAACCAGGCATGCCCGTCAGGCGGATGCCGTGCTCGATGATTGAGAACAACTCGCCGTCGGTCAGTGACTGGGTGGGTGTGGTGCGCATATCAGGCACCTTCGGATACATGCCGCGACCCATCGCGGTGTCGCCGCTACCGTCGTTGGAGTGACACGTCGCGCAGTGATCAGCGAAGTGAGCGGATGCCTCTGCGAGCACGTCCGCGTTGGGTTGCACGGGATTCACCTGGCTGCGAACTGACGCCGGCGTCGCCCATCGCCGCATCGCGCGGGCCATGAGTTCCTCAATTCGACTCGGCTCATCGTGTGCGCTCAGTCCACGACTGACGATCGAATACGCGGTCAGACCGCCGACCGACACGAGGATCGCAGTCAATACGAGCAATCCTCGGAGCGTCGACTTCACGGCGCCAGCCCTTCCTGGTCCAGATGGAGACGAGTTTCTGAACGGCATCCCTCGACCGGGACGCCGGCGTTGTTCTTTCATGGAAGATCCCTTCCCAACGCACGTTCGTACGCGAAGACACCGGGATAAACGTGTGCCCCAAACGAGGCCACACAAGGGGACGCGCGTTACGCGCTTATGGGAGTGGGATCAGACCCGGAGGACGAGCGGAGTAGCGGTAGGCGGAGCTGTGCCTGGAGGAGGGGTGTATTCGGCGGTCGATGCGGCGACGGCATGAACAGCGACCGTCGCCAATGGAACCGACAGCATGAGCGGGGCTGAACTCGCCGTTGAATCAGCCCGTTCCGCGGCCGTGGTTGCCGTTTGGCGAATAACGGCATCGTGCGTGTTGCAGTCGTGCTCCGACACACCGCGGAACTGTGCGTGGCTCGACGAAGCCACTTCGTCCGTTGCCTTCCCGCCGCCATGATGATGCCCTGACATCGTCTGCGTCGAAGCATCACAGACCATGGCGCACAGTGTCGACGACACGGGTAGCGCCGCGAGGACGAGCAAGACGACGAAGCTGATGCGGTGCCTCCAGCTCACGATTCGAGTATACCGCGATCCGACCGGGGACGCAGGGGCGACAGAATTGCGGCGTAATCTCATAGGGAAGCCCCCCGCAACCGGAGAGCATTGCCAATGACCGAGACCGAGCTGAAGGTCATCGCCCCGCTCGCAATGATCGGGCTCAGCAACAAACCGAAGAACGGGAAGAGCACTCCCGCCGCCACCGGCACGCCAAGAACGTTGTAGACAAACGCAAAGAAGAGGTTTTGCCGAATGTTGCTCATCGTCGATCGGCTGAGCCGACGCGCTCGGACGATTCCGCGGAGATCGCCTTTGACGAGGGTCACGCCGGCGCTCTCCATCGCGACATCCGTTCCGGTGCCCATCGCAATGCCGACATCCGCAGCGGCCAGGGCCGGCGCGTCATTGATGCCATCACCAGCCATCGCCACGCGCTCGCCACGCTCCTGCAGACGTTTCACGACCGCAGCCTTCTGGTCGGGCAACACGTCGGCTTCCACCTGGTCGATACCCACTGAACGCGCAACCGCTTCGGCCGTGGTGCGATTGTCGCCAGTCAGCATCACCACCTTGATCCCCTCGCGATGGAGAGCTTGGATCGCTTCGGCGGTCGTCGACTTGACCGGATCCGCAACGCTGACGAGCCCGGCTGGCCGGCCATCGACGGCGACGAACATGACCGTCTGGCCCTCTCGACGGAGGGCGTCCGCTCGCTCGCGCAGCGTTCCCGGATCGATGCCCAACGACTCGAAGTGCTTGAGATTGCCAATCGCGACGGTTCGGGAATCGACGATGCCGATCACTCCCTTGCCCGTGACGGACTGAAAGTCGCGAACCTCTGACAACCCGACGTTTCGTTCACGGGCTCCACCTACGATCGCCGCTGCAAGCGGGTGTTCGCTGACGTTCTCGAGACTCGCAACCAGCCGCAGCAGTGTCCCTTCGTCCATTCCGGGTTGCGGCTCCACTGTTGTTAGTCTTGGCCTGCCCTCGGTGAGGGTGCCCGTCTTGTCAACGACAATCGTCGTCACCTTCTCGAAGATCTCCAGCGCCTCGGCATTGCGAATCAGCACGCCGGCTTCCGCACCCCGACCGGTGCCCACCATGATCGACATGGGCGTCGCGAGTCCAAGGGCGCAGGGGCACGCAATGATTAGCACGGCGACTGCGTTCACGAGCGCGTGCGCCAGCCGGGGCTCTGGCCCGACCTGTGACCACACGACAAACGTAACCGCGGCAATGACAATGACAATCGGAACGAACCACGCGGATACGGTATCGGCCAGACGCTGGATGGGCGCTCGCGACCGCTGCGCCTCACTGACCATGCGGACGATCTGCGCGAGGAGGGTGTCGCTCCCGACACGCTCTGCCTGCATGACGAACTGCCCTGTGGCGTTCACCGTTCCACCCGTTACCTTGCTGCCAGACCTCTTCTCAACAGGAATCGGCTCACCAGTGACCATCGATTCGTCCACCGTGCTCTGGCCTTCGAGCACCGCGCCGTCAACCGGAATTCGTTCTCCGGGACGAACACGCAGTCGATCGCTGACGTGAACCTGTTCGAGCGGCACGTCAAGCTCCGTCCCGTCTTGTTCGATCTTGCGGGCCGTCTTCGGCGCCAATCCGAGGAGATTCCGAATCGCAGAACTCGTTCGACTGCGCGCGCGTAGTTCGAGGACTTGGCCAAGGAGTACAAGCACGACGATGACGGCGGCAGGTTCGAAGTAGACCGCCACTTCGCCCATCATCCGGAATGAGTCAGGGAACAGACCAGGCGCGAGGGTTGCCACAACGCTGTACGCATACGCGGCGCCCACGCCGAGTCCGATCAACGTGAACATGTTGAGGTGACGGTTGGCGATCGACGCCCACCCTCGAACGAAGAAGGGCCAGCCACCCCACATCACGACCGGCGTCGCCATTATGAACAGAACCCAGTTCAACCAGCCGTGTGGCAGCATGTGCTGCAGCGGTTGACCGGGGAGGAATTCCGACGCCATGAACGCGAGCATTGGGGCTGTGATCATCGCGGACCATCGGAACCGGCGCGTCATGTCGTCGAGTTCCGGATTCTTCTCCTCGAGCGTGACGGTCCGTGGCTCGAGCGCCATGCCGCAGATCGGGCACGAGCCCGGGGCGTCCCGCACGATTTCGGGATGCATCGGGCAAGTCCATTCAACTTTGGTGATTGGCGCCACGTCGACCGGCTCTAACGCCATGCCGCACTTCGGGCACGCGCCGGGGCCCTTCTGACGCACCTCCGGATCCATGGGGCACGTGTATTCACGCTCCATGTCGGCGGGCGTTCTGGGCGCCATGGGGCGCGCACCGATGAAGGCGTCCGGGTTGGCGCGGAACTGCTCCAAGCAGCTCTCGCTGCAAAAGTGGTAGGTCGTGCCCTTCTGGTCGACCTGGCCGACGGCGTCGTCCGGCGAGATCGTCATCCCGCACACGGGGTCGAGAACCTCGGCGTTAGTGGTACTAGCGTGGTTGTGCGAGTGGCGCGACATTCGGTGCCTCCAGCCCGTTAACGCAACCGGTCGGCGGGCATTACAGGCCCAGAATAGCGGCGAAACGATCCCGGCGCCGAAGCGCCGGAAACGCCGCGCCGGCGGGCTACTTAGCGAACTTGCTGGGATTCGCGTCGAACTTGGCCTTGCAGACCTTGGAGCAGAAGTAGTAGGTCTTCCCGTTGTACTGGCTCGTCCCGGCCGCTTTCGCCGGGTCGACCTGCATTCCGCAAACGACGTCTTTTTTCATCTTGAGTCTCCCTCAGATGTCTGCCTGAGAAACGCAGCATGCCGCAAGTGCATTACACCCGCGACGGGGCAAGCCCAAGCCAGTCGCCTGAGCCTCCGGCGTTCGGTAGGCCGACTCGGCCACGCCGGTAGCTGTAATGCTGACCGCCTCCCTGCGTCAGCTAGGCATGACCAAAACTCATCGCAATGACTTCACGGTCGCCACCACTTCGCTAGCTGTAGGCGGCATGACGTGTGGCACGTGCGAACGACTCGTGCGGAGGACACTTGAAGGCCTGACGGGCGTGATTCACGCCACGGTGAATCTGAGGAATGCCGAAGCAATCGTTGAACATCTGCGTACGCTGGTGGACGCAGAGTCCCTGGCAACGGCTGTTCGAGATGTTGGATACGAGGCTGGCCTCATCGAGGCCGTTGCAGATACTCATTCCGTTGCTCCACTCCAAGCATCTGGAGCCGCTTGCAGTTGCGGATGCTGCGGCCCGTCCAAGTGATCGAGCGACCGGGCGAACCTGGGGACCGGTACAATTGGTTGATGGACGCTGCCGAGAGCCCCGCGCCACTCGCGACACTGCTCGAGAATCACCGTGCCTTTTTGAGCTACCTGGAGCGCCGCGTTGGAGACCGTGCTCTTGCGGAAGACATCCTGCAGGATGCGTTCGCGAAGGTCGTCGCCAGACCCGAGCAGGCGCCCGCGGACGAAGCCATCGTCCCATGGTTTTATCGCACACTGCGGAACGCTGCTATCGATCAGTTCCGACGGCGTGGCGCCGCGCAACGCGCGTACGAGGCTTTCGCGCGAGAACTCGAGGCGGAGGAAGCCGCCACAGCAGATTTGGAGTCGGAGATCTGCGCCTGTGTATCACGCCTGGCGACGACGCTGAAGCCTGAGTACGCCGAGGCGCTTCAAGCCGTTGAGGTGCGAGGCACGCCCGTGAAAGTGTTCGCTGAGCAAAATGGCCTGTCGGCGAACAACGCCGGCGTTCGTGTGTTCCGGGCACGAGAGGCACTCAAGAAGCGCGTGATGGAGTCGTGCGGAACATGCGCTGAGCATGGATGCGTCGATTGCACGTGTAGGCACTGACGGGTGTTCATCGGACGTTCAGCCGGGTCGAGATAGGATTTCATAGAACATCGTCAACGTTTCGCGTCACCGCGTATCGAGGTTGCCGCACATGGCGTTTGCACCCGCGCTTCGAAAATTCACGTTCACTACCCATGTCACATCGTCGGTCGCATGGGTCGGTGCAGCGATGGTGTTTCTCGCCCTTGCCGCGATCGGCCTCTCCAGCGGCGACGAGATGACGGTGCGTGGGGCGTACCTGGTCATGGCGCCGGCTGCGTGGTTCGTTCTCGTGCCGCTCGCGCATGCATCGCTCGTCAGCGGCATTGCCTTGTCGCTCGGAACCCCGTGGGGTCTCCTTCGACACTATTGGGTCGTGTCGAAGCTCGCGATCACGCTGTTCTCGACCGTCATCCTGCTGATCTCCATGGGCACATTCCGGCAGATGGCCGGCGTCGCGGCCGATCCGGTCGTCGAACTCGGGCTGGTTCGGAACCCCTCACCGCTGCTCCACGCGACCCTGGCGTTGGTGCTCCTGATCGCGGCTACGGTGTTGGCGATCTATAAGCCTTTCGGCTTGACACCATTCGGTGCGAGTCAGCAGCTTCGGACTCAGCGTGGCGCACGGGGAGTCGTTTCGGTTGGTGTCGAAGAGACCGCCGCCGTCCGCGGTCGGAGATGGGAATACGCGGTTTGGATCGCGGCTCTGACGATTTTTGGGCTCATCATCGTTTCCCACCTGATGGGGTCCGGCTCACACGGACACTGAGTGTCCGGCGATTCGGACCTAACGGGTACGCACCGCCGGCTCTCAAGACGTAGTGGCGCGTCACCGCGCGTGCGCATCCAGCGCTGACACACGCTCGCAGATCTCGTCTCGGACTCGGCGAACGTCATCGAGCGGCAAGCCCTGATTGTCTTGCGGAGCCGGTCGTCAAGACGGAGTCCGGGTAAATAGGGCGTTCATCGCCACAGCTCTTCGTGCGTGATCCCGCTGAGCAACTGTCCCCGAGACGGTGACTGCCGCTCGCAAGACTGCTTCAGGAGCCGATGTCGAAGGCCGGGAGTCCGGCGCAAACCTACCCACCGATTCCCGAGATGACTCGTCGCATGTCTTTCCGATGAAGGAGGTATTTCGAGCTGGATCTTACCGATAGTGCGGACGTTGCGCAGCATCCAGAGGCGACGGGTCACGCCCGCAACATGCGTAGTCCACTTCCGATGACGACGAACTCACTGACTTCGTGACCCAGCACCGCAATCGGCAGATTAAATGCGCCTGCGACCGCTCCAACGACGAGCACTGCGATCACGGCTGCAGATAGCCACAGGTTCTGGCGAACCACGCGCTGATTACGGCGCGCGAGTGTCAACGCGTATGGCAATCGCTCAAGATCATCCGCCATCAGTGCCACGTCGGCGGTTTCGAGTGCGACGTCGGTGCCGGCGGTACCCATGGCGACTCCCACGGTTGCAGCCGCCAACGCCGGTGCGTCGTTCACGCCGTCGCCTACCATCGCGACGTGTCCGTACTTCTCTGCGAGCTCCCGTACGCGCATGACCTTGTCCTCGGGTTTAAGGCCCGCGAACACTTCATCGACAGCAGCTTCGGCAGCGATGGCTCGTGCCGTGCGCTCGCTATCGCCGGTGAGCATGACGATTCGTTGAATGCCGGCGTTCCTCAGCGCCTGTAAGGCAGTCCCGACGTTCGGCCGCAGGTTGTCTCGAATTGCAATCAACCCATCAATCCGATGCTCACCACCGACCAGAACGACGGTATTGCCCTCTTCCTGCAACCGACTGATTTCGCCCGTCAGCACTCCTGCTGCGCCGTGCCGTTCCTGCGCGAATAGCTCTGGGCTCCCCACATAGACGCGGCGGTCCCCCACGAGTGCCACCGCACCGAGTCCAGTGATGGAGCGGAATTCCGTGGGATCGGGAACCCGAATCCCACGCTCATCCGCGTGCACAAGGATCGCCCGCGCCAGCGGGTGCTGGCTGCGACGTTCGACGGACGCAGCCAGCGCAAGAAGATCCTCGACGGTTGAATCGCTGTTCGCGGGGATGACGGCCGTCACCTCTGGCTCGCCGCGCGTGAGCGTCCCGGTCTTGTCGAACGCGATGACAGTAACCTTTGCGAGTTCCTCGAGGTATACGCCGCCTTTGATCAGAACGCCCCTTCGCGCGCCTGTTCCCAGAGTAGCCACGAGGGTGATCGGAACCGAGATCACCAGGGCACATGGGGCGGCGGAGACGACGAACACCGTTGCCCGCTCGATCCAGAGCGACCACGCGCCGGTGGCGAGCGGCGGTAGCACCGCCAATAAGACGCCCGCGAGCAGCACCGCTGGGCTGTAACGAGCGCCGAACCGCTCGATGAAGCGCTGGCTGCGGCCCTTCTGCTCCTGTGCCTCTTCGACCATATGAATGATTCGGGAAATCGTGTTGTCAGCGAACGTCTTGGTCGCGCGTACCTCCAGAGCCCCTTCACCATTGATTGTTCCGGCGAAGACTTGCGATGTCGGCGTCTTGTGAACCGGGACACTTTCCCCGGTGACCGGCGCTTGATTCACACTCGAATCTCCGGCTTCAACGACGCCATCGGTGACCACCGATTGTCCGGGCTTTACGATGAACAGGTCGCCAACCTGCAGTGCCTCGACTGGGATCGATTCTTCACGACCACCGCGACGGACGAGCGCCATCTTGGGCGTCAGATCCATCAGTGCGCGGATCGCGGACCGTGTTTTCTCCTCCGTATAACCTTCGGTGGCCTCCGAGATGGAGTACAGGAACGCGAGCATGGCGCCCTCGCCGGCCTGTCCCATGACGATCGCGACGACGGCGGCGATGAGCATCAGGAGCTCGATTCCGACCTGCCGCTCGTGGATCAGTTCTTCGATGCCCTCTCGGCCGAAGTACCAGGCGCCGGACGCCGCCGACGCTAGATACAGGACCAAGCCAACGGTCTCTGCTCCAGAACGCGCGACCAACCAGCCGAGGACGAGCAAGACGCCCGATGCACCCGACGTCACTACCTTCGCGTTCCGCCACGGTGGTGGCAGCCTTGTGCCTTCTCGGAGCACTTGCGGAGGAAAGCCGATGGCCCTCAACCGCGCCTCGATGTTAGCCGCATCGGTCAGCGTGACGTCGAACGTGACCTTCACCTTCGCTGCCTTTGGCAGTACCTGCAGGTCCTCGACACCTTGCGCGTGTTGCAGGCCGCGCCGTAGCGCTGCGGCATCGTGTTCGCAGTCGAGGTTTGCGACGCGGAGTTCAAGTTGCTTGGTGTTCATCGGAAACCTGCCTCGGAAACACTGCCACTCAGCACCATTCCATCGGGATGTCGCCAAGTCGCGAGCACGACCGTCGAGTATCAAACGCCACCGTTCTTCATAGTGCGGTCACGCCGTGCTCTCCAGACCGCACTCGAATGGCATCCGCAACCGGAATCTTGAAAATCATGCCGTCACCAGTTCTGCCGGTTGTAGCGGCGCGTTGGATAGCCTCGACGACTCGGTCGGCGACCGCGGCAGGTACGACCGTCTCCAGTTTCACGAGATCGGTTTCGAATGCATCCGGCGATGCATTCACGTCGTGCGGGTGCGTACGGGCGAATGCGTGCACCTTCGACACGGTCGCACCGGGCAATCCTTCAATCTCTCGCAGCGCGAGCCGCACGTCATTGATGCGCTCCGGCCGGATGATCGCTTTTACCTCGAACATCACAGTTCCACCTCCGTGGTACGGCGCTCGAACCAGCGGTAGAGCGTCGGCAACACCAGCAGCGTCAATGCAGTCGATGTGATAAGCCCGCCAATCACAACAGTTGCGAGTGGACGCTGGACCTCCGCACCCGTGCCTGTCGACAAGGCCATGGGCACAAACCCAAGACTCGCGACGAGCGCCGTCATCAGCACCGGGCGCAGCCGTGTCAAGGCGCCCTCGCGAATCGCTTCTTCGAGTGGTCGTCCTTCTTCACGCATCTGATTGATAAACGACACCATGACAACCCCGTTGAGGACCGCGACCCCGAACAGCGCGATAAAGCCGACGCCGGCGCTCATCGAGAAATACATACCGCGAACGAATAACGCCAACACTCCGCCGGTGATCGCGAACGGAATTCCCGTGAACACGAGTGCTGCCTGCCGCAGTGAGTTGAACGTCGTGAAGAGCAACAGGAAGATAACCGCGAACGTGATCGGCACCACAATCATCAACCGCTGTCGGCCGCTCTCCAGGTGCTCGTACATGCCTCCCCAGTTGAGTGTGTATCCCGCGGGTAGCGGCACGCGCGCCTGCACCAGAGCGCGTGCTTGTTCTACGAAGGAGCCGATGTCGCGACCACGGACGTTTACTTCGACGGTGATGCGTCGTTGCCCGTTTTCGCGGCTGACCTCCGCAGGGCCCTCGCGACTGGTAATTCTCGCAAGTTGCTGGAGCGGCACCCGTTCTCCTGTAGGCGCGCTGACCAGGAGGCGTCCGATAGCCGCGGCGTCCGACCGGACGTCGGGCGGAAATCGGACTACCAGATTGAACCGCATGAAGCCCTCGAGCACGGTCGTCGCCTCGGACCCGGCGATGGCTGTCTGCACGACCTCCTGGACATCGGCGACGTTGATCCCATACCGCGCGACAGCGGTGCGGTCGATGTTGATCTCGAGAACGGGAAGCCCCGTGATCTGTTGAACTTTCACATCAGCCGCACCTGGCACACCGCGAACGACGTTGGCCACTTCGTTGGCCTCGCGCGACAGTGTGGCCATGTCATCACCAAAAATCTTGATGCCGACGTCGGATCGGACTCCCACGCCCTCAATTAGCTCCATCATGCGGAACTGAATCGGCTGCGAGATGGACGTGACAATGCCTGGCAGCCGCTCCAGTCGCTCGGAGAGTTCGCGCACGAGATCGTCCCGTTCCACACCGGGACGCCATTGCTCGTGGGGTTTGAGAATCGCGTAGGTGTCCGCCATATCCGGGCCCATGGGATCGGTGGCAATCTCCGGACGGCCGACGCGGCTCACCGTCGTCATTACCTCCGGCAATTCCTTCAGCGTGCGCTCGACCATGCCTGCCTGGCGCACAGCCTCGCTCAGGGAGACGCTCTTCAGACGCATGTGATTGATCGCGATGGCCCCTTCATCAAGCTGCGGCAGGAACTCGCTGCCCATGAACATGAACAGCACGCCAGACACAACGAAGAGCGCGACGGCGGACGCGACGGTTAACAACGGCCGATGGGTGACGCGATCCAGCGCTCGCGCGTACCACGCGCGCACACGGAGCATGACGGGATGCTCACGCTCCTCCTTCGGCTCGCGCAGGAACAACGCACACAATGCCGGCATGACCGTGAGACTGAGGACAACGGCCCCAGTCAACGCCAGGATCACGGTGAACGCCATCGGACGGAACATCTTTCCCTCTATCCCCGATAACGTGAGGATCGGGATATAGGCTGCGATGATGATCACCATCCCGAACAGCGCCGGCTTCAGGACTTCGGTGGCCGCCTGTCGCATGATCGCGTGTCGCTCGTCAGGCGCAAGCAGACGACCGGTCGCCTGACGCCGTTCGGCGAGTCGGCGGACCGTGTTCTCGACGATGATGACGGCCCCATCGACGATGAGTCCGAAATCGATCGCGCCGAGGCTCATTAGGTTCGCTGACACGCCGAAGTACCACATCCCGATGATCGCGACGAGCATCGACAGCGGAATCGCCGACGACACGATCAGTCCTGCACGAAGCTGTAGCAGAAACAGAAACAGCACGACGATGACGAGAATGCCGCCTTCAATGAGGTTGCGGCTCGCCGTGCGGATGGTCTTGTCGACGAGCTCCGTGCGATCGTAGAAGGGCTTGATGAGCACCCCGTGGGGCAGCGACTTCTGAATGTCGTCGAGCGCCTGTTTGACCGCTTCCGTGACCGTTCTGCTGTTCTCGCCTTTGAGCAGCATCGCCATGCCCATGACCGTTTCGCCGTTTCCGTCGCGTGTCGCCGCGCCCTGACGAATCTGGGCGCCGACCGTCACACGTCCGAGATCACGCACGTATACAGGTGTGCCGTTGTGCGACGCCACGACGATGTTCTCGATGTCCGCGCCGTTGCGAATCAGGCCTACGCCGCGCAGGAGCTGCTGCTCTCCGCCTCGCTCGAGGTACGCGCCCCCCGCGTTGACGTTGTTCCGTTGAAGGGCCTCGAGGATCTGTCGCAGCGTGATGCCATAGCCAAGCAGACGGCCCGGATCGGCCTGCACTTCGTATTGCTTCTCACGCCCGCCGAAGCTGTTGACCTCGATCACACCGGGCACCGTTCGCAGGCGTGGCTTGATGTACCAATCAAGAATCGTGCGGAGGTCCGTCAATCCATCGTGCGTTGGCGCCGGACCGACGCCTTCGGTCTCGGCCACCGGCAGAATGTCAACAGACGGAGCCACTGTCGAATCACGCTCGACGGTGAACTGATAGATCTCGCCAAGCCCGGTGCTCACTGGTGCCAGTTCGGGCACGACGCCACTCGGCAGCTCACGCTCCACTTCGCGCAGTCGTTCGAGCACCAGCTGCCGCGCCCAGTACACGTCCACGTCGTCCGCGAAGGTGATCGTCACTTGCGAGAGTCCGAATTGCGAGATGGATCGGATCTCTTCCTTGCGAGGCACACTGCTCATCGCGACTTCGATCGGGAAAGTGACGTACTGCTCCATCTCGAGCGGCGCAAACGCGGGTGCTACCGTGTTGATCTGAACCTGATTGCTCGTGATGTCAGGCACGGCGTCGATTGGAAGCCGAGTGGCCGCGTAGAAACCAGCGGCGACCAAGATGGCGCCGAGCACGATGACGAGGACGCGCCAACGAATGCTGAAAGCCAGAATGCGTTCGATCATGGCAATCCGGCGCGGCTAGCGCCCGGCCTCCGGTGTCTTCCCCTTCTCCTCGTGTTCTTCGCCCTCGCCGATAGAAGCCGCCTTCAGCTTGCTCTTAAGCATGAACCCGCCCTCCGTGACGACGCGGTCACCCGGTGTGAGACCGGCGGTGATCGGGACCAATCCCGCAACGGTCGGCCCGATCGCGATCACACGCTTCTGAAAGCTCGCCTCGCCGCGCTGAACGAACACCACCGATTGGCCATCGATCTCTTGCACCGCAGCGATGGGAATCACGACTGCCTGCTGCTCTCCTGACGCGGGCAATTGAACGGTGACAAACATCCCAGGCTTGAGCCGACCGTCGCGATTCGGTACTTCGACCCGAACCTTTGCGGTCCTACTCGCAGGATCCATGACGTCACTGACATGCGTAACGCGGCCCGCAAACGCATGGTCCGGATAGGTCTCCACGCTGACGTGCGCCTGCTGCCCCGTACGCACGGACCCGATGTCTCGCTGGTACACGTCCCCGAGCACCCACACAGTCGATAGATCGGCGACCGTCACTAGTTCCTGCGCCGTGTCGACGGCCTCGCCCGGCGACACGTTGGTTGCGGTCACAACGCCGCCAAACGGCGCGCGGACGATCGTTCGCGAGCGCGTGGCGCCGTCCCCACCGGAACTGCGGAGACCATCGATATCGGCATCGCCCATACCGAACCGTCGCAGCTTCACCCTGACATTGGCCAGCGTCGCACGCTCGGTCTCCACTGCGGCCAACGCGCGCTTGTGCTCCGCCTCACGGCGTTCGTACTCCGCCCGTGACACCCCGCCCGCATCGGCCAGCTTGGCGCCCCGTTCCAGCGCGCGCCGAGCCACATCTGCCTCCGCTGCGGCGCGGTCGACAGCTGCGGTCGACGTCAGGTAGTCGCCCACCAGGCTCCCCAGTTCCACGTTGTCGTAGGTCAAGAGCGATTGCCCCCCGCTCACGCGGTCGCCAACACGGACTTGCACGTCCTCAACGCGGCCGGGCGCAAGGAGCCGTACATGAGCCACGCGCGTAGCATTTGGCTCGACAATGCCCGTCGTCTGGATCGTGGCGGCGAAGAGCCGCCTCTCAACAGGCTCGACCTTCAGACCGATGGCCTTCTGGGTATCCTCGTCCACCGTCACCACGTCGGCGGCGGGCTGCGATGTCTCGCCTCGCTCCGCTGACGCTTCCGTTGCGGATGTGTTCGACGATGACCGCGAACACGCCGACCCAAGCGCAATTGACAAGACGAGAGCGAGCAGCGACGCGAGGCGAGACACGCGCCGAAAGCGCTTCAATAATTCGAGCGACATCGTTACCTCACCTCTCCGCCCACCGCCGCTTCGAGTGCGGCGCGGGCGATGTAGAGCTCTTTCAAGACGTCTGTAAACGCTTTCTGTGTCTCAACCTGCCGTCGCTGCTCCTGCACGAGATCCAAGAGTTGGCTCTCGCCCAATTCGTAACTCGTGCGGATCGTATTCATCGTCTGCTGCATCTGCTGCATCACCTGCTTGTCGAACACCTCGGTGGCCTGACGCGCGGCGGAGTACTGCGCGAACGCGGTTTGGACTTCGGATCGCACGGACTGCTCGATGAATTCACGACGCAGGGACGCGGCTTGCCGCCGTGCATCCGCCGTTTGAATGGCCCCCTGATTGCGGTTGGCAAACGGCAGCGGAATTGAGACGCCGGCAGTTAGCGTGCGATCCTTGTCACGCAGCGGAACGACCGCGCCAGAAGGCGAGAGCCCCAGCTGATCGAACTGTGTGGTCGTCTGTCCGTAGCGCACCAGTCCAATCACGTCAGGAACGCGCTCGGCCTGCGCCAGTCGCTGCTCCGCCTGAGCGCGCACCTCTTCCTCGCGCGCCGCCTTGAGGTCGGGTCGCTGGGCAAGTGCCCGTTCAACCGCGGCATCGAGAGAAATGGCCACGCCCTCCGCGGTCAGTTCACCTCGCAGCGTCAGCATCTCGGCCGGTGCGATTCCCGACGCGAGCTTCAATGCGCCGAAGGCGCGTGCGGCAGTTGCGTTCGCCAACAGGCGATCGGCCGCGATCCGGCCAACTTCGACTTGAAGAAGCGATTGTTCCAATGGCGCCGCCTCGCCTTCGGCCACACGCTGCGTCGCGAGCCGCAGGCTCCGGTCATTGAGCTCGTAGATCTCCGCAAGAGTGGACACGTTGCGGGCGGCAGCGAGTGCCTCGGCAAAGCGTGTCTTGATGTCGGCGCGGAGTAGACGTTCCCGATCCGCGACAAGCAGTTCGGCCATTGCGACACCGACCTGGGCAACGTCAATCCGCCGGGCGCGCTTGCCGCCAAGTTCGAACGTGTGCGCGTAACCGATGTCGAACCCGTACTCACCGGGGGAGCCGACGGGGCGACCACTGAAGACGCTGACGTCGAGGCCGGGATTCGGTCGAAGGCGAGATTGCGTCAGGAATCCGCGGGCCGCCGCGATGTCCTGACGCACAGCCAGAAGATCGGCATTACGCTCCAACGCGAGGCGCAGAAAGTCATCGACGCCAATTGCCACCCCTTGACCGCCTGTCTGCCTGGCAGCGTTTGCGGCGCCCTGAACATCGAGAATCTGCGCTCTGAGCGGGGGGGCAATGAACCCGTACAAAGACAAAACGACGCCCCAATACACGTACGGCCGCATGCAGCCCTCCGATGAGACGAAACGGAAATGAACTAGAACGCACGCGCGCGGACAAGCGGGCGGTGCGTCCAGAGACCGAGTAAGTGAACTAGAGCAGCCGGGGCGGGTGATCGATATCGGCGACATGAGCGAGAAGCGCCCTGTCGGCCGAGTGTCGGATTGGTGGTGCAGTCAGGAGATCGGGTGCTGCAGCGACGTAGGCGTCGAGAGGAACGATGCCGATCGAACAAGCGCCGCAGGATGCCGAGCTGCTTCCCTGGGTTGGATTCTTCGACTGATGGGAGGGCGCATCCGCGCGCAGGCACAAGACTGGGCACACGGCGGCGTCGAGGGCGACAAACAGCGCCATGATGACGACCAAGTGTGCTCCCCAGCGGCGGATCATTGCTCGGTCAACTCTACACTAGTCGCGCGTCTGACGCAGGCGGCCGGCCGGCGGTTCGGGCTCTTTCCGATGCAGACACGGAGCACAGCACAACTCGCTCCGGTACCCGCGTCAGGACCTAACGCGGGCACCGCACACCCACAGAGGCTGCGGCGTCACTTGTTCGACTCTGCAGCCAGGAACAGACGGTTGACGACATACGTCTTCAACCCACTGTCGTACCGCATCAGCTCGTCGTCATGTCGAAAGGTCTGATCAAGAGAGTGGTGGAACGTAAGGCTGTCCGGGAATGCGATCTTCAGATTCTCGCGCGTCAGCTGTACCACGGTTCCATCTGGTCCGTTACTGAAATAGTGCCTCACCCTAGTCACGCGGCCACTCCTCACGCGCAAGGTGTACAAGGCTATCGGACCCGCTTCTCTGATTTCGTACTCATAGCTGCTGACAAAACGGTATTGACGACCATCGCAGGTCTGAAACCCGTAGAGTCCGCTTTTTTCGTAGCGCTTCCGGTCGGAGCCGGTGGTGACATGGACAAAGGCGCGATGCAGGGAATCGTGGAGTTCAAGTTTGTAGTTCTTCGACTTGCACTCGCCATCCAACGATAGCCGCTTATCCGAGTAGTCCGCGGCCGTCAGATAGATGCCGACCCGTCGAGGCGTTGCTTCACTCCGTTGCGCCGCCGGAATTGCGGCGGTCATCAAGAACACGAGGCCAGACAGTAGAAATCTCATAAGGGCTCCTCTCAACGATCAGTTGCCGGCGATGTCTCGACGCCAAGCACGCATCGGTTGCTCCTGGCTGCGAAGCCCGGCCGACTGATGCGCTACTTCGCGCAGGTGTGCCGGCCCGACAAGGCTTGCGGGCGCGGGCCCTTGCGAAAACCCTTCAAGAAAGAGGGGTTCAAACGCAGTAATTGGCCTGCGCCAAAAAGCGGGCGACGCGCACTAGACCGAGTTGTCGAACGACTAGAGGAGCCTAGGCGGGTGATCGATATCGGCGACATGAGCAAGGAGCGCTCTGTCGGCCGGCTGTCGGCGTGGCGGGGCGGTCTGGAGATCCGGCAGTGCCGGGACGAAAGTGTCGAGCGGAACAATTCCAATCGAGCAAGCGCCGCAGGAGGCTCCGCCGCTTCCCTGGACCGGTGTGGTCGAGCTATGGGGACGTGCATCCGCGCCCAAACACAAGGCGGGACACACTGCCGCGTCGACGGCAACAAACAGCGCTATCAGGACCACGATGGTAGGAACGACGCGGCCGAACATCTTCTTCGGGACGATGCTACACCACGCTACAGGCGCTCGCAGGGGGAATCCGGCGCCAACTCGCGCCCGTCATTCTGGTCTTCGACTTTCTCGCGGATTCGCTGGGCTGCCTGCGACGCGTGCGACGAATGGTTCCCCGGGGCGCCAACGCCGGCCTATACTGAATCGGTCGTTTGCCAGCTTGTTTTCGGCATGTTGTTCTCGGAGCGATCGTGCCCGTAAGTGATCGGGCCGCATTAGGAGGTCTGACACAATTTCTGACACAATTCGGGTTTCCGGGCTCAGCCACTAGCCTGTAAACGACTGATTCTAAAGACACGGAGAGATGTCCGAGTGGTTGAAGGAGCACGCTTGGAAAGCGTGTGTAGGGGAAACCCTACCGTGGGTTCGAATCCCACTCTCTCCGCCAACCTTCGCCAAGCGCTCGCGTC
>WBZO01001312.1_pt1 | contig 39726 bp, 27 predicted proteins | sample 5204261 | NCBI WGS metagenome assembly WBZO01 (sample SAMN12412400, study PRJNA552823) | activated sludge metagenome | isolation source: activated sludge from anammox sidestream of wastewater treatment plant... | place: USA: North Carolina | collected 2017-09
GAAGATCCATCGGGCAAGATCAACACATTATAGCCCTTCAATGCGCCGCTGCGAATAGAGTTCATCGTCATCGGCGTGAACTTGATGCCGAAACGATCAAGCGTCCACCACGTCGAACCATACGATTCCTGCGAGATGCCCTCGTCCGCCGCAACCACAATCCGCGGCAGCTTGAGGCTGATCACCTCAGCGCTTCCGACGCTCGTATCGCCCTCATTCGAGTAGCCCGAGTTCACGCTGACCACGCCGACGCCGAGTTCGCGAGCGAGGCTCTCGACCGCCTCATGTATCGCCGGCGGATTTCTAGATAAACGTATGACAAAAGTCCCGGCCTTCCAATTGCGCCCGCCGGCCGACAGTTCACGCGAAGCTACGGCAACTTTATAACCTTGCTGAAGCAGCCGAAGCGCCATCACCGCAGACACGTCGGTCTCGTACGGTATCAGGTAAGCAACACTCGCCCGGCCTGAAAAGGTTCCTGCCCTCTGCTTCTCCAATGTCCTTGCCTCTACGAGATCGCCCGTTACGCTCACTGAGTCCTCTGTCCACCACGCATCAACTCCAAAAACAAGCGGTACCGACCATGCGGTAATGTCGTAAAATCCATAGCCCTCCTTGGCCTGGCCCTTACCGCGCATCTGATTTCGCCGAAAGCGGGCCATATTCTCGTCAACAAAAGCCTTATCCTGCGGCGTATCTTGCTCAAGGATAGCCTTTATCAGCAGGCGCTGCGGCTGGTCAAGATCGATAACATAGGAACCCGCGGGAAACGTCTTTGCGACCGCCCGCGAGTCTTTTTCCATATATGTATGAGCGAGATTCGAGACGAACGGCCGCGAAGTGACCGTGACCTCGATGTTCGATCGGCGCAGCGTCTCGATCAGCTCTGCTGCCTTGACCCTGTCGGATGTCGGATCTATGACCACGCGTTTCATTTTGCCCTGTGTCGCCATTCCTTTAGCTCGGAAATCATAAAAATCCTTGATGCGTTCGGGCTTGTTCTTCGCGGTCTGTTCGAGGGTCGTCATCGAAGCGACATAGTGCTTCGCGATCGAGGAGCGAAAGGTAACGATCGTACCGTCGTCGCGTGTCCATTGAAGCCCCTTGTAACCGCCGCCGTCAGTCTCATAGGTCATTCCGATCGCACCGTTGAGCGACGGATAAGTATCCCAATATCCCGGATAGAACGCATCAAAGACATCTCGCACGAAATAGTCCCAATGGTTCGCATCGAACGCCTGTGCATTCGCCCGGCCGTAAATGTCCAGCCACTTGCTGTATTGCGGTTGCGGCAGGTTCGGGTTGATCGGCAGTGCGACCGGCGGAAAGAAATACTGCGACGGCTGACCGTGATGATCAACGGTAAGCTGCGGGTTCCATTCCAGCAGGGCCTTCTGCATATTTCGCGACTCTTTTTGGCTGAGGACAAGTGTGTCGCGGTTGAGGTCAAATCGATAATGGTTGTAACGTCCCCAGATTGACCACGGCTCACGATGTTCAATCGCGTTCCTATCCGCATCGCCGATAGCTACGGAGTTATACCAAGTTGCAAAACGCTCGTGGCCATCTGGATTTTCACCCGTCAAGACCAAAACGACGGTGTTCCGCAAGATATCGAGCGTCGCCGGCTCATTCGATGCCGCAAGCTGATAGATGACCTGCATAAATGCTTCGAACGACGACGATTCATTGCCGTGGATCGTATATGCCATCCATGCTATTGCAGGGTTTGACGCCGCTATACGGTCGGCCTCGGAAGCACTTGTTTTCCGCGGATCGGTAAGCTTCGCGTTAACAGACCTTATTTCATCAAGCCTTGCCATATTCTCAGGCGAAGATATCGCCACTAGATGCTGCATACGAAGCTCATTCGTAAGCCCAATATCAAAGATCCGGACACGATCCGGCGCAGCAACGGCAATAGCATTTATCACCTGCTCCATCTGAGCGTATGTTGTATGATGATCGCCAACGTCGTAGCGCAGGAAGGTCTGCGGGCGCGGCACTTTATCGTTATACGGCCCTCGCTGATAGAAATCGAACTTTGCTTCTAACTGAGCTGTTGCAGCCGCAGCCAAAATACCGACCGCAATTAAGAACCCGACAAAAGACACCAGCCGAACTCTCATCCCTTATCCTCCGAATTTTTGATAAGCTAAAACTGCCGCTTTTAAGCCGCAAGTATAACAAATGTCGAAAAAGATATCCGACAAGTGCCCGCGTTGCGGAAAATACGCGCTAAAAAGGTGGAAAGACCTCGACCGCGACGAATTGATCGCGGCCGAGAGTTTGACAGCGAAAAATGCCTCGGTAAAGCGTCTCGCCGTCTGCACGGCGTGCTGGTTCTTGATAGGACGAGGCGACGGGGACAAAGTGTAATACACCCGCCCCGTCGTATTTATTAACGTACTATCAAAGGCTGATCACGGCGTCATTTGTACGCCGAAATCAAAGAATTTCGATCCGACGCCCGCGGCTGTATTCGCATTACCGGAATTCAGCAAATAGAACGCGTACTCGCCCTTTGTAAGAGTAACGGCAGGGGTTACCCTGAAAACACCGTTGCCGAGATCTTCAGACTTGAGGCCGACCACATATTCGCCGGAAAGTCCGCCCTTACCACTCCACGAGTTCTCTTTTGAGATCGTAACTTCACGATCGTCTCCACGGACATGGAATCGGATCAAGCTGAATTCACTCGGAGATGCCGGAATGCCGCTCGCGGTATTAAGTCCGCCGGTCGAAGCATCAAGATAGAAATAAAAGACCGGCATCGTTTCCTGAAGCTGAAGATCAGCATTGCGTCCGTCCAAATTGGTTTTGGTCTTGACCTTTCCAAGCCCGAACGGCGTTATCGAAGCCGTAAACTTTCCGCCGGTCCGATTCTGTGACGACACCTTCGCTTGGAGTTGGGTCATTTTACGCTGTCCATCCTTTTCCTGATAAAGGTAGATCCCAAAGCTATGCTTCGACATCGGATCATTCGGGTCGCCTGCGGATGGCGAAATCGTATTGTTATTGACGGCGGCTTTGCCGTTCTTTGCAACGAGCATCGCGTTAACGACATCATCGCTGACACCGGCTTGCTTGAGTTTGATCAGGGCGTCGGTTGACATATCAAAATTCGTCGGCGACGTATTGATCTTTCCGACAATGATACTCGATGCCAATCCCGCCTTTGTAAGCTGGATCACCTCGTCATTCGTCATTTTTTCCTGTGCGAGGACAAACGACGCGCAAAGGCTAATTATCAGCGCCACAACCGCTGTTAGTATCAGATTTTTCTTTTTCATTGGCGTTTCTTTACTCCTACTAAATAAAACTATAGAACGTTCGGGCTTGCTTCATTTATGGCTTCTGCGGCCTAAGAAATGAATTCTTGGCACGCACTATCAGATCCGGACGATAGACACGCACCCGAATGTAGTGCTTACCGCCGGCTCGCCGCTCGCTGCTCGGATAATAACCCAGAGTGTATGTTTTGCGAAGCTCATCTGCGATCTGTGAAAAGGCGGCAAGAAGATTTGTCGTTGAACTTACCCGCTGTACCCGGCCGCCTGTGCGTTCGGCTAGCGTGAGCAGGAACTCGCGTGCCGCAACATAATCATCCCAACGCTCGCCTTTGCCCGCAACTCCGCTCACCGAATACGGACGGTCATCTTCATCAAAACGGATCTCGGCATCATTACGACGATTATGTTGCACATCATCGTAAGTGTCATACCAGATCGGATAAATAAGTGCGTCCGTCTCATCTAACGCTTTTAAGATCGAGTCGCCGTCGGAGATCTTACTGGTAGTATCGACACCGTCACTCAGCAGCACCACGGCCTTACGCCCGTGTATTGCCGCAAATCGCTGATTGATCACCTGATCCAATGCATCATAAACCGATGTGCCCGAGCCTACCGCCGCCCCTTCGATCGCATAGCGCAAAGCCTTCCGGTTATTTGTCACATCACATAGAACACGTACCTTTCGATCGAAAGCGACGATCATTACACGGTCATCCGGCTTTAAAAGGCTCAGGAATTGTAATGCCGCCGATTGGATCTCATTCACCTTAAAAACCGTCGAGTAGCTCATATCTAGGAGCAGCGCAACGGTGAATGGAGCCTCATTATTATTAAAAAACGAGATCTCCTGCTCCTCACCATCTTCATAGATACGGAATTCGCTTTGTTTAAGGTCTGAGATCGGCCTGCCTTTGCGAGATGTAACACGCACCGGCAGCATTACGAGGTCGGTCTCGACCTTGATGATATCTTCGTCGTTGCCGCTTGGCGCCGCATGCGGCTCCGAAGGCTGTGCAGTATCATACTGCGAGACACTCTCCGAGTATTTTTGCTTGTGTCCCGACTGCGCCGCCGCTGCTGCGGCCGACAAAACGCATATCAGCAAGATAACGATCTGACGCATCATCTATTTATCGGCCAATTTTATTGCCGTAACCTTCCACCGGATATCTGCCCTGTCATCCTTTCGGTCAAATCCTTCGAGTGCCAGCGTTAACGGTATCGTCTCAGCCGGACCGAGCGACACGGCCTGTGTCGGAACGACAAGCACACGCTTCTGTTTCAAGACCTGATTCGTGGTCGATACAACAGCGGCATTGACCTCAAGCAAAGTTATGGTTTGATCGCTGCGGTTCTTCACATTCCCGCGAATATACATTGAGATCGTGCCGAGCCCCGTCGGCGACTCAACGGTGCTTTCATCCGTTGAAATGATGATCTGCTTATTTATTGCGTCAAATTCGGGCGAGCCTTCACGCAATGCACCGTTCATGATCGCAGCGGTCTGATCCTCCATCGACGGCCGTTGTGCGATCAAGAAAATGATCGCGCCGATAAGCGCAACCGCCGCAATTGTCGCGATAAGAAGGTTCTTCCTCGATCGCTTTTCGCCTTTACCCGACTTAAACAGTTCATCCATGGGAACATTCTAGCGCGGTTTGTCCGTCTCAGTGTCAAGGTTTTACAATTCGACCTTTCCTTACAAGAAAATGAACTGATGTTAGGTTATGATTTCGATTGAATGGCGATCGGACCTGCACCTCGAATCAATGGGCCTCGTTATATCGAGGCGGCTCTGCCGGTCCCATTGCGCCGAGTGTTCACCTATCGTGTCCCCGAGGGAATCTCGGACGAGATCGCTCTCGGAACTCGCGTGCAGGTGCCGTTCGGACGCCGCGAGCTGACAGGCTACGTCGTCGCTGTCCACGATGAGTTGCCGCAAGAGTTTTCCATCGAAGACGCAAGGATACGAGATGTGATCGCGGTCCTCGACACGCAGCCGCTGATCACTCCCGAGATCCTGCGGCTCACACAGTGGACAGCAGATCACTATGCAGGATTTTGGGGCGAAATCCTCAAAGCATCACTGCCTGCCGGGCTTCATAATGAAAAGGTCAGGCCAAAACGGCGAAAGGCGGTTCGCCTTACGGCAGAACCACCGCATACGGCCCTTGAAAAGCCGATTTCCGATCAACAGCAGAAGATCATAGCGATACTGAAACAGAGCGGCGGCGAGATGCTCTTTACAGAACTCCTCGACCGGGCGGGCGTCGGCACGTCACCGCTCAATACGCTTGCAAGGCGCGGCATTGTAGAGATATTCGTTCAAGACGTTCGCCGCGATCCGCTCCGCGGCGCCGCTCTGCCGGAAAAGAAAGACATCGCGCTCACACCTGAACAAATCGACGCTCTTACTCATATCGCGGCCGCTATCACCAAGAGCGACTATAAAGCGTTCCTGTTACACGGCGTTACCGGCAGCGGCAAGACCGAGATATACATACGTGCGATTCAGCAGACTCTTTCCGAGGGCCGCTCGGCGTTGATGCTCGTACCTGAGATCGCCTTGACCCCGATATTCTCGTGGCGGCTTCGTGCGGTGTTCGGCTCGAATGTGGCGATCCTGCATTCGGAACTTTCTGCGGGCGAACGCTTTGACGAATGGCGGCGGATACGGCTTGGCTCGGCCAAAGTCGCTATCGGTACACGCTCGGCTATATTTGCCCCGCTTGAGAATATAGGGCTGATCGTAGTTGACGAAGAACACGACGCCTCATATAGACAGCAGGAATCGCCTTTCTACAACGCCCGCGACGTTGCCGTTATGCGCGCTCACTTTGCCGAAGCCGCCGTTGTTCTCGGTTCAGCGACGCCGGCGATGGAGTCATTTTATAATGCGCGTTCGGGCAAGTATGCATATCTTCACCTTCCGGATCGGATCGGCGACATCGGCCTCGCAAAGGCAGAACTGATCGATATGCGCGACGTCTTTCGGCAGACGGGCAAGGATGTTCCCGTCGCACCTGAATTGATGGCCGCCATTGATGAAACTCATGATCGCGGTGAGCAGGCGATCATCCTGTTGAATCGCCGCGGCTTCTCGCAGTTCGTGCTGTGCCGAACGTGCGGCGAGGCCATACGCTGCCAAAATTGCGATATCACACTCACATTTCACAGGCGCGAAGGAAAACTCGCCTGCCACTATTGCGGTTATCAAGTTCCCTCACCAAAGATTTGTCCTCACTGCAGCAGTGAATTTCTCTATTTTGTCGGCGAGGGCACTGAAAATATCGAAGATCGACTGAGAAAGCGTTTTCCCGAGATGAACATCGGCCGTGTCGATCGCGATACGATGAAACATAAGGGCGATCTCGAACGGGTGCTCTTCGATTTTGCTTCTCATAAGATCGACCTGCTCGTCGGCACACAGATGATCGCAAAAGGGCACGATTTCCCGAACGTAACACTGGTCGGCGTTATCGGTATAGATATGGGCCTCGGTCTGCCGGATCTTCGCTCGGCAGAGAGGACCTTTCAACTGATAACGCAGGTTGCGGGCCGCTCGGGACGAGGCGATAAGCAAGGCCGCGTGCTGATACAAACATATTATCCGGAACACTATGCTTTGCGGCATGCGGTTCGGCAGGATTATATCGGGTTTTATGAAGAAGAGATCAAGTACCGCGAACGCTTTGCCTATCCGCCCTTCTATGTACTTGCTTCGATAATGATACGGCATCGCGATCAACGGCATGCATCACAGAACGCGAACCTGCTGCGCCGCGCGCTCGATGATGCCAATTCGCAGCGTTATGTACGTATTTTGGGTCCTGCGTCGGCGTCGGTCGGACGTTTACGCAACGAATATCGTATGCAGATCATCCTAAAGGCACGCTCACGCAAAGGGCTGCGGCAAACACTGGACACCGCACTTGCGGATGCGGAACATCGCGGAGCCGATATGCGCTCTTTTTTCGTCGAAATTGACCCGATCGACCTGTTGTAAGCGTCGCAAAGTTGCTTTCGATACACACTCTGGTAGAACATTACTCAACAAGGCAACGAGACTTTTAAGGAAAGATGAAACTTTCAGAACTAGCAAGCACTGTCGGCGCAGTGATCGAAAACGCCGATGCGGACATCGATATCACCTCGGTGGCGAGTCTCGAGGATGCACTGCCCGGCAGCGTGTCGTTCCTTTCAAATCCTAAGTACACCCCGCAGGTCGGCGTGACGAAGGCCTCGGCGATCTTTGTCGGAGAAGGAGTTGAGGTCGCACGCAATGACATCGCCATCCTGCGTACAAAGGACCCTCGCATCGCATATACGCTTGCACTTCGTACATTTTTTCCTGAAAGAGTTCTTCGTCCGGGCATCCATCAAACCGCATCGATCGACGCATCGGCCGTTATTGATCCTAATGCCGAGATCGGGGCTAATGTTGTGATCGGTGCGAATTCGAGCATTGCTGCGGGCGTGCGGTTGATGGCTAATGTTACCGTTTACGACAATGTGACGATCGGCGAGAACACGATCATCCACTCGGGCACTGCAGTTCGCGAGAACACGCTGATCGGCCGTAACTGCATTATCCACAACAATTCGGTTATCGGAGCCGATGGCTTCGGATATGCGAAGACCGAGGAAAAGACATGGCTCAAGATACCTCAAACCGGCCGCGTCGTTATCGAGGACGATGTCGAGATCGGAGCACTTTCTGCCGTCGATCGTGCATCAGTCGGAGAAACCCGAATCGAGCGTGGTGTCAAGATCGACAACATGGTACAGATCGGCCACTCATGCACTATCGATGAGGACGCTCTGATCTGCGCGCAAACGGGCCTTGCCGGCAGTTCGCATATCGGAAAGCGTGTCATATTAACGGGCCAAGTCGGTATCGCAGGCCATTTGAAGGTCGGCGATGATGCGATATTGACCGCAAAGAGCGCAACTTCGCACGATGTGGAGCCGGGCAAGGTCGTCTCGGGAATTCCGGCCTTTGACAACCGCGAATGGCTGCGTTCGGTTGCAGCATTCAGGAAGCTCGGCGAGATCGCCCAACGGCTGCGAAAGTTGGAGAAGAAAGTACTCTCATCGGACGAATAATCGACGGCGCGTATCGGCAATGCTTTGCATAGACGCCGTCTTTGCATGATGATGGAACTATGAAATCAAGTTCCGGCTACGACATTTCACCGCTTGATGGCGAGACTATTGAACGCCTTGCGTCCGGCCTTACGGCGGAAGAACAACGAATTTTGCTCAGCCACGGCACCGAAGCCCCGTTCTGCGGCGGACTGCTCGATAACAAACTTGAAGGCACATATGTCTGCCGCCTTTGCGGACTTCCGCTATTCAGTTCGAGGCATAAGTTTCATTCCGGCACAGGTTGGCCATCATTCTACGCGCCGTCCGACAAGAGCCATTTGTCAGAGATAGAAGACAACAGCTACGGAATGCGTCGGGTTGAGATACGATGTTCGAGGTGCGGCGGCCACCAAGGGCACGTCTTTCCCGATGGACCGCCGCCGACGTATTTGCGATATTGCGTAAATTCGGCATCGCTGACGTTCGTCGAGGAAGGGGATGAGATCGTCCTTCGCACATAATTCACAGAGCCGGGCCGGGCTGCCCGTGCAAAGGCCTCTTAAGCAAGGCTGGATTCAGGAGCAATATCCAAACCATGGAGCGTATCGTACTTTTTGACGGCGTCTGCAATTTCTGCAACGGTGCCGTGAATTTCATCATAAAACACGATCCGCAAGGCACATTTCGCTTTGCCCCGCTTCAATCTGAATTGGGTAATGCGATCAAGGATCAATATCGAATACCGGACAATATCGACTCGGTGATACTCGTGGATGAAGGCCGTATGTTCCTTCATTCGGATGCTGCGCTGCGGATCGCAAAGTATCTTGGTCCGCCATGGTCGTTTGGGCGTATTCTGGTCGTTGTCCCGGCTTTTATCCGCAATGCGGCTTACAGGCTGTTCGCACGATACCGCTATAGGATCTTCGGCCGACGCGACGCGTGCATGCTCCCGACGCCCGAAATACGCGAAAGGTTCTTATCTGAACCGAAAACATAGCAGACGATCGAGCTTCTCCGATCTGCGCACCCTTTGATACTATTTATCGACCGATCAATGCTCATGGCGTATTCATTGGAAACTCTTGAATTTGACGCGTTGCTTGAGATCGTTGCAAGCAATGCTCAAACGCCGATGGGCGCGCGGCTTATATGTAAACTTCGTCCGTTCGCCGGTCGCCCCGTTCTCGAATCCGCCCTTGCGGCGATAACGGAGGCGATCGTTATTAACGAAGAAAGTAAGGTTTCATGGAGCTTCAGCGGGCTGGCCGACCCGTCTGACGCAATCGCTCTTTTGCGGATAAAGAACACCTCGCTCGAACCGAATTCATTGCTTGCTATCGCAGATCTATGCTCCCGGGCCCTTTATACCCGCAGCATCCTGTATCCGGAGAAGGAGAATTGCCCTACACTTTGGCAGTTGATCGAATCGGTACCGCCGTCGATGCTTGCCGTTACCGAAAATATCCGCAGCATTATCCTGCCCGGCGGCGAGCTCAGCGATGATGCGTCGCCCGATCTCAAAAGGCTTCGCCGCGAAATTAACTTGCAGCGTTCAAGGCTAACGCACACATTGGAAGCCGCTATGAGAGCCGCCGGTGCTGCGATCCAAGATGAGCTTGTTACCATCCGCAACGACCGGTTCGTGATACCGGTAAAGACCGATCATCGCGGCAAGGTCAGCGGCGTAGCACACGGATTTTCGTCGAGCGGCCAAACCGTTTATGTTGAGCCGCTCAACGCCATCGAGGCGAACAATGAACTGCAAAGCCTCAAGAGCCAAGAAGAGCAAGAGGCCGCACGCATCATTTTCAGCCTTACGGAATCGCTCCGGGCATCTTTGCCCGAGGTCGAGGCTGCCGCAGATGCGGTCGCTCGGCTCGACGCAGTAAAGGCTAAGGTCGAATTTGCTCGCCGCTTTAATGCGGTCGTTCCGGAGATAACTGAGAATACACTTAATATAATAGACGCCCGACACCCGCTGTTATTGAATGCCGGCGAAGTCGTGCCGAACACCTTCGGGTTGACGACAACACAGCCCGTTATGATCATCTCGGGAGCGAATGCGGGCGGAAAGACCGTCGTTCTTAAAACCGCCGGCGCTCTGAGCCTTATGGCGGTGTCGGGCCTGCCTGTTACGGCGACCCACGCTCAGATACCGTTCTACCGCTCGATCTTGGCTGATATCGGCGACCATCAATCGCTTTCGGCAAATCTTTCGACCTTCTCGTCGCATATGTCGAATATCGCCGGTATGATACGCGATTGCATGCCGCCGTCATTAGTACTCTTGGACGAGGCCGGCACCGGAACTGACCCGGACGAAGGCTCGGCACTTGGCGTTGCGATCGTCGATCACTTTCGGTCGGCCGGTGCACAGGTGATAGCGTCAACACACTATCGCGGCCTAAAGGTCTATGCGGCGAATGACGAAGGCGTGATCAACGCCTCAGTCGAATTTGACGAGCGAACGCTGCAGCCCACCTATAAACTCCTGATCGGACAGGCCGGTGCATCGAGCGGCCTGGAGATCGCAAAGCGATTCGGCATCGCTCAAGACGTGATCGACGCTGCGCGTCGCAACCATGATACTGCAGCACAAAAGCTCGAACACTATCTGCGTCTTCTGCAAGAAGAAACAAAGATCGTCCGCGACACGCGGCTGGCCCTGGAAGAGGAGCGTGAGGTTGTCGCCGTAAAATACGCCTCGATCGAAAATGAAGCCGCCCAAAAAGAAAAAACTCGCCAAAGAGAATTCGAGGCGGCCCTTGCATCTGCCGTTGATGATTTCGACCGGCAGTCGAAGGCGTTCTTACAAACTATAGAGGACAAGGCCCTGAAGAATCGGCTTGAAAAGGAGCGGCGGTCGCGGAAAGCTGAGTTGAACAGGGCGGTGCTCTCCAAGATCGGCCAAACTCCGATCCGGCAAGCAGGCCACGAGCGGGACGCCGCCGCGGAGCCTGCATCCTCAGATGCGATAAAGGTCGGCTCCCGCGTTATCACCTCGTTCGGTAACGTAGGCACGGTTGAGAAATTCGATGGTAAGTTGGCAGAGATCTTGGTCGGCAGCATTCGCCTGCGCGAGAAACTCAGCGATCTGCGTTTTGCGGACACTCCGCCCAAAAGCGATGTCGGCGAACTGAAAATGAAAAGGCCCGCGAACCCTGCTTTCTCCGTTGATGAGAATCGCAACGCGCCGATCGAGCTGAACCTGATCGGCAAGACGACCGCTGATGCCGAATACGAGCTTGACCGCTTCATCGACAATGCCTATTTGTCGCACACGCCGCGCGTGCGCATAATCCACGGCTTCGGCACCGGTGCCCTAAAGAACTATGTCCATCACTTCCTAAAGCAAAGCGACCTCATACGCTCATTTGAATTCGCTCCGCAAGACCAAGGCGGCCACGGCGCCACCATCGCCGTCATCGATCTGTGAAGCACATTCGCCTCGGTAACTGATTTCCAACAAAAAAGGCCTTCATAACCCTATGAAAGCCTCAACAACTGGTCGGGACGACTGGATTTGAACCAGCGACCTCTCGCACCCCAAGCGAACGCGCTACCAGACTGCGCTACGTCCCGGATTGTAATGATTTAGCTTAGGTTCGCGGCCGGCGGATGTCAACTTCGGCATCGCAGCCTCGTCATTGGCCGGATCGCTTCAACATATCACGAAGTTCCAAAACCTGCATTGCAAGCCGCTTCAGCACCTCAGCTTGTATGCCGTTCAATGGTTCGGCAGCCTCGGGTATGGGCGAAGTGTCGAAGAGCATCGGGGCCTTGCTGTCCCGCTTCGGAGCCGCAGCTTTCGGCGTTCGATCGGCAGCTACCGCAGGTGCCGGTACAACCGTCTTCGCTCCGGCGGCCTCACGGGCATCGATCTGCAGCTTCTTGCGTGCTCCGGCAATGGTGAACATTTCGTTGTAGAGGAGCTGCTTGATCTTGACCGCTACTTCAACATCCTTTTTCCGATAGCTCCGCTGGCCGGAAGAGTTCTTTTGCGGGGAGAGCATCGGAAACTCCGACTCCCAATATCGCAGCACATGCGCCTGAACACCGACGATTTGGCAAACCTCGCCGATCTTGAAGAATATTTTGTCAGGGATCACAACGTCAGATGGTGCCATCAGTTATCCGAATGTGTTAAAGTTCTCTGTAAGATCCTGGCTGTTAGTGTATGTATTTACAAAAGTTGTGTCAACTCCGATCATGCATTCTGAATTCGATCTAATAAATTACATTAAGGCCCGCCACAACCTTAATGCAATAGGTGACGATTGTGCGGTTCTGCCGATGAATTCAAAGAGCGATCTGCTGATCACGGCAGACATGCTTGTGGAAAACATCGATTTTCGACTCGAATGGGCGAAAGCTGAGGATATCGGGCATAAATCACTCGCCGTTTCCCTATCAGATATTGCCGCAATGGGCGGAACGCCGACTTTTGCCATGATCTCGCTTGCCATTCCGGAAAGCGTCTGGAAAACCGACTTTATCGAACGCTTTTATGAGGGCTGGCACGCTCTTGCCGGGAGTTTTGAAGTTGAACTTGTGGGAGGCGACATCTCAAAGACCGAGGGGCCGATCGTTATTGATTCAACGGTAATGGGCTCCTGCGGTAAAGGGACCGCGATCCTCCGATCGACAGCAAGACCCGGCGACGGCATCTACGTCAGCGGCGATCTTGGCGGCGCGGCCGGCGGCTTGAAACTACTCGAAGCCGGAAAAAGAGACGATGACCTTTGTCAAAAGCAACTTCGCCCACAACCTCACCTCATATTAGGTAATATATTGCGAATACAGCAGTTAGCCGATGCAATGATCGACCTTAGTGACGGAATTTCATCTGATCTTACACACATCTGCCGCGCAAGCCGAGTCGGAGCAAAATTGTATGCAGAACGATTACCGATAAATAAAGGCCTCACGACGTATTTCGATGGTGCGACAGCCCTTGAACTTGCTCTAAACGGCGGCGAGGATTTTGAGCTATTGTTTACAGGCAATAACGACAAGATCGCCAAAGCGTCGATCGACGGCGTTATCCGAATTGGCGAGATCACCACGAATGCGGGCGTCATCGAATGGGTAACAACGGGGGGCGTCAAGATGTTGAAGCCCCAAGGATTTGTACACTTCTGACAAGAGGGACTAAGTCATCATCAGAACGATTCGCATGCATCGCGGTTTCGCCTGGCCGAATGTTCGCACACGATCTTTCGACAATATGTGGAACCGGCAATATTTGTAACGACAAAATATTGTGCTTGCGTTTATTTCGTGTTTTGTTTAATACTACAAAGTGTATCGGTGTCAGCAGGTCGCGTCGGGGTAACGCCTTTGGGCACAGAGTGAGGATGTCGTGCTAACAGGAAGGGTCTTACTTTTGAATTTTTCCTACGAGCCGCTCGGAACGGTGGGCGTGGCGCGAGCTGTGTGCCTATGGTTTCGCGGAGCGATCTTTGTTGAGGAAAATGACGGCACGAACGTTCTTCATTCGCCTTCGACGACATTCCCGGTTCCATCGGTCATCCGGCTGCGCAACTATATCCACCTCCGTCGCAACAATCGTGAGACAACGATGAAGCGGGCTCGGATATACATCCGCGACCGTTACCGCTGCCAATACTGCGGTGAACACAGGCATGCCAAAGACCTGACTCTGGATCACATCTTTCCCCGTGCACAAGGCGGCGAGAGCACACCGCAGAACCTCGTTACCGCGTGCGTGAAGTGCAATCAGCGTAAAGGAAATCGTACGCCTGAACAGGCTCGCATGCCGCTGCTGACATCGCAGAAGCTTCTTCGCCTAGGGCTCGACCACGTCCTGCTTTGTCATTACGCGGAAAGCCGTCCGGAATGGAGAAAGTACCTCTTCATTGACGACAGTGACGAAATCGCGTCAACGATCGCAGCGTAACTCATTCGATCACGACATCGGCGCCGAATACCGATCTACGCATTAAAGCGATCATAAGTGTTTTGCGTTCTGCCCTGCTTTGCGTAAAAATTTAAGCCATGCCGCAACAGAAGCCGCTTGGCAGCGGCGCGGCGTATTTATGCTCCGTTTTTTCAACACGTTATCGCGTCGGATCGAGGTATTCCAACCGCTTGAGAGCGGCAAGGTTCGCATGTACATCTGCGGCCCGACCGTATGGAATTTCGCACATATCGGCAATTTTCGCACGTTCGTCTTCGGCGACGTTCTTCGGAGATATCTGAAATTCAAGGGCTACGATCTGACACACGTTTTCAACCTTACTGACGTTGATGACCGCATTATCAATGAAGCACACGCGCGCGGCATCACGATAGACGAGTTCACGGCGCCCTACATACAGTATTTCTGGGAAGACTCTGACGCCTTGGGCAATCAGCGCCCTGAGGTCAGCCCGCGTGCAACACAGCATATTGCAGAGATGATCGAACTGATCGCAAAGCTGCTTGCGAACGGCCACGCATACGAATCGGACGGCTCGATCTACTACCGAATTTCGGCATTTCCTGAGTACGGCAAACTATCGAAAATAAATTTTTCGGGCAATATCGCCGGTGCAAGTGAGCGGGTTGACAATGACAAATACGAAAAGGAGGACGCACGCGATTTTGCATTGTGGAAGTTGGTCGGCCCCGATGACGAACCGGGATGGGACGCTCCATTCGGGCGCGGCCGTCCGGGCTGGCACATTGAATGCTCCGCGATGTCGATGAAGTATCTCGGCGAAACCTTTGACATCCACGCCGGCGGTCAAGACCTTCAGTTCCCTCACCATGAGAATGAGATCGCTCAGAGCGAGGGCGCGACGGGCCACCTCTTTGCAAAGTATTGGATACACAGCGAGTTCCTAAAGATCGATGACGTTACAATGTCGAAATCAAAGGGAAATTTCTTTACGTTCCGCGATCTGACGGCGCAGGGATTTTCTCCGCTTGCCATCCGATATCTGCTGTTGTCGGTTCCCTATCGGAAACAATTGAATTTTACCTTCGAAGGACTGCAGGGTGCGGAATCGACGGTTGAACGACTGCAAAATTTCCGCTCGCTTGTTCGAGAAGCTCGAACGATCGACGGACCGAACGGCAACGGGACTCCGGAGGACGTGACGAGCGAGATCGCCGCAACTTCCGCGATCGATATAGCGCAGCAGGCCCTTGAGCGTTTTGAGGCTGCAATGGATGACGATCTCAACACCGCTGTTGCATTGGCTGCGGTGCATGACATGGTGCGGGAGATCAACACCGTGCTTGCTTCCCGAAAGATCAGCAATGAAGAGCGTCTCGCCGTTCTGGCCGTTACAGAAAAGTTCGACTCGGTGCTTGGCATCTTCGGCCCGGAAACGGTTCAGATGCTCGATGTGGAAATTGAAGCATTGATCGAAGAACGTCAGCAGGCCCGAGCGAGCAGAAATTTCACGCGTTCCGATGAGATCCGTGACGAACTTGCCGAAAAAGGCGTCATCCTCGAGGATACGAAGGATGGCGTCCGGTGGAAGCGTAAGTAGGCCTACTGCTTACTGAGAGTTCCGACGGCGTCGATCTCAAATTGGCTCGTCGTTGTACGCACGATGTTTACCTGAAAGCCTCTGTCGGCCAACGCTTTTCGAGGATCGCCGTTGCCGTTCGCAATAAGCGTTCGATAAAAGATCATTGCATTGTTCGGCGGCAGTTCGTCCAGATCGACACGGTGCACTTCTTCAAATCCGCGCGGAAGGAAAAATGCTTTATCCTCTGCGCTGTCGGGCAGTCCTTCGACCTTCACGATCCTCGGCCGTACCGCTCGATCCTTTGTTGCGTACCATAATTGGTATGCGATAAGATCTTCAAATACATAAACCGTGGCCGGCTCCTTCTCAGGGATCTCGTTCGCAAGGCCCTCCCAATTACACCATGGCATTTTTGGCTTTGGAGCAGATGCTTCCGTAATGAATCCAGCTCCTGCGAAAAGGATCAGGAAGGTCAGCGATGCCGTCAAAAGCCATTTTTGGGGCAGCGACGCGATCGCCAATGAGAACAACGCCAATGCCGGGCCGAAAATGATTATCAAATGCCGCGTGCCCCAGATCGAATACGGAAGGATCCAACTCAGCACAAACGCCAGCGTTACGGGTACGGCCACAAATGCAGAAAGCAAATAACGGGCGGTCTGCTCGGCCTTTCGTACAAAAAAAATGATCAAGGATACACTAATGATCAATAAAATGGGTATTGACCAGCGATAGGATGAAATAGGTTCGATACTGACCGCTTGGAAATAAAAAGGATCGACCAACCCGAACAGAAGCGTGACGATCTCACGAAGCGCCGGCCGGGACATCCACCCGATATTTTGTCCGATGCCGGAGCGAGAAGCACTCGTTATCACAAATACGACCCACGGCAGGAATGCCGAACCGACGATCGCTGTCATTTTCAACGCGGCACGCCACTTGATCCGCTGACGATGTACGATGACGGCAACCTCGGTCAAGACCACAAACCAGCCGAAATAGTGTGTGTAAGTTAATAGGATATTGACGACGATCAGCAGATTGAGGTCCTTGCCTTTGTTAAAGTATCGCGTGAAGAGCCATAAAGAAAAAAGTGAGATGCACATCAAGGTACTGTACATCCTGACCTCTTGAGAATACTTTAACAAAGAGCCGTTAACTGTAAGTAACAAAAGGGTGATAGCTGATGTCCATTTAGGAAGGCTAAGCTCTTTTACCAGCATCAGCAGCGGAAGAAACGACAGGATCGCGAAGACGGCGGAGAACGAGCGAAGCCAGACGGCTGCATCGCCTCCGATACCGATCCATATTTTAAGAATTATGTAGAAAAGTGGCGGATGGATAATGTCCAGGGCTACGAATCTGAGCAGTTCGCTCCATTGGTGCTCGGCGGCATGGACGCTGAATATCTCGTCGAACCAGAGGCATTGATCACCGATACGCCAAAAGCGAGAAACGGCAAATGCGGCGGCCAACACTGCCGAAACCGCATATCTAAGCCGGCCCGCTCCCATCACTCAAGGCTGACGCCATTACACAGTTGGCCGTCAATACTTGTGTAGGAGAGAAGGATCTCCTTGAAGGAATTCGTTTCAGGCATGTAGATCCTGCATCGGTCGTACGGTTTCGAATAGATATGCACGCTTACGGTGCGATCGGTGTCCGAGGCGTTCCAAACTTGATGAACCGGCTCACCGAGATCGACCATTGCGGCCTGCTGCAGACTTAGCTCAAATGATGCTGTTTCGCTTAGGCGGCAATAGCCTTTCTCGACATTCAGTTCGTCTATGGCAAAGTTTCTTCCTTTCAAGAGCCCCATTGCAACGGTCATCCAACACTTCTGATCCGAATGGTCATGTATTGTCGAAACCTGCCCTTTCTCCCAGCAGATCGCCATAACCTCAAATCGCTCATCTTTGTAGATGAGATTTCGCGTATAGTAACTGTCGCTCCAGAAAAGATATTTTTGCAGTGAATCTATATCGACCGGGCGATCGTTCAAAAATTCGTGAACACCCGCCGATCCGAACTCGTCGTCGCTTCGTTCGCGCAGTCCTCTGATAAGGTCTTGGATCGGAATTTGATTCATTGCTCAAACGTGGCGGAAGTATTGCAGACAAAATAACAGAGGCCGCAGATTTAATCAATTGCTCCTGTCAATAAGGCCGAGGCCGAACGTGAACGCTGAAGAAAAGCAAGGAATTCTGCTTTGTCACGCGTCAATCCCGAAAAGCTGGCAACGATGCGGCCATCAGGCTCGACTATCGCATAGAAAGGCAATGCAACAGTGCCGAACATCTCCTGCTCCATCTGCTGCTGGCGCTGATACACCTCACCATCGCCGTCGGTATAAAGGCTCGTGAGCACGAATCGCTCCATCTCAGCCCGAACCTCGGGCTGTACGAACATATTTGCCTCCATCCAGCGGCAATTCGTGCAAGTGTAGCCGGTGAAATCTATCAGTATGCGCTTATTTTCCTGCCGTGCTTTTATGACCGCACCTTCATAATCGTTCACGATCCATTCGAGTTCACTTCTTCGGTCGCCGAGAATATTGAAGGCCGAGTCCTTATTCTTCGGCGGCAGGAATGATTCAAGCTCGCCCAGCTTCTTTCCGAGCAGGCCGTAGCCCATATAGACACATAGGACACCGAACAACGCAGCGATGGCGACGCGCGTCGGCGTTACCTTCTTTACCGGCGAGTCATTGCGAAACCGGAACATCCCCAGGACGTAAACGATGATCACCAAACCGATCACGATCCAGATCATCAGCACTACCTCGCGCGTCAGTAGCGTACCGAAGTTCAATGCTCCGCCGTCTCGCAAACGGGCGCCCCAGACGAGATCGACGTTCGAGAGAAATTTCATCGCTGCTGCGACCTCCAGAAGGCCCATTACGACCTTGACCGAATTCAGCCAGCCGCCCGAGCGCGGCAGCGACGAAAGTAGCCTCGGCACCGTTGCGATAACAAAGAAAGGCACCGCAAAGACCGTCGAGAAGACCAACATACCGAGGAGCGGCATCTTCCAGTCGCCTTGCGCGGTAGATACAAGGATGGTACCGACAAACGGCGATGTGCACGTGAACGATGTAAGCGTAAAGGTCAGCCCCATCAGAAGCACCGCGATGTACGTGCCGCCTCTTCCCTGTTCCGCCCTTGATATTGAGTCCAGCTTGGTCAGCAGGCTTGCAGGCACCGCGATCTCATAAAAGCCGAGCAGGTTGAAGGCAAAGGCCAGAAAGATCGCGGCGATAACAAGATTGACCCAAGGATTTGCGGCAAAGAGATTTATCCCGGAGGCTCCAAAAAGCACTGCGAGCAGCATTCCCAGCATCGAAAATGTTGCAATGATGCCTACCGAATAGACAAATGCGAGCTTTATTGTGCGGGTATGATGCCCGTCAGAGTGTTTCATAAAGAATGACACCGTTATCGGTATCATCGGAAACACACATGGCGTCAGAAGCGAGATCGCACCGAATGTTGCGGCCAGCCAGATGAACGCCCAAACGTCGGTTGTTGCGTTCGATACCGTCGGCGGAGTTTGCTCCGGTGCATCTTGCACTACGGCTGCGACCGGCGCTTTATTCGCATCACGAAAACCCGCGGACGTAACGACAACGGTCTTCGGCGGCAGGCACATCGTGTCATTACAAACCTGAAAGCGAACATCCAGGGAAAGCTCCGATGCCGCAGCGTCCTGAGCGGCCGCAAGAGGCACCTTAAATACTGCGGTCTTCTCAAAGTACTGCGTCTCAAGCGGTTTGCCGTCAATAACAAAGTTCGGGTCTGCCTTTATCTTAGGGTTCTGAGACGTTGCTCTCCCTGCCGTGATGAACGGGCTTCCGGGACTGACCTTGATGGTGGTTGCATAAGGGCCGCCTTCCGCCTGCTCCAACGCGTAAAGGCTCCACGGCTCGGCGATCTCAGCATGGAGTTCTGCCGTGAGCTTTGCCGCCGCGGGAAAGCGATCTTTCGCAGGTTCAATTCTCAATCCCCAACTGACGGGTGATTGCGCGGCCAAGCCGGCCGCCATCGAGAACATCAATAAACCTGCCGAGATGAAAGTTCGGAGCATGATGTAACGTCCAATTACACCCTAACATATTCGGCCCCAAAAATGCCCGATCAGAGGCGTCCATAGGTGCTAAACAGCAGTTTAGAAAGTGTTTTTGCGGTTTCTGCTGCGGTTTCATATAATGTTGTTTTTACAACAATTGCGGCCGTGCGATCACTTGTGCGGCGGCGGAGGAACGTAACTTTGGCAAGAGCAGCTACGAGATCAAAAGCTACAGTAAAGAGCGCCGCGGCAAAAACAACGCCCAAGGCAATAACCGAAAAGAAGACCCCGACTGCATCGAAATTCCGCGATGTCGATCTGGAGATCAAGGAATATAACACCCGTAAGGCCTCACAGCTAAAGGTCATCAAGAAAACCGACAAGGCCGTCCTTCACGAGATGCTCTATCAGATGGTGCTTGGCCGCCATTTTGAAGAAAAGTGTGCCGAAGTTTACCGAATGGGTAAGATCGGCGGCTTTTGCCATCTCTACATCGGACAGGAAGCGATCGGCGTCGGGGCGATGACGGCTCTCGAAAAGAGCGATATGGTTATCACTTCATATCGCGATCACGTTCAGGCAATGGTCAAAGGAATGTCGCCTGAGAGCGTGATGGCCGAGCTTTACGGTAAAGAAGGCGGCTGTGTGAAGGGCAAAGGCGGCTCGATGCACATGTTCTCAAAGGATCTGGAGTTCTTTGGCGGCCATGGCATCGTCGGCGGTCAGATCGGCGTCGGAACAGGTATGGCGTACGCCGCAAAATATAAGAACACGGGCCAGGTCGTCCTGTGCTTCTTTGGCGAGGCGGCGGTCAATCAAGGCATTTTTCACGAATCGCTGAACATGGCACAGCTATGGAAGCTTCCGTGCATCTACATCTGCGAAAATAATCAGTACGGCATGGGAACGGCCCAAAGCCGGGCAATGTCGGCACGCAGTATTGCGAGAAAGGCCGAATCCTATGAGATGGCAAATGAATTCGTTGACGGAATGGATGTAATGGCCGTTCGCGAGGCCACTCAGCGTGCCATCAAGCGTGCACGCGAAGAGGATCTGCCGACGCTTCTTGAAATGCGTTCGTATCGTTATATGGGCCATTCGATGTCCGATCCCGGCAAATACCGAACGTCGGAGGAAGTGAAGAAATATCAGGAACGTGACCCGATAATTCTTTTCAAGGACAGCCTAAAGGAAGCTAAGGTATTTAACGACAAGGAGTTCGAAGAGATCGAACGGCAGGCGGTCGAAGCGACAGAGCGGGCACTTAAATTCGCGGATGAAAGTCCGCTTCCCGACGGATCTGAACTTTTGACCGACGTTTTGGCTTAGAGATATGGCAATTTTAACTATCCGTGATGCGTTGAACCAGGCGTTGCGCGAGGAACTGGTCAGAGACGAGAACGTCTTTATAATGGGCGAGGAAGTAGCCGAGTATGATGGCGCGTACAAAGTTACTCGCGGCCTCTGGAAAGAATTCGGCGACAAACGCGTGGTCGATGCTCCGATCACTGAACTCGGTTTTGCGGGGCTTGGCGTCGGAGCCGCAATGGCAGGCCTTCGGCCGGTGATCGAATTCATGACATGGAATTTCTCGATCCTTGCCGCCGATCAGATCATCAACCATGCGGCAAAGATGCTTTATATGTCGGGCGGTGAATTCAAAGTACCGATCGTTTTTCGCGGGCCGACCGGTTCGGCTTTCCAAGTATCTTCGCAGCACTCGCAGGCACTGGAATCGCTCTATGCAAATTTTCCCGGACTGAAAGTCGTAATGCCGTCAACGCCGGCGGATGCAAAGGGCCTGCTCAAATCAGCGATCCGCGATGACAACCCGATCGTATTTATGGAGCAGGAGCGTATGTACGGCATAAAAGGCGAAGTGCCGGAGGATCCGGATCTGACGATCCCGCTTGGCGTTGCCGACGTAAAACGCGAGGGTACGGACTGCACCATCGTTGCCCGTTCGATGACCGTGCCGATGGCTCTTGAAGCAGCGGCAAAGATCGAAGAGCAGCTCGGCGTTTCGGTCGAAGTGATCGATCCGCGTACCATAAAGCCTCTCGATATCGACACGATAGCCGCATCGGTGAAGAAGACGAACAGACTCGTCATTGCAGAAGAGTCTCACGCATTTGCATCGGTCGGAGCAGAGATATCATTCCAGGTCATGGAGAATGCTTTCGACTATCTTGATGCTCCGATACGGCGCATCTCGACCGCTGAATGCCCGATGCCTTATGCTAAGAATCTCGAAACGCTTGCGTTGCCCAGCGTCGATAAGATCATAGATGCCGTAAAGGACGTTTGCTACTTATAAAGTGGATCGAAAACAGGCAATTCGTGAATACAAGCTGAATGCTCAGCCAATGGGCGTTTTCCAGATCCGCAATATCGCGAGTGATAAGGTATTCGTTGATTCGAGCACGAACGTGCCCGGGAAAATTAATCGGCACAAGTTCCAACTCAATGCGGGCGTGCATCCTGCCAGAGGCCTTCAGGCCGACTGGAACTTTCTTGGCGAGCAATGCTTCATTTTCGAGGAGCTTGAGGCCTACGAAGCACCGAAGGACCGAGTTGTGGATATCGCGAAGGAACTCGAAGTACTCGAAGACCTTTGGCTCGAAAAGATCGAGCCGTATGGGTCGCGCGGGTACAATACACGAAAACTCTCACGCGAGGAACGGCTGCGAATGATCGCGGCCAAAACCCGGAGTTCATAGTACGCCGTGCGTTGCCGCTATGGCAGGCTGCGTACGATTTTATAAGATCAAGTATGGCTGAAAAATTCTTAATGCCGAAATTGTCACCGACGATGGAAGAAGGGCAGATCTCGCGTTGGGCAATGAATGAGGGCGACTCCTTTGCTGCCGGAGACACACTGGCCGAGGTCGATACGGACAAGGCGACGATGGAGATGACCGCGTTATCGCCGGGCACCTTGCTGAAGATCCTAAAGCAGGCCGGCGATACAGCGTTGCTTGGCGAAGCCATCGCGATCACGGGCGAAAAAGGTGAGGATATATCTGCACTGCTAAGTGAGGCTGCATCCGCAGCAAGCAGCCCTGCACCGGAAGCGGAAGCGACACCTGCACCTGAGCCGGCAAAACCTGCTGTTCCGGCCGCACAACCCACGCAAACCACTTTAACAGCCAACCCGCCCGCGGCCCTTGCGGCGATAAAGCCTACTGACGGGAGGTTGCTCGTCTCGCCTATTGCCGCACGCATGGCAGCGGAGAACGGCCTTGATCTGAAGGCCATCGGCGGAAGCGGCCCGAACGGCAGAATAATAAAGCGTGACATTGAGGCGGCACTTTCGCATGGTACAACGGCTGTACATCCGGCAGCATACACGCCGTCACTGCAGGTCGGATCGGCCGGCTATCGCGACGAGGTCACATCGCGTATGCGGCAGGTGATCGCATCGCGACTTGCCGAGTCGATCGGCCCGATACCTACATTTTATCTAACTGTCGAGATCGAAATGGATGCCTGTCTGGAACTCCGAAAACAGGTCAACGCATCAGTCGGCGAAGATCAGAAGATCAGTGTCAACGATATTATCGTCAAGGCCGCGGCGATGGCCCTGATGAAGCATCCGTGGGCAAATTCGTCGTATCAGGACAAGACGGTGCGCTTCTACGATCAGGCAGATGTGGGTGTTGCAGTTGCCATCGAGGACGGCCTGATCACACCGGTCGTTCGCGGGGCCAATTACAAAGGTTTTCTCGATATTTCGGCCGAGATCAAGGATCTTGCCGCTAAGGCTAAGGCGAAAAAGCTCCAGCCGGAAGAATATACGGGCGCTACGTTCTCGATATCGAATCTCGGAATGTTCGGCATAAAGGAATTCACTGCTATCATCAATCCGCCCGAAGCGGGTATCCTCGCGGTCGGCTCTGCAGCTCCGACGCCGGTCGTTCGTAACGGCGAAGTGGTGGTCCGTAACATAATGAATGTTACGATGAGCTGCGACCACCGAGCGATAGACGGTGCGACCGGGGCAAAGTTCCTTCAAACCTTCAAACAGATGCTCGAACAGCCGGGCATGATGTCGGTCTAGCGAGGCACTTCTGAAGCAATTATTTGGGCGGCGCGATGCCGCCCACTTTTATAAAGGGTTCCTCTGCGAGTTGCGGCTTAATTCATACCATCGAAAAGGCTAAAGAAAATTCGTTCCTGCCGTTCGCTGCCCTGCTTGGCGTTCAGGCTTTGTTCGGTTCGCTTCCTGTGATCGCCAAGGTAGTACTTGCAAGCGTTCCGGCAATGAGCCTCGTCGGCCTGCGGGTTGCTATTACGGCGATCGTGCTGCTTGCCGTTCAGGCGTTTCGCGGACGCATCCGGCTAAAAGAACGCTATGATTACTTGCGCCTTGCGGTTCTGAGTATTTTCGGCGTTACGCTAAATCAGCTTTTCTTCATCGGCGGGCTTGCACGCACGACTGCATCAAATACTTCGCTGCTCGCCGTTACGATACCGATATTTGCCATTACGGTCGGCGTAATTGCGGGTACCGAACGTCTGCGGATCGCAAAGGCGGCAGGTATTTTGATCGCGATGGCCGGAGTGCTGCTGATCATCGATCCGCGGAACGCCTCATTCTCGTCAGACACGACACGCGGCGATCTGATGATCATTCTTAACTCGTTCTGCTTCGGTACCTACGTTGCGACGTCAAAGAACGTTGTCCTTCGTAACGGGCCTTTTCGTTCAATGATGTGGGTGTTCATTTTTGCCGCTGTTGTGTGTGTACCTTTGGGCATTTCGGCATTTGCGGAAGCGGCGCCCGCAGCGATATCGACGAAGGTTTGGGTGCTCGTCCTTTACATAGGCATTGGGGCCACGGCCGTCCCGTATCTGCTGAACGCATGGGCGATACAACATGTCGACCCCTCGACCTTGGCGATCTTCATTTATCTTCAGCCGATCATCGGCGTTCTGCTCGCTGCCGTCTTTCTTGGCGAAAGGCTCCGACCATCATTCATTTTGGCAACGGCTCTTATCTTTGCGGGCGTAGCTCTTGTTACCCGAAAATTCGTACCGAGTGAAACTTAATGCGCTCCAGTTCGTTTCAATACTGAATGCCGACAGAGATCACGCTGATCAATGACGAAGCTGCACGGATATCTACATTTCGCATCAAGGGCGAGATGCTGCTGGCTGATGCGCGGCTCGTCGGGCGGATCGCGCTCAGCCACAAAGCCAAAACGGGCTACGGCGTACGGATCGACCTGGCAGACGTGGATCTTATTGACAGTGAGGCCGCCTCATATCTTCGCGGCCTTGAACAAGATAAAGAGATCACGTTGATCGGAGCCGAGATATTTCTTCAGCGGATCATCCGATCGATCGAAGGCTCGTAGCCGCATTCTTTACCGGCAATATAAAAGAGGCTTGAGTGCCGGAGCACTCAAGCCTCTTTGTTCGGCCTTTGCCGACCGCCGTTATTGCGGTACGGTCGTTGATGCGATCGGTATGTCACCGGGCAGGCCCCAATGCAGGCCTGTCATTGTGTTCGTTCCGCTTTGCAGCACGAACCAGTCTCCCAGCGACGGACGGAACACCGTCACATCCGTTGTGCCATCGGCATCATAGTCTGCCGGTGCCGGTATGTCCGTAGCCACACCCCAAGCAATCACCTGAGATGCACCTCGGAGCGATCCGAGTATCCACCACTTGCCGTTGCGATACACCGTGAGATCGGTCATGCCGTCGCCGTCGAAATCGCCCACAAGCGGCTTGTCCGTTGCGTTGCCCCAGCTGCCGACCGTCACATAGCCGCCGTTGCTCAGATGTATCCACCATGCACCGTCGCGGTAGATGGCAACGTCGGTCTTGCCGTCGCCGTCATAGTCGCCCGGTACCGGCGTATCCGTCGAAATACCGAAGATTTCTTGTGTCGTCGTGCCGTCGGCGATCGAGTACATCGTCCACATTCCCGTTGCGGGATGATATGTGGCAAGGTCTGTCACACCGTCGCCGTTATAGTCCGCCGGAACAGGCTTGTCATTCGGCGAGCCTACCGTCAGCCCCTTAACGACACCATCGGAACTTCTAAGAACGTACCATGTCGAAGTGGATGCGCGATACACTGCAATATCCGCCTTTCCGTCGCCGTCAAAGTCCCCGGTAACAGGCTTATCGGTACCGAGGCCGAAGTCCGCAAGAAACGCCGATATATCTGTCGATCTGCGTATGTACCAGCGGGCCTCACTCGGACGGAACACGCTGTAATCGGAGTGCAGGTCGCGGTCATAGTCCTCAGGATAGGCCCTATCCTCATCGACTATGATGCCGATACCCTGAAAGTTAAGGATCGTCGCTCCGTTCGTCGGTGCCGACAAGTTCAAGTAGAACACCTCGTTCGGCTCCTTGTTCGTGTCACCGACCACAGGCACCGATACGGTCTGTGTCTGATCCGAACCCGATGCCGGGAACGTAAGCGTACCGCTCGTTGCCGTGTAGTCAACACCCGCGGTCGCGGTACGGTTCCCCGTCCCATACGAGACACTTGCACCCGCTCCCTGTGTATAGGTTACGGTGAAAGTTGCCATTGTCGTTCCTGAGTTGCCTTCCCAAAGCCGTACATCATTCACCGAGAACGAATGGCTCGGCGTCGGCGTAGGCGTTGGCGTCGGCGTCGGCGACGGACACGGGCCGACACCTTCGATAATGATGTCGTCCACTGCCCAGTACCATATCCAGCCGCCCTGGTAGTGGAACCTTATCTGCACGTCAGGCTGTCCTGCGTATGCATTAAGGCTCACCGTCGCATTGGCGAATGCTGATGCCGTACCCTGGGTCGAAGTATACGTCTGGATAGTCGTCCATGTACTGCCGCCGTCCGTCGATGCTTCGATGATCTCCGGATTGGTGAGATATCTCAGATAGTGCTTGAACTTCAAGTTGGCTCCTGAGAATCCTGCCAGCGAGAATGACGGTGATGTCAGCGTCGTATTGACCTGAACACCGCTACCGCCCGCATCGGCATTAGTGATAGCGAACTGTGCTCCGCCGCCGCTGTTGATGGTCTCACTGCTGGTGTGGCCCGGCGAATGCGGATTCGTTACCACTGTCCACGCGGTAGCATTCGGATCAGTGCCGCCGGTCGAATTGTTCGCCGTTGTCCAATCTCCGAATCCTGCCTCAAAGTCTTGTGAAACTATCGGACAGGTCTCAGGCGTCGGCGTCGGCGTCGGCGTCGGTTGGCCGCAGAGCTCGACATACTCGAACGAATCGATACCGATGTAGTTCGAGCCACTGCCTGTCGGACCACCATCCTGTACGAAGTAACGGAATGCAAAGCGTCCGGTCGTCGGCGTCGGAACACCCGTTACCGTTACCGTGTACTGCGTCCAAACCTCAGGATATTGACCCGTCGTCTCTGTCGGGTTGATCTCCAGCAGCAGATTGGTGAAGTCACCCACATCCGTTGCCGAGGTACCGACGTTCGTTGACGAACCGTTGGTGCTCATCCTCACCTGCAGGCGATCCGGATAGAGATCCTGATCGATCGATCTCGTCCAGAACTTCATCACTGAACCGTTCTGGATCGTCACTTCCGGCGTCAGCAGCCAGTTGCTTATCATTCCGGCTCCCGCAGTGTTGTTGAAGTTTGCACCGATGTACGATGTCGATGGCCCTGCCTGTGCCGGGAATACCGTATCGTTGCCCTGGAACCAACCCGTGGTGCCGACCGGTGCACTGTTGTTCTGCATGAACCAGCCGCCGGGAACCAACGTCGTGATGTCGTCGAACCCTTCCGTGATCAGCGACGGGCTGCACGAAGGTGTCGGACTCGGTGTCGGTGTTGCCGTCGGCGTTGGCGTTGCCGTCGGTGTTGGCGTTGCCGTCGGCGTCGGTGTAGGTGTAGGCGTCGGTGTCGCACATCCGCCGGCTCCCTGGATAGTGAACGCAGCATCCTGCGCCGTATTGTTGCCCGTATCTACAGTGGCACCCCACGCCGTACCGTTCCACTGGATACTGTTCGAACCGGTCTTCTGCGTCTGTCCGAGCACGGTTACAGGAACCATCCACGGGCCGGAAACGAGCGAACCGCCGAGCTGATAGTCAACCCAATACGTTCCCGCCGGAAGCGTCGTATTGATCGTTGCTACCACTTGCATGATCGGACGTTGATTATTGGTCAACCCCGTATCAAGCACGCGATAGATGTTCGTGAACGATGTCGAAGCCAAACGGTTCGTCGTCGTATCTCCGAACACAATCGTACCGCCCGCATTCGGTGCACCATTCCATATCTGTACACGTACGTCGTTGATCGTACTCGTTGTTGTCGAGCCGGTCTGATACGTATAGAACGTGATGGTAGCTATGTTGGCTCCGCCGGCAGGTATCGTAAAGTCATCTGCAATGCGGTATCCGTTCGACACAGAAACGCCGAATCCATACGTACCATTACCCAATCCGGTCTGTACCGCACTTGCGTCGGCACCGCCGGCGCCGCCTGCCGGATGCGTAACCATCGGCCCGTTATCATAACTGAAGGCGGGCGTACACGTTGGCGTCGGACTCGGTGTCGGTGTTGCCGTCGGAGTTGGAGTTGCCGTCGGTGTCGGTGTCGGAGTTGCCGTCGGTGTCGGTGTTGGCGTTGCTGCCATCACCTCATCAGCGCCGATATCATATGCAGTACCTTGCGGCCTTGCGTCACCGTCTATGTCATCCGTGACAGATGCGATCGCGGCTCCCGCGTCGTACTCAGGTGCAGCACTCGAAATATGCAGATCGTCGGCACTCGTGAACGGCACTGCTCCCGTTGACTCGATCGAAGCACCGTCATTCGTAGCATTGCCGAGCGTACTTGTATATGCCTTCAGCAGTGCGAGGTTCGTAAAGAAGTTGGTCCCCGCTGTCGTTCCGGCCTGGCCTGCTCCCGCACTGGCGGCATCCGTACCGTAGTAGTACGAGTTGCTGTCATCGAGCAGGTTCATTGCCGCCGTGCCGCCTGACGGGAAATAAACGGCAACGTGAGCGATCGAGGTCGTACCGCCTGTGATGTTGTTCGCAAATATGTTGTTGCGTACATCAAGCCCCGTCTGCGTCGTTCCGCTCACGGCAAATGCCGCTGTCAAATGGCTTGATGCAGGTGTACCAGGCATCGCTCCATACAGGTTGACCGAGTTGTTGTAAACCTTATGGTCCGTTCCGCCTTCGATCTGGATGCCGAATACGCCGTAGGTCGGCGAGAAAGCGATACCGCCCGACATATCGTGATTGACATCGCTGACGAAGTTGTTCCTTATTACAACATTCGCTGTTCCTGTACCGGTAGTTATATCGATGCCCGTCGCACCATAGGTTCCCGGGTTCATCTGCTTGATGTCACGAACACGATTCTTTTCGATCGTGCCGCCGTTGACGACAAGGCCGATCTGTATGCCGGTCATCTTCGCGGCGCTTGTCGGCGTTGACACAACACCCGCGATAGTATTGCCGCGGATAACAAACCCTGTCGTGTTACCGACAAATACTCCTCTGAACGTGTTCTTATCCGCTGCGACCGTTGAACCCATATCATTTCCTTCGATAAGAAGCCCCGTATCGGTTCCCGCAGTCGTGCCGCGGATGTATGCACCATTCTGGACACGGAACAATGCATTGTTGCGGATCGTGATGTTATTATTCGGTGCCGTCGCATCGGCTCCGAGCGACGCCCCGCTGCTCGCAAGGATCGCGCTAACCGCCGTAACACCCGTGCCGCCTGAGATGATGCAGTTCTGAATTGTCGTGTTATTCGCGCCTACACCACCGTTACTTGCGATCCAGATGACAGTGCCGCCTGCAGTGCCGTTGGTGATCGTCAAACTCCTGTCCGTCCCGCCCGAAAGCGAACCGTCGATCGTAACATTATCAGTACCGTTAAGCTTGATCACTCCGCCGGCAGAAGAGCCGCTGATCGTACGGGCCGCACCGGACGGTTTGATAACCAGCGTGTAGCCGCTGGTGAACGAATTCAGAGCCACCGCACCTGTTTCGCCCGTTAGGTCAGCCGCGATATTGATCGTGATGTTGCCTGCGAGGCCGGACAGGTTGATCGCCTCAAATATGCCGCCGGCATTTGTGAGTGACGGATAGTCGCCCGGGATGTTATAGCTTCCGCTAAGCGGCGGAGGCACGTCCGTGATCGTAACCGTTGCGGGGTTGTTCGCCCCGATCGTCGCTCCTCCTGTTACGTTAGATAGTGTGAAGGTAAATGTCTCGCCCGGATCCGGCATGGCATCAGAACAAAGCTGGACAGCAACGATCTTAGCAGTCATATCTTGATCGGCCCAGTTGAGTGTGCCGCTTGCCGCTACATAGTCGCCGCCGCTGCCGCAAGTGCCTGCGGTCGCCGTGCCGCCGCCGGTCGCATAATCGACCGAAACGGCACCATCCATACCGCCTGTCCTGTTGACCTGTACAGAAACAACGGTTCCTTCATTTCCGGAATAGGCGTTCGAACTCAGGTCTATCGTACCCGGCCCTGAAGGTACGTTGTAAACGAACTGGATATTGGGTCTGTTGTTCGAACGGGTACCAACGCCGGACGGCGGGCTATTATCCGTCATCCAGTATTGATGTGCATTGGCCGCTGTCGAGTACCGCACCAGCTTAGCCGCACTGCCCTCGCCGCCGGTGCCGCCGTAGTTGGTCTCAACAAGGACTTCAAGGTTGTCGGAGGTGTAGGAAAACGCCGTATCCAATGTAAAACAGTTCCAAGCGTTCGCCGTAAGGCTTGCCGCGGGTACCGTCTGCGAGAAGACCTGCGTCGCACCCGCGATCTCACTGGCGAACGTCGTGGCCGCCGGAAAGTCCGCGGCCGTTGTCGTCTTAAAACGAATGACGACGGGTGTATCAGCCGGCGTTGAGAGCGAGTTGATATACCAGCAAACGCCTGTGATACTCGCGCCGCTTGTCATTCCGTGTTCCGCCGCGGTATAGATCGCAGCACTGCGCTCGTAGCCAAAATATGCCCCAAGAGGGTACCGTTGACCGCCGCCATTGGTGTTGGCTGACGGTATCGTAACCGTCGCCGCCGTAACCGTGCCGGCGACAAGCGCCAGCGCCATCATCATTGCAAAAACAAGTCTTGATATTCTCCTCACAATTTCCTCCAATTACGAACAAAAACACGCCAAGCCATAGGCCAAAATGCCTATCACCCGCGTGTCAGCAACTCTCTTATTTGTTCCATCCTCATTGCATTACAAAATGCAAGCGTGATGTCAGCAATGCGGTATTACCGCAAAGGAACTCAGGTTTCAATCGAATTGATCGCCGTTAGTATCTACCCAAAGTGCCTTCAAAGTCAAGCCCCATTTTTGAACGAAACGTTCGGCGCGTATGCAGTCCGCCCACAGAACGGCTTCGAAGGCCTTTCGTCTCGCTCTTACGGCAACGATAGAATGCCGCGCTAAGGCTCGGCAATAAAGTCGATATCCGTTACGCTGTCGTTGACAGTTACCACCCGCGTAGGCGCCGCGAAAGAGTAGCGCTTTGCGTTTACCATCACGACGTAAGTATGGCCGGCCTCCAGCCCCTCAAGACTGTAATAGCCGAAGGACGACGTCCTCGCTGTCACGCGCTGCACCAGATTTCCGCCGGTTACCGACACAACCGCATTCCTGATACCGTAGCCGTCAGCGGTCGTAACTCGCCCTGAGATCGACGCGGGTGCCGCCGTTGTACAATCAGTTCCGTAACGCGCAAGAGCAAAATCGAAGTCCGCCCCGCCATAGGCAAAACCTGCGGCCACGATCCTGCCGTCACCCTGAACCGAAACCGCGCTCGCCATACTGAATGAGACCAGAACCGGCGTTATTACCTTGCCGGTGCCGTTGAATGACGTGTCTAGTGAACCGCCGGCGTTATATCGCACAAGTGCAAAGGAAGTGCCGGCGCCGTTATCCGTCCATCCGGCAGCTACGATCTTGCCGTCTGGCTGAATGGCAACTCCGTTCGCCTGATCGGACGCGGCAAGTATGGCGGTTGTCACCATTCCGGTGCCGTTGAATGACGTATCGAGGGAACCGTTGCTGTTATATCGTGCCGCTACGAAATTTACATCAAGGCTGACGCTTGCCGATCCCGCAACAACTATCTTGCCGTCGGGCTGCAGGGCAGCCGCAAAACCATAGTCCTGTGAAGTCGCGACATCTGTTGTTACGATGCCGGAAACGCCGAACGAGGTATCAATGGAGCCGTCCGCATTGTATCGAACGAGCGCGAGGTCGTAGTCACTAACGCCGTCCCACGCAAATCCGGCAGCCACGAGCCTTCCGTTCGACTGAATTAGCACCGAAGTGGCGCGAATGTCGCCGCTTCCGACAGCCGTTACGACCATGCCTGTCCCGTTGAACGAGGTATCAAGCGTGCCGCTCGTATTGTAACGTGCAACCGCTACCTCAAAATTGGTACCGTCAAAACGATACCCCGCCGCCACGATCTTACCGTCCGGCTGGATCGCCACTGACTGTACATAGTCGTCAGCAAAACCAAGATCCGTCGTTACTATACCCGTTAGGTTGAATGACGTATCGGGCGTTCCGTTCGCATTGTAGCGGGCCAAAGCAAAATCCGAATTCGAGCCACTGAAGGTCGAACCCGCCGCCACGATCTTTCCGTCCGGCTGGACAGCGACCGAGTATGCAATATCGCTTGAACCGGATGAAAATGCAGTGGTCACTTTGCCGGTACCGTTAAATGACGTATCGAGCGTGCCGTTCGTGTTGTAGCGTGTGAGTGCAAAGTCGTCGTCTGACCCGTTCGACGCAACACCTGCGACCACGATCTTGCCGTCAGGCTGCAATGCCTGCGCGTAGCCGTAGTCCTGCGAACCGGCGATATTAGTACCGACTTTGCCGCCCGTTCCGAACGAGGTGTCGAGGCTGCCGGTCGGATTCTGCATAAAGCAGAGGCTCTGCGTCCATTGCGCGTAGAGAGTTGTATCGGCCGTTACGGCAAAACTCTGGCCCGGCATATAACGTGTTCCGCTGCCGTCCGCCGCCGTGTTCCACGACCCGAAGATGTTTCCGCTTTTGACCAGCGTCGAAGGCCCGGCAACGCCGGCCCAATCGCCGGAATTGTAGGCATTGCCGTCAACCGGCGGCGTGCCGCCGGTATTGAAGTTGCCGTTATACGTAACGCTGTATGTTGCCAGAACGACGCGAAGCACAAGCTGTCCGCTGCTGATCACCAAACTCGCACTACAGCCCGAACATATACCGTCGCCGGTGATCGTCGGCGCCGCCGCCGGGGCGGTGCCGGTTACTGCGATAGTGTTGCTTGAACCTGAGCCGATCAGCGGATGATCGCCGAGTCCCAGTGGTGTGCCTCCGTTGCTGACGTTGATCGCAGCGGTATTTGTCGATGCGAGAACGATACTGCCGCTTCCGTTGACCTTCAGCGGCGGTGCAGAGCCGCCGTAATTCGGGAACTGCAGGTCCGTATTCGCTCCGGTTGTAAGCAAGCGTGTCGAACTCGTGTTCACAAAACCGGCGAGGGAGGTTGATGACGACCCGATCAGGTCTTGGTCGGCTGCAAGCGTATAACCTGCGGCATTCTCGCTGACATCAAAATATCCGCCGCCTTGGATCTCAAGAGAGCCGGAATTTGCGATCGATCCGCCCGCCAATATTGACAATGCTCCGTTATTCTGTATGACCGTTGTTCCGCTGTATGTATTTGCCCGCGACAAGCGCAAAAGATTTAGGCCGGCACCGCGGATCGTGAGGTTCCTCGAAGCGCCGGTGATCACGCTCTCGATCCTGATGTCACCCGCACCGTCAACGCTGACCACGTTCTCGGTGGGATTGCCAAGAGCGACATTCATCGTCTTTCCGCTGCCGGTATCGTAATCGCGAAGCGTCAATCGGTTACCGCTCGCATTCCGAAGGATCACATTTGCCACAGAGTTGACCGTCTCGCCGTTCAGCGTGAGTGTTCCGGCGGCCGCTGTCGAACTATTTCCGATAGCAAGATCGCGTGTGCGGGCCGACGTAATTTCGATCGCCCCGATCGACAATTGGGCCGTATTCATATTGATACCGGCGATCGTTGCACTGCCCGTATTATTGAATTGAGCGATGTCGGTCGTTAGCCACTGAACCGCAGAGGTATTCGGCGTCCAGTTTGTTGCTGTGTACCATGCGGTGCTCGAGCCCGTATTTGTCCAAGCTATAGTCGCGCCGAGGATCGCAGTGTCAAACTTTGCATCTCCCGCCGCGCGCGATCCGGCCGCACCGTTCAATTCTTGTGCCGATGCCTCTGCACCAAGTGTAAATAAATGTATGCCGCCCGCTGCGGCGATCGCGATACCGAGAAATGCCGTTAAAGTAACGGCCAACGTGAGCCGACGAGATGCGATGCTTGTCTGTGCCATGGTTAGAATTCTCCTTACATTAATAGGCTTCCGGAATACCAATGGCGGTAACAGCAGCTATCGAACTGTTAGGACCCGTGAATACCCGGGAACTGTTAAACTGAGTGATCTTCGGGAATAGTACGTCCGCTGTTTCTCGGCTGTCAAGCTTTTTTTAGTTTGGTCATCGGTCGTATGTACGCCGCCTTTCGGTTCACGCCGGCATATCCTAGACTGTTGTTATTAAGAGCCGGCTCAGCCAAGGAAGATGTAATGATGAGATATGTTTTTGTTTTGATCTTGGGAGCGATAATAGCTGCGGCATGCGGCGGTGCGGCGGACAGCAACGCGGCGAATGCGAATAAGCGGGCGAACGGCGCCGCGATACTCGATAACAGCAACCTTCCGCCCGGCATATCCGTTCAGCCGATCCGGAACGCCAATGTGAACGTTCCCGGCATTCCGACCGTAACCGCCAACTCGAATATGCCGAAGGGCGCGACGCCGACGCCGGGCATCCCAAGCCCTGAAGAGATCCGCCGCCAACAGAAGGCAAAACCGGGAGCGACGCCGACGCCGGGCATCCCAAGCCCCGAGGAACTGCGGCGGCAGTCGTCGAACTCGCACCCGAATGACCCTTCGACCGCGGCATCGACCGACCCCATACCTCCAAAAAAACGAGCGGCAAACTCGGCTGCAAAACCGGCTCAATAAAGCTGCTGACAGCAAACACCGCTAAACTAACTTAGCCGCGCGAATCTGCGCGGCTAAGTATCGTTTTTCTTTGATCGTTGCTCGGCGGTTACTGTGCCGCTTGTGCGCTTTCGGCCTTTACAAAGCCGAGAGCCGCTTTTACATCGTCCTCGATGCGTCCGAGAAGTTCCTGATTCTCTTTCAGCATCTTCTTGACGTTATCGCGGCCTTGGCCGAGGCGTTCGCCGCTGTATGAGAACCACGCACCGCTCTTTTCAACGATATTGTGATTGACCGCAAGATCTAGCAGGTCGCCCTCACGCGAGATGCCTTCGCCGTACATTATGTCGAACTCGGCTTCGCGGAACGGCGGCGCACACTTGTTCTTCACGACCTTGACGCGGGTGCGGTTGCCGACGTTCTTGTCGCCCTCTTTTATGGCGCCGATGCGGCGAATGTCGAGCCTGACGCTTGCGTAGAATTTCAGTGCCTTGCCGCCCGTCGTCGTCTCGGGCGAGCCGAAGAACACGCCGATCTTTTCGCGAAGCTGATTGATAAAGATAAAGCAGGTGCGCGAATTCGCAACGATGGCGGTGATCTTGCGAAGAGCCTGCGACATCAGCCTTGCCTGCAGGCCGGGGAGCGAATCGCCCATTTCGCCGTCGAGTTCTGCACGCGGTACGAGCGCGGCCACCGAATCCACCACTATCACGTCTATGCTGCCCGAGCGTATAAGCGTTTCGGCGATCTCAAGTGCCTGCTCGCCCGAATCGGGCTGCGAGATGAGCATATCGTCGATGTTGACGCCGAGCCGCTGTGCGTACTCCGGGTCCATTGCATGTTCGGCGTCGATATAGGCACAGATGCCGCCCATCTTTTGTGCGGATGCCGACACTTGCAGTGCCAGCGTCGTCTTGCCTGAGCTTTCCGGGCCGTATATCTCGATGATGCGGCCGCGCGGAAAGCCGCCGACGCCTATCGCGGCATCGAGGCTCAGGCAGTTGGTCGAGATGGTGCCGGCCTCTTCGTGCGGACGTTCGCCGAGCCGCATTATGGCTCCTTTGCCGAACTTCTTTTCTATCTGCAGCAGTGCCGACTCGATCGCCTTGCTTTTATCCGTACTCATTCTTTTATTCTCCGTTACGATCCTCTACCGTTGAAATGTATCATAGCTGAAACACTGAAACAAAACTCGCAACACAGCTTCTCGGCCGCCCGCTATCCCACTAATAACATCGTCGGAACGTCAATGAGTTTAAGACAATATAGTATGCGGTTGCAATGCTGCATCCGATCGTTCATACGAGGCTTCTTAAACAGTCTGTATTGTGTCCGCATCTGCATTGACCGGCAAAAGGTTTCTGCTACTCTATTAGAGGAAGTAAGATCACGACAAAGAGCCGGTCAGAATAACAGACCGCCTATTATTTTAATAAAGGGAGCATTTCGCAGATGATGAAGAGATTCTTTAGTGTGAGCAGTGTTTTGTTTTTGGCAATTGCTTTCGGCGCCGTGTCAAGTGTTTCGGCAGCTACATTTGTCGTTAATTCGACCGCTGACGTAAACGATGCAGCGCCCGGGGACGGAGTATGCGAGACCGCCGCGGGAAACGGAGTTTGCACGCTCCGCGCGGCGATCACCGAGGCGAACGCCTTTGCCGGTGCTGACATAATTACGCTGCCCGCGGGCACCTATACGATAACGTTGACCGGAGCGAGTGAGAATTCGAACGTTTCAGGCGACTTTGACATTACGACCGATATCACGATAAATGGTGCCGGCTCGGGTAATACGATCGTCCAGGGGGCAGCATCGCGCGGCGTTGCGGCCGAACGTGTATTCCACATTCGTCCTGCATCCGGCCAAACGATCAATGTTGGGCTGAATGATCTAACGGTCCGTTGGGGCCGCTATGCGAGCGGCGTATTCGGCGGCGGCATTAGACTTGATGTCGGAGTTCCGAAGGTAACGCTGACAAATGTAGTCGTAACCGAAAATGACGTTGCGTGGAGCGGCGGCGGCATCGCGATATCGAGTGTAGGGGCCGGCACGTCGCTGACGCTGAATAACTGTACGGTGTCGAATAACACGGCGGGTTCCACTAATGCCACGAATTCGATCGGCGCGGGCATCTTCAACAACTCAAGCAACAGCACGGTCAATATCACGGATTCGCTCATTACCGGCAACACCGTGTCAAACACCTCGTCTTCCGTAATTGCAATGGGCGGAGGTGTAGCCTCGGGAGGCGGTACGGTCAATATTTCAAACTCCACTATTTCTAACAACCTCGCGACATCGTCCGGGTTCCACGCATTTTCGGGCGGCGTGCATATCACGGGCGGGACAGCGACGATCACAGGTTCGACCATCGCGAACAACTCCGCAACCGTTACGGGCGGCAGCGGAGCGGCACTCATCGGCGGGGTCTATAATGAGCGGGCGAGCGTAAGTATCATCGGGTCGAAGGTTACTGATAACAGTGTTTCGAACAGCGTAAATCCCGGTAATGCATATCACGCGGGCATACGAACCCTCAGCAGCACAATTGCCGCCGTAACGACGATCACAAATTCGACCATAAGCGGCAACACAGCCGCTGATGAGGGCGGCGGTGTGGTAAATCTTGCAACGAGTACAGCGAATGCGACAACGAACATTACCGGTTCGCTGATCAGCGGCAACAAGGCGACCGGCGCACTTGCACCCGGCGGCGGGATCCAACAATTCCATGTTTCAGGCATTGCGGGCCTCGCTGCTGTAAATATCACGAACTCGACGATCGACGGCAACCAAGCGGGAATTGGCGGCGGCGTTTACTCGAATGGCCCAAATTCGACCGTTAATCTGAATTTCGCGACGGTTACGTCGAACAGTGCCTCGTCGGCAGGAGGCGGAGTGGTTCAAGACACTACCGGTACTGTCAACCTAAAGAACAGCGTTGTCGCTTACAATTCGTCGTCGTCGTCGCCTGACATCATGGGCGTCATAACCTCGCAGGATTACAACCACGTTCAGGATACTTCGGGGGGCACGTTCCTTGTCGGCGGCAGCAAGAGCGGAACAAAACCGCAGATGACGAGCTTCAATGCCCTCGCGAACGACGTAACGGGAACGGATCCTTTGCTTGGCCCGCTGCAGAACAATTTCGGCCCGACATTGACGCGTTTGCCGGACTTAGCAAGCCCCGTGCTCAACACCATACCGTCGGGAACGAACGACTGCGGCACGACGATCACCACATCGCAGAACTCGATCACGCGGCCATACGGCGCCGGATGTGAGAAAGGAGCTGCGGAACGCTTTATTGTTACAGCGGCGCCGGCAAGCGTATCAGGGCGCGTCGTCACGGCCAACGGCAACGGCATACGCAACGTGCTGATCTCGATCACGGGCGGCAACACGCCTCAGCGGCTGATCGCACGGACAGGTTCATTCGGTTATTACCGGATCGACGGGCTTGAGGCGGGCAACACCTATGTGATCACCATCCAGTCGAAGAATTACACCTTCGCTGAACCAAGCCGTGTCATAACGGTCAACGATTCGCTGACCGATATCGACTTCACGGCCCTGCATTGAACAAGCGGGCGGCGGAAAGGCCGTTCTGACGTCCTTTCCGCAAACCGCCGCGGCCGGATCGCTATGATCCATTGAACCAAAGCTTCAGGCTTTAGGCGCACCCGATCACACTGTGAAAGGTATGGTCGGGTGCGGCTTTTCGAAGGCCTCATTGATGGCCGCGTATGTTATCACACAAGAATGCCCTTGTTTCCGGCCGCATTCTATGCAATTATTATTCGAAATTTGAAAGTTGGAATGGCGCTTGGCAGCCGGCCCGTTAATTACGTATGAAAAATTCAAAAAATATTGCAGCCGCGGCATTCGCGGCCCTCGTTATCTGTTTGATGTCGGCATCAGCGGTTTTTGCGCAGCATGGCAGGGCGTCGCGGCCGTCAGTCTCAACAACGATAGTCATTAACGAAATATACGGTGGGGCGGGCTGCGGCAATCCCAACTGCTCGACCTATAAGAACGACTATATCGAGCTAAAGAATATAAGCGGCCTTCCGGTCGATATCAGCGGATGGTCAGTGCAGTACGCGAGCGCGACTGGTAGTTCGTGGACCTCAAAGACGGACATTCCTACACCCACGATCCTGCTCGCCGGCGACACATACCTTATTGCTGAAGCATTCGGAACCAATGGGATCAATGACCTCCCCACGCCGAATCTGACCGGAACTATTGCCTTGAAGGCCGACGCAGGCAAAGTTGCACTGGTAAATAACACGACCGCGCTGACCGGCACCTGCCCGACCGGAAGCCAGATCATTGATCTTGTCGGCTATGGAGCGACGGCGAGTTGCTATGAAACGGCGAGGGCGCCCGCCCCAAGTATGACGAACTCCATCTCACGAAATGCGAGCGGCACGGATACGGACGATAACTCGGTTGACTTCACTGCCGGTACGCCGAGTCCGATGGCCGCTCAGTACCCGACCGCTGCCGAGGCAAGCGTATCAGGGCGCGTCGTCACGGCCAACGGCAACGGCATACGCAACGTGCTGATCTCGATCACGGGCGGCAACACGCCTCAGCGGCTGATCGCACGCACCGGCTCATTCGGTTATTACCGGATCGACGGGCTTGAGGCGGGCAACACCTATGTGATCACCATCCAGTCGAAGAATTACACCTTTGCCGAACCAAGCCGTGTCATAACGGTCAACGATTC
>WBZO01001315.1_pt1 | contig 39682 bp, 43 predicted proteins | sample 5204261 | NCBI WGS metagenome assembly WBZO01 (sample SAMN12412400, study PRJNA552823) | activated sludge metagenome | isolation source: activated sludge from anammox sidestream of wastewater treatment plant... | place: USA: North Carolina | collected 2017-09
GTCGCTGAAGTCGGTCACCATGTTGCGGTGGTCGAGGGCGTCGGTCCGCACCTCGATCTCGGCCACGGCATTGTGCCCGTGCGGGTGCTTGCAGACGCCGTCGTAGTCGAGCAGTCGGTGGCCGTAACAGAAGTCGATGCGCTTGGTGACGGAATACATGGCAGTCCGTGGATGAATGATGGGCTGGCTGGTGCCTTGATGGCTCGCGATCAAGATTATCATCGCCTGTAAGCAGCTCAGGCGCATCCGGCTGCCCGACAGGTATTCCCATGCCCACAGGTGTCCTCATCTCAGGCGGTCTCGACAGTGCGGTGCTGCTGGCCGAGGAGGCAACCCGCGACGACGTCCAGCCGATCTACGTCAGCGTGGGCTTCCCATGGGAGGCCGCGGAGCGTGAGGCCCTGCGCCACTTGCTCGGGCATCTCCACGGTGCCCGCGTGCGCCCCCTGGCGGCCCTCGCGGTGGACATGACCGACGTCCACCCGGCCAGGCACTGGGCCACGGCCGGCGAGGCGCCGGCGTACCACACGCCAGACGAGGACGTCTACATCCCGGGGAGGAACATCGTGCTGCTGGGGAAGGCGGGGGTGTTCTGCGCGCTTGCGCACCTGGACCGGCTGGTCATCGGCACGCTCGATCACAACCCCTTTCCGGACGCGACGCCGGAGTTCCGTGCGGCAATGGCCAGTGCCCTCTCACTGGGCCTGGGTTGGTCCCTCGCGATCGAGGCGCCCTACGCGCGCGTGGGCAAGGCGGATGTCATCGTGCGCGGTCGGCGTGCCGGGGTACCGCTCGACCTGACGCTCTCCTGCATGAATGCCCGGCGTGTATCGGCCGACTTCCCGCCGCACTGCGGCATCTGCAGCAAGTGCCGTGAACGGCACGACGCCTTCGTCGAGGCAGGCGTGCCGGACACGACGGACTACCTGGATCGGACCTTCACCGGCTGACCGCCGCGTTCACGACTGCGGCGCATCGGCACGGCGGACGGTGATGCTGCCGTCGCCGCTCCGGATCGTGACACGCGGTCCACCGCCGCCGAGCCGCCCTTCCGCGACGCGCCGTTCGTCCGGCCGGCTCGACGCGAACGCCACGCCGTCCACATGGATCCGGCCATCACCGGTCGCCGCGTGCAGTTCGGCACCGAAGCCCTCCGGCACCTCGAGCAGCACCGATCCGTCGCCGGTCACGAGCGACCACTCCTCCGCTGGCGAGGGTGCGCTGGTCCGCACGCGCAGCCGGCCGTCGCCAGACCGCGCCGACAGGCGGCTGAAAGTCCCGTCGATGTCGATGCTGCCATCGCCCGACCGCGCCTCCACCGCACCACGGGCCTGCTCGATGCGGATCGAACCGTCACCCGTGCGCACGGACAGGTCCCCTTCGACGCCCCGGATGGTGACCCGCCCATCGCCCGTGCTCGCCTCGATTCGCGCCCGGTTCGGGACGGTGACGGTCACCCGCGCACTGAACGACCCGATGTTGATGCTGAGGCCGCGCTGGCGTTCCTCCCGGACGTCGACGCGGATGCGGTCGGACTCCTGCGAGGTCTCGACCCGGATCCGCTCGGCCGCAACCTTGTCCACCGTGTGCTTCTCGACCACGACGAGCACTTCCGGTCGGTCCCAGGTGCCGATGTCCACGCTGCCGTCGAACGTACCGAGCGTGACGGTCGGCTCGCCGGTCACCGCAAATCGCTTCTCGACAGTCTCGACGTAGGTGGCGTTTCCTGCGTTGATATCGACGCAGGCCGCCGCCGGGGTGCAGACGAGGGCGGCCAGCGCAACGGCGCGGACGCAGCGGTAGCTATGGGACATGCGAGCCTCCTGCGCGCCGACGCGCGCGATGAAGGCTTAGACGGAGCGCCCGGAAACGCTGTTCCCCGGTGTCACGCTCTGGCGGACACGGGCGTGCCGCCGACGTGGGTCCGGACCACGGCCTCCGCACGGTCGAGCACGCCATCGCGGCGACGGTGTCGTCCTCGTCGAGCGCGTCCACGTCGTCCGTGCCGGTCCGCGCCGGCGAGGACGATCATCGGGCAGAGCGACGCCAGTCGGTGTGGGCCTGGAGCTTGCGGCCGTCGAGCGGGAGGGCGGCGCGCGAACCGTCCGGGAGCGCGAAGAGGTCGCGGTCGATCCGTCCGAGCAGCGCGAGGAACTCGCGGTCGCCCGGCGCACTGATGACCAGGACGCCGCTCCCCTCGGCTGGCGGGAAGCGCCGGTCGTCGAGGTAGTCGCGGTCGAGCGTGATGAGCGTGCGGCGGAGCTGGTGGGCGAGCCGGAAGTGGTGCTGGTCGGCGGCGCGGCGGAGCTCGGGTGCCTCCAGGACGAAGAGGACGTCCCAGCCAAGCGCCTCGCGCATGTGGGTGACCAGCCGGGCCGGCACGTTGGCGTCGGCATACACGCGCGGGCGGGGCGAGATGCGCTCCGCGTGCGGCGCGAGTTCCGACGCCAGCGTGCCCACTCCCTATCCTTCGGCCTCCGCTTCGCGCTTCGCGCGTGCTGCCTTGGCCTCGACCACGAGGTCGGCGACCAGCGCATCGCGCTTGTGCACCAGTTCCTTGCGGGGCCGGCGCGCGTTCGGCGATGCCAGCGCGTACTCGCAGAACAGCGGGAATGCGATCGTCGAATCGACGTAGGCCACCACCGTGTCCGGCAGCACGCCAGGGTTCACCTTGCCCCAGCTGACGGCCTCGGCCGGTGTCGCGCCGGAGAGTCCGCCCCAGACCACCTGGTCGGTGGTGATCTGGATGAAATAGTCGTTGCCGCCCTTCGGGATGCCGTAGACCTCCCACAGCGTCGGCTGTGCCTGCAGGTAGAAGTTCTTCGGAGAGCCGCCGCCGAGGATGACGCACCCGTTCTGCGTGCCGGCCAGCACCATCGCGCAGACCTCGTTCACGTCACGGTTGGGATCGATCATCAGGCGGCTGCCGTTCATCAGCTCGTGATACGCCACGTTCATGCCGATCGAGCTGTCGCCGGGCGACGAGGTGTAGATCGGCACGCCGGACTTTGCCGCGCTCGCCAGCACGGAGTGCGCCTCGCACCCGGGGAAGCGCTCGAGCAGGTCGAGCCCCAGCCGGTAGTGCAGTTCCGAGGTGGGGATCGGCTCGTTGATGCCGAGGCGCACCAGGAAGTCGCGGATGTACGAGTCGGTCTCCAGCAGGACCGTGGCCGGGAAAAGGACGTCGTAGATCCGGATGACCCCCTCTTCGTACAGCTCCACGTCGTTCAGGAACGGCGACCCGCGACGCAGCGTGAAGTTCAGCGCATAGTGAAGGTCGTGATAGAGGTTCGCGCCCGTGGAGATGACGAAGTCGACCAGGCCGCGCTCCATCAGCTCGATGACGCACCCGCCGAGGCCGGCCGGGGTGAGCGCCCCCGCCACCGTGAGCCCGATCGTGGTCCCGTTCTCGGGCGCCAGCATCTTCTCGGCGAAGATCTGGCAGGCTTCATTCAGCCGGCCCGCGTTGAATGCCTGGAACCCCTCGTCGATCAGCTGCTTGATCTGGGGGCTGCCCGTCGGGCGGTAGTACGTGATTGGCTTGCCGGTGAGGAACGGCTTTCGGGACAGGCCGGGCGAACCCGGAGCGCGGTGCGGCACGAGGCGATCTCCTTCAGTGGGAAATTAGCTTAACATCGAGCCCCGTGCACATCGGCGAACACTCCGTGCCAATCTGGCTGGTCCTCGGACCGGTTGCGCTCGTGCTGCTGGCCGGCCTCGTGGTCTGGCTCAAGGGTCGTCCCTTCGCCGAGGGCGCGGTCTTCCGGGCGAGCCGTCTCAGCGGCGGCAATCGCCTCCTGCCCACGCAGGTGCTGATCTCCCCGCGCTCGGTGGTGCACTTTACGCCCGGGTGGATCGGCAAGCAGGAGGAGTCGATCCACGTGGCGCACATCGCGTCGGTGAAGATCCAGACCGGCGTCCTGCTGTCCGACGTACTCATCGAGACCAGTGGCGGGGTCAACCCGATTCGCTGCCACGGCCACCACAAGGGCGACGCCGTGGAAATGAAGCGCCTGATCGAGCAGTACCAGGACCAGTACTACAGGAGCGGAGGGGCCGGCGACCCTGCTGCACAGGGTGGGCCCGGCCGATAACCCTCGTACGGAATGGACGACCAGACGCACAGCGCCAGGCGCACGGTTGCAGCCCGCACGGGACTCGCAGACGACCTGGATGCGCGGTTTCGCGCGCTTGTGCAGTCCCCGCTCCGCGCCGGACTCCTCCGCTACCTGAACGCCCGCCCCAACGAGGCCTTCGATGTCGACGCGCTGATGCAGGCTTTCGGCCGGCTTCGGCTCGATGTCGAGAACTGTGTCCGCGAACTCGTCGACTGCGGCGTCGCCCTCGAAATCCCGTCCACCACCGACATCCCGCGCTTCGCCGCCGCCCGGCCGCTGAGCGCGGAGTTCGCGGCACTGCTGGACACCTTCCTCGAACGCCGCGCCGTCGTCAGCACCGAGGATCAGTCGCCGTCCGTGCAGCGGTTCCGCGAACTCATCGGGCGCGACGAGAAGATGCTCATCGTGTTCGAGTGGATCCGCACGGCGGCCAAGTCGGACATCTCGGTGCTCATCCTCGGGCCGACCGGTTCGGGCAAGGAGGTCGTGGCCCGCATGATTCACGAGCTGAGCCGCCGCTCGCGGGCGCGGTTCCAGGCCGTGAACTGTGCCGCCCTGCCGGACACGCTCTTCGAGTCCGAGATCTTCGGCTACGAGAAGGGCGCGTTCACCGGCGCCCTCGACCGGAAGCCGGGGCGGCTGGAACTCGCCAACGACGGCACGCTCTTCCTCGACGAGATCGGGGACATGTCGCTCATCGCCCAGGCGAAGTTCCTTCGCGTGCTCGAGGAGCGCCGGTTCGAGCGGCTCGGCGGACAGAGGTCCATCGGGGTCGACTTCCGCCTGATCTCGGCCACCAACCGACCGCTCGAACAGTTCGTCCGCGACGGGCGATTCCGCGAGGACCTGTATTACAGGGTCAACGCGTTCGCCATCCGGCTGCCGTCGCTGCGCGAGCGGCAGGTGGACATTCCGGTCCTCGCCCAGCGCTTCCTGGCGCGCTACTGCGTGGCACAGGGGCTGCCGCCCGACGCGAAGACCTTCACGCGGGAGGCGCTCGACGCGATGGTCGCCTACCCCTGGCCGGGCAACATCCGCGAGCTGGAGAGCACGGTCTCGCGGGCTGCGCTGTCGGCGCCCGGCCGCGCCATCCGGCCGCACGATGTCGAGTTCCTCAGCACGCCCACGGCGGCGCCAGCGGCGTCCCCCGATCGGCTCCCCTCGCTGGCCGAGGCCGAGCGGGCGCACATCTCGCGCGTGCTCGAAGCGGTCCACTGGAACAAGAAGGAAGCAGCCCGCGTGCTCGCCATCAGCCGCGGCACGCTGTACCGCAAGATCGCCGAGTACGCGCTCGAACAGGGCGGCTCACACTTCCCGGTCACCGACCTCGACTGACCATCCTCGCCATAGCCTCAGCCGGAGCCACGCGCTAGCATAGACAGGCGTGCTCCTCACCAGGCCGGTCCTCGACATCAGCGTCGTCACCCCGCGTGCCAGGGTCATCCATGTGGACCTGCAGGGGACCGCGTTCCCCTTCCAGCCCGGTCAGGCGATCTGGCTCGGCGCGCACGGCCAGCCGGTGCGAAAGCCATACTCGATCGCGTCGGCCCCGGAGGACGTCGCCCGGGATGGCCGGCTCGAACTGCTGGTCGGCGTCGACGCGCAGGGTGAACCGGGCGCGCACCTGCCGCTGCACGTCGGGGCGCTGGTCGACATCGAAGGGCCGGTTGGACGGTTCACCTTTCCCGACGCACCGGCGGAGTCGCGGTTCCTCTTCATCGCGGGGGGCACCGGCATCTCGCCCCTGCGGTCGATGCTCCGCCACTCGGTCCACGTGCCACACGAAGCCATCGGGCTGATGTACAGCGCACGACTGCCCGAGGAGTTCGCCTATGCGGAGGAGTTCCGCGCGATGGCCGACGCCGGCACCATCGAGCTGCGGATGACGGTCACACGCGATGTGGGACCCGGCAACTGGACCGGGACGCGCGGCAGGATCACGCGGGAAGATCTCGAACCGCTCGTGCACGACGGGCGCACGCTCTGTTTCGTGTGCGGCCCGCCGGCGCTCGTCGAGGAGATGCCGAAGGTGCTCCAGTCGCTCGGGGTCTCGCGGGACCGCGTGCGCGTCGAGGAATGGGGCTGAGCCTCAGGTGATCTACCGGACGTGCTGATCGGGCGTCGGGTCGACGCCACCGACGGCGATCGTCGAGGTCACATCCCGGACCCCCTGGACAGCCCGCGCAATCTCCACCACCTGCATGGCTGCGGCGGCAGTGGGCTGCACCCCGGCCAGGTGCACGACACCTCTCCGCACCTGCACGCTGACCTGCGTACCGTCGATACGGCTGTCGTTCAGCAGGGCGGTCACCACATCCGCGGTCACCGCCGCATCGTCCATGGTGGCGTCGACCGTGCCCGCGCACGCGAACGTCAGGCAGGCGGCGAGCACGATCAGCAGACGGCTGAGCACGCGGTCGCGCGCTGCAACGTCCGTTCCGGAAGCTGAGGCAGGCTGCCCGGGCTAGATGCCGACGACGTGGTAGCCGCCGTCGACCATCATCACCTCACCGGTGATGGCACGGGAGGCATGGCTGAGCAGGAAGACGGCCGCGTCCGCGATCTCGCCCAGTTCCATCCCGCGCCGCATCGGCGCGCGCTCCTTCTGGGCGTTCAGCATCATCGACAGGCCTGGGATGCCGGCGGACGCCAGCGTCTTGATCGGTCCGGCCGACACCGCGTTGACGCGGATGTTCTGCGGACCGAGGTCTGCGGCGAGGTAGCGGACGCTGGCCTCCAGCGCGGCTTTCGCCACACCCATGACGTTGTAGTTCGGGAAGACACGATCCGCGCCGATATGCGACAGCGTGACGACGCTGCCGCCGCCCCGCTTCTCCATCAGTGGCACGCACGCGTTGGTGAGCGCGACCAGCGAGTACGCGCTGATGTCGAGGGCCATCCTGAATCCCTCGCGTGAGGTCTGCACGAAGCGGTTCGACAGTTCGGCCGCAGGCGCGAACGCCGCGCCATGGACGACGAAGTCGAGCCCTCCGAACTCCGCGTCGAGTGCGGCCGTGAGCGCGGCGATCTGCTCGTCGCTCGTGACATCGCAGGGCAGGACCAGCGGGTTGTCGAGGGTCGTCGCCAGTTCCCGCACGTTCTCCTCGAGCCGTGCGCTCGGGTAGGTCAGTGCGAGGCGCGCCCCGGCTTTCGCCGCAGCCTGCGCGATGGCCCACGAGATGGACCGCTTGTTGGCCACGCCAAGGACGAGGCCGAGCTTGCCCGACAGATCAGACATGGTGAGGTATCGATGTGTTGGAGGTCAGTGCCGAAACGTTGCGGGGGAGGACTACCTGGACCGATTCCGCCCGCCGCCCCCCTGCCGGTTGCCGGGTCGCGAGCCACCCTGTGGTCGCCCGCCCTGTCGCTGGCCACCGGCACCGCGCGTGTTGCCGTTGCTGTTCCCGTTGCCACCAGACCGGTTGCCGGCGAAGGGCGACGCCGCGCGCCCCGGACGCACGAAGCGTTTCGGACGGCCGGGGTTCGGCTGGCGGATCGTGAAGTCCGGCGCCTGCCGCGCCGTCGCCACCTGCCCTTCGTGCTTGGGCAACTGCGCACGGATCAGCCGACGGTGCGCGGGCCCTTCCTCGATCGGTGGTGGCTGGTTGCCGTCCACGTCATCCGGCAGCGCAAACAGGGCATCGAAGTCCGACGCCGCATTCCGCACCGGCGGCGCAGCCGGCGGAGGCACGAAGGCCGGCTCGGCCGACACCGGCTCGACGTCAGCCTCGGTCGGCGACGGAGCCGGGTGCACGATGCGCTTCGGGGCAATGCCCGCGAGCACCTGGGAGTAGAGGGCCGACTGTTCGGGTTTCTTGCGCTGGCGGGGAAGGGTGGCGTGCTTGTATTCGTGGTCGGCGTCGCACGTGGTGCAGCGCGTCTGTTTCACGGCGTCGCCCACCATGGCGACCACGACGTGGTTGGTGAGCCGCCGTTCGCGGGGACAGTAATCGTCCAGAATGTCACCGAGCCGAGGCTGGCGCTGCTGCATCTACAGAAACTCCCGAAGGATCCTCTTTCAGGCGGGGGAAGATGGTGCGAAAGGCCCGGAAATCTTAACAGAGCTCGTTTTCCTCAGGCAATAGTGCCGGGCTGATGGCATGCGCCTCATGCATCGGTTCACGCGCGCACGCCGCTCACCCAGGCATCACACTCGTCCAGGGCACGCGCCACCGCGTCGGGCGCGGTGGACTGCGGGGTCCGCTTGGCGGCCACCGATGCCCCTGGCGTGACACGGGCGACCACGTCCGCCTCGAACTTCGGACTCGCGGCCTGCCACTCCTGGAGACTCAGTGAACCGAACTCGCGCTGCTCCACGATCAGCTTCCGCACCAGGGCTCCCACGATCTCGTGCGACGTCCGGAACGGAACCCCCTTGCCCACCAGGTAATCCGCAACGTCCGTAGCCAACAGCAAGCCGGATGCCGCCGCTTCGGCGCGCGCACGGTTGAGCGACAGCCCGTCGACCACCGACTTCACGACCGCCGTGCAGCCGGCGACGGTGTCCTCGGCATCGAATACGACGTGCTTGTCCTCCTGCAGATCCTTGTTGTAGCCGCTCGGGATGCCCTTCATCGTGGTCAGCAGCGCCATGAGGTCGCCGATGGCCCGGCCGGTCTTCCCGCGCACCAACTCCAGCGGATCCGGGTTCTTCTTCTGCGGCATCATGCTGCTGCCGGTGCTCAGGGCGTCCGAGAACTCGAAGAACCGGTGCTCGTCACCGCAGAGGATGATCAGGTCCTCCGCCAGTCGGCTCAGGTGCACCATCGTCAGCGAGCAGGCATAGAGGAACGTGGCGGCGAAGTCGCGGTCCGACGAGGCATCGATGCTGTTGGCGACGATGCGATCGAACCCGAGGTCGCGGGCGATGGCGTGCACGTCGACCGCGTAGCTGGTGCCGGCGATTGCGCCCGAGCCGAGCGTCAGCGCGCCGGCCTCCTGCCTCGCCGTGGCCAGCCGATCGAAGTCGCGCCGGAGCGGCGCGGCATGCGCCAGGAGGAAGTGCGCCACCAGCACGGGCTGCGCCGGCCGGAAGTGCGTGTACGAGGGCATCAGCGCGTCGCCCGCGGCACGGGCCTGGCGTGACAGTGCGGCGACGATGTCGGCGACAGCCTGTTGCAGGGCGGGGATGCGGCGCCTGAGGTAGAGGCGCAGGTCGAGGGACACCTGCTCGTTGCGCGAGCGGCCCGTGTGGAGCCGCTTGCCCGTATCGCCGAGGCGGGCGACCAGCAGGCGCTCGACGAAGCTGTGGACGTCCTCGTCGTCGCCGTTGACGAACGAGGGGTTCGCGCGCCCCTCGGCCAGGATGTCCGAGAGGGCGGCCTGAATCGCGGCGGCTTCATCGGCGGTGAGGACGCCGGCTCCGGCCAGGGCACGGGACCAGGCCAGGCTGCCCGTCACGTCGTCCTCGAAGAGACGACGATCGAAGCTGAAGGAGGAACCCCATTCGAAGGCGGCGGCATCCGGCGCCTGATCAAAACGACCCGACCAGAGAGTGGACATCAGTGTTGAGCGTGTGAGGGAGCGACGGACGGCATCGCCGGCGGTGGCGACGGCGGCGTCGGCTCAGTTGTGACTGTGGAGTAGGAGCCCCGGAACAGGCGGAGGCGGACGTGACCGCTGACCGCCGCCTGGGCGACGCCGAAGAAGGCGTCGAGCCCTTCGCGGAGCGGGGAGAACCAGCGGGCCTGTTCGACGGCGTCGATGTAGGCGGCCGTGGCGGCATCGGCGAACGGGCCGACCGTGCCGGGACAGACGGCGCGCGTGAGGTCGCGGTGTGCGGCGTGGAGCAGGAGGGCGGCCGGGGCATCGCAGGTGACCGCCGCGGTGCGCACGGGCCCGACACCATGCGTCGACGCGAGGGTGCCGAGGCTTGCGACCAGTTCGAGCAGCGGAAGCGCGACCCCGTTCAGTGCCGTGGGAATGCCGCGGCTGAAGCTGATGTCGACGAACGCCGGCTCGCCAGGCCACGGGCCCTGAGCCCTGGTCCGGTCGAGCGGACCGGCCGCATCGAGCGGCTGCGAGCGCCCCCACAGGTTCGACTCGACGGGCCGGGCGTCATCGCTGGTGGAAGGCAAGCCGTGGCGGCGCGCGAAGGCGGCGAGGTCGTCGGGGCCAAGCGTCCAGTCGCGCGCGGGTGTGAGGACCGGAAGGCCGGGTGCCAGCGAACACAGCAAGCGGTCGAGCGGCGAGGCTCCCGGCGCGGAGGGATCTCCTGTGACACGCCCCGTATGCGCGACCGCGCCGGCCTTCTCGATTGCGGCCATCTCGACCAGCGTGCGGGCGATGAGCGGCCGGCTCAACGCGAGCGCCATCGGGACGCGCCCGTCGTGCAGGGCATCGGCACGGAGGGCCGGCACCACGAACTCCTGGGCGAACACGTCTCGCGCGTCGAGCACGTGCGCCCGGAGTGCACCGAGCGCGAGGGCGCGATCGCGGACCGCCTCGAGGACACGTCCCTGGCCGAGATCGAGGGTGGCCGTGACCACCTCGGCCCCCTGGCGTTCGCGCAGCCACACAATGGCCGCCGAGCCCGCAAGGCTGCCCGCGTACGCGAGGACGATACGCATCAGAATCCCGCGAATGCCTCGAGGCGCCGGACCAGCGTGGCCGCACGCCGGCCGTCGCGCGCGATTACCAGGATGGTGTCGTCGCCGGCGATGGTGCCCACCGTCTCCGGGAGCCGCGCGCCATCGATGGCGAGCGCGAGCGCCTGCGCCTGGCCTGCGCCGGTGCGGATCACGAGCATCTGCTGCACGCGGTCCACGCGCCGGACGAACTCGGCCGCGGCGCGCGCGAGAGCGTTGTGCGCCGCCTCCGGAGCCGCACCCATGACGCCGGGCCGCTGGTAGGCCCCGTCACCGGCCCTCTTCACGAGCCCGAGCTCCTTGATGTCGCGCGAGATCGTGGCCTGCGTCGCCTCGAAACCCTCGCGCGCGAGCCGACGGCGCAGCGCTTCCTGGCTGTGCAGCGGTTCGCGGTCGACGAGATCGAGGATGGCGCCCTGCCTGCGGGACTTCATGGATGTCGGTGTGTGCCCGGGATGCGACGGGCCCCTTCAGGATACACGCGTTTATGCATACCCGCACCACATTTATGCATCGATTCCCATTGATCGAACCAGGTGCATCCTGTATAAGTATTCTTTCCGATGCATACAATCACGGACACCGGGAGGACGCCGCTCGCCGCCCATGCGGAGGGTCGGGTACGGGTGGCCGTCGCGGGCGCGACCGGCTTCACCGGACAGGAACTGCTGCGCATCCTCTCGCGTCACCCGCAGGTTTCGATTGTGGCGGCCACGTCCTCCGGCGCGACGGCCGCCCGCACGCTGCCGGCGCTGAACCACATCTGGAAGGGCACCATCGTGCCGCTCCAGCCGGAGGCGCTTGCCCAGGATGCCGACCTGATCTTCCTCGCGTTGCCCGACACGGCGGCTGCGGAGCTGGCCCCGCACTTCGTGGCAGCCGGCGCACGCGTCATCGACCTGTCGGGCGCCTTCCGCCTGTCGGACGAGGCGCTGCGGCGGAAGTGGTATCCCGAGACCCACGCCATTCCGGACGGGCTGGCATACGGACTGACGGAGCATGCGCGCGAGCAGGTGCGCGACGCGCGCCTGGTCGCGAACCCCGGGTGCTATCCCACGGCCGCGCTGCTCGCGCTGAAGCCGCTGGTCGATGCCGGCGTGCTGCTCCCGGGCGCGGACGTCATCGTCGACGCCAAGTCCGGCGTGTCGGGCGCCGGCAAGACACCGACCGAGCGGACCCACTTCTCCGAGGTCTACGCCAGCCTCGCGGCCTATGGCGTGCTGCATCATCGGCACGGCGCCGAGATCGAGCAGGGGTTCGGCGGCGAAGTCACCTTCACGCCGCATCTGCTGCCGATCGACCGGGGCATCCTGGAGACGATCTACGTCCGGGTGAAGCCGGGCACCACCGAAACGACGCTGGGCGACATCTACGCGGCGGCGTATGCAGACTCGACCTTCGTACGCGTCGTCGGGTCGGCGCTGCCGGAGATCAAGCACGTGGCGCACACCAACTTCTGCGACATCGGGTGGAAGGTGAACGCGTCGGGCCGGGCTGTGCTGGTGTCGGTGATCGACAACCTGCTGAAGGGCGCTTCGGGCCAGGCCGTGCAGAATATGAACCTCATGATTGGCGCGCCGGAAGAGGCGGGACTGCTGTGAGCGGGCTCCTCGTCCTGAAATTCGGCGGCGAACTGCTGGAGGATGCCTCCCGCCTGGCGACGGTGGTGGGCGCAATCGCGGCCATCAGCGCGAAGGGGATTCCGCTCGCGATCGTGCACGGCGGCGGCAAGGAAATCGACGCCGCGCTGAAGGTGGCCGGCATCGAGAAGAAGCAGGTCGACGGGCTGCGGATCACCGACGAGCCGACGCTCGACGTGGTGGTCAGCGTACTGGCGGGCGCCGTGAACACGCGCTTCGTCGCGGCGCTGAACACCGCGGGCGTGCCCGCGGTTGGCCTCACGGGTGCGGATGGTGGCTGCGGACGGAGCGAAGCGGCACCGCCGCACCACGCCGTCGACGGCCGCGTGGTCGACCTCGGCCGCGTCGGCATCCCGCTCGCCTCGGCCGACGTGTCGGTCGTCACCTCGCTGACCGCCGCAGGCTTCGTCCCGGTCGTGGCCTGCATCGGCCTGGGGACCGACGGTCGCCTGTTCAACGTCAACGCCGACACGTTCGCGGGCCACCTGGCGGCCCGGCTCCGCGCCAGGCGCCTCGTCATCTCGGGCACCACCGCCGGCGTGCTCGACGAGACCGGCGCGACGATTCCCGTGGTCGACGTGCCCGGCGTCGCGCAGCTCATTGGCAGCGGGACCGCGACCGCCGGCATGATCGCCAAGCTCCGCGCGTGCACCGACGCGCTGGCCAGCGGTGTCGGCGACGTGCTCATCGTCGATGGCCGCGACGGCGCGGCGCTCGAAGCCGCAGCCGCGGACGTAGCGCCAGCCCGTGCCACGAGGCTCGTGCCGGCCCCACCGGTGCCAGCCGGACGCCCGTAAATCAACCAGGACCTTTTCCGCACAACACGAACCGCAGTAGTGATGTCCGGCTGAGAGGCCGGAGACTTTCCCCAGGTTCCGGCACGACGGCCGGGGATTGGAGACGAGATCATGACAATGGTGACTGACGACATCCAGACACTGGAAGCCCGGCACGTGCTGCAGACGTACCGCCGGCAGCCGGTGACCTTCGTGCGAGGGAAGGGTGTCCGTCTGTACGACGCGGACAACCGGGAGTACATCGACCTGCTGTCGGGCATCGGCGTGACCGCGCTCGGATACGGCCACGAGAAGCTGACGAAGGCCATCGCCGAGCAGGCCGAGACGCTGCTCCACACGTCGAACCTGTTCTATCACCCGCTCCAGGGGCAGCTCGCTGCCCGCCTGACCACGCTGTCGGGTCTCGAGCGGGCGTTCTTCTGCAACAGCGGGACGGAAGCCAACGAGGCCTGCCTCAAGTTCGCACGGCGGTACTGGCACACGCTCGGTGAGTCGCGCACCGAGATCATCGCCCTCGAGGAGTCGTTCCATGGACGGACCATGGGCGCCCTGTCGGTCACGTCCGACGAGCACTACCGGACCCCCTTCGAGCCGCTGCTGCCCGGCGTGAAGTGGATCAGCGGCACGAAGCCGCAGGCGGTCCTCGACGCGGTGTCGACCAGCACGGCCGCAATCATCCTGGAGCCGATCCAGGGCGAGGGCGGCGTGCGCGCACTCACGCCCGCCTTCGCCGCGGCGGTGAACGAGGCGTCGCAGAAGACCGGTGCGCTCGTCATCGCGGACGAGGTGCAGTCGGGGTGCGGCCGGACGGGGTATCCCTTCTACTCGGCGGCAATCGGGCTCAAGCCGCACCTGATGGCGCTCGGCAAGGCGCTCGGCGCGGGTGTCCCGGTTGGGGCCGCGCTCGTGAGCGGCGAAGTGGCCACCAAGATCATGGCCGGTGACCACGGCACGACCTATGGCGGGAACCTCCTGGCTTGCCGGGCGGCGCTCACGTTCGTGGACGAACTCGTCGGCGGCGGGCTCCTCTCGCATGTCGGGCGCATCGGCCAGCACTTCGAGCGGCGGCTCGCGGAGCTGCAGGCGAAGCACGCCTGCATCCGGGAGGTGCGTGGCGCGGGCGTGATGCGCGGCATCGAACTCGACCGCGACGCGGCGGCGATCGTTCCCGCGGGACTCAAGCGCGGCGTGGTCGTGAACAGGACGGCCGAGAACGTGATCCGGCTGCTCCCCCCGTTCGTCATCGACGAGGCCGACCTCGACGAGGGGCTGTCGCGCCTCGACCAGGCACTCACCGACATCACGACGGCGTGACCATGGCGACCAGACCCGGACGGATCACCCTCAGGACCGGCGCACCGGCGGACGCCCGGCGCATGCATGCGCTCATCGCCGCGGCCCAGGCCGAGGGGCACCTCCTGCCCCGCACGCTGCCCGACGTGGCGCACCACGCCACCCGCTTCGTGGTCGCGGTGCGGAGCCGCACGATCGTGGGCTGCGCGGAGCTGGCGCCGCTCAGCTTGCAGCTCGCCGAGGTGCGATCCCTCGTGGTCGCCCCCTCGGCGCGCCGACTTGGAGTCGGGAGCCTGATCGTGGAGGAGCTCCGGGCCCGGGCCCACCGGGACGGCTTCGACAAGCTGTGCGCCTTCACCCATGCGCCCGGCTACTTCATGCCGATGGGGTTCTCGATCGTCCCGCACCTGTGGGTGACCGAGAAGATCCATACGGACTGCGTGCGCTGCCCGCAGTTCCGGCACTGCGGCCAGTACGCGATGGTGCTGCCGCTCGAATCACTGCACGACACCCAGGACCGCGACCACCTGATGGTCGCCAGACACGCATGACGACACGAACCGTACAGACGCTCGAGACGTTCCAGGGCGGGGTGGCCTCGCCGCTGGGATTCACCGCCGCCGGCCAGTATGTGGGCATCAAGGCGCCAGGACGCGGGCTCGACCTCGCGCTCATCGTCTCGGACAGGCCCGCAACGGCCGCCGGGATGTTCACGACGAACAGGGCGCAGGCCGCCCCGGTCACCGTCACCCGGGCGAACCTCGCGGCATCGCGCGGTGTCGCGCGGGCCATCGTCGTGAACAGCGGCTGCGCCAATGCCTGCACCGGCACGGTCGGCATGGACGACGCGCGCGAGATGACGACGCTGACCGCGTCGCTGGTGGGCTGTCCGGCGGATCAGGTGCTGGTCGCCTCCACCGGCGTCATCGGCGTGAACCTCAAGATGGACAGGATCCGAGAGGGTCTGCCCAACGCCTTCGCCAGCCTCGGCGCCGACCAGGGACCGGCAGCGGCCCGGGCGATCATGACCACCGATCCGTTCCCGAAGGAGGCGGCGGCCCGCGTGAACATCGGCACTGGCACCGTGACCGTCGGGGGCACCGCGAAGGGCTCCGGCATGATCGAGCCGATGATGGCCACCATGCTGGGCTTCATCACCACCGATGCGGCGGTGCCGCTTCCCTTGCTCGAGCGCGCGCTGCGCGAGGTGGTGAACGACACGTTCAATGCCATCACCGTCGACGGCGAATGCTCGACCAACGACTGCGTCATGATCCTCGCCAACGGCGCGAGCGGCGTGACGATCGACGAGCAGGGCTACGAGGCATTCGCGGAAGCGGTTCGGGCCGTCTGCCTGCCACTCGCGCTCGGCATCGTACGCGGGGGTGAGGGCGCCACCAAGCTCGTCACCGTGAACGTCACGGGGGCGGCAACGGCCGACGAGGCTCGCAAGTGCGCGAAGGCCATCGCCAACTCCCCGCTGGTGAAGACCGCCATCCACGGCGGCGACCCGAACTGGGGTCGGCTGATCGCCGTGGCCGGCCGGGCGGGCGTCGCGTTCGAGCTGGAGAAGGCTGCGGTCACCATCGGTCCCATCCAGCTGTTCAGGGATGGGCGACCGTACGACGACCTGGCACCGGCAGCCGCGAACTACCTGAGGAACGACGACATCACGGTGGGTGTCCACCTCGGTGCCGGCAGCGCGTCGTCCACCGTCTGGACCTGCGACCTGAGCGCCGAGTACGTGAAGATCAACGCCGAGTACCGGACGTAGCCGTATGAGCACCGCTGCGCCAGCCCGCAAGGACTTCCTCTCCGTCCTCGACTTCGAGGTGGCCGACCTCGAGCGCTGCCTCGAGATTGCCGCGCACGTGAAGGCAGACCGTCCGCTCGGACGCCAGGCCCCCACGGCCGGCGCACTCGAGGGACGCCACGTGGCCATGCTGTTCGAGAAGGCCTCCCTGCGTACGCGGTCGACGTTCGAGATCGCCGTCGTGGAGCTCGGTGGCAATGTGGTGGCGCTCCAGCCCGATGCGGCACTCGGCAAACGCGAGCCGGTGGCTGACGTGGCCCGCAACCTCGAGCGATGGGTCGACGGCATCGTCATCCGGACGTTCTCGCAGAAGGTGCTCGAGGAGTTCGCGGCGGCGGCCCCGAGGCTGCGGGTCATCAACGCCCTCAGCGACGACCAGCATCCCTGCCAGGCGCTCGCAGACATGCTGACGTTGCGCGAGCAGTGGGGCACGCTGAAGGGTCGGACGCTGGCGTACGTGGGCGACGGGAACAACGTCGCCGTGTCACTGGTCCACGCCACGCTGATGCTCGGCGTGAACATCCACGTCATCAGCCCGGACGGGTACACCCTGCCCGAGTGGGCGCTGCAGCAGGCCGCTGCCGCGGCGCGGCACGGCGCGCGGCTGCGCCTCTTCAGCGACGCCGCAGACGGAGTGGCCGGGGTCGACGCCGTGTACACGGACACGTGGACGTCGATGGGCCAGGAGGCCGAGGCCGAAGTGCGGCGCCAGGTGTTCGGCCCCTACCAGGTGAACGAGTCCCTGATGTCCCAGGCCAAGCCGGGGGCGTTGTTCATGCACTGCCTGCCGGCGCATCGGGGCGAGGAAGTGACCGCCGACGTGTTCGAGTCGGCAGCCTCGGTCGTGTTCGACCAAGCGGAGAACCGGCTGCACGTGCAGAAGGCGCTCCTCTCGATGCTCCTGTCCGGCCGCAGCTGACGACACTCGTCACGGACTGGCGACGGGCGGTCGCGCCCGGGCACCAGGCACCAGGTCCGCAACCGGGTGCCCGCGAGGCTCGCGCTCCCGGTCCCCGCTCGGCGTCCGATATAATCGCGCCGCTGATGCCGACCTCACGCGCGCCCTGGCTGGCCAACTACGACCCGAGCGTGCCCGCCACGCTCGCCCCGTACCCGAACAGGACACTGCTCGATTACGTGGCCGAGCACGCGCGCGTCCGGCCACAGGCCACCGCGCTCATCTTCAAGGGTACGAAGGTCACCTGGCAACAGCTCGAACAGGAGAGTGACGCCTTCGCGGCGGCGCTGGCCGCGCTCGGCGTGGTCCGGGGCGATCGCGTCGGCCTGCTCCTGCCCAACTGCCCCCAGTTCTTCGTCGTCGAGCTGGCCGCCTGGAAGCTTGGCGCGATCGTCGCCCCGCTCAACGTCATCTACACGGAACACGAGCTCGAAGGGCCCCTGCGCGACAACGGCATCGAGACCATCGTCACGCTCACCCGGTTCTACGACCGTGTGAGCCGGGTGCGATCGCGAACGCCGCTGAAGCGCGTCATTGTCACGAACATCAAGGAGTATTTCCCCGCCGCGCTGAAGATGCTCTTCACGCTCTTCCGGGAGAAGAAGGACGGCGACCGGGTCGGCATCGACGCGTCCGACTTCGAGTACGGGACGCTGCTGCGGAAGCACCGGGGACAGTCGCCCGCGCGGGCGACGATCACCCAGGACGATCCGGCGGTGCTGCTGATGAGTGGCGGTACGACCGGAACACCGAAGGGTGTGCTCGGCCGCCACGCGGCTTTCGCGGTCACGGGACTGCAGGTGGAGGCGTGGCTTGCATCGGCCATCGACAAGGGCAGGAGCATCCTGCTGCTGCCGCTGCCCATGTTCCACGTATATGCCAACGTCGGCGTGCAGGCCCTGGCGTTCGTCACGGCCTGCCCGATTGCCCTCGTGCCCAATCCGCGGGACATGAAGGACCTGCTGGCGACCATCAACAGGCTCAAGCCCACCTTCCTGACGGGCGTGCCCACCCTCTGGGTCGGGATGATGAACCACCCGGACGTCCAGGCCGGCAAGGTGGACATCCGCTCCATCCGGATCTGTGTGTCGGGCGCGGCCCCACTGCTTGCCGAGACCAAGGCCCGCTTCGAACAGATGACCGGCGGCCGGATCGTCGAGGGCTACTCCCTCACCGAGGCGATGATGGCGCTCTGCGTCAACCCGGTGGAAGGGCCGAACAAGCTGGGCTCAGTGGGCATGCCGCTCCCTGACGTCTCGGTGCGCATCTACGATGCGGACGAGGGCACGAAGGAGATGGGCCTCGGCGAGGTTGGCGAGATCTGCTTCTCGGGGGCGCAGCTGATGGTCGGTTTCTGGAACCGCCCCGAGGAGACCTCGCTCGTGCTGCGCGATCACGTGGACGACGACGGCACCACGCGCCGGTGGCTGCACTCGGGCGATCTCGGATACCTGGACGAAGACGGGTACCTCTTCATCGTCGACCGCAAGAAGGACCTGATCAAGACCAGCGGTTACCAGGTGTGGCCGCGCGAGATCGAGGAGGTCATGGCCACGCATCCGGCCGTGCTCGAGGTTGGGGTGGCCGGCGTGCCGGACGAGGCGCGTGGCGAAGCGGTGCGGGCCTGGGTCGTGCTCAGGCCCGGGGAGCAGGCGACCGAGGCCGACTTGCGGGCGTTCTGCCGCGAACGGCTCGCGGCCTACAAGGTCCCCGGCAAGGTCGAGTTCAGGCGCGACCTGCCGAAGACCATGGTTGGCAAGATTCTCAGGCGGGCGTTGAAGGACCACCCGGCCTGAGCCAGTCCGCCGGCGGACTGCGCATTCCCGTGTGGAGGCTGATCCACATGGGTTCCACGTCCGCCGCAACGCACGTCCGCCAGAACGCGAGCATCACCGCCAGGCTCGAGAAGCAACTGCTCATCTGGATCGCGCATCGGTTGCCGCGATCGGTCCACTCCGACCACCTGTCGGTCATCGGCCTCGCGTCGATGGCCGCTGCCGGACTCGCCTTTGCAGCGTTCCGGGTCACGCCGTGGGCCGCCGCAGGCGTGGTCGTGGCGCTGGCCGCCAACTGGTTTGGCGACAGTCTCGACGGCACCGTCGCTCGTGTCCGGCAGCAACAGCGTCCCCGCTACGGGTTCTACGTCGACCACATCATCGACCTCGCCGGAACCGCGATGCTGCTCGGCGGTCTCGCGCTGTCCGGCCTCATGCACCCGCTGATCGCCACGCTGGCACTGGCCGCCTACCTGCTGGTGTCGGCCGAGTCGTACCTGGCCACTCACGCGGCCGGCATCTTCCGGATGTCGTTCCTCGGGGTGGGGCCGACCGAGCTTCGCCTGCTGATCATGGCCGGCGCGTTGCGGGCGGCGGTCTCGCCCTGGGTCCGTCCGTTTGGTGCCGAGCCGGTCCGCCTGTTCGACCTGGGTGGTGTGATTGCCGCAGCCGCCCTGGCAGCCACCTTCGTCTTCACGTCGGTTCGCAACACCCGCGCGTTGTACGAGGCGGAGCCGATGCCCGTTCGGGACGCCGGGGAGGCCGCGTGACCGGTCGGGTGCCGGCGTTCGTGCTGGTGGGTGCCGCCGGCTTCACTGTGCAGGTCACGGTGCTCCACCTGCTGGTATCCCGCTGGCACGTCCCATATGCCCTGGCAACGGTTCTCGCTGTCGAGAGCGCCGTGCTCGGCAACTTCCTGTGGCACGAGCGGTGGACCTGGCAGGACCGCCCCGTGGCCGCAGGTGGACGGGTGGCCCGCCTGCTCCGCTACCACGCCGGCACAGGCTTCGTCTCGATCGTGGGGAACGTGCTGGTGACGGTGGTGATGGTCGAGCACATGGGGATGCCGACGCTCGCGGCAAACACGCTGGCCGTCGTCGTCACCAGCGCCGCCAACTTCCGGATCGCCGATCGGTGGGTCTTCCGGCAACGGCGGTCAGCGCGGCGATCCACGTCGAGTGCGGCACGGACGAAGGACCCGGTCGAGCGCGCGGCTCAGGACTTCGGCGCGCGGACGTCGACGTCGGAGGACTGGAGACCTGCGCGGATCCAGGCCGCCAACGTGGGAGCACCAGCCGTGTCGCCGTGGATGCAGAGGGAATCGATGTCGAGCTGGATGAGCGAGCCGTCGACCGCCAGCACCGTGCGCTCCACGGCCATCTGCAGCGCGCGTGTCACCACGTCCTCGATGCCCGTGACAACGGCACCGGGCTGCGTGCGAGGAACCAGGCGGCCATCGGCCTGGTAGCCACGGTCAGCGAATCCTTCGAAGGCAACGGTGAGCCCCATGGCCTTCGCCGCTGCCGCGAGGGCCGAACGGGGCTGCGCGTAGATCACCAGGCTGGGGTCGAAGGCATGCGCGGCACGTACGACGGCCTCGGCAAGCTCGCGGTCGCGCGCCGCCATGTTGTACAGGGCACCATGCGGCTTGACGTGCGCGAGGACCAGCCCCTCGGCTTTGGCGACGCCGGCCACCGCGGCGATCTGGTAGAGCACCAGGTCCTCGGCCTCCCCCGCCGACAGCGACATCTCCCGCCGGCCGAAGCCGCCCAGGTCAGCGAAGGATGGATGCGCCCCCACCGCGACGCCGTGCTCGCGCGCCAGTCGGAGCGTGCGCCGCAGCACGCCCGGGTCGCCAGCGTGGAAGCCGGCGGCCACGTTGACCGAGGTCACGCTGCGCATGAGCGCCGCATCGTCGCCGAGGGTGTACTGGCCGAAGGACTCGCCGACGTCGGCGTTGAGATCGATGCGCATGGCTGGGGATTCCGTCCGCCAGTGTACAAACAAAAGGGCACCGCGTCATTGCGGTGCCCCTCTGCCCCACCGATCTGGCTCCCCCAGCAATTCACGGCGTTATGCCGTAATCAGACCGATGTGCCCGCCACTTTCGCAAGGCATGTACCCGGCCTGGGCAGCCGGCATTGCCCGGCTCTGCACACGCGCGCGAGAGACGCCCCGCACGAAACGGGACACCTGCTTACGGTTCTGAAACCGTGTAGCGAGGGAGGTGGTCCATGGCCTCCCGGATGGTGGGGTTGGCACGGTCGCGGTCGGAGAGGACCGGTGTGTCGACGCCCCACGGGATGTTCAGGGTGGGATCGTTCCAGGCGAGCCCGAGCTGCCCCTCCGGGTCGTAGAGGTCCGTGCACTTGTATTCGATCTCGGCAACCGGGCTGAGCACACTGAAGCCGTGGGCGAATCCCTCCGGGATGTAGTACTGCCGGAACGACTCGGCCGAGAGCCGGACGCCGACCCACCTGCCGAACGTGGGGGAGCCAACGCGCACGTCCACCGCCACGTCGAAGATCTCACCGGCGATGACGCGAATCAGCTTGGCTTGTGGCCTGGCGACCTGCAGGTGCAGCCCGCGCACCGTCCCCTGCACGGACCGCGAGTGGTTGTCCTGCACGAACGGCCCGGTGATGCCGTGTTCCGCGTAGCGCCCCGCGTGAAACGTCTCGAGGAAGAACCCGCGGACATCGCCGTGCACGTCGGGCTCGATGAGGAGGACCTCGGGTATCTCGGCCGGGATGACACGCATCAGGCCCCCTGCTCCAGCAGCGTGCGGAGGTACTGCGCATAGGAGCTGGTGCCCATGGCGGCAGCCAGCCGTGTCAGCTGGTCGGCGTCGATGTACCCCATGCGGTAGGCGATCTCCTCGAGGTTCGCCACCATCAGCCCCTGGCGCTCCTCGAGCGCCTGGATGTAGTTCGATGCCTGCACCAGGGCCTCGTGGGTGCCGGTGTCGAGCCAGGCAATCCCGCGCGGCAGGCGCTCCACGTGGAGCTGCCCGCGATCGAGGTACGTCCGGTTGACGTCCGTGATCTCCAGCTCACCCCTCGGCGAGGGCTTGAGCCCCGCGGCGATGTCCAGCACCTGGTTGTCGTAGAAATAGAGGCCGGTCACCGCGTAGTTCGACCGGGGCCTCGCCGGTTTCTCCTCGAGGCTGACCGCACGCCCCGCCGCGTCGAACTCGACGACCCCATAGCGTTCGGGATCGCGCACCCAGTATCCGAACACCACGGCGCCGGCCTGCCGCTCAGCCGCCGCGCGGATGTAGTCGGTGAAGTGCGCCCCGTAGAAGACGTTATCGCCGAGCGCGAGCGCCACACGGTCGCTCCCCACGAAGTCGCGGCCGATGACGAAGGCCTGAGCGAGGCCCTCAGGCTTCGGCTGGGCGGCGTACTGCAGGCGAAGGCCCACGCTGGACCCGTCGCCGAGGAGGCGCCTGAAGCTGTCCTGGTCGTGGGGTGTCGTAATCACCAGGATGTCCCGAATCCCCGCCAGCATCAGCGTGGACAGCGGGTAGTAGATCATCGGCTTGTTGTAGATCGGCAGCAACTGCTTGCTGACGGCGAGCGTGAGTGGATGCAGGCGTGTGCCGGCACCGCCGGCGAGGATGATGCCCTTCATGGTTTACGAGAGGCCGAGCCGTTCGCGATTGTAGCGGCCGGCCTGCACGGCCCGGCACCACTCGCGGTTGTTGACGTACCACTCGACCGTCGCCCGGAGACCGGACGTGAAGTCGTGCCTGGGCTGCCAGCCGAGTTCCTGCTGGATCTTGCCGGCGTCGATGGCATAGCGGCGGTCGTGGCCGGGGCGATCGGGCACGAAGGTGCGCAGGGCGCCGTAGCTGCCCTTGTCGCGAAGCGCCGGATTGTCGGACGCAGGCACGAGCATCTCGAGCGTCGTGCACAGTGTGTCGATCACCTGCAGGTTGGTGCGCTCGCTGTTGCCGCCGATGTTGTACTTCTCTCCAGGCCGCCCGCCCTCGAGCACGGCGAGGACTCCTGCACAGTGGTCCTCCACGTGCAGCCAGTCCCGCACATTGCCGCCGTCACCGTAGATCGGCAGCGGCCGACCGTCGAGGGCGTTGAGGATCATCAGCGGGATCAGCTTCTCGGGAAACTGGTACGGGCCGTAGTTGTTCGAGCAGTTGGTGATGATCGTCGGCAGGCCGTAGGTGTGGAAGTAGGCGCGCACCAGGTGATCGGCCGATGCCTTGCTGGCCGCATAGGGCGAGTTCGGCGCGTAGGGCGTCTCCTCCGAGAACAGGCCCTCCGGTCCGAGCGTCCCGTACACCTCGTCGGTCGACACGTGGAGGAAGCGGAACCGATCGGCAGCCGCGGCCGGCCGCGCACGCAGGGACGCCCGCGCGCCCTCGAGCAGCACGAAGGTGCCGACGATGTTGGTGTCGATGAAGGGTGCGGGGCTGTCAATCGATCGATCGACGTGGGTCTCTGCCGCGAAGTTGACGACGGCGTCTGGCGCGTGACGCCCGAACGCGTCGGCCATGGCCCCACGGTCGGCGATGTCCGCCTCGAGGAAGGTGACCCGCGGATCGTCCACCACGCCAGCCAGGTTGAGGAGGCTGCCGGCGTAGGTGAGCTTGTCGATCACGACGACCGCCGCGGTGGTCCGCGCCAGGACGTGACGAACGAAATTCGATCCGATGAAGCCGGCTCCGCCGGTGACGAATATGGTGCCGGTGCTAGCCAGCGGCGCCCTCCGGGTATTGAAGTGCGAGTCTGAGATCCCTGGCGAGCGACTCCACCGTGGTGCCGCCGCGCTTCCACGCCCCGTCGGTCTCGAACCGGAGGTCGCCGATACGGCGCCCCCAGGGCGAGATGACGCGCCCGATCGCACGGTAGTCGGTGCGGTCGGCATGTTCCTGATCCAGGCGCCTGATCACGTCGGGAGCGACCCGGACGAAGGCCCTGAGGGCAGGGGCGGAGCGGATGCTGTACTTGCGTCCGTTCCAGGCCGTACCGAACACCACGGCCACCTGCTTGAAGTAGTTTACGAAGAACCTGCGTGCATCCTCGTGCGGATCGCCTGACCGGCGACCGGAGAAGAGATCGTCGGCGAACAGCCGCTTCAGCTCCTGGGCGAGGGGTGCCTGCGCCACACGGCCGCGCCCGACGCCGAGGAGCTTGATCTCGCCATGGAGCGGGGAGTCCTCCCGGTCGTTCAGGGCGCGCACCACGTCGTGGGCGGTCGCCAGGGACTCGTCGCGGTACAGCTGCCTCCCGGACAGGCTCACGAGGTGCGACGCGTTCAGCCGGGTGTGCTTGGCGTTGATCGTGACGAACATCTGGACGACGTGATCTTCCGGGAGCCGGTCGAAGATGATGGCCGGCACGCTGAACTCCTCGCCGGCGAATCGCGCGATGTCGGCGTGCAGCGCCAGCAGCCGGTGCTGGCCGTCGATGGCGCGGAGGATCCCCTCGCGCTCGGGCACCTTCAGCAGGCCGACGCGCCCGTCGTCACCAGAGGGGACGAAGCCCAGCTTCTCGTCGCAGCTGATGATGACGGCGCCCGGGATGGAGGGCAGGTCGCGGGCCTGCCGGCACTGCTCGTAGTACTGCACCAGCTCATCGATCTTGCGGCGGATGATCTGCCGCTGGTATGCCTTCTCGCTCGAGGCGATGCGTCGCTCGAGCAGGTCCCAGTTCACCTTCGAACTCGGGGCGGCGGCCCTGGATGTGCGGCCCCGCACGCCCTGGGCCCGCTCCCCGTAGTTCAGCACCTCGAAGCGCACGAGCTTGTCGATGTCGTTGGCGGTCAGCGAGGCCTGGTAGAACTGCACGCCGAACTGCTGCATCCGAATCGCGGCTACGTTGATCATTGGGCGTCCCGTGTCCTGGCGAGTGTGTGCCCCGTGCGCGTCGAGGCCTCGAATTCTATCGAGCGCCACGCGCCCATCTCAACGGTTTTTGCCTGCGCAGACCGGGGCGCGGTCAGTTGTTCGGGAACTCGGCCGGCTCATGCGCCGAGGGTTTCTGGCGTGGCCCCCGCTCCCCCACGCCCCTGCCACCAGGCGACAAGGTGATCACGCAGGTGCAGCGACCCATACATGAGCGCGCACAGGAGCATGTAGGCAACGGCGTTCGCAGGCAGGGAGAGCCGGTGGTGGATCAGCGCCGTCGCATACCCGTAGACCAGCTCGACATGAATCCAGTAGATCAGCAGCGAGTGCCGGCCCATCCGCGCCAGGATACTGAAGCCGGCTTCCCACCGCTGCGCAACCGGCTCGAGCGCGCGGAACCCGGCCAGGCCGAGCATCAGCAACCCGACGCGCAGGCCGAAGTAGGTGGGCGAGGTGGTCCAGAAGGCCGACGACGCGTAGATCGACGGACGGTAGGACAGGTGGAAGCTGCCTGCGGCGATCGCCGCCCCGGCAAGCGCCAGCAGACGGAGCGCCCGTGCCTCCTGGTAGCGTTCGGCCAGCGAGAGCACCGCTCCGCAGGCAGCGCCGGCAAAGACGAACCCGGCCCACGGAAAGAGCGTGAACGTCGAGTGGTTGCCGGCCGGTGAGATGTACCACTGCACCGCGGGCGGGAGCAGCGGAAGCCAGGACGCGCTCCGCACCAGGGGCGTCACCAGCGACAGGGTCGCCGCCGCGGCACCGCACAGGGTGGCGGCGGTGCGGCCCCCGCCAGCAACCCACCACAGCAGCGCGGCACCCATCATCGACGGCCCCATGATGTTCAGGATGTCGACCCGCAGGAGCGAAACCAGCGGGTTACCAGGGCTGACGATGAAGGACTGCGCCCTGAAGATGAACGCCAGGGCGAAAATCTCGAGCCCGCGGCGTATGAGGGCGCGGCCAGCCACGGCGCGGTCGCCGGTGCGAAGTCGTGATCGCTCGGCGGCGAGCACAAGTGACAGGCCGGCCAGCCACAGGAACATGGGCGCGGCAAAGCCGCCGAGGATGTTGAGGTAGCCGAAGGCGGCCGTGCTCCGCTCGGACCGCAAGGTCCACGCGTCGAGCACGTGTGCCTCGATCATGATGAGCACCGCGATCCCCCGTGCCCAGTCGATGTATCGACGTCGCGCCTGCCCGTGCGTGCCCGTATCAGGGCGTGACGTCAAAGGTCACCTGCAGGTCGATGTCCTGACGCAGCGTATGCCAGACCGAGCAGTACTTGTCACGCGACAGCGTGATGGCCCTGGCGACCGCCTCCTGCGGCACGTCCCCTTCAATCGCGAAGTGCAGGCTGACGGCGACGAACCGGTGCGGCTGCGCGGTGTCGCGCTGTGCCACGAGGCGGGAGCGGAGCGAGCGGAAGGCGTGGCGCCCACGCCCGAGGATGTGGGCAAGGTCGACCGACATGCACCCGGCCAGCGCCACGCCGAGCAGTTCGACGGGGGAGGTGCCGGAGGCTCCGCCGCTGTCGACGGCGATCGTGGATTGGGAGGTGGTGGCGACGAAGGCGAGGTCGCCGGTCCAGGTCAGGTCGATGACGGTGGGCGGCTTGGGTGCCACGCCTCGATTCTACAGGTGAACCGAGGCGTGGACGAGGCGCGCAACGAGGCTAGCGGGCCGGCGAGCCCTGGGGCACGGCCTGATCGACACGCTCAGGCATGCGCGGCACGGTGATCGAGCGGGTGAAGAACGCCGACTTGAACGTCACCCAGCCGAGCGGCAGGATGACCAGCAGGTAGGTCAGCAGGTGACCGAACGCACTGTCGGGGCCCCAGTTCTCGGTGTTCTCGTGCAGCCACTCGCTGTAGGGCAGCATCGCCTGCTCCGAGAGCTCGTGCACGCCGTAGATGACCAACTGGATGACGAAGACGAACAGGAAGATGGCAGTCGTCTGGAAGAAGAGCGCCAGGTTGATGCGATGTCCGAAGCGCGACCAGAGCCACGCGAACCCGGCAGCGCCGAGGAAGCCGGCCGCGGCCCCCGCCGCAAGGTTCAGGGTCTCGCGCAACTGCATGAGGAGCAGTGCGGTCTCCATGCCTTCGCGGCTGACCATCAGCACGGTGAACAACAGCACGCCGATGAAGGCGGTGGCACCACCACGCGCGGTGGACGACTGGAGACGCCCTTCGATGTCCCCCTTCATGCGTCGCCCTGCCCGCCACATGTGCACGATCATCCAGGTCACCGACGCGGCGGCGATGAGCGCCAGCGGCCCCTCGAGCCACTCCTGGTTCGCAGCATTGAAGAGCAGGTAGCCCGCAGCGGCGCTCACCACGAGCGCGATGCCGATTCCCCAATGGACCGCCGCAGTGAGCGACGCGCGACCGGTCTTGCGCAGGTACGCGAGGCTGATCGCGACGATGAGGAATGCCTCGAGACCTTCACGCAGAGTGATGACGAATGCCTGGACCATGACACTTACACCAGAGGGATGAAAACGAGATTCAATCTCAAAATGTGCGAACAGTCTACCCACTCAAATACGACCGGTCAAGTCGGGAATGAAATGCGCCAGGATTTTCATCGCCCTGCCCGACCCGGAACGCGGGCGAATGGCTGTCCGTCCGGCTGACCTATCGATGGGGGGCGGGCGCGGGCACGCAGGCTAGAACAGCCGTTGCTGTAAGCTGGGGTCATGCCTGGATGTCAGCTGTCTACATGGGGCAGGGTCATCGCTGCCACCGGCGCCGCGATGGTGGCCGTGACGGCCGTCGTCGCCGCCCAGCAGCCCACGTTCCGGTCGTCCACACAGATCGTGTCGCTGTTCGCCACGGTGACCGACGGGCAGAACCGCCTGGTGCCTGATCTCACGCAGGACGACTTCCAGGTCTACGACAACGACAAGCTGCAGCAGCTCGTCGTGTTCGAGAGCGAGAACCAGCCGATCACGGTGGTCGTCATGCTCGACACGAGCGCAAGCATGACCGGCTCGATCAAGCTGCTGAAGACCGCCGCCGAGGAATTCATCATCCGCCTGCTGCCCGAGGACAAGGCGGCGGTCGGCGCCTTCAACGACAAGATCGAGCTGTCGGCGCAGTTCTCCAACGACCGCGACCAGCTGATCACCGAGGTGCGCGACCTGGACTTCGGGAACGGCACGCGCCTCTACGACGGCATCGCGGAGGGGTTGAACCAGCTGCAGGGGGTGGAGGGGCGCAAGGTCGTCCTGGTGTTCACGGACGGTGACGACACATCGAGCAGGGTCGGACGCGGCAATGTCCTCGACCGCGCACGCGCCGAGGAAGTGATGATTTATGCGATTGGGCTGCAGTCGGAGTACTTCGACGGCGTGCGCACGGTGAGGAGCCGGCCCGACTCAGGCCTGCGCCGGCTGGCGGACGAGACGGGCGGTGGCTATTTCGAACTGAAGCAGACGGCCGACCTCGGCCCCACCTTCACGCGCGTTGCGCAGGAACTGCACAGCCAGTACGCGCTGGGCTTCGAGGCCCAACAGATGGACGGCAAGGTGCACAAGCTGACCGTGAAGATGAAGCAGACGGGAATGACCGCGCGGGCGCGCCGCAGCTACGTGGCCTCTGCGGCGCCGGCGCCCACGGGTCGATAGGCGGGAGCCTAGACGAACGCGAGCGCCACGACGACGAGCGCGAGCGCCACGCCGACGACGAGTTCCGCGGACGAGGAAAACGACCATTCAGACATGTGTGCCTCCTTTCACCTAGGTGAGACGAGGCGCCCCAGGCCAAGGTTCACGAAAATCTCTATGAGCACGCTGTCCGAGCAGGAATTCCGGGTCAAGAGCGACGAGGCGCTCGAAGCCGCCCGCCAGGCACTCTTGCCGCTCGCCGACGAGAACGAGTTCGAGGTCGAGTTCCAGAACGGTGTCCTCAACGTCCTGTTCGAGGAGCCACGCGACGCGAAATTCGTGGTATCCCCGCAGGCGCCGGTGCGCCAGGTGTGGGTCTCGGCGATGTCACGCAGCTTCAAGCTCGCGTGGGATCCGGCCCAGGAGGCGTTCGCCCTGAACGGCGAGGCTCTCCCGACCCTTCTCACGCGTCTGAGTCGGGAATTCCTCGTCAGCTGAGCTGGAATCCCGCGCGGAAGGGATCTGCGGCATCGGCCAGGAACAGGTGCTCGCCCGTGATGTGGGCCTCGCCGGTCACGTCGGGGAGAATCGCCTCGAGGCCGTGCACCACGGTGTGCCCCACGACCTGTCCCTCGAACGTCTGGCCTATCAGGCTCTCATGGACGAACGGCACCCGTTCGATCAGCAAGCCCATCGCGTCGAGCACGGCCATCATGGCCGCAGTTGCCGTGCCGGACGGGGAACGCTCTACGGCGCCGTGCACGCGAACCACGGCGCTGCGGAGCGCAGCCCCGTCTACACGCGGTGGCGCGGTGAAGACGACCCCCGCAAGCCCGCCGGGCATGCCGGCCACTGGATGCTCGATGGTGAGCGCCGACTCGACCGCAGCCGCCACCAGTACACCGGTCCCTCGCAGAGCACCCAGGTACGCGCCATCCACGGGCACCCCGGCCGACTCGGCATCAACGATGGCGTAGAACGCGCCACCGTACGCCACGTCGGCCCTGAGACGACGCCCGGGGATCGAGCACTCCACCCCAGGGTGCAGCACGAATGAGGGCACGCCGCTGACCCGAAACCGTGAGCCGCCGCTGAGGTCACCGAGGCCATATTCCACACGCACGGGACCGGCCGCGGTGTCGAACACCAGCCGGTGAGGCTGGCGTGGCAGCACGAGACCGCGCGCAACGGCGACCGCCGACACGGCCATGAGGCCGTGCCCACTCAGCGACGGGAAGCCCCGGCCATCCATGAAGAGCACCCCGGCGTCGGCACCTGGCGTGACCGGCTCGGTCAGGACCGCACCGCCGAGGTCCGCATGGCCGCGTGGCTCCAGCATGATCGTCCGGCGAAGGGAGTCCAGCCGGGTGGCGGCCCACTGCCGCTTGTCCTGCATGGTGCGTCCGCGCGGCGCCGGACAGCCGCCCGTCACGACGCGTACGGCCGACCCGGCGACATGCGCGTCGATGGTCCGGAGTGTGTTCACTAGAATAGGAATCTATCCGATCGGGCGGGTGCCTCCGCCTGCCGCTGTCGACCTGCGTGCTCCGTGAAGGCCTATTACTCCGACACGTTCGTGCTTCCGCTGCCAGAGGGTCATCGATTCCCGATGACCAAGTACCGCATGTTGCGGGAGGCACTGATCACGCATCAGGTCATCGAGGAGTCGGACCTTGCCGTGCCCGAGCCCGCGGACTGGGACGATCTGCGGCTCGTCCACGCCGAGGGGTACGTGCACGCAGTTGCCAGCGGGATGCTGTCCGCGGATGCCCAGCGGCGCATCGGCTTCCCATGGTCTCCCCAGATGGTCGAGCGGTCGCGCCGCTCCGTGGGGGCAACAATTGCCGCCGCGAGGACGGCCCTCTCCGGCACGAAGGTGGCGGCAAACCTGGCGGGCGGCACCCATCACGCGTTCAGCGACCACGGCTCGGGCTACTGCATCTTCAACGATGTCGCCGTCGCGGCCCGGGTCCTCATGCGGGACGGCCTGGTGGAACGTGCCACGGTGGTGGATCTCGACGTTCATCAGGGCGACGGTACGGCTGCGATCTTTCGCGACGATCCCGGCGTCTTTACCATGTCGCTGCACGGAGCCACCAACTTCCCCTTCCGCAAGGAGGTCAGCAGCCTCGACGTGACCTTCGCGGACGGCGCCGGAGACGACGAGTACCTGCCGGCGCTCGCCATGCACCTGCCCGACGTGCTGGACGCGACGAGCCCGGATATCGTGTTCTACCTGGCCGGGGCCGATCCGTACGAGGGAGACCGGCTGGGCAAGCTCGCCCTGACCATCGAAGGTTTGCGCGAGCGGGATCGGTTCGTGTTCAGCCAGTGCCGCGAACGGAGCATTCCGGTGGCGGTTGTCATGAGCGGCGGCTACTGCCCAGACATCGACGCCATCGTCACCATCCACGTGAACACCATCAAGGAAGCCGTCAGGAGCGAGAGATGCCGCTGATCGAGCCCGGAAAGAAAGCCCCCGCGTTCTCCCTCAAGGACCAGGAAGGCACCACCCACAGGCTGAGCGACTACGCCGGGCGTCCGGTGGTCCTGTACTTCTACCCGAAGGACGACACGCCGGGGTGCACCGTGGAGGCCTGTGCCTTCCGCGACAACCTGCCACGCTTCAAGCCCGGGAAGGCGGTCATCTTCGGCGTCAGCATCCTGGACGAGAAGAGCAAGGCAAAGTTCGCGGCCAAGTACGACCTGAACTTCCCGCTCCTCGCCGACGCCGATCACGAGGTGGCCGAGAAGTACGGCGCCTGGCAGGAACGGTCGATGTACGGACGGAAGTACATGGGGGTGGCCCGGATTACCTACCTGATCGCGCCGGACGGCAAGGTGGCACACCGCTGGGACAAGGTGAAGCCGGAAGGACACGCCGAGGAGGTGCTGGCGGCGGTCGAAGCGCTCTAGCCGTAGAGACAGGCCGTGAACGATGAGTGCGGGCCTCCGGGCCCGCCGTTCGTGGCCGCGCTCAGGGCGTGGGACGCCGCAGGGCGCGCGCCTCTTCCGCCAGGTAGGCCTGGTACTCGGCCTCGGTCCTGACGTTCAGGAACCCGCGCATGCGGTAGTGGCCGAGTCCGCACAACTGGGAACAGGCGATCTCGTACTCGAAGTCCGGCTTCCCCAGGCGGCGCCGCATCTCCTCGGTGGTCACGGTCGGCGTGAACCACACCGGCGAGTCGGTGCCGGGGATGGCATCCTGCTTCACGCGCATCTCGTAGACCGCGAAGCTGTGAATGACGTCCTTGCTCGTCAGGTGGATGAGCACCGGCCGGTTCACGGGCAGCGTGAGCTGGTTGATGGCCGTGATATCGTCCGCCGCCGCCGGGTCCGACCGGTCGAGGCCCAGCGGGTTCTCCGAGGCCACCAGGTTCACGTCCGTCCGCCCGAAGGCACCGTCCGCGCCCGGGTAGTGCACGTTCCAGGCGAACTGCTCCGCCACGACACGCACGACGGTCGCCTCCTGGGGCGAGGGCAGGTTGTTGATCCGCTCGTTCCATTCGGGCAGTTCGTACGCGACGAGCAGCACAACCTCCGACAGCGCGATCGCGGCCACGACGTAGATCGACCACTGGCTCTTCATGCCCGCGTAATCCGCGGACGGGTTCGCTCCCCTGCGGAACCGGAACAGCACGTAGACGAAGTACCCGAGGAAGAACACGAAGAGGACGAGCATCCCCCAGTGCTCGAGTCCGAGCACGAAGTCGATATCACCCGCGTGGGTCGACGCCTGCGCGGGCAGGCCGGGCAGGTTCATCGCACGCTCCCCCCCGCCGACGGTGCCCGGTGGATGATCGGGTCCGTTGACGACTGCTCGGCGAACCGGGCCGCACGCCGCGCCAGGGTCCCGAAGAAGGCGGCAAACGCGCCGAGCATGGCCAGCGTCACGACGAGCAGCGCGAGAATCCCCATGTTGCTGCCCTGCAGCATGGCACCCTCGCCAGCGCCAAAGCAGACCGGGCACGCCAGCGCAACCCGTGGGATGGCCGACGTCGCCACGAACACCGCGCAGACCGTGCGCCTCATCGGATCCCAGCCTCCCTGCAGCGGCGCAGGAACGCAATCTCGTAGCGGACCAGCGCGATGACTCCCAGACCCGACACCAGGGCCGCAGCCGCCATCAGCACCGACCCGCCCTCGCGGAAGCTGCCGACGGCCTGAAGGCCGCAGAAGAGCACGAGCAGTGCGGCCGCAACAACGAAGGCGACGTGGACGTTCTTGAGCGACATGGCTAGAACTGCCTCCCGCGCTGCCCGATGTCCCACGCAGGCCAGACAAGCAGCCCTGCAATGAAGACGATGGTGACCAGGGCCAGCCACAGGACGAACCGGGCCTCGCGCCGCAGCCCCATGGTGAAGGTCAGCACCATGCCGCCGTTCATGGCCGCCAGGGTCATCACCGCCATGGCCGTGAGCGTGGTGCCGAGGCCCTCGGTCCGCGACACCAGCACCGCCAGGATGGTCAGCGCCACCTGGACGGCAGACACCACCGCGTAGGGGCGAACGTCAGGAGCACCAGTCGAACGTGAATCCATGCGTCCTCAGAGCAAGTACAGCAGCGGAAACAGGAAGACCCAGATGAAGTCGACGAAGTGCCAGTAGAGGCCGGTCGACTCGATGCGGTTGGCGAACTGCTCCGGCCTCGACGCATGAAGCCGCGCGCCAGGCCCGAGGAAGTACAGCATCACCACCAGCCCCCCGGCGATGTGCAGGGCATGGACACCGGTGAGCGTGTAGTAGATCGCAAAGAACGTGTCGCGTCCGGGCAGTTCGCCCGCGGCGATGTGCTCGCGGTACTCCAGGAGCTTGATGCCGAGGAAGATCATCCCGAGAAGGACGGTCAGGCCGAGGAACATCCGATGCTTCGACCAGTCGCGCACCTTCAACGACGTCCACGCCATCACCATCGTCATCGACGACATGATGAGGATGGCGGTGTTCAGCGTGGCCATGCCCACCGGCAGCACGTGCCGCGGCCACTCCGCCGACCCCGTGCGCAGCAGGACGTAGCTCGAGAACAGCCCCGCGAACAGCATCACCTCGGACGCCAGGAACAGCCAGATGCCCAGCCGGCCGTTGTAGAGGCCGGTATCGGGCCGTGCCTCGACGGCGTACGGAATCTCCATCAGGCACGCTCCTCGAACTGCGGCGAGAAGTCGCGCCGCGCCCCAGGGGCGCTGTATTCGTACGGGCCGCGGTACACCACCGGCTCCGCATCGAAGTTGTGCGGACCGGGCGGCGAGGGCGCTGCCCACTCGAGCGTGGTCGCCTCCCACGGGTTGCGGTCGACCGGCGTGCCCCAGCGGATGCTCGTGAAGAAGTTGACGATGAACGGTACCTGGAACAGGCCCAGCACCCAGGCGCCGATGCCAATCACGACGTTCCAGTGCAGCAGGTCGGCGTTGTGCAGGTACTGCATGCCACCGTCGTACAGGCGCCGGTTCATGCCGCCCAGCCCCTGGATGAACATCGGCATGAAGATGAGGTTCATGCACACGAACGAGCCCCAGAAGTGGATGTGCCCGAGGAGATCGTTCATGCGACGCCCCGTCACCTTCGGGAACCAATAGTAGACGCCGGCGAAGAGCGCGAAGATGGTGCCCGGCGCCACCACGTAGTGGAAGTGGCCGATCACGTAATAGGTATCGTGCAGATGGATGTCCGAGGGGGCCAGGCCGAGCGGCAGCCCGGTCAACCCTCCGATGCCGAACATGGGCATGAACGCAAGCGCGAACAGCATCGGCACGGTGAAGCGGATCGAGGCCCCCCAGAGCGTCATCAGCAGCGAGGTCAGGATCACGATCGACGGGATCGAGATGATCATCGTCGTCGTCTGGAAGAACGCGGCGAGGGTGGTCCCCATGCCGGTGATGTACATGTGGTGCGCCCACACGACCATCGACATGAAGCTGAGGAAGAAGACCGCGTACACCATGTTGCGGTAGCCCCAGAGCGGCCGCCGGGTGTTGTTGGCGACCACCTCGCCGACAATGCCCATGGCCGGCAGGATGAGGACGTACACCTCGGGGTGCGCGAGGAACCAGAACAGGTGCTGCCACAGCAGCGGATTCCCGCCCCCGGACGCGAGCGCGCCGTCGGCGGTGCCCGTGAGCGAGGTGAGGACGCGGTTGCTGACGACCAGGCCGCTCGGCAGAAAGAAGCTCGTGCCGGCCACGCGGTCCATCAGCTGCAGGATGCCCGCGGCCTCGAGGGGAGGGAACGCCAGCAGCAGGAGGAACGCGGCGGCGAGCTGTGCCCAGACCAGGAACGGCAGGCGCATCCAGGTCAGCCCGGGCGCGCGCAACTGGACGATGGTCACGATGAAGTTGATCGAGCCGAACAGGGATGAGGTGATCAGGAACACCATCCCGATCAGCCACCAGGTCTGTCCACCCACCGCAATGACCGAGAGGGGCGGATACGACGTCCAGCCCGACTGCGCCGTGCCTCCGGGCACGAAGAAGCTGGCGAGCATGATGAGCCCGCCGAGCGCATATACCCAGTAGCTCATCAGGTTGAGCTTGGGGAACGCCATGTCGGAGGCGCCAATCTGCAGCGGGATCAGGTAGTTGCCGAAGCCCCCCACCGCGAGCGGCACGACCCCCAGGAAGATCATCACCGTGCCGTGCATCGCACCGAGCTGGTTGTAGAACTCGGGGAGCAGCACACCACCGGCCGCGCTGGCCTGCGACAGCATTCCGCCGATGAGCGGAACCGGTGTCATGGGGTACGCCAGCTGGTACCGCATGATCATCATGAGGCTGAAACCGAACAGCAGGAACAGCAGTCCCGTGACGGCGTACTGGATGCCGATGACCTTGTGGTCGAGCGAGAAGATGTAGGTCCGGACGAAGCCGAGCTCGCGCGCCGGGCTCGCCGGATGCGGCCCGGGTCCGATCGCCGCCACGTTATCCAACGGGAGACTCCTTCCGCGCGGATCACGCGGGGGCTAGACGGCCGATTGTAGGCGCAAGCCGGAGCCCGCGCAACTGACGCAAGCCGCGTTTAAAATCCACGGATGCAGGGGATTTCGAGGGCGGCGCTGCTCCTGGCCATCGCGCTGATGGCGCTCGTCCCCGATGTGCGGGCCAATCCGGCCTCGGATGCGCTCCGCGCACGGGGTACCGAGGAGATCTACAACCTCGATGACGAGCGGGCCATGGACACCTGGCGCGAAGCCACGCGGGCCGACGCGCAGGATGCAGCGGCGTGGCGCGGCCTGGCCGGGGCCATCCTCGCGCACCTCGGCATGCTGCGCGGCACGATGACGGTCGACAGCTACCTGGGACGCGTGGGCGCGCGGGACGTGGCGCTGCCACCCCCGCCGAAGGAACTTGCGGCCGAGTTTCACGCGGCGGTCCGGAAGGCCATCGCGCTCAGCCGTCAGCGTGTCGCCCAGCACCCGAAGGACCCGCAGGCACTCTACGAGCTCGGCGCCGCCGTCGGGCTCCAGGCGTCATACGTGGCCACCATCGAAGGGGGCGTCGTCTCCGGCTTCCGTGCGGCGCGCGAGGCGTTCACCGCACACGAACGGGTGCTGGAGCTGGACGGCTCGCGGGCAGATGCCGGCCTGATCGTCGGCACCTATCGGTACCTGGTGTCGGTCCTGTCGATGCCCATGCGGTGGGTGGCCTACGTGGCGGGCTTCGGCGGCGGTCGCGAGCGGGGCGTTCAGCTCGTCGAGGGGGCCGCACGCTATCGGGGCGACAACCAGTCGGACGCACAGGTGGCGCTGCTGCTCCTCTACAACCGCGAGCGCCGCTACGCCGATGCGATCGCCCTGCTCGATCGGATGCGGACGCGCTATCCGCGCAACCGCCTGCTCTGGCTCGAGACCGGTTCGACCCTGCTGCGCGCCGATCGACCGGAGGAAGCCGAACGCTACCTCGACGAGGGGATCGCCATGACCGGCCGCGACACGCGACGCCGCATGCTCGGCGAGGACGCGCTCTGGTACTACCGCCGGGGATCTGCACGAGCGGCGCTCCGGCGGGCCGCGGCGGCCCGCGACGATCTCCAGAGAGCCATCGCCTCGAACGGACGACGCTGGGTCGAGGGCCGCGCACACTTCGAGCTGGGACGGCTGGCCATGGCGGAGGGGGCGGCGGCAGCCGCACGCGAGCACTTCCAGGCAGCCGCGCGCCTCGGCGACAGCGACCACGACGGCGCGAGCGCAAACCGCGCGCGGGTCATGCTGAAGCAGGTCAGCGCCGCTCGCTGAGCGTCCGCTGGCGGTGACGCCTGTCGCACTGCACGCGAATTCCGGAACGAAAATGCCGCGTGGTGGCGTGGCACATCACTTGATCTCCTCCCCGGCATGGGAGGCATGTCCATGTTCACCACCCGTCTGGCACCCGCGCTCCTCGCCCTCGTGGTCGTTGCCGGTACGCCGGCCTGCGCGACCGGCGGCATCTACCCGCAGCGTTATCCCGTGGGCGATCGCGACGACCGCGCCTACTACACCCGCGGGTTCGCACAGGGACGCGACGCAGGCATGGACGACGCCCGGCGTGGCCGCCCGTACGATCCCCGCCGCCACGGCGCCTATCGCGACAACAGGCGCGGCGACGACCGCGGCGACGTGCGGGCCTTCAGGCAGGGGTTCGAGGACGGGTACGACGACGGGTTCCGCCGATTCGCACGGGGGTCGGGCTCGTACGATCCGCGACGCTCCTATCCGCCGCAGGGATCGTACGGCCCGGGTCGCGATGGTCGCTACGCGTCAGCCGCACACGACCACGGGTACCGCGATGGCCTGGAGGCAGGACAGCGCGCAGCACGGCGCGGGGATCGCTTCGATCCGATCCGAGAGAAACGGTATCGCGACGGCGATCACGACTACAACAGCCGATACGGCTCTCGCGACGAGTACAAGCGCGCGTATCGCAGCGCGTTCCAGCAGGGATACGAGGATGGCTTCAGGGGCTACCGGCGCTGACGCCCGGCGCCACAGCTCAGCCCGAACAAAAAAGCCCCGCGCAGGTGCGCGGGGCTGTTATCGAGAGGAGATCTATCAAGAAATGGTACCGGTACGGGGATTCGAACCCCGGTCCCGTGGCTGAGAACCACGTGTCCTGACCCCTAGACGATACCGGCGCCTGCCGTTTAGGAACTTCCAATACTAGCAAACCCCGTATCATGGAGTCCATGCTTCGGTGGCTCGGACTCGTACTTTTTCTTGCCGTCGTCCTGGTTGGGGGGGCCTACGTCGCCGCCGGCCAGACCACGCCGGCAACGCTCAGCATTGATCAGCCTACTGGACCGGTCGGCCAGGCAGGCACGCTGCAGGTGACCGCCCAGGTGCCCCGGGCTCTGTTCGCCCGGCTCGACGCCACCCTGGAACAGAACGGCAAGGTCTTCCCGCTCTTCTCCCTGGACGACCCCCTGAAGGCGACCATTACGGGTGCGGACGCCCAGCGGCTGGACGTGGACCATCTCCTGATCACCCGGTCCATCGGGAAGGCGGCCATTCCGGAACTGCAGCAGGGGCCGGCGCGCATCACGGTCACCGCCGCTCGCACGTCGTTCCTCCGGATCCGCGACGTCTACACCACCGCCTCCAAGGACATCGAGGTCCGACTCGAACCGCCGCGGATTGCGGTGCTGTCCACGAAGCACTACGTGAACCAGGGTGGCAGCGAGATGGTGATCTACCGCGCCACACCGCCTGACGTCGAGTCCGGCGTTCGCGTGGGCAACATCGAATACCGCGGCTACCCGGCGGGAGGCGCGGGCATAGCCGGTGCCGATCCATCACTGAAGGTGGCCTTCTTCGCGCTGCTCCACGATCAGCCGCTGCGCGAGCGGGTCGTGGCCTTCGCCCGCGACGCAGCCGGCAACGAGGTCACCGCTTCGTTCGTCGACGATGTGTTCCCGAAGCCGTTCCGCAAGAGCCGCATTCCCATCGATGACCGCTTCCTGGGCCGCGTGGTACCCGAGATCCTCCAGCGGTCGCCGCAGGTAAAGGCGGACCCGTCGGACCTGCTGGCCGGGTTCCTCACGGTCAACGGCGAGCTGCGTCGCCTGAACGCCGACCAGATCGCCGCGCTGACCAGGCCCTCCCCGGCCGAACGGCTGTGGTCCGGCCCATTCGTCCAGCTGGGGAATTCCCAGGTGGAGGCGGCCTTTGCTGACGCCCGCACTTACGTTTACAACGGAAAGGAGGTCGACCAGCAGACCCACCTCGGGTTCGACCTCGCGGTGACCGCCGCGGTGCCGGTCCAGTCGGCCAATGCTGGCAAGGTCGTGAACGCGGACTGGCTCGGGATCTATGGCAACTGCGTCATCATCGATCATGGAATGGGGGTGGCCTCGCTCTACGGACATCTCTCGTCCATCGACGTGAAGGTGGGTGACACGGTGAGCAAGGGTCAGGTCCTGGGCCGCAGCGGCATGACGGGCCTGGCAGGAGGGGACCACCTGCACTTCACCATGCTGGTGGGTGGACATCCGGTGAACCCCGTGGAGTGGTGGGACGCGCACTGGATTGAGGACCGCATCGAACGCAAGCTCATGGAAGCCGGCGCGCCAGCGGCGGCAGGCACCCGCTAGTCGGGGTAAAATCGACAGTCACAGGAGACACTGATGCGTCTACGTGGAGTGTGGGCTTACGGGCTGGGACTGGCCCTGACGGTGTCGGTTGCAGCGTGTGGGGGTGGCAACGGCTCGGCGCCTGCCGAGACGGCCGCACCGGCGGCGGCACCGGCAGCGAACTCGCCGGTCGACCCGGCCACCGCAGCTGACGTGAAGGGCACCGTGACCGTCGAGGGCTCGCTGCCGGCAAACGAGCAGATCAAGATGAACGCGGACCCTGTCTGCGCCAGGCAGGTCGACGGCCCGCAGACCATGGAAACCTACGTCCTCGGCCCTGACGGCAAGACGCTGGGCAACGTGTTCGTGTACGTGAAGGACGGGCTCGGCGATCTGGTCTTCGAGGCCCCGACCACGCCCGCGCAGATCGACCAGAAGGACTGTCGCTACCATCCGCACGTCTTCGGCATCCAGGTGGGCCAGCCGCTCGAGATCGTCAACAGCGATCCGACGCTGCACAACATCCACGCCGTGGCGAAGAACAACCGCGAGTTCAACAACGGCCAGCCCATCCAGGGCATGAAGACGACGCACACGTTCACGTCGCCAGAGGTGATGGTGCCGTTCAAGTGCGACGTGCACGGCTGGATGAATGCGTACGTCGGCGTGATGACCCATCCCTTCTACGCCGTC
>WBZO01001316.1_pt1 | contig 39632 bp, 32 predicted proteins | sample 5204261 | NCBI WGS metagenome assembly WBZO01 (sample SAMN12412400, study PRJNA552823) | activated sludge metagenome | isolation source: activated sludge from anammox sidestream of wastewater treatment plant... | place: USA: North Carolina | collected 2017-09
CATGGCGCACGAGTCGTTCGAGAACCCCTCCACCGCCGCACTGATGAACGCACACTTCGTGAACATCAAGGTGGACCGCGAGGAGCGCCCGGACGTCGACTCCGTCTACATGAGCGTGACACAGGCGATGACCGGCCAGGGCGGCTGGCCGATGACGGTGTTCCTCACGCCCGACCTCAAGCCGCTCTTCGCCGGCACCTACTTCCCCCCGGACGACCGCTACGGGCGCCCCGGGTTTCCCCGCCTGCTGGAGGCGGTCGCGACCGCCTGGCGCGAGAACCGCGAGGGCGTCCTTGCCTCGGCGGAGCGGATCGCCGGACAACTGCAGGAGGCGACCGCGCGCGCGACCGAGGCCGGCGCGGTCGACGCGACGACGCCGGTCGCCGTCGTGCGGACGCTGCGCTCGCTCTACGACGCCGAGTGGGGCGGCTTCGGCCGAGCGCCGAAGTTCCCGAGCCCCCACAACCTCGAGTTCCTGCTCATGCACGAGGCGCGCACGGGCGGCGACGGGGAGGCACCTTCGCCCGTGGAGATGGCGCTGCACACGTGCCGGCAGATGGCCGCCGGCGGCATGTACGACCACCTGGGCGGCGGGTTCGCGCGGTACTCGGTGGACGGCCAATGGCTGGTCCCCCACTTCGAGAAGATGCTCTACGACAACGCCTCGCTCGCCCGGCTGTACGCGCACGCCTACCAGGTGAGCGGCGACGAGGCCTTCGGGACGGTCGTCCGCGAGACACTCGATTACCTCCTGCGGGAGATGCGTGACCCGGCTGGCGGGTTCTTCGCCGCGCAGGACGCGGACTCCGAGGGGATCGAGGGCAAGTACTTCGTCTGGACGCCGGAGGAGGTCGACGCCGTCCTCGGCGCGGAGGATGGCGCGCTCGCACGGGCGGTCTACGCCGTGACGCCCGAGGGCAACTTCGAGGACCCGCACCACCCGGAGTTCGGCCGTCGCACCGTGCTGAGCCGCCCGGCTCCGCTCGGCGCGGTCGCGGTCAGCCTCGGACTCACCGCCGTGGAGGTCGAGACGCGCCTGCCGGGCATCCGCGCGCGACTCCTCGCGGCGCGCGAGCAGCGCGTCCGCCCGGGGCTGGACGACAAGGTGCTCACCTCCTGGAACGGCCTCGCCCTTGGCGCATTCGCGGAGGCGGGCCGCATCCTCGGCGAGGCACGCTACGTTGAGGTCGCCCGCGAGGCCGCCGGCTTCCTGCGCACGACGATGTGGCGCGACGGGCGCCTGCTCCACACCTACAAGGCCGGCGAGGCGAAGGTCGACGGGCTGCTGGAGGACTACGCGTACGCCGGCCTCGGGCTGCTCGACCTGCATCGGGCGACCGGCGAGCGCGAGCACCTGGACTGGGCGGCCGAGCTGTTCGAGGCGGCGCGCAGGCGCTTCCACGACGACGATGCAGGCTGCTTCTTCGAAGCGCCGCTCGATGGCGAAGCGCTGCTCCTGCGACAGAAGCCGTTCTTCGACTCGCCCACGCCCTCCGGCAACGGCGCGATGGCCGTGCTCGGCTACTGGCTCGCCCGCGCCCTCGACCGGCCAGAGTACGAGGCCGTGACGCGCGAGGTGGTGGAAGGCGTCGCCGGGCAACTGGAGCGCGCCGCGACCGGCTTCGGCACGGTGCTGCAGGCGCTGGAACTACTGCTCGCGCCCCGCCGCGAGGTCGCCGTCAGCGGCTCGCCCGAGGCGCGCGCCCCCTTCGAGCGGGAACTCGCGCGTCGCTACCTCCCCGCCGTCCTCATCGCTCCCGGCGAGGCCGATACTCTGCCCGTGCTCGAGGGCCGGAGCGTCGTGGGGGCGTACGTCTGCCGCGACTTCGTCTGCGATCTGCCCGCGACCACCGTGGAGGCGCTCCGTGAGCAACTCGACCGCTGAGCCGCAGTTGCCGGGTGGCCGGCCGCGGCCGTGGCAGGCGTTCCGCTACCGGGACTACCGCGTGCACTGGCTCGCCTCGTTCGCGTACGTGGTGGGGTTCTGGCTCCGCTTCCTGACGCTCTCCCAGTGGTTGTTCGACACCACCGGCTCCGCCGCGCAACTGGGCCTCATTGGCCTCGTGCAGCTGTTCGTGCAGATCCCCGCGCTGCTCTGGGGCGGCACCATCGCCGACCACTTCGACCGTAAGCGCGTGCTGTTCGTCGTGAACATGATCACGTTCGCAGTGGTCCTGACCTGCGGGTTCCTCGCCGCGAGCGACAGCCTGCAGACGTGGCAGGTATACGTGGCGGTCGCCATCACGGCGGCGAGCCACACGATGGCCCAGCCCGCCCGAGGCGCCATGACCGCCGCCGTGATCCCCGCCCGCTACCTCATGCTTGGCGTCACCACCGACCGCGCCACGCAGAACGTCGCGATGATCGTCGCGCCGCTGCTCTTCGCCGTGGTCGCGGAGGCGGCCGGCCTGACGACCACGTTCTTCCTGGCCGCCTCGGTCATCCTCCCGGCGGCGCTGCTGCCGCTGGCGATCCGCGCGAGCGGCCGCCCGGAGAACGCCTCCGAGGGCTCCACCGCGCAGCGCGTCGTGGAGGGCTTCCGGTTCGTCTCCCGCCACCCGATCCTGCCGGGCCTGTTCCTGCTGGACAGCGGCATCACGGTGGTCTCGTTCTACCGCGAGATCATGCCGGTGCTCGCGCGCGGCCTCTTCCGAGGTGGCGCCGGGGCGGTGGGCATCCTCAGCGCGGCCAACAGCGCGGGGGCCGTCGTCGGGTCGTTCGCGGCGATCGCGTTCGCCGGCTACCGGGCGAAGGGGATGCTCGTCCTGTACGCCTCGCTCGCCTACGCCGTGGTGCTGTTCGGCTTCGGCAGCGTCCCAAACCTGGTGCTGGGCGCGGTGATGATCGCGCTCCTCGGCGGCACGGACGCGGTGACGGTGGCGGTGCGCGAGACGACCGTGCAACTCACCACGCCCGACCACATGCGCGGCCGCGCCTATTCCTTCATGATCCTCACCGCCCAGACCGCCAACAACCTCGGCACGATCTGGGTCGGCTTCTGGTCCGCCTCGGTAGGCGCGCCGATGGCCATGCAGATGGGCGCGGTGATCGCCGTGATCGCCACGCTGGTCATCTGGCGGGTGTGGCGGCCGATCCGCGAGTACCGCTATCCGTAACGCCGGATGCGCCGGGGCCCCACGAAATCTCACACGGGGCGTCCGTGGATTCGGTAGAGTGACGCCGGAGCCGGAAGGGCTGGCCCGGTGTCAGACCGCGACCGACTGATCGAGGCGTTCCAGGCGGGCGCGCTGGTGCGCCCGTCCCCTGATCACATGGGCTTTCTGGATGTCGTCCGCGGGATCGCCCACGCCTGCGGCGTGAGCGTCCCGATGACCGACCACGTCCGTGCCGTCGCCAGCCACCTGCACGGCGTGGACCACATCATCCTGCTGCTCGCGGACGGCCTGGGCATCGAGGCGATCGACGCGATGCCACGCTCGTCCTGGATCCGGCGGCACACGCTGCGCTCGATCCACGCGCCGTTCCCCTCGACGACGACAAGCGCCGTGACCTCGATCGCGACGGCCGAGTCCCCGGCGACCCATGCGGTCACCGGCTGGTGGGTGCACGTCCCCTCGATCCAGGCGCCCGCCACTGTCTTCGCGCACGACCGCGCGACCGATGGCGCGCCGCTCGGCCGCCTCGGCGTCGGCATCCGTGACCTCTGCCCCAGCCCGCCGATGATCCCGACGATGGCGCGCGACGCCGCACTGGTGCAGCCGGCGGACATCGTGGACTCCGCGTACACCTGCCACATGGCGGGGGACGCGGCGCGCCTGTCCTACGGCACAATCGAGGAGGCGGCGGACGTGATCCTCCGACGGATCATGGACGCCAGCGGCCCCACCTTCACCTACTGGTACACCTCCTCTCCGGACCGCGAGGAACACGAGCACGGGGCCGCCGACGCGCACTCCCACCACGCCTCGGAACGGCTCGACCGGGTGCTGGAGCGGCTCGCTGGCGACCTCGCTGAACTGCGGCGGTCGTACCGCATCGTCGGCACCGCCGACCACGGCCACCTGGCGCTGGAGCCGCACCTCGAGCTGGAGCCGGACGACGCGCTGATGCACGACCTGCTGGCGCCCCCGGCCGGCGATATGCGCGTGCAGTTCTGGCACGTCCGTCCCGGCCAGCACGAAGCGTTCGAGGCGGGATTCCGCCAACGCTTCGGGCGCTGGTTCGCGCTGCTCACCGCTCCTGAGTTCGAGGACCTCGGGCTGCTCGGCGTGGAGGCGTGGAGCGCCGCCACGCGCGAGCGCGTGGGCACGCACGTCAGCATCTCGCTCGGCACGGCGGCGCTGCGGTACGCGGGACTGCGAGGGCGGGCGGGCTACCGTCGGATGCGCTCCGGCCACTCTGGCCTGAGCCGCGCCGAGATGCTCGTACCCCTCATCATCGGCGGTGAGGAGACCCCGCGCGGGTTCGATCACTGAGCGCGGCAGGACGCCGGCCACAGCATGAAGAAGGGGCGGCCGTGTGGCCGCCCCTTCCTGTGGATGCGATGACGCGAAGCGTTACTTCGCGGTGCGCTTCGCCGGGGCCTTCGTGCCGGCCTCGAAGGCGGCGCAGACGGTGTCCGTGATCAGCCGGGTAACCACGTACGGGTCCATGTTCGCGTTCGGGCGGCGGTCCTCCACGTAGCCGCGCTTCGCCACGCCCACCTGCCACGGGATGCGGAGGGAGGCGCCGCGGTGCGACACGCCGTAGGAGAACTTGTTCCACGGGGCCGTCTCGTGGCGGCCGGTCAGCCGGCGCTCGATGCCGTCTCCGTAGTTCTGGACGTGCAGCATGGCCTTCTCACCGAGGGCCTTGCAGGCCTTCTCGATGTAGTTCCAGGCGTCCGGCGCGTCGCGCATCTCAACGGTCGAGAAGTTGGTGTGCGCACCGGCGCCGTTCCAGTCACCCGGGACGGGCTTCGGGTTCAGCGTGGCGGTCACGCCGAAGTCCTCCGCGATCCGGTAGAGCAGCCAGCGGGCCATCCACATGTGGTCAGAGGCCTCGACCGGGCTCAGCGGGCCGATCTGGAACTCCCACTGCGCGGGCATGACCTCGGCGTTGGTGCCGGCGATGGTCAGGCCGGCCGCGATGCAGGCGTCCGAGTGCGCCTCCACGATCTCGCGGCCGAAGATCTCGTCCGCGCCCACGCCGCAGTAGTAGCCGAACTGCGGGGCCGGGAAGCCGTTGTCCGGCCAACCGAGCGGCTTGATGCCGTCGAAGAACGTGTACTCCTGCTCGATGCCGAACCACATGTCGTGCTTGGCATACTTCTTCGCCGTGGCGACCAGCGCGGCGCGCTTGTTGGTCGGGTGCGGCTTGTTGGTGCCCGGGAGCAGGACCTCGCACAGCACGAGCTTGTTCGCGCCGCCACGGATCGGGTCGGGGCACATGAAGACCGGGTTCAGGACGCAGTCGGACGACTCGCCGCCGGCCTGGTTGGTGCTCGAACCGTCGAAGCCCCAGACGCCCGGCTGCTCGCCGTCCGCCAGGATCTTGGTCTTCGAGCGCATCTTCTGCGTCGGCTCCGCGCCGTCGATCCAGATGTATTCGGCCTTGTACGGCATACCTTGCTGCGCCCCTTCCGCGTGTCCGCTCGGTCACGCACCGGCGGAGACTCCTCAGACGATGGCTGTCACGATATGCACGGTACGTTTCAGGCGTATTTCACGCTCGCGGAGGTGTAACGCCGCCCGCCCGTCGCCCGCCGCGATTGCCCGCGGCCGGGCGTCCCGGCACACTGGAGGTATTCCCACCCCTCCCGAGGTCGCATGCGCATCCAGCCCCGGACCCTCGTGCTCGTCGTCCTGATCACCGTGGCGTTCGGCGTCCTGGCCGGCCTCGGCACGTGGCAGGTGCAGCGCTACTCATGGAAGGCCGGCATCGTCGAAGACCGGCACGCGCGCACCGCCGCCGCCCCGCTCGATGCGGCGAGCACCGCCACCGTGGAGGCGGGCGCGCTCGATTACCACCGCGTCACCCTCACCGGGGAGTGGGACTGGTCGCAGACGATGGTGCTGGCGAACCGCGCCCGCGAGACCACTAAGGGCGAGGAGTTGATCGTCCCGCTGCGCCTGGAAGACGGGCGCGCCGTCCTCGTCAACCGCGGGTGGTATCCGGAGGGCGCGCGGGACGCCGCGATCACGGCGCTGCAGGAACGCGACGAGCAGGGCGCGTCCGGCCTGATCCGCGACCCCGGCGACCTGGAGGGGCGCCAGATCCCGAACGGCGGCTGGACGCGCTTCGCGCCCGCCTCGATGGGGCCGACGCTGCCCTACTCCGTGGTGCCGTGGATCGTCTTCGAAGGCTCCGAGGTCCACGGGACGCCGCGGCCCGGCAGCGACCTGCCGCTGCAGGGCTGGCAGGGGTTCGACAACACCACACCCCACCTGCAGTACGCGCTGACCTGGTACGGCCTCGCTGCCGCGCTCGTGGTCATCGCCGTCGTGCGGTTCGTGGTGACACCGAGACGGGCGGCTCGCGCCGCCCGTCCGTAAGCCTCGCGAAGGTCGCGCCCGGCGCTTAGAGCCCGGCGGTCTTCTTCATGTGGTCGATGTGCTCGGCGAGGTGGTTGGCCGCCTCCACCATGGTGGCCTCGACGTTGCGGTTGTTACCGGGCTGGACCTCCGCGCTCTTCGTCAGGTCGCGGTCTTCCACGTACCGGTAGGCCTTGTCGGCGATCGCGGCGGCCTCCGCCAGCCGGGCGAGCGCCTCATCCGCGCTGGCGAGTTCGCGGTTCTCCCACTCGGCGGGCTTCCCGAGCATCGCCTTCGAGACGTGGTTGGCGTAGCGGGCGTGCCCGCCGATGACGTGCTGCGCGACCCGTGCCGGCGGCCACTCCTCGCCGTTCCCGGCCTCGTTCCACTTGCCGGCTGCCGCCTTGATGGTGGCTTCCAGCGCCGCCTGCTGCTCCGCGATCCGCTTCCGGAGCTCGTCCGCGCTTGCCATCGATGGTCCCTCCCCTTGCGCCGCGTGACCGCGGCGTTACCACGCTAGTGATGCCGCGTCCGTACTCTACCGGCCCCCTGCAACCCTCGTTCTCGTGTCGGATACCATTTGCCTCCCTCACCCCTCCGACCGCCTGAACGAGGAGTCCATGAACGCACCGGCCCCCACCACCCGCGACGTCCTCACCGAGGAGGAGGCCGCCGAGCGCGCGCGCCGCGTGAGCGGGGTGGAGTACCGGATCGCCCTTGACCTGCGGCCGAAGGCGGAGACCTACCGCGGGGACGTCACCGTCATCTTCCGGCTGGCGGACGCGGCGCCGGTCTTCCTCGACTTCACGGGACACCGGATCGAGAGGCTCGAGGTCAACGGCGCCCTTGTGGGGACGCCGGACTGGACGGGCTACCGCCTGACGCTGCGCGAGGGGCTGCGCGCCGGCGAGAACACGGTGCGCGTGGCGTACGAGAACGAGTACGACCACACCGGCGAGGGCTTCCACCAGTTCACCGACCCGGAGGACGGCGAGGAGTACCTCTACACGAACTTCGAGCCGTACGCGTCGCACCGGCTGTTCCCGCAGTTCGACCAGCCGGACATCAAGGGCCGCTACACGCTGACCGTCACGGCCCCGGCGGCGTGGCGGCTCATCGCGAACTCGCCCGAGGCGACCCTGGCCGAGGCCCCGGACGGCCGCCGCATCACCACCTTCGAGCGCACGCAAACGTTCTCCACCTACCTCTTCGCCCTCATCGCGGGGCCGTTCGAGGTCTTCCGCGGGCGCTGGGAGGACGTGGCGCTCGGGTTCTACGCGCGCAAGTCGCTCGCCCCGTTCGTCGACCAGGACGAGCTGTTCGAGGTCACCCGCCAGGGCATGGCGTTCTACGCGGGCTTCTTCGACTACCCCTACCCGTTCGGCAAGTACGACCAGGTGTTCGTCCCGGAGTTCAACGCCGGGGCCATGGAGAACGTGGGCGCTGTGACCCACTCCGAGCGGCTCGTCTTCCGCGACCCGCCGACGGACAACGACCGCCTGAACCGCGCGGAGGTGATCCTCCACGAACTGGCGCACATGTGGTTCGGCAACCTGGTCACCATGCGCTGGTGGAACGGCCTCTGGCTGAACGAGTCGTTCGCCACGTACATGTCCTACCTCGCGCTGTCGGAGGGCACGCGCTTCAAGAGCGCGTGGCAGACCTTCAACTCCGGCATGAAGAACTGGGCGTACCGCGAGGACCAGCTGGTCACAACTCACCCGATCGAGGGTGCCGTGCCGGACACGGACGCGACCTTCCAGAACTTCGATGGCATTACGTACGGCAAGGGTGCGGCCGTCATCAAGCAACTGGTCGCCGCCATCGGCATGGACGGCTTCCGCCGCGGCATGCGCCACTACTTCCGCCAGCACGAGTACGGGAACACGACGATCTCCGACTGGCTGGACGCGCTCGGCCACGGCGCACAGCGCGACCTGCACCCGTGGGCGGAGGTCTGGCTGGGCAAGGCCTCGCTCAACACCATCGCCGCCACGGTCGAGCGCGACGGCGAGCGCGTCGCCTCGCTCCGCCTCGAGCAGCGCGCGCCCGAGGAGTACCCGACGCTCCGCCCGCACACGCTGGAGGTGGCGCTGGTGCGCCACGACGGCGGACGCATCGTCGTTGACAGCGTCCCCGCGACCATCGAGGGCCGTGAGGCGGAGATCGCGGGCGCGGTCGGCCGGCCGGCGCCGGCGCTGACGTTCCCGAACCACAACGACCACGGCTTCGTGAAGGTGGCGCTGGACGCGCCCTCGCTCGATTTCGTCCGCGACCACCTCGAGGAGATCGAGGACCCGCTGCTGCGCATGCTGATCTGGCAGACGCTCTGGAACATGGTCCGCGACCAGCAGTTGAAGTCGACCGACTTCCTCGCGCTCGCCGGGCCGAAGGTGGCCCGTGAGCGCGACCATGAACTCGTCGAGACGGTGCTGTCGCAGATGGCCGGCGCCATCTCGCGCTTCGTGCCGGAGGAGCACAAGGCCGAGGAGGCGCACCGCTTCTTCCAGCTGTGCGCCGACACGCTCGGGCGGGTGGACGACCCGGACCTGAAGATCATCTGGGCGCGCACCCTCTTCGGGGTCGCGATCAACCCGGACGACATCGTCCACACCGGCGAGATGGCGGACGGGACGATCACCATCCCCGGCCTCACGATCGACCAGGACATGCGCTGGACGATCGCCGCGCACCACGTCGCGTATGGCATCGAGGGCGGCTGGGCGCGCGCCGAGGCGGAACGCGAGCGCGACCGCTCCGACCGCGGCCAGCGCGCGTTCCTGCGCTGCCAGATCTCCCGCCCGGACGCGGACGTGAAGCAGGACGCCTGGGAGCGCTTCCACGATGGCCGTGGCTTCGGGTCGCTGCACATGACCGGCGCGGCGATGAGCGGCTTCAACTGGTGGGCGCAGGGCGACCTGCTGGAGCCGTACACGGGCCGCTTCTTCGAGGCGGTCACCGGGGTATTCGAGCGGGAGGACAACGAGTTCGCCTCCCGCTACTTCGGGGCGCTCTTCCCCGGCTTCCGGGTGGACCGCGCCGTCCTCGCGCAGTCGGAGGCGCTGCTCGCCTCGCTCGGCGACCGGCTGCCGACGCTGCGCCGCCAGATCCGGGAGGCGAACGACGACCTGCTGAGGGCGATCCGCTGCCGGGAGTTCGCCGCGGGGTAGGCGGCCCACTGGCGGCTACACCGTGACGCGAGAGACTGCACGCGCGACGAGGCGTACGAGGGGAGCCCGAGAGTGATCGCGCGAGCACAGGCGGCACGCCGGGGGATGTTCTTCGGCTGGTGGCTGGTCGGCGCCGGGTCGCTCATCCAGATGTTCATCGGGCTGCTCATGCAGCACTCGTTCGGCGCGTACGCGGCCGCCCTGACGCGCGAGTACGGCTGGAGCCGCTCCCAGATGGGCTTCGTCTACTCGCTCTCCCGCGTGGAGACGGGACTCCTTGGCCCGATCGAGGGCTGGCTGATCGACCGCTTCGGCGCCCGCACGATCATGCGGGCCGGCCTCATTATGTTCGGGCTCTGCCTGATGCTCTTCAGCCAGACGCGCGCCCTCTGGATGTTCTACCTCTCGTTTGGCCTCGTCTCCGTGGGCGCCAGCCTCGGCGGGTTCATGCCGATCACGGTCGCCATCGTGCGCTGGTTCGAGCGCTTCCGAGGGCGCGCGATGGGCATCTCCTCCGTCGGCTTCGCGGTCGGCGGCATTGCCACGCCGCTCGTCGTGCTGAGCATCGACCACTTCGGGTGGCGCGAGACGGCGTTCGCCTCCGGCCTGCTCGTCATCGCGATCGGCCTCCCGCTGACGACGCTGTTCAAGGACCGGCCCGAGGACGCCGGCACCTGGGTGGACGGCATCTCGCCCGAAGCGCGCGAGGCGTACCGGCTCGCGAACCCGGAGCGCGCCGCCACCTTCACGGACGTGGACTTCACCGCCATGGAGGCGCTGCGCACGCGCGCCTTCTGGATGATCGCGCTCGGCCACGGCGCGGCGCTGATGGTCGTGACGGCCGTGATGGCGCACCTGTTCCTGCACCTCACCGAGTCGGTCGGCTACTCGGACGCCGGGGCCGCCTCGATCATGGCGTTCATGACGGTGATGCAGATCGTCGGCCAGGTGGTCGGTGGCTTCCTCGGCGACCGCATGAGCAAGCGCTTCATCGCCATGGCGTGCATGTCGATGCACGCCGCCGGGCTGCTGCTCGTCGCGTACATGGGCGGCGTGCTGCTCGCCGTCATCGGCTTCGCCGTGCTGCACGGCTTCGCGTGGGGCGCCCGAGGTCCGCTGATGCAGGCGATCCGCGCCGACTACTTCGGGAAGGCCTCGTTCGGGTCGATCACCGGGACATCCGCGCTCATCACCATGCTCGGCACGGCCGGCGGGCCGATCATCGCCGGGGTGCTGTACGACATCACCGGCTCGTACGAGATCGGCTTCACGATTATCGCCGCGATCTCGGCGGCCGGCTCCGTGTTCTGGGTGCTCGCGACGAAGCCGCAGCCGCCGGTGCGCGCCGCGGCGTGAGGCTCTCGGTCCTCGCTAGCGGAAGCGCGGACGCAGGGCCGCCTCCAGGTCGCGCCGCACGAGGCGCACGACCTTCACGCTCAGGGTGAGGGCGGTAGCGATCTGCTCGTCCGACATGCCGGCCGCGATCCACTCGCGGATGCGCCGCTCCACCTCTGCGTCCACCACCCGTTGCCCCTCCGGTGAGACAGAGCGCCCCGCCGGGTGGCGGGGCACTCCTCGGAATCCGTCTGACCTCGGCTAGTCGTTCAGCAACTGCCGCAGCACGTACTGCAGGATGCCGCCGTGCTTGTAGTACTCCAGCTCGTTCGGCGTGTCGATGCGGGAAAGCGCCTGGAACGACTTCTCGCTCCCGTCGTCCGCCAGCACCCGCACCGTCACCGTCTGCTTCGGCGCCAGACCGGCGGCGAGGCCCACGACGTCGTACCGCTCGCGGCCGGAGAGACCCAGCGTCTGCGCGGACTCGCCCGGCATGAACTGCAGCGGCAGGATGCCCATGCCGATCAGGTTGCTGCGGTGGATGCGCTCGAACGACTGCGCGATGGCGACCTTCACGCCCTGCAGGTTCGGGCCCTTCGCCGCCCAGTCGCGCGAGGAGCCGGAGCCGTACTCCTTGCCCGCGAGGATCACCAGCGGGACGCCCTCCTCGCGGTACTTCTCGGCCGCGTCCCAGATCGACATCTCCTCGCCGTCCGGGAGGTGGACGGTCCAGTTGCCGTCCTTGCTGGCGAGGGCGTTCTTCAGGCGCACGTTCGCGAACGTGCCCCGCATCATGACCTCGTGGTTGCCGCGGCGAGAGCCGTACTGGTTGAAGTCCTTCTGAGCGACCTCGTTGTCCTCCAGGTAGCGCGCGGCAGGCGAGCCCTTCGCGATGCCACCGGCGGGCGAGATGTGGTCGGTCGTCACGGAGTCGCCGAGGACGGCCAGCACGCGCGCGTCCGAGATGTCCCGCACCGGCTGCGGCTCCCGCGACAGGTTGTCGAAGAACGGAGGCCGGCGGATGTACGTGGAGTTCGGGTCCCACTGGAACCGCTCGCCCGTGGGGGCCACCAGCGCCTGCCAGCGCTCGTCGCCCTTGAAGACGTCCGCGTACTCGCGCTGGAACATCTCCTGGCGCACGGAGGCGCGCATCGTCGCCTCCACCTCGGCCTGCGTCGGCCAGATGTCGCGCAGGTAGACCGGCTGGCCGTCCGCGCCCTCGCCCAGCGGCTCGGAGTAGACGTCGATGTCGGTCGTGCCGGCGAGGGCGTACGCGACGACCAGCGGCGGCGAGGCGAGGTAGTTCGAGCGCACCTTGTTGTGCACGCGCGCCTCGAAGTTGCGGTTGCCCGAGAGGACGGACGCGACCGCGAGGTTGCCGGAGTCGACCGCCGCCTCCACCGGCTCCGGCAGCGGGCCGGAGTTGCCGATGCAGGTGGTGCAGCCGTAGCCGACCAGTTCGAAGCCGAGTTCGTCCAGGAACGGCGTCAGCCCGGCGTCCGCCAGGTAGTCGGTCACCACCTTGGAGCCGGGGGCCAGGCTCGTCTTCACCCACGGCTTCGTGCGCAGGCCCTTCTCGACCGCCTTCTTCGCGACGAGGCCCGCGCCCACCATCACCTCCGGGTTGGAGGTGTTGGTGCAGGAGGTGATCGCAGCGATCACCACGGAGCCGTTCTCGATCTCGTAGGAGGAGCCGTCGTCGTGCACGGTCACCGGCTTCGGCGAGGAGCCCTGGCCCACCCACGCGGCGATCTCCTGCTGCGCGGCGGCCTTCGCCGCCTTCAGCGGGATGCGGTCCTGCGGGCGCTTCGGGCCGGCGAGGCTCGGCTCGATCGTCGAGAGGTCGAGTTCCACGACCTGGCTGTAGACCGGGTCCGGCGTGTCGTCCGTGCGGAAGAGGCCCTGCGCCTTGCAGTACGCCTCGGTACGCTGCACCACGCGCTCGTCGCGGCTCGTGAAGCGCATGTAGCGGAGCGTCTCGTCGTCCACCGGGAAGTAGCCCACGGTGGCGCCGTACTCCGGGCACATGTTCGCGATGGTGGCGCGCGCCGCCAGCGAGAGGTTGGAGAGGCCCTGGCCGAAGAACTCCACGAACTGGCCGACGACGTTGAGGCTGCGCAGGAGCTCGGTGACGCGCAGCACCAGGTCGGTGCCCGTCGCGCCCTCCGGCAGGCGGCCGGTCAGCCGCACGCCCACCACCTGCGGGATCAGCATCGCGACCGGCTGGCCGAGCATGGCCGCCTCCGCCTCGATGCCGCCCACGCCCCAGCCGACGATGCCGAGGCCGTTGATCATCGTGGTGTGGGAGTCAGTGCCGACGAGCGTGTCCGGGTAGGCCACGCCCTCCGTCTCGAACACGACCTGGCCGAGGTACTCCAGGTTCACCTGGTGGACGATGCCCGTCCCCGGCGGCACGGCGCGGAAGCCGTTGAACGCCTGCTGCGCCCACTTCAACAACTGGTAGCGCTCGCCGTTGCGCTCGTACTCCAGTTCCACGTTGCGCGTGAACGCCTCGGCGATGCCGAAGACGTCTACCTGCACGGAGTGGTCGATCACGAGGTCGACCGGCTGGAGCGGGTTGATCTTCTTCGGGTCGCCGCCCATCTCCGCCATCGCGTCACGCATCGCGGCGAGGTCCACCACGGCGGGAACGCCGGTGAAGTCCTGCAGGACGACGCGGCCGGGGCGGAACTGGATCTCGATGTCCGGCTCCGCCTTCGGGTCCCACTTCGCGACCGCCTCGATCTGCGCGCGGTCCACGCTGGAGCCGTCCTCGAAGCGGATCAGGTTCTCCAGCAGGATGCGGTGGGTGAACGGCAACTTGGCGAGGTCGGCACCCAGCGCCGCCGCGGCGCGGTCCAGCCGGTAGTAGGTGTACCGGTCGTTCCCCACCTGCAGCGTGTCGCGGGACCCGAAACTGTCCAGGCTTCCAGCCATACGAACTCCTCCATCACGCGCTCCCGCGGTGAGGCGCCGGGGAGACCTGGACAGCAGATGGACGGCAGGGCTCGCGACCTCAGGAGCCCGGGACGCCGTCGCCGCGATCCTAATGCATGCGGCATCACGGGGAAGGTACTAGCCGGTCGCCCGGAAGCAGTCCGGCTGGTGGTCGTCCACCATGCCGGAGGCCTGCATGAACGCGTAGCAGATCGTGGGGCCCACGAAGCGGAAGCCATCCCGCCGGAGCGCCCGGCTCATTGCCCGGGAGACCTCTGTCTCCGCCGGGTACTCCTCCAGCGACCGCCACCGGTTCACCCGAGGCGTCCCACCGGCGAGTCCCCAGAGGTACGTGTCCAGGCTCCCTTCGCGCGCGATGACATCGAGCGCCGCCCGTGCATTGGAGATCGTGGCCTCCACCTTCCCCCGGTGGCGGATGATGCCGGGGTCGGCGAGCAGCCGCTCCACGTCGCCCGCATCCATCGAGGCGATGCGCTCGATCTCCCACTCGAGGAAGGCGCGCCGGTACCCCTCGCGGCGCAGGAGGACCGTGCGCCATGACAGGCCCGCCTGGGCGCCCTCCAGCGTCAGGCACTCGAAGAGGCGGCGGTCGTCGTGCTCCGGCACGCCCCACTCCTCGTCGTGGTAGCGCACCATCACCGGCTCGCTGCCGGCCCAGGCGCAGCGCACAAGGCCGTCGCCCGCCCCGTCCGAGGTCATCGCCTCACTCCTCGCCATCGAGCCAGCAAACGCAGAGCGCCCCGGCCGGGTGGCCGGGGCGCTCCATTCTCGCAGGCGTGCGAGTCAGGCCGAGGGCGTGCCCGTCACTAGTTGACGGTCAGCGTGCCCTTCATGCCGGCTTCCTTGTGGCCAAGGACGGAGCAGTAGAACTCGTAGGTGCCGGCCTTCTCAGCCGTCAGCACCAGCGTGCCCTCCGCGCCCGGGGCCAGGACCACGTGCACGTCCTTGTCGGCACCCTCGGCGGAGTTGCCGCCCACGGTGGCCTCGCCATCGATCGCATCGATGGTGAAGTCGTGCTCAAGGACGCCAGCGTTCTTGATCGCGATCTCCAGCGGCTGGCCGTGCGTGGCGGTCAGCTCCGTGACGGAGAACTTGATGTCCTGGAACTCGATCGAGGCGGCAGCCGGCGCGGCGGCGGCGCCACCCGCGGCCTCGGTCGCGGCGGCCGTCGCAGCGGCGGTCTCGGCCGTCGCAGCGGCAGTCTCGGCCGTGGCGGCCGGGGCGTCCTCGGCCTCTTCGCTGCTGGAGCAGGCGGCGAGGAACAGCGACATGCCGGCGACGGCAGTCAGGGCGATCGAGACGCGCTTCTTCTGGAACATGACTGAATCCCTCCTACATATGTTTGTGACAGGTTGCACAAACACCCTACCGAGGGTGCGCCTCCCTGCCCTTACGGGAAAGCGGTCTGGGCCCGGGTTGTACGCAACGAAAGTCCCCACGTACCATACGGAGGCTGGCCCCGCGGGGGCGGTTAGCTCAGTTGGTACGAGCGCCTGCTTCACACGCAGGAGGTCACTGGTTCGAGTCCAGTACCGCCCACCAGCGAGCCCGCCCGGAGTTGGTCCCCGGCCGAAGTGGCGGAATCGGCAGACGCGCTACGTTCAGGGCGTAGTGGGCGCAAGCCCGTGCGAGTTCAAGTCTCGCCTTCGGCACCATGACCAACGTCGGATCTGGCTCGTTCGTGCGCTCGTAGCTCAGGGGATAGAGCGTTGCCCTGCGGAGGCAAAGGCCGGAGGTTCGAATCCTCCCGGGCGCACCATTGACCGAAGACGAAGGCCTCCCTCGCGGGAGGCCTTCTTCGTGTTTGCCGCCGGCGTCCGTCTTCGGCCGGGACGCCTCAGGCGTCCTCCAGCCCGTCGTGTGAGTGGCGCACGGCATCCAGATACTCGTCCACCGCCGCCGGGTCGATCTCGCTCGACCGCAGCGCGAACCGCGCCATCTCCAGCGCCAGTTCCAGTTCCCCCACCACCGCCTCATCCACCCCGTGCGTCTCCAGGTAGTCGCGCTCCGCCAGTTCGTGCGTGCGGGAGACGATCACGATGCCCGGGTTCACCAGCCGCGCGAACCGCACGATACGGCGCACCGAGGCGCGGTCCGGCACGGCGATCACCAGCAGCGCCGCCCGGTCCACCGAGGCGCGCGCGAGCAGCACCTCGTTGTCCGCGCTGCCGAGGAGCCCCAGGTGGCCCGCCTCCCGCAACGGCAGGATCTCGCGCGGCTCCTGGTCCAGCACCGCGACCGGCACGCCCTGTCCGACCAGCGCCTGCGTCACGATGCGACCGACGCGGCCGTGGCCGCAGATCACCGCGTGCCCGCTCATCACCTCGGACGCCCTGCCCTCCGCCGGCCGCGCTGCGAGGTCGTCGTCCCGGCGGCGGTCGAGGCGGTCGGCGATGCCGCCGCCGAGGTGGAGGAGGCCGGGCAGGAGCACCACGCTCAGGATCGCGCCGGCGATGAGCGACGAGAACTCCGTGGGGGCGAGCACGTCGAGTTGCGTCCCGAGCGTGGCCAGGAGGAAGGAGAACTCGGCGCTCTGGGCGAGCGTGATGGCCGACATGATCGCCGTCCGCAGCGGCAGCCGGAACGCGGATGCCAGCAGGCCGACGACCAACCCCTTCACCGGCACGATGAGCGCCAGCACGGCGAGCACCGGCAGCGCGTTCTCCACGAGGAACCCCGGGTCGACCAGCATCCCGATCGACACGAAGAACAGGCCGGCGAAGATGTCCCGCAGCGGGCTCAGGCCGTTGAGCACCTCGTGGCGGATGTCGGACTCTGCCAGCACCACCCCCGCGACGAACGCGCCGAGGGCGGGCGAGAGCCCGAAGAGCGTTGCGGTGTAGGCGGTCATCAGGCCCAGCGCCGCCGCCGACAGGACGAATACCTCGCGCTGGCGGATCTGGCGGATGTAGCCGAACACGGGCGGCAGGATGCGTCCGCCCACCGGCACGAGGACCGTCAGGAAGAGCGCGGCCTTGCCGACCTCCACCAGCACCTCGCGGCCGGAGACGCCGACATCCGCCGAGATGGCGGTCAGGAGGACCACCAGCACGATCGTCGTCAGGTCCTGGATCGATGACCACGCGATGCCAATCCGCGCGTGGCGCGTCCCGCCCTCGCCGCGCTCGCCCAGCACCTTCGTCAACACCGTGGTCGAGGAGTTCGAGACGACGGCCCCGAGGAACAGCGACGGCACGGTGCCCCAGCCGAGCGCCAACCCGACGAGGTACCCCAGGCCGATCAGCACCACGACCTGGATGTGCGCTCCGAACAGGGCGACACGGCCGACCCGCATCAGGTCGCGCGCGGAGACCTCCATGCCCGTCGCGAAGAGCAGCAGCACCACGCCGATCTCGGCGAGGGCGTTCACGCTGCCCGCGTCCGCGACGAAGCCCGGCGTGTACGGCCCCACGACCACGCCCGCCACGACGTAGCCAAGGATCACAGACTGGCCCAGGCGCGCGGCGACAGCGCCGCTGAGGCCGGCGGCAAGGAGCGCGAACGCCAGGCTGGCGAGAATGGAGCCGGTGTCGGTCACTCTCGCACTCTAGCAGCCCGACAAAGGCCCCCATGCCGTACGTAGTGACGCGGTACGATCGAGGGCGTGACTGACGCCTCGATTCCTCACCAGGTCCGCTCGCTACCCGAGAAGCCGGGCGTCTACATCATGCGAGACGCCCGCGGTGACGTGGTCTACATCGGCAAGGCGCGCCGGCTCCGAGACCGGGTGCGCTCCTACTTCGGCTCTGCGCACTCGCTGGAGCCGAAGGTGCGGGCGCTGGCGGAGACCGTGCGGACGATCGAGCACGTCGTCACCCAGAACGAGGCGGAGGCCCTCCACCTCGAGGCGACGCTGGTGAAGCGGTACCAGCCGATCCACAACGTCCGGCTGAAGGACGACAAGCACTACCCGTACCTGAAGGTGGACGTGCAGTCGCCGTGGCCGCGCGTCACCATCACCCGCCGGGTGGCGGACGACGGCGCGCGGTACTTCGGGCCGTACGCCTCCGCCGGGTCGGTGCGCCGCACGCTGGACGTGGTGAAGAAGCTGTTCCCGTGGCGCTCCTGCACCAAGGAGATCACCGGCACCGACCCGCGCCCCTGCCTGGACTACTACATCAAGCGCTGCATCGCCCCGTGCACCGCCTACTGCACGCCGGAGGAGTACGCGGAGGTCATCCGCGAGACGATGCTGTTCCTCGAAGGCCGGTCGGACGAGGTGAAGCGCCACGTCCACCAGCAGATGGAGGACGCCGCCGAGACGCTCGACTTCGAGCGCGCGGCACGCCTCCGCGACCAGTTGCAGGCGATCGAGCGCGTCACCGAGCGCCAGCAGATGGCGACGACGACGCCGCTCGATGCCGACGTGTTCGCGCTCGCCCGCCAGGACGACGAGGCGTGCGTGCAGGCGTTCTTCGTGCGCGGAACGGTGGTCGCCGACACCGACTCGTTCATGCTGGACGGCACTCAGGACGCCAGCGACCGCGAGATCCTGTCGGCGTTCCTCGCCCAGTTCTACGAGTCCGCCACGTACGTGCCGCGCTCCGTCCTGCTCTCCGTGGAGCCGGCTGACCGCGAAGACCTCGAGGCGATGCTGCGCCAGCGGCGGGGGACGGTCGTGGAGGTCCACGTCCCGGAGCGCGGCGAGAAGCGCGGCCTGGTCGCCACGGCGGAGGAGAACGCGCGCGAGTCGCTGCGCATGCACCATGTCCGCTGGGTTGCCGACCGCGACAAGACGGACGCCGCGCTCTCGTTGCTGCAGGAGGAGCTCGATCTCCCCACCCGACCCGAGCGGATCGAGTGCTACGACATCTCCACCATCCAGGGGACGAACACCGTCGCCTCCATGGTGGTCTTCAAGCACGGACAGCCCGCGAACCAGGAGTACCGGCGCTTCCGCATCAAGGCAGTCGAAGGCCAGAACGATTTCGCCTCCATGCAGGAGGTGCTGACGCGCCGCTTCAAGCGCATCGCCGACCGCCGCCGCCGCGAACGCGAGGCGGCCGAAGGCAGCGCGACGGACGGCGCCGAAGCCACGAGCGACGAACCGTCGCCGTGGGACGCGGTGCCTGACCTCGTGATCATCGATGGCGGCAAGGGGCAGCTGGGCGTGGCGCTGGACGTCATGCGCAACCTCGGGCTGCGCGATGTGCCGGTGTGCGGCCTCGCGAAGCAGCAGGAGGAGATCTTCGTCGCGGACGTGTCGGAGTCGATCATGCTGCCGCGCCAGTCGGAGGCGCTCTACCTCGTGCAGCGCATCCGCGACGAGGCGCACCGGTTCGCCATCACCTACCACCGTCAGTTGCGCGGCAAGTCCTCCGTGAAGTCGGTGCTGGACGGCATCCCCGGCGTCGGCCCGAAGCGGAAGCAGGCGCTGCTCCGCAAGTTCGGCTCCGTCAAGGCGATCCGCGAAGCAAGCATCGAGGAGATCGCGTCCACCGTCGGCTTCACGGCGCGCCTGGCTGAGACGGTGAAACGGTCGCTGTGAGCGGCCCGCGCCCGGTCGACCGCCTGGTGGCGGTGGTCGCGGAGGAGGTCCACGACGAACGCGTACTGGAGGCGATCCGCGCCGTCCCGCGCGAGCGCTTCGTCCCCGCCCACCTGCGTGCGTGGGCGTACGAGGACCAGCCGCTGCCCATCGGCGACGACCAGACCATCTCGCAGCCCACGATCGTCGGGATGATGACCGCCGCGCTCCACCTAGGCGGTGACGAGCGCGTGCTGGAGATCGGCACCGGCTCCGGCTACCAGGCCGCCGTCCTCGCGCGCCTCTGCCGCGAGGTCGTCAGCGTCGAAGTGATCGACGCGCTGCGCGAAGGCGCGGACCGGGTGCTGCACGCGCTCGGCATCGACAACGTGCGCGTCTTGCGAGCCGGGGACGATCTCGGCATGCCCGACCTCGGGCCGTTCGACGCAATCATCGTGACCGCGGCCGCGCCCGCCATACCCGAGGTGCTCGTGGCGCAACTCGCGGTCGGCGGCCGCCTCGTCATCCCCGTCGGCACGCGCGAGGAGCAGCAACTGCTCGTCATCACGCGCACTGCGGAGGGGTATGCGAGCGACGACCTCGGGCCGTGTCGCTTCGTGCCATTGGTGGGGCCGCATGGCTTCGTGGAGCGCCCGCCCGCGTAACACGGGCGACATCGCCGGGGCCGATTATGTAGACACGGATGCATACAGCGGGTATACAAGGTGGCCGGTGACGCTGGGAGCGGGCGGCTTCCCCAGCAGCAACGATGCGGCACCGATGCAACTCGCAGGAATGCGGTCGCGCTGAAGCGCCGCGGTATGGCCTCGTCCAGCGGGGCTCGCAGGAATGCGCGGGGGAACCGTGGACGAGCGCGTCGAGGCGTTCCTGCACTACCTGTCCGCCGAACGCGGATCCTCTAAGAACACGATCGATGCGTACCGCAACGACCTCAGCGGCTTCCGCCGCTTCCTGCAGGAGCGTGGCATCTCCGGCGAGCCGGCTCGCGTTCTGACGCGCGACACCATCCTCGACTACATCGCCGACCTGAACGCGCGCCGGTACGCAAAGGCCACGGTCGCCCGCAAGGTCGCCGCCGTGAAGTCGTTCTGCGCCTTCCTGCTCGACCATGGCGACCTCACCTCCAACCCCACCGTGGAGGTCGACTCACCTCGCGCCTTCCGTCAGCCTCCCCAGGTGATGTCGGTCGCCCAGATCGACGCGCTCCTGAACGAACCCTCGAAGTACGACTCACCCGAGGCGACACGAGACTCCGCGATGTTGCAGCTGATGTACGCCAGCGGCATGCGCGTGACGGAACTCGTCTCGCTGGACATGAGCAACCTGCACCTGAACGCCCTGGAGCCGCGCGTCATCTGCAAGGGCAAGGGCAACAAGGAGCGCATGATCCCGATCGATGAGCACACGATCGGGGTGCTGGAGCGCTACCTGGACGAGGCGCGGACGCAGCTGCTCAAGAACCGGCCGAACTCCGCGCTCTTCGTGAACCGCCGCGGCGAGCGCCTGACCCGCCAGGGCTTCTGGCTGATCCTGAAGGGCTACGCGAAGGGGGCGGGAATCGACGTGAAGGTCACGCCGCATACCCTCCGCCACTCCTACGCGACCCACCAGTTGCGCGGCGGCCGCACGCTCCGCGAGGTGCAGGAGATGCTCGGCCACGCCAACGTCTCCACCACGCAGATCTACACCCACCTCGCCGACGAGCACGTCCGCGAGGTGTACGACGAGGCGCACCCCCGCGCCCGTTAACCTCGGGCGGTTGTCCGGGGGCCGTACCGCTGCGATCCTGCATGGGTCAGCCCGCCAGCCCGGCGGCACGCGGACGAAGGGGCCCCCGTGGAGATCATCGACGTACACGCGCGCGAACTGCTCGACTCGCGGGGCAACCCGACCATCGAGGTGGATGTCGAACTCGAGGACGGCTCCCGCGGCCGCGCGGCCGTCCCCTCCGGCGCCTCCACCGGCGCGTACGAGGCCGCCGAACTGCGCGACGGCGACCCGGACCGCTTCGGCGGGAAGGGCGTCCTGAAGGCCGTCCAGCACGTCAACGAGGACCTCTTCTCCGCGGTCGTCGGCATGGACGCCTTCGACCAGGCCGGCGTGGACCGCGCGCTCATCGAGGCGGACGCGACGCCGAACAAGTCTCGCCTTGGCGCGAACGCCATCCTCGGCGTCTCGCTCGCCGTCGCGAAGGCGGCGTCGGAGGCGACCGGGCAGCCGCTGTTCCGCTACCTCGGCGGCGCCGGCGCGCGCGTGCTCCCGGTGCCGATGTGCAACGTGCTGAACGGCGGCGCACACGCGACGAACTCCACCGACTTCCAGGAGTTCATGCTCATGCCGGTGGGCGCGCCCACCTTCCGCGACGGCCTCCGCTGGGTGGTGGAGTGCTACCAGGTGCTGAAGAAGCAGCTGCACGCGAAGGGCTTCGCCACCACCGTGGGCGACGAGGGCGGCTTCGCGCCCACTCTCGGCTCCAACCGCGCCGCCATGGACCTGCTGATGGACGCGATCCAGGCCGCCGGGCTGGAGCCCGGCCGCGACATGGCGATTGCGCTCGACCCCGCCACCTCCGAGCTGTTCCGCAACGGCTCGTACGTCCTCGAGCGCGAGGGCCGCACGGTCTCCTCCGCCGAGCTCGCCGACCTGTGGGCGGAGTGGGTGCGCGACTACCCGATCGTCTCGATCGAGGACGGCATGGCAGAGGACGACTGGGAGGGCTGGAAGACGCTGACGCAGCGCGTCGGCGACCGCACGCAGATCGTCGGCGACGACCTCTTCGTCACCAACGTCGAACGCCTTGGCCGCGGCATCGATGAGGGCGCGGGGAACGCCATCCTGATCAAGGTCAACCAGATCGGCACGCTCACCGAGACGTTCGAGGCGATCCGGCTGGCCCACACGAACGGCTACCGCGCCGTCATCTCCCACCGCTCCGGCGAGACGGAGGACACCACCATCGCCCACATCGCCGTCGCCACCGGCGCCGGTCAGATCAAGACCGGCGCACCGGCGCGCACCGACCGCACGGCGAAGTACAACGAACTCCTGCGCATCGAGGAACTCCTCGGCGACGGCGCGGTGTACGCCGGCCGCGCGGCGCTGCGGCGTTAGCGTGACCACCAACGGCAACGGCCCCCGCGACGCCGGGCCGGACGAGACGGGCTTCCGCATCCAGGACCCGCCGCAGCGCGTCTCCGGGATGCGCGTACTCACCGGCTGGACCCTCCCCGGCAAGCCCGCCGACCTCCTCCCGGCTGCCGAGGACTCGTGGCGGCAGACCGGCTTCCTCTGCGCCGAGGACCTGCACCTCCTCGGCGTGGGGCTGGACATCCAGGCGCGCCTCGCCGCGACGGGGTACACCTCCACCGCGCGCAACATGACCATGGCGGCGTTCGCGAGCCTGTGGAGCCGCGCCTTCCTCACGCAGTCGGACGCCGCCGGGCTCGTGCGCCGGGGCTCCTACCAGTCCGCGCTCGCCCTCATCCGACAGGCGGTCGAGTTCGTCGGCGGCCAGGCCGGGCTCGACGCGGAGATCGACGAGTGGCGGCGCTGGACGCACGAGGCGTACGGCCGCCACGCCGAGACACGGTCGGTGGAGGTGGGCCTCGGCTCGTACTTCTCCGGCTCTGGCATCTCCGGCGACGCCCACCTGCGCCTCATCTACCGCGCGAGCAGCGACTTCGGGCGGCCGAACTTCGGCCCCACCGCCCTGTTCGTGGCGAACGAGGCGTCCCACGAGCGCTACCCGCTGATCTTCGGCGACCAGGCGTTCCACCTCGGCTGGGCGCAGTTGCTGCTCGGCTGGCTGCTGCGCGTGGGCGCGGTGCAACTCCACATCGCGCTCCACCTCGCCGGGCAGTTCCCGGCGCCCTCCGACCTTCGCGAGGAGGCCGCCGGCCACGTCCGCGCGGTGGAGTCGCTGCTCGGCGCCGCGGACCGCTGCCGCCTCGAGGAGTGGACGGACGCCGAGGGGCGACGCCGCCACCTGCTGGTGGACTTCCGCCGTCAGCCCTCGGACGCGCCGGGCCGCCTGCTGTTCTGAGCCACGAGGCGGGGCGGCGACCGAACCTTCACCGGGGGCGCATGGAACGGTCGCGCGACCGCCGGTAGAATCTGTCCGCACCACGGGGAGGCGCTTCAACCATGACCCTTCGAGTCGGCATCAACGGCTTCGGTCGCACGGGACGCATGGCGTTCCGCGCCTGGTACGAGAACCGCCGCGACGACTTTGAGATCGTCGCCATCAACCGCGGCCCGGTCGCGATCCGCACCCACCTCCTGCGGCATGACTCGGACTACGGGCGCTTCCCGGCCGAGATCGTGGACGGCAAGGACTCCTTCACCGTCGGCGGGCGCGAGGTGCGCGTCTTCAACGCGAACAGCCCGGAAGACGTCCCCTGGGGCGACGCCGGCGTGGACGTGGTGATCGAGTCCACCGGCGAGTTCCGCGACGCGAAGAGCGCCGGCGGCCACCTGAAGGGTGGCGCGAAGAAGGTCATCATCTCCGCCCCGGCGAAGGGCGAAGACTGGACCGTGATCATGGGCATCAACCATGACGAGTACGACCCGGCGCGGCACCACGTGATCTCCGCCGGCTCCTGCACCACCAACTGCGTGGCGCTGGCCGTGAAGGTGATGCACGACGCGTTCGGCGTGGAGAGTGGCTTCATGACCACCATCCACTCCTACACCGGCGACCAGAACCTGGTGGACAACTCCCACAAGGACCTGCGCCGCGCCCGCGCTGCCGCGCTGAACATCGTCCCGACGTCCTCGGGCGCGTCTCAGCTCGTCGGCAAGATCATCCCGGAGCTCGCCGGCAAGTTCGATGGCTTCGCCTACCGCGTCCCCACGCCGACCGTCTCCGTCGTCGACATGGTGACGCAGTTGAAGGACGCCCCCTCCGAGGGCGAGATCAACGAGGCGTTCGTGGCGGCCTCCGGCGGGAAGATGAAGGGCTATCTCTTCGTCGAGACGGAGGAACTGGTGTCCTCCGACTTCAAGGGCCACGCCGGCTCCGCGATCCACGACGCGCCGAGCACCATGGTGGTGAACGGTGGCCACACCGCGAAGACCGTGACCTGGTACGACAACGAGTGGGGCTACTCCTGCCGCCTCACGGACGTCATCGCCCTGATGGCGGAGCGCGGCCTGAAGTAGCCGCCGAGGGCGCTCGCCCTCTCTCCGAGCACACACAGAACGGCCGGGCGCATGCGCCCGGCCGTTCTGCATCCCCAGGGCGCACGCACCGATCCGAGGGCACCCCGGGCGTCGTATTATGTAATAGCGGAGGGTTCCGAGCGTCCGCCTCGCCATGCACCTCGTGGCGGCGGGCTCACCTCGGGCGGGGCGGAGCCTGCCGAAGCGGCGCGGACGTCGCGCTGGCTCGAGCCGGCGTCCGCGCTCGCACCCCGCACCCCGGCGCGACCGAGGCGCACCGGGGGACTTGCATCGGCAGTCACTTACGATACACTAGTGACATACCGAACAGGAGTCATGTCATGCCAGTCCCCGTCGCCCGCCTGAACCACGCCGTCCTCTACGTCCGCAACCTCGACCGCGCGGTCGACTTCTACCACCGCGCCTTCGGCTTCGAGGAGATCGGCCGCGAGGGCGGCATGATGGCCTTCCTCCGCGCCGCCGGCTCGGACAACCACCACGACCTGGGCCTGCTCCAGGTCGGTGAGCACGCTCCCTCCCCCGTCCGAGGGTCGGTCGGCCTCTACCACCTCGCCTGGCAGGTCCCGACGATCGAGGACCTCGCGCAGGCCGCCTCCGTCCTCGTGGAGTTGGATGCGCTGACCGGCGCCTCCGACCACGGCGCGACGAAGTCGCTCTACGGCCACGACCCGGACGGCAACGAGTTCGAGGTGATGTGGATGCTCCCCCGCGAGGAGTGGGGCGAGTTCGACCGCCGCGGCGTCATCCTCCCCTTGAACCTCCAGCGCGAACTCGACCGCTTCGCCGGCGTCACGACGGCGTAGCGATGCCGGGCCGCCTCGGGCGCCGTGCAGCGCCCGAGATGGCCCGTGGGGCTACTCAATGCGCCCTCTGGCACGCGATTCAATGAGGAGGTCGTCATGCTGTCGAAGGAGAGCCGATGACCAGCCTGCAGCGCCAATCGAGTCTGTCAGGTGCGGAGCCACCACACCCGGTTCCGCGATGAAGCCCCACCCCGGGCCCGGGGTATATCGCGGCCCTCCAAGGGCGTCCCAGGCGAACAAGGTGGGCTGAATACTGAAGTTGCCACCGGCCAACGGACACTGGCATGCCATAAGCACCGTGGGCGTGCCCCCCGGCACCGAACACGCCGTACTCGCCCACATTCGCCCATGCTCGGTGGGATGGGGAGTATACGAATGCGTACAGAGCACTTCCGTGCTCTCGCCCGGTGCAAGACTCGCGAGTCGAAGCGGGCTGCCCTCTTGTAGCGGCTCTCCCACACTCCGAAGAAAGAGCAGCGCATGCCTGACTGGACCATTTCCGATGTTCGTAACCACTAGATGTGACGGCCCCCCCTCAACGACAAGCCAGCCCGCCACTTCGGCCTCCTGCGCACGGAGAGTCCTCGGGATCGAGGCCAACTCTTCACGCTGAAGTTCCAACTCCTCTCTCTGGAGATCCAACTGTTGCTCGATCACCCGCACGGCGCTGAGCGCAGCGGCGAGATCGGCCTCGGCTGCCCGACCCGCAGCACAATCGGCAAACACCGCCGCGGTGAGCGCTAAGAAGGCGACTGCCGCCGAAATCCGCCCGGTCGTGAGTCCGGACGTGGACCAACGTTGGAAGACCGATCGAATTGAGGTTCTCATCGGCACCTCGCAGTGAATGCTGTCCGGCGGAATCTACTTGATCTGGCCTCGTGATGCGCCGCCCCACGCCCCGCCACGCTCGCCCGCCCCGCGCGGGGCCTCTACACTCGTAGGCGATGCTCGACGCACTCTCTGACCGCCTCCAGGGCACCTTCAAGCGACTCGGCACCAAGGGACGCATCGGCGAGAAAGAACTCGACGAGGCGCTCCGCGAGGTGCGCGTCGCGCTGCTCGAGGCGGACGTCAACTTCAAGGTCGTGCGGGACTTCATCGCCCGCGTGCGAGAGCGCGCGCTGGGCCAGGAGGTCCTGAAGTCGATCACCCCAGCCCAGCAGGTCATCGCCATCGTCAACGAGACGCTGGTGGAGACGCTGGGCAAGGAGAACGCCGCCCTCCTGAAGCCACAGTCCGGGCCGGTGAAGGTCATGGTCGTGGGCTCCAAGGGTGGCGGTAAGACCACCCTGGCCGGCCGCCTCGCCCTCAAGTTCAAGAACGAGGGCTATCGCCCGCTCCTGGTCTCCACCGACTTCGAGCGCGTCGCCGCCAGCGAGCAGTTGCAGGTGCTGGCCCGCAGCATCGATGTCCCCTGCTACGTGGAGGAGAAGCCCGCGCCCGCCTCGGCGGTCGCGAAGCGCGCCCTCGCACACGCCGGCCGCATCAACGCGAACGCGATTGTCGTCGACTCCGTCGGCATCGTGGCGCTGGACGACGAGGTCGCGGACGACCTCGCCGGCCTCGCGGACGAGGTGGACCCGACGGAACTGCTGATCGTGGTGGACGCGCTGACTGGCCAAGAGGCCGTCACGCTCGCCAAGGAGCTGCACGAGGTCCTCGAAGGCACCGGCATCGTCGTCACCAAGGTCGACTCCGACACCCGTGGCGGCGCCGTGCTCTCCGTGCGGGAGGTCACCGGCCTCCCGGTGAAGTTCATCACCACCGGCGAACGCCTCGAAGCGCTGGAGGAGTTCTACCCGGACCGCTTCGCCGGCCGCCTGCTGGGCATGGGCGACGTGGTCTCGCTCGTCGAGAAGGCGAAGCAGGCGATGGGCGAGCGCGACGCGAAAGACGTCGCGAAGCGGATGCGCTCCGGGCAGTTCGACCTGGAGGACTTCCTCACCCAGATGCAGCAGATGAAGAAGATGGGCCCGCTCTCCGGGATCCTGGAGATGCTGCCGGGCGCCGGCCAGTTGAAGGGCCAGCTGGGGAACGCCGACCTGACGGACGCCTACTTCCGCCAGAGCGAGGCGATCATCTTCTCCATGACCCCGCAGGAGCGCCGGCACCCCGAGATCATCAACGGATCCCGCCGCCGCCGCATCGCCCGGGGCTCCGGGACGACCCCGGCAGATGTGAATCGCCTCTTGAACCAGTTCGCGGATGCCCGCAAACTGATGAAGGCCATGACCACGGGCAAGGGTGCTGGTGGCATCATGCGCATGCTCGGGCTGTAGCGCCGGGCGCTCGCCCGATCCAGACCCATTCAGACACCGTGGCCCGCGGGCCGCTCGGAGGTAGTGTTCGTGCTCAAGATTCGCCTGCGCCGCACCGGCCAGAAGCACCAGCCCTCGTACCGCGTCGTCGTCGCCGACAAGGACGCGCCGCGTGATGGCAAGTTCATCGAGATCGTCGGGCACTACAACCCGCGCACCGAGCCCGTGACCTTCGAGGTCAAGGCGGAGCGCATCCAGCACTGGATCGGCCAGGGCGCCCAGCCGTCCGAGACGGTCCACCGCCTCCTGCACCAGCGCGGCATCATCACCGCCGAGCCGCCGAAGCGTGACACCAAGCCGACCCGTGCCGAGCGCGAGGCCGCCGAGGCCGCCGTGAAGGCCGCCGCCGAGGCGAAGAAGGCCGCGGAGGCCGCCGCCAAGGCTGCCGCCGAGGAGGCTGCGAAGGCCGCCGCCGAGGCCGAGAAGGCCGCCGCCGAGGCTGCCAAGGCTGCCGCCGCCGAAGGCGCCGCCTCCTAGTCTGGCGGAGGCCCTGGCATGAAGGCACTGATCGAATACCTGGCGCGCGCCCTCGCGGAGTTCCCGGACGAGGTGCTCGTGGAAGAGGAGCATGACGGCGACCGCGTCGTCCTGCACCTCTACGTGAACGAGTCGGACAAGGGACGCATCATCGGCCGTGACGGCCGGTGCGCGAACGCGATCCGCTCGCTCCTCCACGTCGCCGCCGTCCGCGCCGGCGTCCGCGCCACCCTCAGCATCGAGTAATCCCGATGCCCAAACGGCCCCGGGCCGAAGTGCCGGGCGGACTCGTCGCCATCGGCCAGATCAACGCCCCCTTTGGCGTGCGCGGCCACGTGAAGGTGACGCCACTCACCTCCAACCCGGAGCGCATCCGCGTCGGCGCGACCTTCATCGTGAAGGGCGAGCCGCGCCGCATCGTGGACATCAAGTACCCGCGTGGCTACCCGGCCGTCCTGCTGGAAGGCGTGGCCGACCGTGACGAGGCGGAACGCCTGCGCGGCGTCCTGCTGGAGATGGACGAGGCCGCACTCCCCGACCTGCCGGAGGACGAGTACTACGTGGACGACCTGGTCGGCCTGCAGGTCGTCACCTCGGACGGCCGCGACCTCGGCACGCTGCAGGAGGTCCTCACGACCGGCTCGAACGACGTCTACCTCGTCCGGAAGCCCGGCGCGAAGGACATCCTGATCCCGGCGCTGAACGACGTGGTGCTGGGCGTGGACTTCGAGGCGAACACCATGACGATCGAGGCGGTGCCCGGCCTGCTGGAGTAGTCCGGCCGGATTGCCGCTGCGGTGCGCCGTTCCTACACTGGACGGACGTTCCCGGGGATGTAGCTCAGCTGGGAGAGCGCCGCAATCGCACTGCGGAGGCCAGGGGTTCGAATCCCCTCATCTCCACCACGGACCACCTCGAAGCCGGCCCCCAGGGGCCGGCTTCGTGTTTCCCCGGCGGCGTGTCGGCAGGCGTATCGTGGCGTCCGCACCGCCCTCCGACGGCGGTACAGGAAGGCTCCCGATGTACCTGGAGACGGCTCCGTCCACCCCGCCCTACCCCGCGCGGCTGGACATCGACTACCCGCAGACGCTGGACCGCGGCACCACGTTCTTCCGCGTGTTCACGGCGATCCCCGCGCTCATCCTGAACTCGCTCGTGACCTCTGGCCTCCAGTCGCTGGCGTTCGGCGTGGCGATGATGCTCCTGTTCCGCCGGCGCTACCCGCGCCCGTGGTTCGACTGGGTGCTCTACCTCCAGCGCTACTCCACCCGGGTCGGCGCGTACATGCTGCTCCTCACCGACCAGTACCCCTCCACGACCGAGGCGCAGTCAGTCCGCCTCGATCTGGACGAGCCGGATGGGGAGGCGCTCAACCGCTTCCTCCCGCTGGTGAAGTGGTTCCTGGCGATCCCGCACTACATCGTGCTGATGTTCCTGGGCATCGCGCTCGGGCTCGTCACGATCCTCGCGTGGTTCCTGATCCTGATCCGCGGCCACTACCCGCGCGGGCTCTTCGACTTCGTTGTGGGCGTGAACCGGTGGGGACTGCGCGTCACCGCGTACGTGCTGCTGCTGAACACTGACCGCTACCCGCCCTTCTCGCTACGCTAGTCACGCAGCGACCGAGGGGGCCCCGATGTTCATCGCCATGAACCGATTCCAGACCGTGCCTGGCAAGGGCGAGGAGTTCGAGCGCATCTGGCGCGAGCGGGAGACCTACCTGGACCAGGTGCCCGGCTTCGTCCGGTTCGCCCTGCTCCGAGGCGACGCCCCGGGCGAGTACATCTCCCACTCCACGTGGGAGAGCCGCCAGGCGTTCGAGGACTGGACGCAGAGCGACGCGTTCCGGAAGGGCCACGCGCAGGGCTCACTCATGGGCGTGCTCGCCGGCCCGCCCCAGATCGGGCTGTACGAGGCGGCGCTGACGCAGGAGGCCGGCGAACCCTCGCGCGGGTAACGGGCAGCACCGCGCCGCGTTTCCCTCCGCGGCGCGGTATGCGATCTTCGGTAGTGCGCCCTCGTAGCTCAGGGGATAGAGCGGCGGCGTCCTAAGCCGCGCGTCGGGGGTTCGAATCCTCCCGGGGGCACCATCCCGCCACCGTGCGCGTCCGCCGAGGCGCGCCTCCGCTCCCCTCGCCGCTAGCGCGCCGCGGCGACCACGCCTCGCAGTTCACGCAGCACGCGGTCGTTGCTCGGGATGTCGCCCGCGATCTGGCTGCGGTGGGCGTACGGCATGTCGCCGTTTGGCAGCACGATGAACACGCCGCCCAGCTGCGCCTTGTCGCCCTGCGTCGCCCCCTGTCGGTACCCCTGCTTCAGCACGCGCAGGCTGTTGATGTAGAAGCGCGGGTTGAAGATGAAGAACCAGGAGGGCCGCTTCGCCCCCAGCGCTCGGTAGACGTCCCGCTCCGGGTTGGTGAAGACGGGCACATCAAAGGCGTAGTCCTCCACGAAGGCCTGCGCCATGAATGGGGTGCCGTTGCCGATCACGGCCACGTCCGCGCCCATCGCGCGCACCTCCGGCAGGATGTCGCGCATCCTCGCCACGTGCTCCTTGCAGAAGATGCAGCCGAAGTGGCGCATCAGCACCAGCAGCAGGGGTCGCTCCGCCCACAGGCTGCCGAGGCGGACCGCCTCGCCGGCCGGCGTCAGGATCTGCAGGTTGGCGATCGAGTCGTCCAGGTGTTCCATCGGGTCGCTCCCAGCGTCCGCGTGCCGCGCGAATCGTGGTCCATCCATGCTATCGCCATGCGTGTTATCTTCCCGCCGCGTCGACGCCCATCGATCCCGTGATGGCCACCCGGCACGCTGACGCCGCCCCGCGCGGGCGGCGCTCACCTCGGGGTCGACGCGCACGAGGAGGGTCTCCATGGCGCAACTCTTCGACGAGATCCGCGTGCTGGAGGTCGCGGGCAGCGTCTCCGGCCCGTTCGCCGGCAAGCTGTTCGCCGACTACGGGGCGGATGTCCTGAAGGTTGAGCCGCCCGGCGGCGACCCGGCACGACACCACGGGCCGTTCAAGGACGACATCCCGAACCCGGAGGCGTCCGGCCTCTTCCTCCACCTGAACACGAACAAGCGCTCCGTCACCCTCAACCTGGAGGAGGAGGCCGGACGCGACATCTTCCGCCGGCTCGCCGCCGACGCGGACATCATCATCGAGGACTTCCGCCCGGGTCAGATGGACGAGTGGGGCATCGGCTACGAGGCACTCTCCCGCGACCACCCGGGCCTGGTCATGGCCTCGATCACCCCGTTCGGCCAGACCGGCCCGTGGCGCGACTACCTGGGCTCCGAACTGACGCTGCAGGCGATGGGCGGCCCGCTGCACACGAACGGCTCGCCTCACCGCGAGCCGATCAAACTCGGCGGCTTCGTGGCCCACTACCACGCCGGCATCGCCGCCGGCCTCGGCGCGCTGTTGGCGCGCTTCCGCGTGGAGATGGGCGGCGACGGCGACCACATCGACCAGGCGGTGTACGAGGCGCAGGCGGGGTTCCGCGACCGCCGCACGGTCTACCTCACCGGCGCGTCCTACACCGGCTTCGCCGCCCGGCGGCAGGCGGCCGGCGCCCGCACCGCGAACGGCGTGCGCCCGGCGCAGGATGGCTACGTGAACATCTACGCGGGCGGCACGAAGCACTTCCTGCCGTTCCTGGACGTGATCGGCCGCCCCGACCTGAAGGAGCACCCGGACGCGACGAAGGCGCTGCACGAGTACTCCCCGGAGTACGCGGCGGAGGTGGAGTCCGCCTGGATGCAGTGGCTGATGGAGCGCCCGAAGCGGGAGTCGGTCGCGCTCACCCAGGCGGTCGGGCTCCTCGGCGGCGCCGTGCTCGGGATGGACGACCTGCTCAGCGACCCGCACTACCGGGGCCGCGGTGTCTGGGAAACGATCGAGCACCCCGTCGCCGGGACGTTCGAGTACCCCGGCCGGCAACTCCTGCTCTCCGAGACCCCGCGCCAGCAGGCGCGCCGCGCGCCGCTACTGGGCGAGCACAACGTCGAGGTCTACTGCGAGCGCCTGGGCATTCCTCGCGAGGAACTCCCCCGGCTGCGCGCGCAGGGCGTGATCTAAGGAGACGGCGATGACGACAAATCCCCGACGCCTGCCGCTCGAGGGCATCAAGATCGCGGAAGTGACCGTGGTGTGGGCGGGCCCCCACGTCACGCAGGTCCTCGGCGAATGGGGCGCGGACGTGATCCGCGTGGAGCCGGTCAACAAGATCCAGCCGTACTCCCGCGGTGGTGAGCGCGTGACCTCGTCCGAGGTCGCGATCAACGCGGCCGTGCAGGGCCAGCTGACCTCCGCCTACGCCGACCTCGACCCGGGCGACGACCCGTGGAACCGCAACTCCGCTTTCAACGCCCACGCCCGCAACAAGCGGTCGATGGCGTGCGACATCACCTCTCCCGAGGGGCGCGAGGCGTTCCTCCGGCTGCTGAAGCAGGTGGACGTGTTCATTGAGAACAACGTCCCCGAGACGATCGAGAAGGCGAACCTGACCTGGGACGTGGTGCGGGAGGTGAACCCGCGACTGATCATGGTGCGGATGCCCGCCTACGGCCTGAACGGCCCGTACAAGAACTACCGGGGCTTCGGCACGCACGTGGAGGGCATGATCGGCCACCACCTGCTGCGGTCCTACCCGGACGAGTCGCCCGAGCACACCGGCGACGCCTTCACGGCGGACGCGCTGGCCGGCGTGATGGGGGCGTTCGCGATCGTCTCCGCGATCCGGTCGCGCGCCCGCACCGGGCTCGGCCAGCAGATCGAGATGCCGCTGGCGGAGGCATTCCTGCCGGTGCTCGGCGAATACCTGCTCGACTACACGATGAACGGGCGAACGACCCCGCCGCAGGGCAACCTGCACCCCTCGCACGCTCCGCACGGCGTCTACCCGACGGACGGGCACGACCAGTGGATCGCCATCGACGTATGGGAGGACGACCAGTGGCGCGCGCTCTGCACGGTCCTCGGCGCGGACGCGCTGGCGGCCGACGAGCGCTTCGCGACGAAGGCATCCAGGCACCGCCACCGCGACGCGCTCGACCGGGCGCTGCCGGAGTTCACGCGCGGCCGCGAGAAGGAAGCGCTGTTCCACGCCCTGCAGGCCGCGGGCGTCTGCGCCGCCCCGATCCACGACGAACTCGAGGCGCTGCAGTCCGAGCAACTCAACGCCCGCGGCTTCTTCGAGACCGTGGACATGGAGGGCGTGGGCCCGCGCGTCTACCCCGGCATCATGACGAAGTGGGCGAACACCCCGAACCACATCCGCCGGCCACCCGCCCGCCTCGGCGAGCACAGCCACGAGATCTACGTGGACATGCTGGGTTACTCCGAGGAGGAGTACCAGGCGATGGTGGCGAAGGGGCTGATCGGGGACACGTACCCGGAGCGCCTGGTGCCTCGGACGTGGAAGCGGTAACCGGACCAGTCAGGCCATCAGGCATCCGCGCCACCTCCCCCGGTTGAAGTCGAACGCGCGCGGGGCGACCCTCGACGCATGGATATTCAGGAAGGCGTCGCGCTCCTCCTCGTCGGCTTGCTGATCGGGACATATGCCACGGCGATCGGCGCCGGTGGCGGCTTTCTGCTCGCGCCGCTGCTGCTGCTCCTGTATCCGGACGCCCCGCCCGTAGCCGTGACCACGGCATCGCTCAACGTGGTTGTGATCACGGCCACGGCGTCCACTGCGGTGATGTCACAGGAACGGCTGGTGGACATCCCGCTCGTGCTCGCGATCGCGGCGTTCGGCATCCCGACGGCCATCCTCGGTGGGATGACCACCGCACTCGTCCCGCGGGAGGCGTTCGCGTTGGGCTTCGCCGTCCTCGTTCTTGTCATCGGCGCCTACCTGATCTGGCAGCCCGTCGCGCAGGTGTCAGCACCGTCAACGCGCGCGTGGCGTCGAGAGATCGTGGACCGGAGCGGACAGCGGTACCTCTATCGCGTGCCGGTGCTCCGAGGGTTCCCCGCATATGTCTCGGGCGTCTTCGTCGGTACGCTCGCCGGCATCGGCGGCGGACCGATCAGCATGCCAGTCATGACCCGCGTCCTGCGTGTCCCGCACCCGATCGCCTCCACCTCCGTACAGGCGCTGATCATCCTCCAGTCCGGGAGCGCCGTGCTCATGCACCTGGCGGTTGGCAACCAGGGTGCCCCCATGGAAGCCGTCCCGTGGCTCGCGGCCGGCGGCATCGCCGCCGCGCCACTGGGGCGTGCCCTTCGACGCCGCCTCGGCGAAGGCCCGCTGACAAGGGCACTCGCGTTCGGCCTCATCTTCATCGCCGTGCGCACCGCGTGGAGCGCGTTCCACTAGGCCGGTACGATGGGCCTCGCAGCCCCCGCGCATCGAGGAGCGACCCGCCCATGACGACGCCCGCCGAGTTCGCCCGCCGCCGCCAGCAGCTGATGCGCACCCTGGCGCGGGAGGCCGGCAAGGACACCGCCGCGATCTTCGTCGCTGCGGACGAGGTCGTCCGCAACGGGGACGTACACCACGCCTACCGCCAGGAGTCGACGTTCTGGTACCTCACCGGCTTCGAGGAGCCGGAGGCGGTGCTGGTGCTGCGCCCCGGCCACGAACAGCCGGTCACGATGTTCGTGCGGCCGCACGACCCGGTGATGGCGGTCTGGGTCGGCCCCCGTGCGGGTGTGGACGGCGCGACCTCCATCTACGGTGCGGACGCCGCCCACCCGATCGAAGACCTCGAGACCGTCCTGCCGAGGCTGCTCGGCGGCGCGCGGTCGATCTACTACGCGCTCGGCTCCGACCGGCGCGTGGACGCGCTCGTCACCCGCATCGTCGCGGACCGCCGGGACATGGCGCAGCGCGGCCCCGCCCCCGTGGAGGCGGTACGCGAGCCCTCGATCCACGTTGACGCGCAGCGGCTGATCAAGAGCACTGCCGAGGTGCGCGCGCTCCAGCGCGCGATCGACATCACCGGCGCCGGCCTCGCCGTGGCGATGGCCGCGACCCGCCCCGGGATGCACGAGTACGAGGTCCAGGCCGTGCTGGAGCAGGAGTACCGCCGCCTCGGATCGCCTCGCGAGGGGTTCCCGACGATCGCGGCTTCGGGCGAGAACTCCTGCACCCTGCACTACGTCAGCAACCGCCGCCAGATCCAGCGCGGCGACCTCATGCTGCTCGATACCGGCGCCGAGTGGGACTACTACAGCGCTGACGTCACCCGTACCTTTCCCGCGAGCGGCCGCTTCACCGCGGCGCAGCGCGACATCTACGACATCGTGCTCGCCTCGCAGGAGGCGGGGATCGCGAAGACGGCGCCGGGCGTCGCGTTCCACGCCGTCCACCAGGCCAGCCTCCGCGTGCTCGTGGAGGGCCTCATCGACCTCAAGGTGCTGCGCGGCACCGTGGAGTCGAACATCGAGCGCGAGACCTACCGGCCGTACTACATGCACTCCACCAGCCACTGGCTTGGCCTCGACGTCCACGACGCCGGCGCGTACCGCACCGGCACGAAGTCGACCACGCTCCGCCCCGGCATGGTGCTGACGGTGGAGCCGGGCCTCTACTTCGCGCCCGGATCGAAGGCCGCGAAGCGCCTCCAGGGCATCGGCATCCGCATCGAGGACGACGTGCTCGTCACGCCCGGCGGTCGCCGTGTCCTCTCCGGCCGCATCCCGAAGACGCCCGACGCGCTCGAGGCGCTCGTCGGGAGCGCCCGCTAGCCGTGCGGGGGACGTCGCGCTCCGTCCCCGCCCTCGTCGCGACCGCGCTGCTCGCGCTCGCCCTCGCCGCCTGCGGACACACCGAGGGCGCCGCGACGCCGGCCCCGAGCGCGACCGTGCTCGCCGCGCAGGACGCAGAGCCGGACGCGCCGCTCGGCCTCCAGGCGCCCGAGCCCGGCGCGAAGGCCCCGACCCCGGTCGAGGGCGTCCCGTTCCCGGAGATCTCCGCCGGCGCCGCCATCGTCATGGACGGCGACTCGATGGCCGTCCTCTACGACCGCAACGCGCACGAGCGCCGCGAGCCCGCCAGCGTGACGAAGATGGCGACCGCCATCCTCGTGGCGGAGAACGCGAGCATGGACGCCGTGTTCACCTCCGACATCCACCACTGGGACCTGGACTGGGACAGCAGCACGATGGGGCTGGAGCCGGGCGACCAGCTGACGGTCCGCGACCTGCTCCTGGGGCTCATGCTCGTCTCCGGCAACGACGCCGCGATCGTCCTCGGCCGCCACATCGCAGGGTCGGATCAGGCGTTCGTGGATGCGATGAACGTGCTCGCCGACCGCCTGGGCCTGCGGGACACGCACTTCATGAACGCGCACGGCTACTCACAGGACGGCCACTACAGCAGCGCGTACGACCTTGCGCTGATCGCGCGCTACCTCATGTCCATCGAGGCGCTGCGCGAGGTGGTGGGCACGGAGCAGGTCATCGTGAAGGGCATCGGCGCAGACGGCGTCGAGCGGGAGTTCGACCTCTACAACCACAACCCACTGCTGAACTACACGCCCGGCGTGGACGGCGTGAAGACCGGCTTCACGGAGCGCGCCGGCCGCACCTTCGCCGCCACCGCCGTCCGGGATGGCCACCGCGTCATCGTCGTCATCCTCGATGCCCCCATGCGGGCGGAGGACTCGATCGCCCTCATCGAATGGGCGTACGCCGCGCACACCTGGCCGGAGTAGCGGCTGGCCGGGACCCGCACGACCTTCGCACGGTTGATCGAGGCACTCCCGAGACGCCTCGACCGGTGCCGGAGCGGATCAGGGTTCGCCCGTAGATTCGGTCTTGACTCGTTATCCATTGGATCACAACTCGAGGCGCGACGATCACGGGCCAGAACTGATCACGCGCTGCGCCATCACATCTGCTCATGCGCGTCAGCAGGTGTATTGACACGCCCTCCGTGCGGCGTAGGATGGCCAAGCGTCTCCAAATAAGTGCTGACGCACATATACCGTTTACCACAATATGTAGTGTCCGGCCCCCGCTCCCAACCACAAGATCTGGGCCCCCGCGTCGGACACGAGATCGCTGCCTGGAAGGTTCCCCCGATGCGCATCACTCGACGTTTCACGACCGCCGGACACAGCCCCTACGCGGGCATCCCGTTCGCGAAGCGCACCTCCCGGATCGTCAACCCGGACGGCTCCGTGGTGTTCGAGGCGCGCGACATCGACATGCCGGAGCAGTTCTCCCAGGTCGCCACGGACATCATGGCGCAGAAGTACTTCCGCAAGGCGGGGGTGCCCTCGCTCACCGTCGCGGTCACGGAGGACGGCGTCCCGTCCTGGCTCCAGCGCCGCGTGCCCGCGCCCGGCTCCGAGATGATCGGCGAGACGGACGCGCGCCAGACCTTCCACCGCCTCGCCGGCACCTGGACCTACTGGGGTTGGAAGGGCGGCTACTTCGACTCGGAGGAGGACGCCCGCGCGTTCTATGACGAGCTCTGCTACATGATGGCGCGCCAGATGGCCGCCCCGAACTCGCCGCAGTGGTTCAACACCGGCCTGCACTGGGCGTACGGCATCACCGGCCCGGCCCAGGGCCACTCCTACGTGGACCCGGAGACCGGCCAGGTCGTGGACTCCACGAACGCCTACGAGCGCCCGCAGCCGCACGCCTGCTTCATCCAGTCCGTCACGGACGACCTGGTGAACCCCGGCGGCATCATGGACCTCTGGACGCGCGAGGCGCGCATCTTCAAGTACGGCTCCGGCACCGGCTCCAACTTCTCCGGCATCCGCGGTGAGAACGAGCCGCTGTCCGGCGGCGGGAAGTCCTCCGGTCTGATGTCGTTCCTGAAGATCGGCGACCGCGCCGCGGGCGCGATCAAGTCCGGCGGCACCACGCGCCGCGCCGCCAAGATGGTGATCCTGAACGCCGACCACCCGGACGTGGAGACGTTCATCGACTGGAAGGTGCGCGAGGAGCAGAAGGTCGCCGCGCTCGTCACCGGCGCCGCCGTCACCCGCCGCCACCTCACCACCATCTTCGAGGCCGCGACCGACGCCGACCTCGGCGGCACGGACCTCGTCGCCAACCGCGCGCTGCGCAAGGCCGTGAACCGCGCCCGCCGCGATGGCGTGACGGAGGGCTTCATCGTCCGCGTGCTGCAGCTGGCGGAGCAGGGCGTCCGCACGCTGGACTTCGCGGAGTTCGACACCGACTGGCAGGGCGAGGCGTACCAGACCGTCTCCGGCCAGAACTCCAACAACTCCGTCCGCGTTACCAGCGAGTTCATCGAGTCGGTCCGCCTCGACCGGCCGTGGAACCTCACCCGCCGCACGGACGGCAAGGTCACGAAGACCATGCCGGCGCGCGACCTGTGGGACCGCATCGCCCTCGCCGCGTGGCAGAGCGCGGACCCCGGCCTGCAGTTCGACACGACCATCAACGAGTGGCACACGAGCCCGGCCGGCGGCCCGATCAACGGCTCCAACCCGTGCTCCGAGTACATGTTCCTGGACGACACCGCCTGCAACCTGGCGTCCCTGAACCTGCTCACCTTCACCGACCTGGAGACCGGCGAGTTCGACCTGCCGGCGTACGAGCACGCCACTCGCCTCTGGACGATCGTCCTCGAGATCTCCGTGGCGATGGCGCAGTTCCCCTCCTACGACATCGCGCGGCTGTCGTACGACTACCGCACGCTCGGCCTGGGCTACGCCAACCTCGGCACGCTGCTGATGCTGGAGGGCATCCCGTACGACTCGCCGGAGGCGCTGGCGTGGGCCGGCGCGCTCACCGCGATCCTCACCGGCCGCGCCTACGCCACCTCCGCGGAGATGGCGGGCGAACTCGGTGCCTTCCCGCGCTTCGGCGAGAACCGCGAGGCGATGCTGCGGGTGATCCGCAACCACCGCCGCGCCGCCTACGCCGCCCCGCGCGCCGACTACGAGGGCCTGACCGTCTACCCGGTCGCGCTCGACCAGGAGTCGTGCCCGGCCGACCTGCTGGAGGCGTCCCACCGCGCGTGGGACCGCGCGCTGGAGCTCGGCGAGCGGTTCGGCTACCGCAACGCGCAGACCACGCTCATCGCCCCCACCGGCACCATCGGCCTGCTGATGGACTGCGACACCACCGGCGTGGAGCCGGACTTCTCGCTGGTGAAGTTCAAGAAGCTCGCCGGCGGCGGCTACTTCCGCATCATCAACGAGTCGGTGCCCACCGCCCTCAAGCGGCTCGGGTACAGCTCGCACCAGATCTCGGACATCGTGACGTACGCGGCCGGCACGCAGACGCTGGCCGGCGCGCCGCACATCAACCGCGACACGCTCGCGGCGCGCGGCTTCACGCCCGAGGCGATCGCGACGGTGGAGGAGGCGCTCAAGACCGCGTTCCACATCGCCTTCGTCTTCAACCGCTACACCCTGGGCGAGGACTTCTGCCGTCACACGCTGGGCCTGACGGACGCGCAGATGACGCAGCCGCTGCTGGAGGCGCTCGG
>WBZO01001317.1_pt1 | contig 39626 bp, 34 predicted proteins | sample 5204261 | NCBI WGS metagenome assembly WBZO01 (sample SAMN12412400, study PRJNA552823) | activated sludge metagenome | isolation source: activated sludge from anammox sidestream of wastewater treatment plant... | place: USA: North Carolina | collected 2017-09
CCGCCCGAGCTGTTCTTCCAGCGCCTTGATGCGGGCGCTGACGGCCGTCTGGGTGATGTTGAGCCGCTCGGCCGCCCTGACGAAACTCCCCGTCGCAACGACGTCAAGAAACGTGCGTGCCAGGTCGATATCCATTTCTCACCAAAAATATTGAGCTTAAGCACGAATAATATTCGTTTGCGGGCCTATAAGCCAAGTGCCACTTTCCATTTCGCGACGGGGTATTGGTCATAACCGCCGGCGAGCGCGGATTGCACCCCAAAAATACATTATTTTTTTGTATATCAATGCAGAAAAATAAATCTCGCGGAAAAATGGATTCTTTCCGCAAGCCGGAATGTGAATTTACCCAGAGCCGGAGTTGAGCCCCTTATGAATATGCCCCTGTCCATCCTCCCCGGCATTGGCCTCACCGATCGGCAAATGGAGCAGCTCGAAGCGCTGGCGACCGCGCTGAGGCCGGATCAGCAGCTCTGGGCGAGCGGCTATCTCGCCGGCGTGGCGCAGGCCCGCCTGTCGGGAGCGGGTCTTGTGACCGAGACTGCTTCCGCCCCGGCGGGCGCCGTTGGCGAGGCGTCGTCCGCCGATGCCGTGACGCTGACGATCCTCTATGCGAGCGAGACGGGAAATGCGGCGGAGCTTGCGCGGCGCATCGAGGCGCGGGCGCAGGGGCTCGGTCTCAAGGCGAGCGCGAGCGATCTCGCGGCCTACAAGACGCGCGGCCTCAAGGACGAGAAGCTCATTCTCCTCGTCTCGAGCACGCATGGCGAAGGCGATGCGCCCGAGCCCGCGGCGGGCTTCTTTGAATTCATCAATGGCCGCAAGGCGCCGAAACTCGACGGCGTGCGTTTCGCCGTTCTGGGCCTTGGCGATTCCACCTACGAATTCTTCTGCGAGGCGGCCAGGATTCTCGACCGGCGCTTCGAGGAGCTGGGCGCGACCCGCATCCATGAGCGCGCCGATTGCGACGTCGACTATGAAGAGCCGGCGGAAGCCTGGATCGAGGCCGTGCTGGAAAAGCTGCGCGTCGATGCTGCCCCGGCAGGCGCGGGAGCGGTGAAGGTGGCGCTGCCCGCCGCGGGAGCGGCGTTGGCCTCCGCGATACATGACAAGCGCAACCCGTTTCCGGCGCCGGTCATCGAGAACCTAGCCATCACGGGACGCGGCTCCAGCAAGGAAACGCGCCACATCGAATTCGCGCTCGATCAGTCCGGTCTTGTCTATCAGCCCGGCGATGCGCTCGGCATCGTCGCCCGCAACGATCCCGCTCTGGTCGAGGAGCTTCTGGAACTGGGCGGCCTGACGGGCGGCGAAGCTGTCGCATCGAAGGGGGGCGAGGTTTCGCTCGCGGATGCACTCACCCGCGACTACGAGATCACGGCGCTTACGCCGAAATTCATCCAGCACTGGGGCGAGCTTTCGGCTTCCGATGAATTGCGCGCCCTTTCCGATGCCGCGAACCGCGCCGCGCTGACGGCCTTCATGAAGTGCCACCACATCGTCGATGTCATGCGCCGCTATCCCGTTCCGGGCCTTAACGCCGAACGGCTCCTCGCGGGCCTGCGCGGATTGCAGCCGCGGCTCTATTCGATTGCGTCGAGCCACCTTGCCGTGCCCGACGAGGTGCATATCACCGTGTCGGCCGTTCGCTACGATCTTCATGGCAGCGAGAGAACGGGCGTAGCCTCCTGCTTCCTCGCCGACAGGATCAAGCCCGACGATTTTGTCCCGGTCTATATTCAGCACAATGATAATTTCCGGCTGCCCGAAGACCGGCAGGCGCCCATTGTCATGGTCGGCGCGGGCACCGGCGTCGCACCCTTCCGCGCCTTCGTCCAGCATCGCGAGGCTGAAGGTCCGCAGGGAAAGGCGTGGCTCTTCTTCGGCGAGCGGAATTTCCGCACCGACTTCCTCTATCAGACCGAGTGGCAGGGCTGGCTCAAGGATGGCGTGCTAGACCGCATGGATGTCGCCTTCTCCCGGGACCAGGCGGAGAAGCGCTATATCCAGCACGTGATGCTCGAGCGCGGCGCCGAGCTTTTCGCATGGCTCGAGGAAGGCGCCCATCTCTATCTCTGCGGCGATGCCGAAAAGCTCGCGCCCGATGTGCATGAAGCGCTGCTTTCCATCGTGGAGAGCAATGGCGCCCTGACGCGGGAAGGCGCCGAGGAATATCTGCGCGATTTGCAGCGCGGCGGGCGCTACCAGCGCGACGTCTATTGAGGATCACGTCATGAGTGCCGAAAAGAAACTCTCCGCTATCGACCGCAGCCACGACATCTCGCAGCCGCTCGAAAAACTCCATCCGAATGAGCGCCTGAAGGATCAGAGCAACTATCTGCGCGGCACGATCGAGCAGAGCCTCGCCGCGCCGCTCACCGGCTCGGTCACGAGTGACGATACGAAACTGATGAAGTTTCATGGCATCTACCAGCAGGACGACCGCGATCTGCGTGAGGAGCGCCGCCGCCAGAAGCTGGAGCCCGCCTATCAGTTCATGGTTCGCGTGCGTCTGGCGGGGGGCGTGTGCAGCCCACGCCAGTGGCTGAAGATCGACGAGCTTTCCGAGCTCTATGGCGGCGCCACGCTCCGCATGACCACGCGCCAGACCTTCCAGTTTCACGGCATATTGAAGCCCAACCTCAGAAACACCATTCAGGGGCTCAACGAGGTTCTGCTCGACACCATCGCGGCCTGCGGCGACGACACGCGCGGCGTGATGTGCTCGGTCAATCCGCATCTCTCCGCGCTTCATGCGGAAGTCTACGATCTCGCCCGGCGCACATCGAACCGCGTCATCCCCAAGACGCGCGCCTATCACGAGATCTGGCTCAATGGCGAAAAAGTCGCGGCCTCCGACGCGGATACGCCCCCGGAAGACCCGATCTATGGCCGCACCTATCTGCCGCGCAAGTTCAAGTTCGGTTTCGTGATCCCGCCCGTGAACGACATCGATGTCTATGCGCAGGATGTGGGGCTCATTGCGATTGCCGAGGGCGAAAAGCTCCTCGGCTTCAATATCAGCGTCGGCGGCGGCATGGGCAACACCGACAATGCGCCGGAGACCTTCCCGCGCCTCGGCGATGTCGTGGGATATTTCCCAAAGGAAAAGCTCTTCGACATCGCGGTCGCGACCGCCACCATCCAGCGCGACTATGGCGATCGCGTCGATCGCATGCATGCCCGCTTCAAATACACCATCGAGGACAGGGGAACCGACTGGTTCAAGGCCGAGCTTGCGAGCAGGGTCGGCTTTCCGCTCGAGGAGGCGCGGCCTTTCGAGTTCACGAGCAATGGCGACACCTATGGCTGGGTGCAGGGCTCGGATGGCATGTGGCACTTCACCATGTTCATCGAGAACGGACGCATCAGGAACACGCCACAGCGCCCGCTCAAGACGGCGCTGCGCGAACTGGCGCTCGTTCACAAGGGCGAGCTGCGCCTGACGCCGAACCAGAACCTCATCGTCGCCAATGTCAGCGAAGCGGAAAAGCCGCATATCGCAGACATGCTTGCCGCCTATGGGCTCGATTCCTCCATCCATGTGAGCGCGCTCAGGCTGAACTCGATGGCCTGCGTCGCGCTTCCCACATGCGGCCTCGCAATGGCCGAAAGCGAGCGCTACCTGCCGACCCTCGTCACCAAGGTCGAGCGCATCCTCGCTGATCACGGACTTCAGGACGTGCCGATCACCATGCGCATGACGGGCTGCCCCAATGGCTGCGCGCGGCCCTATATCGCGGAGATCGGTTTCACGGGCCGCGCCCCCGGAAAATACAATTTCTATCTGGGCGGCGGCTTCCACGGTCAGAGGCTCAATCGCCTCTATCTGGAGAATGTCGGCGAGGCGCGCATCCTCGAGGAACTGGGCAAGATCATCGCGCATTTCGCCAAGGACCGTCACGACAAGGAACATTTCGGCGATTTCGTCATACGCGCCGGCTATGTGCGCGCGGTGACGGGCGGAAACGATTTCAATAGCTGACGGCACCGCCGTCGCAAGGAGGATCAAATGAGCGGTTACATGCTGATTTCGTCGCGCGATCCGTTCGAGTGCGGCGATACGGAGAGCTTCTACCGACTGGCCACCGATCTGAAGGCGAAAGGGCGCGATGTGACGCTCTTCCTCGTTCAGAACGGCGTTCTGCCCGCCCGCGTCGGCGCGGACAATGCGGCGCTCCGCCAGGCGATCGGCGTAGGCGTTCGCGTGCTCGCCGACGACTTCTCGCTTCGCGAGCGCGCCCTCGACAAGGGTGTCCTTGCCGACGGCGTCAAATCGGCTTCGCTCGAAAGCGTCGTAGACGCACTTGCGGCGGGCGCCAAGGCCCTGTGGCACTGAACGGCTTTTTACGTTGACGCAGTCCCGGACGGAAAAACGCTGCCGCGCTTTCCCCGAGCTGCTCTGGGAGAAATCAGATGAGCAATCCTAAGACACTCGCTTTTGCGATCATGGACCCGCCCTATGAGAGCGCGCGTTCCACAACCTTCTTCCGCCTGCTCGAGATCGCGGCCGGCCGCGGCTACAATCTCAACGTCTTCGCCTATGAGGGCGGCGTGCACCTGTCGTTCGAGCAGCAGAAGCCGCATGGCAACGGCGTCCACGGCACCGATGTGGAGGCCGAGAATCATCCGCTTCCGAAGATCTGGGTGAGCGAGATCATCGCGAAGGCCGAGAAGAATGGCGGAACGGTCAACTGGGTGAATTGCGGCCTCTGCGCCGATGAACGCGGCATCGACAAGGTTGTGGCCGGCGTGCGGCGCGGCGGACCCGCCGATTTCTGGAAGCTCGCTGCGGCTTCCGACAATTCACTCGTCATTGGAACAAGGTGAATGCGATGAAGGCACTTCAGATCATAGAGGCCGCCTTCCGCGGCACTCTCGAGGAACAGGACGATACGATCATCTGGCTGACCCACTCCATGCGCGATGCGGGTGGCGATCTTTCCGTGCTCCTGACGGGCAATGCCGTCAATTACGCGGTCAAGGGGCAGGATGCGAGCGGGCTCCGCTTCGGCGGCTGGACCCAGACCCATCCGCCCCGCATCGGCCACGAGCTCGAGAAGCTCGCCGGCAAGGGCGTGCCGGTCTATGCTGTCCGCGACGATCTCGACCGCCGCGGACTTGGGCAGGCGGCTCTCGTGCAGGGCGTGAAGGTCGTCGCGCGGGAAGCGGTGGCCGGTCTCTTCGACGAGCACGATCAGGTCTGGCACTGGTAGGACGGACGAAATGAGCGGCACTGGCTCGGAACGGACGGATCGGGTGGGCGCGTCTTCCGCGCGCTCCATCATCGACAATGCGGGGTCCGTGTTCCGGACCAGGGCTTGCGACATTCTCGGCTGCGAGATTCCGGTCGTGCTCGCAGGGATGGGTGGCGTCGCCCGCTCGGAACTCGTCGCGGCGGTGAGCGAGGCCGGCGGTTATGGCTTCCTCGGCATGGTCCGGGAATCGCCGCGTTTCATCCGCAGACAGATCAATGAGGTGAGGGCGGCGACGAAACGCGATTTCGGCGTCAACCTCATTCCCGCCGCAACGCCGCCCGCGGTCTTTGAGGAGGAGCTCAAGGTCTGCATCGAGGAAAGGGTCCATTCGGTCTGCCTTTTCTGGGATGTCGACCCGCTCGCCATCGCGAGATTGCGCGATAGCGGGATTCTGGTCGTCTGCCAGGTCGGCTCCCTGCGCGACGCCGAAGAGGCGCTGGCGGCGGGCGCCCAGATACTCATTGCGCAAGGCGTCGAGGCGGGTGGCCATGTGCGCGGAGAGGAAGCCCGCATGAGGCTTCTCGCCGATGTGCTGAAGATTTCGGGCGATGTGCCCGTCCTTGTCGCGGGCGGCATCGCGACGGGCAAGGATTTCATCGAGGCGCTGGATCACGGCGCCTCGGGCGTGGTGCTTGGAACCGCGCTCCTCGCCACGCGCGAGTCCTTCGCGCATGACTATCACAAGCAGAGGATCGTGGAAGGCTCGTCGGCCGACACGCTGCGCACCACGGCATTTCACATCAACTGGCCGGCCGGCGCTTATGTGCGTGTGCTGAAGAACAGCGTGACCGAAGGCCGCCATGGCGATCCCTTCCAGCCGCGCCTTCAGACCGTCGGCGAGGATTTCGGCCGTGCACTCTATCGCTTCAGCACGGATTCTCCCTTGCGCTCGACGACCGGCGATCTCGAGACCATGGCGATCTATGCCGGCGAGGGAACGGGCCGGATCAACGACATCGTTCCGGCGGAGGAGCGCATCGCCGGAATTCTGGGCGAGGCGCTCGCCTTGCGCGCGGTCGCGAGCAAGGCGGATGCTTCCGCCGGTGAGCCTGCCTCACCCGTCTGCTATGCCCGCGAAGCCGATGACGCCTATATGGGATTTCTCTCCCATGCGGAGCTTGTCGCCTTCCTGAACATGCTTCTGGAGGCGGAGCGGGCTGGCGCGCGCGCCGCCGCCCGGCTCGCGGTCGATCTGGCGGACCCGGCCGCGCAGGCCGCCATGCGCGAGCTTCACGCCAATGAAACCTATTGCTGCCGTCTGCTGCTCGACGAGATCGCCGCGCTCGGCGAATTGCCTTCGCCGCGAACGGGCGAGTTCTATGTCAAGCTGATGGCGGTCGAGGGCAATGACGCGCGAGTGGCCTTCCTTGCCAAGGGACAGCGATGGGTGGCGCGAAAGCTTCGCGAGACGCTGCCGAAAATCCGCGCCGATGGGCTCCATGCGCGCCTGACCGAGATGCTGGCGCTGCACGAAACGGCCGAAACGTAGCGTAACCGCGCGTCTCCCCGCCCGGGCGCCAGAGTCGGCCGCACGGCCCGCCGGGAGCCCTCCCGGCAGGGTCTCCTTTGCCTCTAGGAATGGGGCCGCACTATCCCTTAAGCTTGTGTCCATCGCTCATGGAGCGGACAAAACAACAAGACTTTCGGGAGGAGATCATGGGTGGCAAGCCGTCAGTGGCGGTGATCGGAGCGGGTCTCGGCGGGCTGTGCGCCGCAATCAAGCTCAAGGAAGCCGGCTTCGAGGACATCGTCATTCTGGAAAAGGCCGACAAGGTCGGCGGTACCTGGCGCGACAATTCCTATCCGGGCTGCGCCTGCGACACGCCGGTGGCGATGTATCAGTTCTCCTTCGCGCCGAGCCTCGCCTGGAGCCATATCTTCCCCCGCGCGGCCGAGGTGCAGCGCTACTCGGAATATCTGGTCGATGGTTTCGGCCTCGCCCCGCATCTGAAACTCGGCACGGAGACGAAGAAGGCCCAGTGGGACGATGCGAAGTCGCTCTGGCGGATCGAGACGGGCGCGGGCGAGACGATCGAGGTGCAGGCGATCGTGCCGGCGCTCGGCCAGCTCAACCGCCCGACCATCCCCGAGATCGCGGGCCGCGAGAGCTTCGCGGGCCCTGCCTTCCATTCCGCGCGCTGGGACCATTCGGTCAGCCTCAAGGGCAAGCGCGTCGGCGTCATCGGTTCGGCGGCAAGCGCCGTGCAGCTCATTCCCGAGGTCGCCAAAGAGGCGGCGCATCTCACCGTCTTCCAGCGCACGCCGAACTGGGTGATCCCGCGTCTCGACCGCCCGATCACCGAGGAAGAGAAGGAGCTGATGATGACCGAGCCGCATGTCGCGCAGCTCGGCCGCGAGCAGATTTACGCGGGTGCGGATTATCTTTTCTGGCAGGTCTTCAGCTGGACGAAGGAAGGCCGTGCCGCCTATACGCGCGTGGCGCTCAACCATCTGGAAGAGCAGGTGCCCGATCCCGAGCTTCGCAAGAAGCTGACGCCCGACTATCCGATCGGCTGCAAGCGCATCCTCATCACCGATGATTTCTATCCCGCTCTCATGCGCCCCAACGTGTCGCTGGTGACGGAGGGCGTCTCGCGCATCACGCCGAAGGGCGTCGAAACCGCCGATGGCGCGGCCCACGATCTCGACGTCATCGTCTATGCGACGGGCTTCGAGACGACCGGCTGGCACTGGTCGATGGATGTCGTCGGCCGCGAGGGCCAGCGCCTCAATGACGTATGGAAGGAAGCGCCCGAAGCCTATCTCGGCATTACGACCGCGGGCTTCCCCAATATGTTCATGCTGTACGGGCCCAACACCAATCTCGGCCACAACACGATCACCTTCATGATCGAGCGCCAGGTCGAATATGCGGTGCGCGCTCTCCAGCAGATGCAGGCCGCGGGTGCCGCTTCGATCGAGGTGACGAAGGCGGCGCAGGAGCGCTTCAATCGCGAGCTTCAGGCGGCGCTGGCCAAGACCACCTGGGCCGATCCCGGCTGCAATTCCTGGTACAAGACTGCCGATGGCCGCATCACCCAGAACTGGTCCTCGCATACGCGCGATTACGCGAAGGCGACGGCCGAGCTGGCGCTGGAGGATTACACGCTGCGGCAGCGTCAGGCGGTGCCCGCTCAATAACCGCGAATGACATGCGGGCGGGCTCGAATGTGAGCCCGTCCGTATCCATCGGAACGATGTTCATTCCTGCTTGCGCGGCACGAGCCCTTTCGTCAGCAGGCTGATATACTCGTCGACTATCCTCTGTTCGGAAAGATCGGCATCGCGATTGCGCCAATGGCCGAGCGAATTGAGCGCTCCTGCCAGCGCAAAAGCCGTCACCTTCGGATCGGATGAGGCGATGGAGCCATCGGCAATGCCATCCGAAACGAGTTCGCGGATCTTGTGGTCAATGTCGGATTTGATGCGCCTGATCTTCTTGCGGCTCGCATCCGACAGTTCCGTATCGCTGATGCGGACGGCGCAGCGCCCGAAATCCGTGTCGATGAGGCGCGCATATCGCCTCAGATAGGCGACGAGGCGCTGGAGGCCCGTCGCCTTTGCTTCCTCGTCATCTGCCACGGCCGCCTCGTCGTCCAGCCGGTCGAGCACGTGTTCGATGCAGGCGAAGAGCATCGCCTCCTTGTTCTTGAAATAATAATAGAGCGTCGGCTTCGTCACATTCAGTAGCCGCGCCACTTCGTCGAGCGATGTGCGGTGATAGCCGTATTCGGCGAAGACATGCGCTGCCGCCGCGAGAACCGCATCCCGCTTCAGCTCCTTTTCGCGCTTTCGCTCCCGCGATTTCTTCCAGGGTGAGGTGATCGCCGCGCCCGGCATCCTGTTCTCTCCGATTGGGGTTCGCGAGCATAGGAACCCGGCCCCCTGTTTGACAAGATACTAAAGGGAATATAAGTTACTCATCAGTAGAATTTTGGCAAAAGGCCGGAACGGCGGGGGGAAGCGTTGTATCTGACACAAGCCATCCATCGGGCGGCGGCCACGACGCCCGATGCCGTCGCCACGATCTGCGGCGAGCGCAGGCATAGCTGGGCGGAGATGAAGGACAGGATCGCTCGCTTCGCGGGTGCGCTTCTCGATCTCGGCATCAAGCCGGGAGATCGCATCGCCGTGCTGGCCATGAACTCAGACCGCTATTTCGAGATTTATGTGTCGGTCTACTGGGCGGGCGCGGCCATCGTGCCGATGAACACACGCTGGTCCGTGTCTGAGCACGTCTATTCGATCGAGGATGCGGGCGTGACGATCCTCATTGTCGATGACACCTTCCTTGAGATGGGTCGCGCGATCAAGGATGTCTGCGAGGGCATTGCCTGCCTCATCCATGCCGGCGACAAGCCGGCTCCCGACGGCCTCATGGATTACGAGGCGCTGATCGCCGATGCCACGCCCGCACCCGACGCGCTCCGCTCGGGCGGCGACCTCGCCGGCATCTTCTACACGGGCGGCACGACCGGCTTCCCGAAAGGCGTGATGCTGTCCCACCAGAACCTCTGGACCGGGGCGCTCTGTGTCGGCGCTGGCATCCACTACGATTCCTCGGTGCGCTATCTCCATGCGGCGCCGATGTTCCACCTTGCCGATGTCGGGCTGGGCAATGCGGCTTCCATCTTCGGCGGTTCGCATGTGTTCATGCCGTCCTTCGAGCCTTCGGCCTTTCTGCGCCTCGTCGAGAAGGAGCGCGTGACCCACACCCTGCTCGTGCCGACCATGATCCGGATGCTGCTCGATTGCCCGGACTTCGGAAAGCATGACCTCTCCTCATGGAAGGGCCTTCTTTACGGCGCATCGCCCATGGCGGAAGCGCTGCTCGAGGCGGCGCTGAAGGCGCTTCCCGGCGTCGCCTTCACGCAAGGCTACGGCCAGACGGAGCTTGCCCCGCTCGCAACCCTGCTCGGGCCCGAATGGCATGTGCTGGAAGGGCAACGGGCGGGAAAGCTGCGTTCGGCGGGGCGTCCGGGCATCTGCGTCGAGGTGAAGATCGTCGGCGCCGATGGCGAGGAGCGTCAGTACGGAGAGGTCGGCGAGGTCGCCGTTCGCGGCCCCAATGCAATGATGGGCTACTGGAACAAGCCGGACCAGACCGCCGCCACGCTGGTCGAAGGCTGGGTGAGGACGGGTGACGGCGGCTATCTGGACGAGGACGGGTTTCTCTACATCGTCGATCGCGTGAAGGACATGATCGTCTCCGGTGGCGAGAACGTCTATTCCGCCGAAGTCGAGAACGCGCTCATGAAGCATGAGGCCGTCGTCGAATGCGCCGTCATCGGCGTGCCGGACGCAAAATGGGGTGAGCGCGTCCACGCCATCGTCGTGACGCGGCCCGGCCGTCAGGTTTCGGCCGACGATCTGATGCAGCACTGCAAGGCGCTCATCGCCGGTTACAAATGCCCGCGCAGCGTCGAGTTCAGCGCCGAACCCCTGCCGAAATCGGGCGCCGGAAAAATTCTGAAAGCCGAACTCCGCAAACGCTTCTGGGCCGGTGAAGCCCGGAATGTCAGCTAAAGGACAATTCGAATGAACCGTGTCGTCGTGGCGGGCGTGGGCATGCTCCCTTTCGTGAAACCGGGAGTCGCCGCGCCATATAATGAAATGGGGGCGGAGGCGATCCGTCTCGCGCTCAAGGATGCGAACCTCTCCTATGAGCATGTGGGGCAGGCCTATGCTGGCTGGGTCTATGGAGATTCGACCGCAGGTCAGGCCGCGCTCTACAAGGTAGGTCTTTCGGGCATCCCAGTTGTCAACGTCAACAATAATTGCTCGACCGGCTCCACGGCGCTCTTTCTGGCGCGCCAGGCCGTCGAAAGCGGCATCGTCGATTGTGCGCTGGCCTTCGGCTTCGAGCAGATGGCGCCCGGCGCGCTCTCGACCCTTTTCAACGATCGCCCCGGCCCGCTCGACGATTTTCTGGAAGTCGCGAACGAAGCCTTCGAGGGAGCCGAAACCGTGCCCATGGCGCTGCGTCTGTTCGGCGGCGCCGGATATGAGTATCAGCAGAGATATGGGGCGCGCAGCGAGACTTTCGCCAAGGTGCGCGAGAAGGCGAGCCACCACGCCCGGCATAATGAACGCGCGATCTTCCGAACGCCGCTCAGTGTGGAAGACGTGCTGCAATCGCCGACGATGTTTCTCAATCTGACCCGGCATCAATGCTGCCCGCCAAGCTCAGGCGCGGCCGCGGCCATCCTCTGTAGCGAGCAGTTTGCGCGCAAGCACGGGCTCGATGCGCGGATCGTCATAGCGGGGCAGGTGATGACGACCGACCGGCCCTCGACCTTCGCCGAGCGCAGCCTCATCAAGGCGGTCGGCGCCGACATGACGAAGGAGGCCGCCCAACTCGTCTATGAGCAGGCGGGCATCGGCCCCGATGATGTCGATGTCGCCGAGCTTCATGACTGCTTCACGACGAATGAAGTCATCACCTATGAGGGCCTCGGCCTTTGCGCTGAAGGCGCCGCCGAAAAATTCATCTGGGATGGCGACAACACCTATGGCGGCAAGGTGGTGACGAACCCCTCGGGCGGCCTTCTCTCCAAGGGACATCCCCTCGGCGCGACCGGTCTCGGCCAGTGCGCGGAACTCGTCTGGCAGCTCCGCGGAACCGCAGGCATGCGCCAGGTCGAGGGAGCGCGTATCGGGCTTCAGCACAATCTCGGGCTGGGCGGCGCCTGCGTGGTCACCCTTTATGAGCGCAAGGAGTGAGCCCCATGATCGATCGCAAATTCATCGGGCATGAATTCGCCCCGATTACCGCCGAGGTCGAGAAGGGACGATTGCGTTTCTTCGCCAAGGCGACCGGCAATAAGGACGCCATCTATTCCGACGAGGAGGCGGCCCGGCAGGCGGGATATGCCTCGCTGCCCGCGCCGCCCACATTTCTCTTCTGCCTCGAGATGGATCGCGAAGATCCCATGGATTTTCTCACTCTGCTCGGCGTCGATCTCGGCCGCGTCCTTCATGGCGAGCAGAATTTCGTCTATCGCGCGCCGGTCTGCGCGGGTGATCGCATCACTTTCCGCACCCGCATTTCCGACATCTACGACAAGAAGGGTGGGGCGCTCGAATTCATCGTCACCGAAACCGAGGCTCGCAATCAGCATGGCGTCCATGTCGCCGACATGCGCCGCTCGATCGTCGTGCGCAACGGCTAGGAGAAGAAAGATGACGAATCTCGCGACAGCGCCGGAAGGCGCCATCGTCGGCAGTATCACCGCCGACAGGATCACGCGTCACATGCTCGCGCTCTATTGCGGCGCCTCCGGCGATCACAACCCCATTCATGTCGACATCGATTTCGCGAAGGCGGCGGGCATGCCCGATGTCTTCGCCCACGGCATGTTGTCGATGGCCTTTCTCGGACGCCTCCTCACGGACCTCGCGCCGCAATCGGCGCTGCGGAGTTTCGGCACGCGCTTTGCCGCCATTACGCATCTTGGGTCCGAGATCACCTGCACGGCGAAGCTCGTCGAGCGTTTCGCCGCCGATGATGAGCGGCGCGTGAGGCTCGAACTCGTTGCCAGCGATCAGAGCGGCGACGTGAAGCTTGTCGGAGAAGCGGTGCTCGCCCTCCAGGAACAGGAATGAAACGATGAAGAAACTCGAAGGTAAGGTTGCGCTCATATCGGGCTCGGGCCGCGGCATTGGCCGTGCGCTGGCGCTGAAACTCGCACGCGAGGGCGCCTGCGTCGTCGTGAACGACATGGATCAGGCGCCGGCGGATGAGGTCGTTGCCGAAATCCGCAAGGAGGGCGGCGAGGCGACCTCATGCGTGGGGAGCGTCACGGCGCTGGATTTTGGCGAGCGCTTCGTCCAGACGGCGCTCGACAGCTACAAGGGCCTCGACATCATCGTCAACAATGCGGGCTACACCTGGGACAACGTCATTCAGAAGATGAGTGACGAGCAGTTCCAGGCCATGCTCGATGTGCATCTGACGGCGCCCTTCCGGATCCTTCGCGCGGCTGCCGAGCCTATTCGCGTCTTCGCGAAGAACGAAGCGCAGCAGGGCAAGGAAGTGTTCCGCAAGATCGTCAACATCTCCTCGGTTGCGGGCCTCGGCGGCAATACGGGACAGGTGAGCTATTCGTCGGCGAAGGCCGGTCTCGTCGGAATGACGAAGACCATGTCGAAGGAGTGGGGCAGGTTCAAGGTCAATGTGAACTGCGTGGCCTTCGGCTTCATCAAGACCCGCCTGACACAGCCGCTGACGGAAGCGGGCGCGAGCATCGATGTCGAGGGGCGCAAGATCGCCGTGGGCGTGCAGCCGGCCTTCATCGACGCGATGGAAAAACAGATGATCCCCCTCGGTCGCGCCGGCACGCCGGAGGAAGCGGCGGACGGCGTCTATCTCTTCTGCACGCCGGAGTCGAATTACATCAGCGGGCAGGTCGTCATCGTCGGCGGCGGAGTCTCGCTCTGAATGAGATGGGGCGGGTTCGACGCCCGCCCCATTGCCCCCTCACATTGCCTTGCGCCGCTAAACCTGCCGCGCATGCCGCGCATGAGCGGCGCTCACAAGCTCCTGAAACTGGATGACGCCATTCTCATGTACCGATGAGAGACGTCCCCTGTCATAGATGCCGGCCTGAAGGTTCGCCTGCACGGCCTGACAAATGGCGAGGTCTTCCTTCGCCACCGTATAGGCCCACTCGATCAGCTCATCCCGTTCCTTCTCCTTCGCCGGGTCGAGTTCGTTGAAGAGATAGCGATAGGTCAGCCGCATTCTGGTCGGGCCCAGCGGCTCGACCTGCCCGATATTCATGCCCCAATTGTACATGTTGAAGAAGAGCCCCGGCAGACGCCATACCCATAGCCCGTCCGTCTGCCCGCCGTCGCGCGCGGGCGCATAATGCCGCTGCACGCGCAGGCCGATCGCGTCGATGCGATAGCCGCGCATGTCGATCGCGCCATTGAGACCCGGATGTATGGTCGGGATGTGCCATGCCTCGGCGTAATTGTCGCAATAGGTCTTCCAGTTGATATCGGCTTCGACGGAAAACTGACGGGCGAGCTTCATGGTCTCGATCGGGTGGCGGAGCGCGACGGTCGAGATGTCGCTGAGCCATGCATCGAGCGGCTCGACATCCTCATCGAGCGCCACAAAGACGAATCCGCGCCACGTTTCGCAGCGCGCGGGCACGAGGCCATAGGCGCTCTTGTCGATCTCCATGTCCGGCGCGCCGCGAAGATTGCCCTCGAAATCATAGAGCCAGCGATGATAGGGGCACGAGAGCCGGTCCGTGTGGCCGGTGCAGTCTCCGCCTACCAGCGGCGAGGCGCGGTGGCGGCAAACATTGTGGAAGCAGCGCAAGGCCCCGTCCTTGCCGCGTATCGCAAAGACCGGATAGCCCGCAATGGTCGCGGAAATATAGTCTCCGGGCGCTTCAAGCTGCGAGACGCGCCCGATGAGTACCCAGCTCTTCGCCCAGATTTCGCGCCGTTCTATCTCCCAGGCTTCCGCGCTCCAGTAGAGTTGCGCGGGCAGCGTTTCGGGATCAGGCGATGTGGTGCCTGCCGTCATGTGTTTTCCCCTCCGGCCAGCGGATGTGGAGCCGCCATTCTGTTGCCGGCTGACGGTATCGGCGGGGTGGCGCGCGCGGTATATCCTCGTTGGGATAGTCAGGCCGAGGTTTCGACCATCGCCGCTTCCTGCAGCGTCTCGAAGAACAAGGCGAGCAATTCGGCCTGCGAGCGCACATCGAGTTTGATGTAGATGCGCTTGATGTGATTGCGCACTGTGCCTGGCGCGATCTTCAGCATGCGCCCGACCGATTTCGGCGGCAGTCCCTTGAGAAGGAGATGGGTGACTTCCTTTTCGCGCTCGCTCAGCGCATCGGCGCCGAAGCTTTCATAGGCGGCCGAGAGCATCTGGTGCAGCCGGTGAGAGGGGCTGGCGCCGCCATGGTTCTGTTCCTGATAGAGCGTCCATATGCGCCGTGCCGCGATCTCGACGCTGTCGGTCACGGCCACGAGCCGCCGGAATTCGCTCGCGTTGAAATGCGGCGCGCCGACGAAACGCATGAGCGAGAAATAGGCCGCGAAATCGTCGGTCAGGTAGAGCAGGTAGCAGATCTCGTCGATCATGCCATAGGGGCGATAATAGGAAATATAATAGGCACTATCGCGGAAATCCGGCGGAAACATTTCCTTCGGTGACAGGCAGACGCTCTGCCTGCGTTTCAGAAACTGCTCATAGCTCGGGTCGAGCAGGTACTGACCCTCCTTGTAGTCGCGGTTCCACTCATATTCCCCGTCAAGGTCGATGACGAGAGGCGGCGCATCCCTGAGATAGAAGCCCGCATAGAGCGTCGTATCGGGAACGAGCGCGCTGAGACCTCTGCCGAGCTTGCGGATGCTTTCGACGGCATCCGTCTCGGTGAGCGCATCGCCGAGATGCCGGCTCCATGATGCCGTGAGCGTGAGCGGGAGTGTGCCTTTGAGGTCGATTCCGGAATTCATGCATACCTTCCATTCGTCCCGGAAATAGTTCAGCGGGAGAGGTCGATTGTCCAGCCTTCCTGGCTCATGTCTCGCTGCCTCGCCGCCCGAATAGCCTACCAAGGACACAGATCGGAGCTGATGCCCTGCGATAGAAATGTCTTAGGCCGTTCAGGCCGGAACACGAACGACGTTTTCAGCGGGTGCCCCTCGTGGGTACCGGGAGCACGACATGACCCTCGCCGGCATCAAGGCCCAGCCGATGGCAACCGCGGATATGGACAGGCGGTACAATCTTCATCCCTTCACCAATCTCGGGCTGATGGAAAAGTCCGAGCGGACGGTGATCGTCGGGGCCAAGGGCAATTATGTTTTCGGTGAGGATGGCCGGAAATTCCTCGACGGCCTTGGCGGCATGTGGTGCGTCAATATCGGGCACGGCCGCGAGGAGATGGCCGAGGCGATCGCCGATCAGATCCGCAAGCTCGATTACTACTCGCCCTTCGATGATCTGACGACACCCGCCATGGCGACCCTCGCCGCCGCGCTCGCTCGCCATGCGCCGGGCTCGCTCAACCGCGTTCTCTTCACGACGGGTGGGTCGACCGCGGCCGATTCGGCGATCCGGATCGCGCACCACTATTTCGAGCAGCTCGGGCAGAAGTCGCGTCGGCACATCATCTCCCGCGACCGCGCCTATCATGGCAGCACCTATCTGACGGCATCGCTGAGCGACCGGAGCTATTGCGATGGCTGGCTCAGGGAGGTCGGCTTCATCCATCATCTTCGCGCGCCGGGGCTTTATCGCCGCCCCGATGGCATGTCGGAGGCCGACTTCGCGGACAGCCTCATCGAGGAATTCGAAGCGAAAATTTCCGAACTCGGCGCCGAGAACGTCGCCGCCTTCATCGCCGAGCCGATCCAGGGCTCGGGCGGCGTCATCGTTCCGCCCGAGGGCTATCTGAAGAGGATGCGCGAGACATGCCGGAAATACGGCATCCTCTACATCTCCGATGAAGTCGTGACCGCCTTCGGCCGCCTCGGCCACATCTTCGCTTCGGAAGCGGAATTCGGCATCGTGCCGGACATCATCACCTCCGCGAAGGGGCTGACCTCGGGCTATATTCCGCTCGGCGCGGCCATCATTTCGGACGAGATCTACGAAGTGCTGCGCGGAGCACACTCCTACTTCAACACGGGCTTCACCTATTCTGGTCACGCGGTCGCCTGCACGGCGGCGCTCAAGAGCCTCGAGATCATCGAGCGCGAAAAGCTCTGCGATCATGTGCGTGCGATCGGCCCGCGCTTTGAAGGCGCACTCGCCGGGCTCCGCGATCTGCCGCTTGTCGGTGATGTACGTGGCCGCAGGCTGATGATGTGCGTCGAATATGTGGCGGACAAGGCGCGCAAGGAGCTTTTCACCGACGAGACGCGCATCGGAAAGCGCATCTGGCGCCACTGCCAGAAAAGGGGGCTTCTGGTACGGCCGCTGGCGCATCTCAACGTGCTGTCGCCGCCGCTGACGCTCAACGAAGGCGAGATCGACTTTATCGCGGAGGTTTTGCGTGCCGCCATCATCGATACGGCGGATGAACTCGTCCGTGAAGGTGTGCGCGTCGCGTGATCACTATCCCATCTAGGCCATTTCGTTCTGGCCTGATGGCTTTAGTCTGGCAACCTCGGCTTCCATGCCGGGATTTTGTAAAGGGCCGCTCGGGAGGCGGGCCCGCATGAACGAGGGGGGCTTAATGCTGGGGGAGTACGGGAATCGGAAGGTGGGGCTTCTGGGGCTATTCGCCGGAGCAGGTCTCATCTTCGCAACAGCCATGCCGGAAGCGGCCATGGCCATGAAGTTCAAATCCGGCGCGTTCGACATCGCCATCGACACGACGCTGTCCGCGAGCGCCATGGTGCGAACCTCGCCGCGCAATTGCGCCTTCATAAGCTCCACCAATCCGCAGGGCTGCGCCTCGGATGGCCTGACTGACAATTATGATGACGGCGATCTCAATTTCGACCGCTGGGACATTGTCAGCGCGCCGCTCGGGGGCCTCACCGAAATCGAGGTGAAGTCCGGCGACTATGGTGTCTTCCTTCGCAGCAGCTATTTCGTCGATGCGATTCTCGCCGACAGGGATTCGACCCGCCGGACCGACCTCAGTGACACGGCGGTTCATCGCGAAGGCCGCCGCATCCGGCTCCTCGACGCCTATGTCTATGGCGAGGTTCCCGTCGGTGACATGTCGATGAATGTGCGCCTGGGCAATCAGGTGCTGAACTGGGGCGAAAGCCTCTTCTTCGGCGGCGGTATTGCCGAAACCAATTCCTATGATACCTCGAAGCTGCGCGGTGCCGGCGCCGAGATCAAGGAGGCGTTCCTCCCGGCGCCCATGGGCCTCGTGCAGTTCTCGCCCTTCGATGGCCTCGACATCTCTGCCTATTATCAGGTGCGGTGGAATCCGACCGAGCTTGATCCGGTCGGCACTTTCTTCTCTCAGGAAGACATCATCGGCCCCGGCCATCAGGGTATTTTCTACGGACCCGCTCTCGGCGGCATAGGCGATCCGGGTGCGTCCGGCGTTCCGGCCGATGCTCAGTTCCTTCTTGGCACGACCATCCCCGATGTCGGCGGCGGCGAGCCGCGCCATTCCGGCCAGTGGGGCGTTTCGGGCCGCTATTTCGCCGATGCGCTGCAGACGGAATTCGGCCTCTACTACATGCGCTATCACCAGAAGGTGCCGGCAGTCGGCGTCAACGCGCAGTGCTTCGGCACGCCTGTCGACTGCTACCCCATGTCCTATTTCCTCAATTACGCCGAAGATCAGAACCTCTATGGCGTGACGGCGAGCTATGTGTGGCAGGGCGTCTCCTTCGGCGCCGAGGTCGCGCATCAGCCGGGCTATGCCGTACCGCTCGCCGACCCCTTCACGCCCGCCGCGATCAAGGCGATGGAAGCGGATCCCGTCACCTTCCTTGGCGGGGCGAGGGAGGAGGGTTTCGCCCGTGCGAACCGTACACAGACGATCCTCAACGCGATTTACATCTCGCCGCCGACGGATCCTGTTTTCGGACCGCTCATCCGTGGGCTCGGCATGGACGATCTGACCGTGATGGCCGAAGCCGCATGGACGCATTTCGACCGGAAGCCCGCCTACACATTCGGCGACGTCAACGCGGCCGGTTACGTGCTCGATGTGACGGGCAGCTATCAGGGCGTCTGGGGCACGCCATGGGTTCTCTATCCCGGCGTGAGCTTCAAGCACGATGTGCGCGGCACGGCGCTCGACTATGCGCTTACCGATACGCATATCGACGGGCGCAAGTCCATCACGCTGCGCCTGACGGCGGACTACCAGTCCGTCTGGAGCATCGGCGTTGCCTACACCAACAATTTCGGCGGCGGGATGATGAACTTCGCGAGCGATCGCGACTTCGCCTCCGTCAGCGTCGCCTATTCGTTCTGAACGCGGCACGATCCAGAAATCTGAAAGGGTCAAGAAAATGTCGAAAGGGTATTTTGCCGCCGCGACTCTGCTCGCCTGTGCGGTTGCCGGTAGCGCTTTGGCAAGCGATGCGTCGGATCTCGGCGGCAAGCTCACGCCGGTGGGTGCGGAGCGCGCCGGCAACGCCGCGGGCACCATTCCGGCCTGGGATGGTGGTATCACGACGCCGCCAGCGGGCTACAAGCCGGGCGGGGATTATGTCGATCCCTATGCCGGGGACGCGAAGCTCTTCTCGATCGAGAAGAGCAATGTCGATCAATACAAGGACCAGCTGACCGCCGGGCAGCGGATGCTCTTCGCGCGCTACCCCGAATACAGGATGGACGTCTATCCGACGCATCGCAGTTGCTCCCTTCCGGCCAGCAATTACGAGAAGACGAAGCAGAATGTCGGCGTCGCGAAGCTCGATCCCGCGAATTCCGATCTCGTGAACGCTGTGCCGGGTGGGCTTCCCTTCCCGCTGCCGCAATCTGGTGCCGAAGCGATGTGGAACCACCGCCTTGCCTTCGAGGGTGTCGGGCGCAATGTGGCCGGCACATCGGCCGTGGTCGATGAGGGCGGCAAGTTCGTGCCCCAGAAATGGGAGGAAGTTCGCCTCTCGAGCTACTACAACCCGGCGAACACGACGTTTGAGGCGCTCAACAACGTTCAGCTCAAATATTTCACGATCTATACGGAGCCGGCGCGGCTTGCGGGCGAGGAATATCTCGTTCACGAGACGCTGAACGGCGAGCGCAACGCCTGGATCTACACGCCCGGTCTCCGCCGCGTCCGCCGCGCCCCGACGCTCGCCTATGACAATCCTTCCTCGGGCTATGAGGGGCTTGCGACGAACGATCAGCTCTACATGTTCAACGGCAGGCTCGATCGCTACGACTGGAAGCTTCTCGGCAAGAAGGAAGTTTTCATTTCCTACAACAACTATGCCTTTGCAAGCTCCGCTCATCGGGTTCGCGATCTGACGAAGAAGAACTTTCCCAATCGCGACCTCGTCCGCTACGAGCTTCACAGGGTCTGGGTGGTGGAGGCGAATCTCAAGCCCGGCATCAGGCACCTCTTGCCCCGCCGCGTCTTCTATATCGATGAGGATAGCTGGCGTGTCGTCGCGACCGATATCTATGACAGCCAGGGCGCGCTCTGGCGCTATCAGGAGGAGACGACCGTAAACGCCTATGACGTCCCCACCTGCTTCAGCTTCGGCCAGACCTTCTACGATTTCCAGGTCGGCCGCTACATTCTCGACCTCGCCTACAATGACGACCGCCGCCCCGATTTCCACGCCGAGGCGACGGGTGGCGCGACCGATGACATGTTCACCATCGGCTATCTGCGCAAGCGGGGTACGCGCTGAGCTTATCTCCCGTCGCGTGCATGTGCATGTTGATCCTCCTACTTGGGCGGGACTTCAGGATCCCGCCCATTTTTTCGTCATCCCGTGTAAGCTCGCCGTGACCACGGCGGAAGAGGCGTTGAGCAATGGAAGCGAGTGAGCCTTCGGGGCAAGCCTGGTGGGCGTCCATCGATCATCGCCGCCCGGCGGTGCTGTTCCTCATCGCGCTCGCAGGCAGCTATGGCATGCTCTTCGCCTCCATGTTGCCCGCACTGGTCAACACATGGCTCGTGCATCTGAAGCTCACGGAGCAGGTGGCAGGCTTCATCGCGACCGCCAATATTCTCGCGGCGACCGTCGGCCTCGCCCTTTCGATCGTCCTCGTTTCCCGCTGGCCGCTCGTCCGTATCGCGCGGGCTGGTATCGCCATTGCCGCGGCGGGCGACATCGCCTCGATCTTTGCCGCATCCGCCGTCGAGCTTGGCGTGCTGCGCCTCATTGCAGGCTTCGGACTCGGCCTTCTCGCTGGCGCCATGACCAACTGGTTCGGCCGTCATGAACATGCCGAGCGCGGATTCGGCATCTCAGTCATGCTTCAATTCGTGCTGACGGCGCTGCTTTTCGCGCTCATTCCCGTGATCGAGCCATGGTTCGGCGATGCGAGCATCTATGTGGCGCTGCTGACGCTCGGCCTTGCCGCCATTCTTCTTTCACCACTTTTCAATCTGAATGGCGGTTTTGCGCCGCTCGTCGCTCCGGCGGAGGAAACCGATGCCGCGAGTGATCGAAGATCGCTCGGGCTCATGGTTCTTGCCGTGCTGGCCTTCGCGCTCTTCGAACTCGCGGTTGTCGGGCTGTGGAGCTACATGCTGCGCTATGCAGAGCTGAGCGGCCTTTCGTCCGCATCGGCAGCGCGCGTGCTTGCGCTCTCCTCGCTCTGCGGCATTCCCGGCACCGTGCTCGTTCTCGTTTTCGGGAGCCGCTATGGGCGATGGCGCCCCCTGCTTGTCTCGCTCGCCCTCTATGTCCTGCCGACGCTCGTGCTTGCGCTGTCGAGTGCTTCGAGCGCTCTTCTGATCTTTGGCCTCGTGCTGCAGAATATCGCCTGGGCGATCGCCGTTCCCTATTTTCAGGCCGTGCAGGCCTGTCTCGACAGGTCGGGCCGGCTCGCGATCTGGGGCATGCTTGCCGCTTCGGTCGGGGCGGGTTTCGGTCCCGCCCTTCTCGGCGCGGCGATAGATGGCGGTTCCTTCGCCATGGCCTTCGGGGCGGCCGTTCTGATGCTCGCAGTCTCGGCAATGATCGTTGCCCGGCCAGCGATTGTCGCCGACCGGATCGAGCCATGAGGTTCAGCTTCTTCCGCGAAAATCGGGAAAGGCATCGCCGCTGAAAAGCGGCGGCGCCACGCGCTCATAGGCGGCGGCGAGCGCGAATGCCGTCACATCGTCATAGCGGTTCGCGATGATCTGAATCGAGGTCGGAACGTTGTTCGATGCGCGTCCCGTCTGTGCCACGACGATGGGATGCAGATAGAGCAGATTGAAGGGGTGTGTGAGCCACCAGCCCGTGAACCCGTCCACCTTCACGCCATTGATGACGAGTTCGTCGGCGAAAGCTTCATGCTCCGCCGGAACGGAAGGAACGGCGGCGGTCGGACAGACGATCGCATCGAAACCGGCGCCATAGATGGCGCTGATCTCCCGGTTCATCTCGGCGACGAGATCCGCCGCGCGCTCCACTGTGCCCTTCGGCATTGCGGTGGCCATGGCGTGCATGTGCCTGAAATGATCGGACACATCGTCCGGCTTCGTCACGAGATCGACGACATTGTCGATGAAGTTGCGCCAGTAGCTCGTGAGCGCCGTTCCGACGAAAGCGTCGTAAACCATCTCCGCAGTCCAGCCGATTCTGACCTCTTCAACCGCAGCGCCCAGAGCCTCGAAGTGCCGGAGGGCGGCTTCGGTGTTGCGGCGGACCTCCGGATCGACCTGCGCGTAGCCGAGATCGGGACTATAGGCGATGCGCATCCCCGCGGGATCGGGAAGGCGCGTGGGCAGGCTGCGTTTCGGAAGCGCGGTGTGATCGTAAGGCGCAGGCCCGTTGCCGAGGTCATACATCATGGCAAGGTCGCCAACGCTGCGCGCCATGGGCCCATAGACTGATTGCGGCGCCAGCGCCCATGGCACGACAGTCGGAAAGCGGCCGTAAGGTGCCTTGAGGCCATAGACGCCGTTGACGCTCGCAGGCAGCCGGATGGAACCGGCAGAGTCGCTGCCCGTCGCCAGCGTGCACATGCCCGCCGCGAGTGCGGCGCCCGAACCGCCCGAGGAGCCGGCTGGCGTATAGTCGAGGTTCCACGGATTGCGTGTGACGCCCCAGAGCGCCGACTTCGTCACGCCCGCCATGCAGAACTCCGGCACGGTCGTCTTCATATGGACGATCGCGCCCGCGTCGACATAGCGCTGCACCATCGGGTGTGAGACGGGCGCCACATAATCCTTGAAAAGGACGGAGCCCGATGCCGTCACCTTGCCTTCGACATCCGTGTCGTCCTTGACCGCGAGCGCAACCCCCTCGAGCGGCCGCGCTTCGCCGCGCATATAGCGATCTTCCGCACGTTTCGCCGCCACGCGCGCCTCATCGAAGAATTGCCAGGCGGTGGCATTGATCTTCGGTTCGACCTCGTTGGCGCGCGCGATCTGCGCATCGAGCATTTCAACGGGAGAGAGTTCGCGTGCCCTGAAGAGGCGCAATTGCGCCGCCGCGGATAAATAGACGAGGTCGAGATCGGCGGCCATGCTGCATTCCCCCGGAATTTTATGAACATGGAGAATAGGTCGGAGGCAGACGCCCTGCCCATGTCCCATATAGGGCAATGAGCCCTCAGGCCATGATCACGGCCTTGACCTCGGTGAACTCCTCGATGCCGAAAACTCCCTGCTCGCGGCCATTGCCCGATTGCCGGTAGCCGCCGAAGGGCGCCGACGCCTCGAGCGCCGCGCCGTTGATATGCACGTTGCCAGCGCGGAGCCGCGCCGCGACGCGGAGCGCGCGTTCCGTATCGGCCGAAGAGACATAGGCCGAAAGCCCGTAGCGCGTGTCATTGGCGATGGCGATCGCTTCTGCCTCGTCGCGATAAGGCATGACGGCGAGCACAGGCCCGAAGATTTCTTCCTGCGCGATCGACATGGAAGGGCGGACGGCGCCGAATATGGCCGGCGCCATGAAGTATCCACGCTGCTGCCCCGCCATGTCGCCACCCGTGACGAGGACCGCCCCCTCGCGGCTGCCGGCGTCGATATGACGCCTCACCCGCTCGAACTGGATGGCGGAGGCCAGCGGTCCGATTTCGGTGGCGGGGTCTTGAGGGTCGCCGACAATGAGCTTTCTCGCCGCGGCTTCCGCCATGGCGAGAACCTCGTCATGGCGCGCCTGCGGCACGAGGAGGCGCGTCGGCGCGTTGCAGGACTGGCCCGTATTGTCCATGCACATAGCGACGGCCTGCGGCACGGCGTGTTCGAAATCCGCATCCGGAAGCAGGATGTTCGGGGATTTGCCGCCGAGTTCCTGACAGACGCGCTTCACCGTCGGCGCGGCCCTGATTGCAACCTCGATGCCCGCTGCCGTCGAGCCCGTGAAGGAAACCATGTCGATGCCGGGATGTGCGGCGAGCGCGCTGCCGACCGTGCGGCCATCGCCATGCACGAGGTTGAAGACACCGGGCGGCACGCCCGCCTCTTCGAGCACGCGCGTGAAAAGTTCCGCCGAATAGGGCGTCATCTCGCTCGGCTTCAGCACCATGGTGCAGCCTGCGGCAAGCGCAGGCGCGACCTTGCACACGATCTGGCTGATCGGCCAGTTCCAGGGCGTGATGAGCCCGCAGACGCCGATGGCTTCGCGATGGATCGCCGCATTGCCGATGCGCCGGACAGGCTCCATCGCGGCGAGCGCGGCCATGGTCGCTTCGAGCTGGTCGGGGCCCGCCGCGGCCTGCGCCTCGCGCGACAGTGTGACGGGCGCGCCCATTTCGAGCGTGATCGCGGCGACGAATTCCTCATAGTGCCGCCTATAGGCGGCGAGGATGTTTTCGAGCAGCGAGAGGCGTTCTTCCCTCCGGGTCGCGGCGAAGGATGGAAAGGCGCGCCGTGCCGCGGCGACTGCCCGCTCGACATCTTCATCCGTACCGAGAGCGACCTGTCCGTAGATCTCCTCGGTTGCGGGGTTGACGAGTTCGCGAACGTCTCGCCCGCCGGCGTCGATCCAGCGGCCGTCCACGTAGCAGGGTTTGATGCGGATCAAGGGGCGCGCTCCGTCCGAGTTTTTGCAACCGGCCTAGGGTCCGGCACCGCGCCCGGCGAGGAAATAGCCCGCTGAGGCTAGGCGAAGCGAGATGCGCGGCCTGCCTCAGACCAGCCGCACGCCCTTGGTCGTGAATTTCTGCGTCCTGTGCTTCTGGCCGAAGCGCTTTCCCTCGCCGCCGCTCTTGCCCGTGCCTGCGGGCTGCCAGGCCGGAACGAGCTGATGCTTGCCCGGCCCGATGAGGTCGGCCCGGCCCATGCGCTTCAGCGCCTCGCGCAAGGTGGGCCAGTTTTCCGGGTCGTGATAGCGCAGAAAGGCCTTGTGCAGCCGGCGCTGCTTCAGCCCCTTGACCGTCTCGACGGATTCCGACGCGCCGCGGCGCACGGGGCGGAGCGGATTCTTGCCCGAATGATACATGGCGGTTGCGAGCGCCATGGGCGAGGGCAGGAAGGTCTGCACCTGATCGGCGCGATACTTGTTGCGCTTGAGCCAGAGGGCGAGGTTCATCATGTCCTCATCCGTCGTGCCGGGATGCGCGGCGATGAAATAGGGGATGAGGAAATATTCCTTGCCCGCCTTCTTCGCCGCTTCGTCGAACATCTTCTTGAAGCGGTCATAGGCGCCGATGCCCGGCTTCATCATCTTGGAGAGCGGGCCGTCCTCGGTGTGCTCTGGCGCGATCTTGAGATAGCCGCCGACATGATGCGTCACCAGCTCCTTCACATAGGCCGGGCTCCTGACCGCAAGGTCATAGCGCACGCCCGAGGCGACCATCACGCGCTTGACGCCCGGAATCTCGCGCGCCTTGCGGTAGAGATTGATAAGCGCCTCATGGCTCGTGTTGAGGTTCTTGCAGACGTCGGGATAGACGCAGGAGGGACGCCGGCACAGCGCTTCCGTCTCCTTGTCCTTGCAGGCCATGCGATACATGTTGGCCGTCGGCCCGCCAATGTCGGAGATGACGCCGGTGAAACCTTCCACCTTGTCGCGCACCTCCTCGATCTCCTTGAGGATCGAGCCTTCGGATCGGCTCTGGATGATGCGCCCTTCATGTTCCGTGATCGAACAGAATGAGCAGCCGCCGAAGCAGCCGCGCATGATCGTGATCGAGAAGCGGATCATCTCCCAGGCGGGAATTTTCGCATCGCCATAGGCGGGGTGTGGCGCGCGGGCATAGGGAAGCTCGTAGACCGCGTCCATCTCCGGTGTCGCCAGCGGAATGGGCGGCCGCGTCACCCAGAGTTCCTGGTGCCCGTGCCGCTGCACCAGCGTGCGCGCATTGCCGGGATTGCTCTCGCGGTGAAGCACGCGCGAGGCGCGCGCATAGGCTTCGGGATCGGCCTCCACCTGCTCGAAGGAGGGAAGCCGTACGACGGTGTTCTCGCTGCGGATGCGCCCCCCTTCATCGCCTGAATCGAGATCGTCGGCATGCGCCTCCGTCCAGCCTTCCGGTACGGCGGGCTTCATCAGCGCGACGCCGCGCACATCGTCGAGTTCGGCGGGCTTTGCGCCTTTGGCGAGCCTATGCGTCACCTCGACGATGGAGCGCTCCGCATTTCCATAGAGCAGAATGTCGGCCTTGGCGTCGACCAGGATCGAGCGGCGCACCTTGTCCGACCAGTAGTCGTAATGCGCGATGCGCCGGAGCGAGCTTTCGATGCCGCCAAGCACGATCGGCACGTCCTTGTAGGCTTCGCGGCAGCGCTGTGCATAGACGATCGCCGCGCGGTCGGGCCGCTTGCCCCCTTCGCCGCCCGGCGTGTAGTTGTCATTATGGCGAAGGCGCCGGTCGGCCGTGTATCGGTTGACCATCGAATCCATGTTGCCGCCCGTGACGCCGAAATAAAGCGCGGGACGGCCCAGCGCCTTGAAGGGCTCGGCGCTCTGCCAGTCGGGCTGGGCGATGATGCCGACGCGGAAGCCCTGCGCCTCGAGCAGCCGGCCGATAATGGCCATGCCGAAGCTCGGATGGTCGACATAGGCATCGCCCGTGACAAGGATCACGTCGCACTGATCCCAGCCGAGTTCGTCCATCTCCGCGCGGGACATGGGCAGAAAAGGCGCCACGCCGAAGCGGTGGGCCCAGTGTTTCTTGTAGGAAAAGAGCGGCTTGGGATCGGTCATGCCGGGAAGATGCGTGTGAACGGCTCCCCCGTCAATGGCGGGCGGCTCAGGCCGCGCCAGCGCTCATCATGGCTGCCTGATCCGAAACGATGCGATCGAGCCCCAGCAGCATCTCGCTCCAGGCCTCGTCGAACTCGGCCGTCCAGTCGCCTCCCGCGATTTCGCGAAAGGTCTCCATAACCGTTCTGAAAAAGGTCGCGAAAACCTCGGGCGGCACGCCCAGATTGTCGTGATTGCGCAATTCGCTCGAAATGAGATTGGCGGCATAGGCGCGCGGGCCCGCATAATCGAGGAAACACTCGATGACGCGGAAGAGCATCTCGCCCTTTGCGAGATTGCTGGTGTCGCTGAGGAAGAGCGGCTTCATCTCCGGGCTCTGCCGGAAAAGCCGTTCATAGACGAAAGGCGCGGGATCGGCGCATTTCCCGGCGACGAGATCGAGGCTCCGCATGATCGCTTCGCTGTTCATGGGGCTGTCCAAGGATCGCTCTCCGCTCTTTCGCGATGCCGCCTCCCTCGCAGCGGGTGGAAATGTCCGCTTCGAGGGAGGGCAGGCGTCGGTGTTCCCGATGGGAAAACCTGAGGCCGCGTCAGGCCGGGATTCGTACCATCATGCGCTCATAGCCCTTCACGAAGCTCGAAAGCACGCGGGTCGGCTCCTCCACCACTTCGATATGGGTGGTGGGCCAGCGCTTCAGGATCTCTTCCCAGACGATCCGGAGCTGCATTTCCGCGAGCCGGTTGCCGACGCAGCGGTGAATGCCGAAGCCGAAGGAGAGGTGCTGGCGCGGACGCGGACGATCGACGATGAGTTCGTTCGGGCGCTCGATCACTTCATCGTCGCGATTGCCCGAGACGTACCACATGACGACCTTGTCGCCCTTCCTGATCGTCTTGCCGCCAAGCTCCGCATCGGCGAGCGCCGTGCGGCGCATATGCGCGAGCGGCGTCTGCCAGCGGATGATTTCCGGGACCATGTTGGGAATGAGGTCCGGATTGTCGCGCAGCTTCTTGTACTGATCCGGGAACTGGTTGAGCGCGTAAAGCCCGCCCGAGATCGAGTTGCGCGTCGTGTCGTTGCCGCCGACGATGAGCAGGATCACGTTGCCGAGATATTCCATCGGCTCCATGTTCCGCGTCGCATCCGCATGCGCGAGCATGGAGATGAGATCGCCCTTGGGCTCGGAATTGACGCGCTGGTTCCACAGATCGGTGAAATAGGCGCCGCATTCGAGCAGCTCCTTTTCGCGCGCCTCCTCCGATTCGACGATGTTGGAGTTGAGGTCGGCGGTCGCCACGTCCGACCAGCGCGTGAGCTTTCGCCGGTCCTCGAAGGGGAAGTCGAAGAGCGTGGCGAGCATCTGCGTCGTCAGCTCGATCGAAACCCTGTCCACCCAGTCGAAGGGCTCGTTGCGCGGCAGTTCGTCGAGAATGCGTCCGGCGCGCTCGCGGATCGTGCCCTCGAGCCGCGCGAGATTTTCCGGCGCGACGATCGGGCTCACCACCTTGCGCTGCGCGTCATGCTTGGGCGGGTCCATGGCGATGAACATCGGCAGGCGGAAATCCTCGCGCCCATCGCGAATGGTGATGCCGCCCAGCGCCGCTTCCGAGGAGAAGACGGCATGGTTCGTATCAACCGCCATGATGTCGTGGTACTTGGTCACCGACCAGTAAGGCCCGAACTGGCTGTCGGCGCAGTAATGCACCGGATCCTCGCGGCGCAGCCGCTCGAAATGAGGCCACATCGCGTTGGAGCGGAACAGCTCCGGATTGGCGACGTCGATTTCCTCGATCGGAATCGAGTATGGGTCGAACACTGCTTTTCTAGGTGTATTGGGCGCGGCCTGGCTCATCCGCTGTCCTCCCGTTTATTGTACACCGGCCCTTTTTCCTCGGGCCGTTTCTGGCGCGATGGTAGCCGTTGGGGCAGGCTGTGGCCAGCGCCTCCATGCAATGGCGGAATACTGTCGGTTTGCCATCATCGTTGGCGTCGCGCGCGTGGGGTTCGGCGCCAGCGCTCGGCACTTGCGATGCGCGCGCCGCTGGCCCATTCTCCGCCTCTTCAAGTTCCTGAACACGAACCCGCGAGATGCCGATGACCGAGAATGCAACCGCTCAGGGCGCAAAAGCCAAATGGCCGGCGATGACGATTGCCGAAGCCCATGCCTTTCTGACCGCGCCGGGAATTCCTTTCGAGATGGAGGAAAAGGTCATTCGCGGCGTCAAGATGCGCGTCTGGAAGAACGCGCCGCCGACCTTGCGCGAGGCATTCATCGCGGGCCGCGCGCATGGCGCGAAGGATTTTCTCGTCTATGAGGACGACCGCGCGACATACGAGTCCTTCGCGCGTGCCGCCATCACTTTCTCGCATGAGCTGATCGCCCAGGGCGTGAAGAAGGGCGACCGCGTCGCCATCATCATGCGAAACCTGCCGGAGTGGCCGGCGGTCTTCTACGGCGCCGCGCTCGCAGGCGCCATCGTCACGCCGCTCAACGCCTGGTGGACGGGGCCCGAGCTTGAATACGGTCTCACCGATTCCGGCGCCAGGATCGCCATCGTCGATGCCGAACGGCTGGAGCGCATCAGCGCGCATCTGAAGAACTGCCCCGATCTCAAGCGGGTCTATGTCACGCGCGAGAACGAGGAAGTGACGGATCCGATGATCGTCAAGCTCGAGGCGGTGCTTGGCGCGGTGAACGACTGGAGCAAGCTCCCCGAGGGGGTGCTCCCCGATGTGCCGCTCGATCCCGAGGACGACGCCACGATCTTCTATACTTCCGGCACGACCGGAAAGCCCAAGGGCGCCCTCGGCACCCATCGCAACATCGTTTCCAACATCATGGCATCGGGCATTTCCATGGCGCGGACCTATCTGCGCCGGGGGGAGATGCCGCCCCAGCCCGATCCCTCGGCGCCGCAGAAGGCGACGCTCATCTCCGTGCCGTTCTTCCACGCGACGGGCTGCCACGCCATCATGTCGCCCTCGCTCTTCGGCGGGGCGAAGCTCGTGATGATGCGCAAATGGGACCCCGAGCTTGCCATGCAGCTCATCGAGCGCGAGCGCATCACGGGCGCGGGCGGCGTTCCGACCATCGCCTGGCAGCTCATCGAGCATCCGAACCGGCCGAAATACGATCTCTCCTCGCTCGAGGGCATTTCCTATGGCGGCGCGCCTTCCGCGCCCGAGCTCGTGCGCAAGATCAAGGAAGTCTTCCCCAAGTCGCAGCCGGGCAATGGCTGGGGCATGACGGAAACCTCGGCGACCTTCACCAACCATCAGGGCGAGGATTACGAGAACCGCCCCTCGAGCTGCGGTCCGGCCGTGCCCGTTTGCGAGCTCAAGGTCGTCGGTCCCAACGGCGAGACGCTGCCTCCGGGCGAGGTCGGCGAGCTTTGGGGCAAGGGCCCGAACGTCGTGAAGGGCTACTGGAACAAGCCGGAAGCGACCGCGCAGACCTTTGTCGATGGCTGGGTGAAGACCGGCGACCTCGCGCGCCTCGATGAGGAAGGCTTCTGCTACATCATCGACCGCGCCAAGGACATGCTCATCCGCGGCGGCGAGAACATCTACTGCGTCGAGGTCGAGAACGTCCTTTACGAGCATCCGGCGGTCATGGATGCGGCGCTGGTGCCGATCCCGCACAAGACGCTGGGCGAGGAGCCGGGAGCGGTGGTGCATCTGAAGCCCGGCACCACGGCGACGGAGGAGGAGCTTCGCCACTTCGTGGCCTCGCGCCTTGCCGCCTTCAAGGTGCCGGTGAAGGTCGTCTTCTGGCCGGAAACGCTGCCGCGCAATGCGAACGGAAAAATCCTCAAGACCGAACTGAAGAAGATCTTCGCCGAGCCCTCGGCCTGAGGTTTTCTGATCTGAACTCCCATCTCCCGGCTGCGGCCGGGAGATGTGGAGCGTCAGCCTGTTTCTCCTGATGGCTGGCCCGCCGTCGCGGGTCGCCTGTCACCGCCGCCTTGCGGGAACGCGTGCGAGGCGAAGCGCCGGTTTTTCGACCGGAACGAACCTGCCGCCGCGCGGGCCCTTGTCCTCGTAAGGCACGGTCATGATCGCCGTGGCGCAGACCACGCCGCCGAATGTCGTCATGAAGCCGCCGAAGAGGAGCACGAGCCCCGCCCACATCTGGTCGGAGCCGAAGAGAAGGCCGCGCACGCCGCCAATATCGAACCCGAGCACGACCGCGCCGCAGATGACGCCGACCGTCGCGCCGAGAATCCAGTTCATGACGACGAGCCGCACCACTGATTTCTCGTGCTGCCTGCCGTTTTTGCCTGTTCCCGTCCACCCGGTCATGACGCGCCTCGTAACATTATTGCTGCGATGTCGAGATTAGTCCCCTCGCGCCCGCCCCGCCAGAGGGCAGAGCGTCGCGCGGGTTCCGCGCCTATTTGCCACGATCGGGGCTGAGGCCCGCCCGACGCAGCGCCTCCGCCATGGCGCCGCCAATGGCGCTCTCGCCCTTGCGCTCCTGCTGCGGCTTCTGAGCGGGGCGCCCGCCCCGCTGTCCGCCTGCGCTCGTGCGCGGCGCGCGCGGCTCTGGCGTATCGTCGAGCCGCATGGTGAGGCCGATGCGCTTTCGCGGCACGTCCACCTCGATCACCTTGACGCGCACGATGTCGCCAGGCTTCGCCACGTCGCGCGGGTCCTTCACGAAGCTCGTCGACATGGCCGAGATGTGCACGAGCCCGTCCTGATGGACGCCGATATCGACGAAGGCGCCAAAGGCGGCGACATTGGTGACGACGCCTTCGAGCACCATGCCGGGCTCGAGGTCACTGAGCTTCTCGACGCCTTCCCTGAACGCCGCCGTCTTGAAGGCGGGGCGGGGGTCGCGGCCGGGCTTTTCCAGTTCCTTGAGGATGTCGCTCACCGTCGGCACGCCGAAATTCTCGTCGGTGAAATCCTGCGGCCTGAGCCCGCGCAACGTCGCCGTGTTGCCGATGAGGTTTTTCAGTTCGTCGCCGGTCTTCTCGATGATGCGGCGCACGACCGGATAGGCTTCCGGATGCACGCTCGATGCGTCGAGCGGATCGTCGCCATTCGGAATGCGAAGGAAGCCCGCGCAAAGCTCGAACGCCTTGGCGCCGAGGCGCGGCACCTCCTTCAGCGCGGCGCGCGTGCGGAAGGGGCCGGTCCGGTCGCGATGGGCGACGATCGCCTGCGCCAGGCTCTCGCCGATGCCCGATACGCGGGCGAGCAGCGGCACGGATGCCGTGTTCGCATCGACGCCGACGCCGTTCACGCAATCCTCGACCACTGCGTCGAGCGAGCGCGAAAGCTTGTGCTCGCTGATGTCGTGCTGATACTGGCCGACGCCGATCGACTTCGGATCGATCTTGACGAGTTCGGCGAGCGGGTCCTGAAGCCGCCGCGCGATCGAGACCGCGCCGCGCAGCGACACGTCGAGTTCGGGAAGCTCGCTCGAGGCATAGGCGGAGGCCGAATAGACCGAGGCGCCCGCCTCCGAGACCATCACCTTGGTCAGCCGCAATTCGGGATGCTTCTTGATGAGTTCGCCAGCGAGCTTGTCGGTTTCGCGCGAGGCGGTGCCGTTGCCGATGGCGACGAGTTCCACCTTATGCGTGCGTGCAAGGCCCGCAAGAATGGCGATCGCCTCGTCCCAGCGCCGCTGCGGCTCATGCGGAAAGATGGTCGATGTGGCGACGACCTTGCCCGTCGCATCGACGACCGCGACCTTGACGCCGGTGCGGTAGCCGGGGTCGAGGCCGAGCGTCGGCCGTGTGCCGGCGGGGGCGGCGAGCAGCAGGTCGCGCAGGTTTCCGGCGAAGACCTTCACCGCCTCGTCCTCGGCGAACTGGCGCAGCCTCGTCCGCATGTCGACATCGATGTGGATCTGGATCTTGGTGCGCCAGGCCCAGCGCGCCGTGTCGAGGAGCCAGCGGTCGGCGGGCCTGCCGAGATCGGCAATGCCGAACTGATGCGCGATGCGCCGCTCGAAGGTGCTGGGCTGCCCCTCGACGGACTCTTCCGGCACGATCTGAAGCTGGAGCGCTTCTTCCTTCTCGCCGCGATAGAGCGCGAGGATGCGATGGGAGGGAAGTTTCGTCAGCGGCTCGCTGAAGTCGAAATAGTCGGAGAATTTGACGCCTGCCGTTTCCTTGCCCTCGCGCACGCGCGAGACGAGGCGGCCGCGCGTCCATACTTCCTCGCGCAGCGAGCCGATGAGTTCGGCATGTTCCGCGAAACGCTCGACGAGAATGGCGCGCGCGCCGTCTAGCGCCGCCGCGACATCGACGACGCCCTTGTCCGCATCGACATAGGCCGCCGCGGCTTCGGCGGGATCGAGCGTCGGCGTCGAGAGAAGCGCGTCGGCCAGCGGTTCGAGCCCCGCCTCGCGCGCGATCTGGCCCTTGGTGCGCCGCTTCGGCTTGAAGGGGAGGTAGATGTCCTCGAGCCGCGCCTTGTTGTCGGCGGTTTCGATCGACTGGCGCAGCGCGTCGGTGAGTTTCCCCTGCGACGAGATGCTTTCGAGAATGGCCTTCCGCCGTTCCTCGAGTTCGCGCAGATAGCGCAGCCTTTCCTCAAGCGTGCGGAGCTGCGCGTCGTCGAGCGCGCCGGTCACTTCCTTGCGGTAACGGGCGATGAAGGGCACCGTTGCGCCGCCATCGAGAAGATCGACTGCCGCCGTGACCTGTCGTTCCTGAACGCCGAGCTCCTCGGCAATGCGCTGCTGGATGGATTTCATCGGACCTGTGGAAAAGCTGACGCGGGGTGGAAAGGGAGAGGCGGGTTTTACCCGCGCCCGCGCCGCCGGTCAAAGCGCGTGGGCGCTACTCCATCCGTTCGATAAGGCGCGCGCGCTCGGCGGCGGCGTCGCGCAGATGATGCGAGCGCAGTTCCCTCACCTCCGCTTCGCTATAGGGCGCAAAACTCTCGGGCATATGCGCCGCGTCGAAATGGACGACGAGCCAGTTCAGGAGATCGGCGACCGCCTTGTCGGAGAGCACGGACTGGCGCGTGCCCGGCACCTGCACGAGATAGGCGCGCCCGCCCTCGACGGAGAGGAAACGCGCGACGTGATTCTTGAGCGGCGGCACCTTGTCCGGCGTCTCCGCGCCGTCGGGCAGATGGCAGCCCATGCAGCGCAGCATGTAGTCCGTGCGCGGGGAGGCAAGCGCGGCCGAAGCGTCGAGGCAGAGAAGAAACACGAGCGCCGCGAGCCGCAAGGTCACTCTCCCGTGGCCACGCCCATGAGCACGGCGGTGGAACAATTATATACGATGTCGGCGCCGCTTCCCGCGCACCAGTTGATGTCGTTCGCCGTGTCGGTGCGATAGAGCGGTCGGTCGCCTTCGTCGCGCTGGCAGGTGCAGCGGCCGCAGCCGCTCCGCCCGCAGCAATCATTGTAGGAGATGATGTAGTCCTTGCCGTCATTGGGGTTGCGGCATGTGCCGACCCATGTGATGGCCGAGGCGACCGTTCCCGGCGGGCAGGTGCTGGTGCTGCCGCCGCAGCAACTGCACAGAAAGCCGTCAATGGCGCAGTAGCGCCAGTAGTCGCAGCGCGTGGGGTCGCCGTCATCCTTTGCCGCCGCCCCGGCGCGCGAGACCGGAAGGAGCGGCGCGACACCGGCGCCGATGAGAAACGCGCCCGCCCTTGCGAGAAAGCCGCGCCGGGAGGAGCCTCGCGCGAGCATGCGCGCCGAGCGCTCCGTCCATCTGTCGATCGCCCCCATCACTCACCTCCCCGCGCGGCTTCGGCCGCCGCCCTTTCGCGTTTCATGTAGTCCTGGATCGAGGCGACGCCCTCGCGTTCCGCCTCGATGAGGCTTTCGAGATGTTCGCGCGTATTGACGAGCCCATGCGCGCGGACAATGCCTTCGCCGTCGATGAGCACGGCATAGGGAAGCTTGCTCACGCCGAAGCCGAGCCCGAGCTGTTCGGAGAGCACATAGGGCAGGTCATCGAGCCCCTTGCGGGCGATGAAGGCTTGGTGCTCCGCCGCTTCGCCGTCGCTTGCGAGCACGAGCCGGAGGCCCGGCGTCTGCCGCGCAAGGGCGCGTGCGGTCGGCAGCAGCGTCGCGCAGACGGGGCAGCTCGGCGAGAGGAAGAAGGCGAGCGTGCTCGCGCCATCCGCCCGCGTCCCGCCGATGGTCACCTCGCCGCCTGTGAGGCTTGCAAGGCGGAGGAGGGGTGCGGCTTCGCCCACGCGCACGGACTTCGCCACCATCAGCGCGCCGACAGGCGTGATGCGCTCATGCAGAACGCCCACCTGCCGCGCGAGCAGGATCACCGCGCCGCCAAGCCCGACGACGAGCAGCCAGAGCAGGATGTTCGAGACGATGAGGGTCTGTTCCATGTGCTCAGGCTTTCAGGCGCGTATGGGATGAGAGATTGGCGATGAGCGCATTCACCGCCTCGTAAAGCGCGAGAAGCGCGATGGCCGCGAGGATGCCGACGGCGTAATCCGCGATCGAAATCACGCGCCCCGCGAGCGGAAGCTGCGCCGTCGCCGCGACGATGGCGAGGACGAGATTTCGCAACACGAGCGTCGGATGGAGCATCTGCTTGCGGCCGGGGCCGCCGCAGCCGCAATCGATGTCGCGCCGCCCCCGCGCGAGATTGATGCCGATCGCGCCCGCATAGGCGATGAAGATCGCGGCGGAGAGCAGGGCGGCATGTTCTGACCGCGCGACGAGAAAGAGCGCCGCCGCCCCCTCGATGAGCGGAAGCGCGCGCGACATGGGGTGGACGAGTCCTTCGGGAAGCAGCGCATAGGCCGCGAGCTGCGCCTCGAATGTGGCGCGGTCGCGCAGCTTGTGAAAGGCGGCGATCGCCAGTACGGCGGCGAGCGCCAGTCGAAGCGCAAGATCCGCGACGGGATCGATCGTCAGCATCGCCATGCTCATGGTTGTTGCAGCGATGTCGCGAAGGACGCGACATGATCGACGGTTCTGAGATGCGTTCCGGCATGCGCGTCGTAAACGTCGAGAGCCGGTTTCACGAGATCGAGTATATCGCCGATCTTGCCGAGAACCGAAAGAACCCCGAGCGACCAGTAGGGAATGACCGGCTGCATGGAGGCGGCATAGACGATCGGCTTTTCGTCCTGGCTCACCTCGATGGCGAGCGTCGGGTTTGCGAGGTCGAATTTTGCCACGCGCCTTTGGGCCGCGATGTCATAGACCCAGACCTCGTCGCCCGGCTCCTCATAGGTGCTCTCCGGCCCCTTGCGCATGAGCGCGTAGAGGCGGCCGTCCCGCCGGCCGATGGCAAGTGGCTGATAGCCGCCGGTGCGCCAGCCCTTCTTTCGCTCGCTGTCGCTGAGGAGCGACCATTTCGTCCGAAGCGTCACCTCCGCTCCCGACGTATCGAGCTGATATATGTCGCCGTTGAAGGAGACGAAAAGCCAGTCATGGCCGATACGCGCCGCATGAACGATGACGGGGTCCTCGAAAGGATCGAAAAAGGCCTTGCCGTCTTTCTGCCCGGCGACCTTGCCGCTGTCGTCGAGCGTCAGAACCTTGATGCCGCCATCTCCGCATATGAGGAACAGGCGCCGCGCATCCATGGGATAGATCTGCCCGCAGCCCGGCGTGTCCACTTCCTCCACGAAGCGGTTTTCGCCGAGATCGACGATACTCACCGATTGCTTCGGCGTGAAATTGGTGATGGCGAGGAAGCGGTCGTCATCGGTCATGCCGGCCATGCGCGTCTGCACGAGCGCCGTCATGCGCCGGGCCGGCACCTCGATCTCGTGGAGCGGCAGCAGCGTGCGCGGATCGTAGACGGTCACATAGTCGTGGCGGGTCCCGCGCGTGCCCTTCTCGAAATAGGTTTCGAGCGCGACGATATTGCCGGTCGATCTTTGCGGCAGCACGCCCGCGCTCCAGAAGCCTGTACTCAGCATGCCGAGCATCTTGCCCTTGTCGGCATCGACGAGCACCGCGCGTGTGTCAGGATTGTGCTGGGCGCCGAGATCGCCGACCCAGACCCAATGGTCCCTGGGCCCGTCCGGCAGCACCTCCACGCGGAGCGTTTCCGGCTCGAGATCGGTCGCAAGCGCGGGCGCCGCCGTAAGCGCAAGCACGGCCGCCGCAATCGAAGCCAAGGCGCGCATGTGTCCTCCCCGAGATTCCCGCCGGACCGGCAGGCTGGCCCCTTTGCCTTATTTGGCGTCAGATTTGGGTTTCGGGAAAGTCCTGATTGGGGTTTGCGCCACGTTTCAGCCGACCGGCTGGTCGGGAAAGGCGAGTTCGTGGCGCGCCCGCCACTCGGGTTTCACATAGTTGACGATGATCGACTTGCGCACGCCCTTGAAGCGGCGCTGCTCTACGCCGTGCCATGTGTCCGGCCCCGGAACGAAAATGAGCCCGCGATTGAAGCCGCCGGGCGCCGAGCCCGCATGGCGAAGCTCGTCGTCGTAAATATCCGTGCCCCAGCCCGCCGCCTCCGGGCTCTCCGAGAGATAGATGAGCATGGTGAAGAGCTTGGCGCCGATATCCGTATGGGGCGCGAGCCAGAAACCGTCCGTGTCCTGGCAATATTCGATGCGCAGCGAGCTGCCTGTGAGCGTCGCGTCCGTCTCGCGCTCGATCTGCCGCACGGTTTCAGGCGCCTGAAAACAGTCGGCCATCGCGCGTGCGACCGGAAAGCGCGAGAGGTTTTCGCCCGCGAAGAAGCTCCGCGTCGCATTATGCGTCTCGCGCTTTCCCTGCGTATCGTCGATCGCGGGTGGCGCGATGGGAAGCGCAGGGATGGCGCGCGCCGCATCGGTCGGCAGCGCATCGCACAGCAGCCAGTGACGGAAGGGGAAGCCTTCCGTGTCCGCCTCGCCGAGCGCCTTGAGGAAGTGGCGGCCGATCGCCTCGCCGCCTGCGGAAATTTCCGTCATGGCCGTGCCTCCGCCCTGTCCGGTATTCGCCCGAGACCGAAGAAGCGCTTCAGTCTTTTGACATTGCCCGATACGCGGTGGCGCGCTTCCTCGCGCCTCAGCACGTCTTCGTCGCGGCAGTAGTTAAGCATCACATAGCGGCGCGGGCCGACGAAAGGCGCGTGCCCGTGCCAGGAATTCGGCTGCACCCTGAAGCAGACGAGCGTGCCTCCTTCGGGCGGCACCTCAGTCGCATAATCGTCGAGATCGTCCGGCCCCCGCAGCACGCGCAGCCGCCCGCCCGTCGGCGCCCACGCATTGTGGGGAGATGGCTCGTTCAGATAGAGAAGGAATGTTGCGAGCTTGAAGGACGAATCCGAATGGATCTGTCCGTCCTGCGCCTGGCAGCAGCTTCTGATGGTGATGAGCGGCGGCCGGTCTTCGAGATCGAGGTCGAGCTTCTCGCCGATGATGCGGGCAAGCTCCCCGCTTCGCAATTCCTGAAGCAGCCTGTTGAAAACGGGTCCGCCGCTTGCGGCTTCGGGCAGGAAGAGCCCCGCCATGTCGAGATCGGGAAAATCCCGGATCACTTTCCTCAGCATCTCGCCCGGTATGAAATCGCGCACGACGAAATGCGGATAGGGGTCCGGTTCGACCTTTGCAGCCTTGAGAGCTTCGTAATCGATCATGTCTCGCACCCTTCCGCCGGACATATTGTGCGGCACGCGGCCGATTGGTGCGATGCTAGTGTCGGGGGTTTCCCGCGAACAATGTGTCACTTTGTCAATCGCCGCGACCGGCCGTCGCATGCGCGATTGATTATCAGTGTCTCAGTGTCTCGGATGCTCGCGGGGAGCGGCGATGGAGCGGCCGATGATGTTGCGGTGGGTTTCGTTCGTACCCGAATAAATGCTCGCCGCGCGCGTGCTGAAATATTTATGCGCCGCATGGGCGGCCTCTCCGGCGAAGGCGGGGCTGTTGCCGTTGAGCGTGCCCGCCACGGCGGCATAGGGCCCGGCGAGGTCGAGCGCGATTTCGGTGATGCGCTGGTGAAGCTCGCTCGCCATGCATTTCATGAGCGAGGAGGAGACTTCGTCATCGCCGGCAAGCCGTCCCTCCGACATCAGGCGAAGTTCGAAACTCTCGAAGGCGCGAAGCTCGGTCCCGATGGCGGCAAGGCGAGCGGGGAAGCCGGCATCGGCTTCGGGGCCCGCCGCCAGCAGGCGTTCCAGCGCGCGATAGGCGCGCCGCAGCAATCCGCTCGTCGTGTTGTTCGAGCGCGCGAAACGCATGAGATGCTTTGCGACCGCCCAGCCCTCGCCCTCGGCGCCCACGCGATTGGCGAGGGGTACGCGCACATCGTCGAAGATGACCTGATTGAATTCGTGATCGCCGTCGAAGGAAAGGATGGGCTCGACCTTGAGACCCGGCGTCGCCATGTCGATGAGAAGAAAGGTGATCCCCTCCTGTGGGCGCGCGCCGCGCGCGCTGCGCACCAGAGCGAACATGCGGTTTGCGTGATGGGCCCCGGTCGTCCAGATCTTCGCGCCGTTGACGACGTAAGCGTCGCCGTCGCGCACCGCGCGCGTTCCGAGCGCCGCGAGATCGGAGCCCGCGCCCGCTTCCGAGAAGCCCTGGCACCAGAGGTCGTCGCCGGTCAGGATGGGCGCGAGGTAGCGTTCGCGCTGCTCGGGCGTGCCCATGGAAATGAGGAGAGGCCCGATGCTCCTGATCCCTCCGGCAAACAGGATGGGCGCATCGTTGAGCGCGCATTCCCGCTCGAAGAGAAAGCGCTGCCTCGCCGTCCAGCC
>WBZO01001318.1_pt1 | contig 39599 bp, 41 predicted proteins | sample 5204261 | NCBI WGS metagenome assembly WBZO01 (sample SAMN12412400, study PRJNA552823) | activated sludge metagenome | isolation source: activated sludge from anammox sidestream of wastewater treatment plant... | place: USA: North Carolina | collected 2017-09
GCCTGAATGGGCTCGCCGGTGAAGAGGCTCGCATCGAAGAAGGCCCAGAACCAGGCGACGAAGAACATCACCTCGGAGCTGATGAAGAGCAGCATGCCGTAGCGCAGGTGAAGCTGCACGACCGGCGTATGGTCGCCGCGATTGGCCTCGCGCACGACGTCGCTCCACCAGCCGATCATGGTGTAGATCACGATGGCGAAGCCGGGCGCCATGTACCAGATCGGCGAGCCGTGGAAATACATCACCGCGCCGACGCAGAGGACGAACGCGCCCACCGAGCCGACGATGGGCCAGGGGCTCGGGTCTACGAGATGATAATCGTGATGTTTGGCGTGAGCGTCAGCCATGTCCCCTCTTCTCCGCTTCCAATCCGGCGGTCACCGCGCCGGAACATTTCTTATACAACCTGTTCCATGCCAAGAACGGCGCCGACGACGGGCCGCTTGGCGACATTGCCGCCGAGTTTGGCGATGGTGACGATGAAAAAGAGCGTCACCAGCGCACCGAGTACCAGGGCCAGCGCCACACTGCGCTGGCGGCGGCGCTTCAACTGTTCTTCGCTCCACTGGCGCGGCAGCTCCTGCCCGCCATGGTTATCGCCTTCCGCCATACCTATCCCCACAGTTCCAGCGGCCGCGCGAGGCCGAAGCCCTGCTCGACGAGCAGCGTGCTGAAAACGAGAAAGAGGTAGAGGATGGAATAGGCGAAAAGCTGCTTGGCCGCCTTGTCCTGCGCCTTCTTCTCCTCCGCCGTGTCCGCCCGCGTCCTGAACACGCGGAAGGCGAAGACGAGGAACAGAGCGCCGAGAACGGCCGCGAATACCGTGTAGAAGACGCCCGCAAAGCCGAGGAAGCCCGGCGCCAGCGTTACCGGCACGAGAAGCGCCGAATAGATCAGGATCTGGCGGCGCGTCTCGGCCTCGCCCGCGACGACCGGCAGCATCGGCACGCCGGCATGCTCGTAATCGTCGGAACGGAAGAGCGCCAGGGCCCAGAAATGCGGCGGCGTCCACATGAAGATGATGAGAAAGAGGACGACCGAGGGGACTGATACCGTGCCCGTCACCGCCGCCCAGCCGATCATCGGAGGGAAGGCGCCGGCCGCGCCGCCGATCACGATGTTCTGCGGCGTGCGGCGCTTCAGACCGATCGTGTAGATGACGGCGTAGAAGAAGATGGTGAAGGCGAGAAGGAAGGCCGCCGTGTAGTTGACGGCCAGCGCCATCATCAGCACGGAGCCCACCGAAAGCGTCAGGCCGAAACCGAGTGCCTCGCGCGAGGTGATGCGGCCGGCCGGCACGGGCCGGTTGATCGTCCGCGCCATCTTCGCGTCGATGTCGGCGTCGTACCACATATTGAGCGCGCCGGAGGCGCCGGCGCCGATTGCAATGCAGAGAAGCGCCGTGAAGGCGATGACCGGATTGATCTCGCCAGGCGCGACCACAAGACCGACGAGCGCCGTGAAGATCACGAGCGACATCACCCGCGGCTTCAGAAGCTCGAAATAGTCCCCGGGCGAGGCCATGCCGATTTGCGGCATGGCCTCGTTTCCGAGATGGCGATCTGCGATCGAAGTGTCAGACATATCCGGTCCTGGCCGCTTATCTGATGCGCGGCAGTTCGTTGAACTGGTGGAACGGAGGCGGCGACGAGAGCGTCCATTCGAGCGTCGTCGCGCCCTCGCCCCACGGATTGTCCGCCGCCTTCTGCTTCTTCGCGAAGGCGTGAACGACGCCCACGAGGAAGATCAGCACGCCGAAGGCCGAGATGTAGGAACCGATCGAGGAGATGTGGTTCCAGAAGGTGTAGACGTCCGGATAGTCCGCATAGCGGCGCGGCATGCCGGCGAGGCCGAGGAAGTGCTGCGGGAAGAAGACGATGTTCACACCGATGAACATGACCCAGAAGTGCAGCTTGCCGATCAGCTCGCTGTACATGTAGCCCGTGATCTTCGGGAACCAGTAGTACCAGCCCGCGAAGATGGCGAAGACGGCACCGAGCGAGAGCACGTAGTGGAAATGCGCCACCACGTAATAGGTGTCCTGAAGGACGCGGTCGATGCCGGCATTGGCGAGCACGACGCCCGTGACGCCGCCGATCGTGAACAGGAAGATGAAGCCGATCGCCCAGAGCATCGGCGTCTTGAACTCGAGCGAGCCGCCCCACATGGTCGCGATCCACGAGAAGACCTTCACGCCCGTCGGCACGGCGATGACCATCGTGGCCGCGACGAAATAGGCCTGCGTGTTGACCGAGAGGCCCACCGTGTACATGTGGTGCGCCCAGACGACGAAGCCGACGACGCCGATCGCGACCATGGCATAGGCCATGCCGAGATAGCCGAAGACGGGCTTGCGCGAGAAGGTGGACACCACCTGGCTGACGATGCCGAAGCCGGGCAGGATCATGATGTAGACTTCGGGGTGGCCGAAGAACCAGAAGAGGTGCTGGTAGAGGATCGGGTCGCCGCCGCCTTCAGGCTTGAAGAAGGTGGTGCCGAAGTTGCGGTCCGTGAGCAGCATGGTGATCGCGCCGGCGAGAACCGGTAGCGAGAGCAGCAGCAGGAACGCGGTCACGAGCACGGACCAGACGAAGAGCGGCATCTTGTGCAGCGTCATGCCCGGGGCGCGCATGTTGAAGATGGTGGTGATGAAGTTGATCGAGCCGAGGATCGACGAGACGCCCGCGATGTGGATCGAGAGGATCGCGAAGTCCATCGCCGGTCCGGGCGTGCCGGTCGTCGAGAGCGGCGGATAGATCGTCCATCCGCCTGCGACGCCATCGCCGCCCGGCTGGCCGGGAACGAACATCGAAATGATGAAGAGCGCGAAGGCGACGGGCAGCAGCCAGAACGAGATGTTGTTCATGCGCGGGAAGGCCATGTCCGGCGCGCCGACCATGAGCGGCACGAACCAGTTGCCGAACCCGCCCATCATCGCCGGCATGACCACGAAGAAGATCATGATCAGGCCGTGCGCGGTGACGAGCACGTTATAGAGATTGTGATCGAGATGCAGGATTCCGCCGCCCGGATACATCAGGTTCATGCGGATCATCACCGACATCGTGCCGCCGATCAGGCCGGCCACGATGGAGAAGATGAAATACATCGTCCCGATGTCTTTGTGGTTGGTCGAATAGAGGTAGCGCCTCCATCCGGTCGGGTGGTCTGCGTGACCGGCGTGCGCAGTCTGAGCTTGCCCTGCCATCTGTCTAACCCTTCGCTCTGTCTTTCAAATATTCTGTAATTGATCCGGCCGTCCGCTCAGCGGGCGACAGAAACCGCGGCGGTCTTCACGAGGTTCGACTGCCCTGCATCGGCCGATTTCTGCTGCTCGGCGAGCCATGCAGCGAACTCCTCCTTCGTCACGACCTTGATGTCGATGGGCATGAAGGCGTGGCTGGGGCCGCAAAGTTCGGAGCACTGGCCATAGTAGCTGCCGGTCTTCTCGGCGCGGAACCAGGTCTCGTTGAGGCGGCCCGGCACGGCGTCGATCTTGACGCCGAAGGAGGGCACCGCCCAGGAGTGGATCACGTCGGCCGCCGTCACGATCACTCGGACGGTGGTGCCGACCGGAACGACCATGGCGTTGTCGGTGGCGAGAAGGCGGGGCTGGCCCGGCTTCAGATCGGCATCGGCGACGATGTTCGCGTCGAAGGAAATGTCGCCATGGTCGGGATATTCGTAGCCCCAGTACCACTGATAACCGGTCGCCTTGATGGTCAGCTCGGCCTCGGGAATGACGACCTGCTTGTAGAGGAGCCGGAAGGAGGGAATGGAGATGACGACCAGAAGGATCACCGGAATGACCGTCCAGGCGACCTCGACGAGGGTGTTGTGGGTCGTCTTGGAGGGGGTCGGGTTCTTCTTGTGATGGAAACGAACCATCACGATCAGCAGCAGCAGCGTCACGAAGATCACGATGCCGCCGGTTACGGCGAGAAGAAGATCATGGAAGGTGTGGATGTCTTCCATCACCGGCGTCGCCGCCGCCTGCAAGCCGAGCTGGCCGTCCACAGCCATGCCATCCGCCCATGCCGAGGCGACGAGGCCGCCATCAAAGTGCCCGATCGCGAAAGCAATCGCGAAGAGCCCCATACCGATCAGAAACCGCATGCTTGTTCCCAGCTCCCAGTGTCTTCCTGCCGACGCAGAATGTCTTCCTGTCGACGCAGAGTTCTTGTCCGTAGGAAGGTCCGCTTGCGCCGCAAGGGCGTCGCAGCTCCCCTCCCGCCGTTTTCCCGGCCGCGTTTCACCCGGTCGGGGTCAGCGCCCCGCATTCCGGCGGAGCACATGAAAATCAATCTCGGGCGTCAAAAATCATAATCCGTAATCCGCCGCAAGCATCCAGACGGCGGAAAAATCCCCGCTCAAGCCGCATCCCCTCGGCACGAACCGCCCTCCGGGACCGTCGGAGACCCGGCACGACTCGCGGGGTTGAGTATAGACACCTTGCGGCCATCGGCCACAGATGTTCAGGACCTTTTGCGACGTTTTGCCACAAGGACAATCCCGTCCGGATCACGCAGCCGCCATGATTTTACCGGATTCCGCGACGTCAGATGCCCGCCACTTCTCACGGCGGCAAAAAAGCCTAGAGTAAGACTTAATCTCAAACCGGAGGCTTGGAGCCGAAAGGCGGGAAGAAGCGATGCGCGACGAGGCCCTCATCCACTTTCATTACGGTTCGCAGATCTCGGCCGGCCTCGTGCTGACGGCCAACGGATCGGCGGCGCCCGAACTCATCAGCGAGGCCGCGCCCTACCTCAATCCGCGCAATCCCGGCCGCTCGGCGGTCGGATTCTGCGTCTGCCACCCGGATATGGTGGACGACATCGTCGCCCCTCCCCCGCCCGGCTGGCAGAGCTGGCGCTTTGCGCAGTGGGACGACTGGTTCGGCCGGATCAACGGCGTGTTCCTGGTGGACCTGAAGCTCCTTCGCGTCGTGCAGTTTCCGCTCTATAGCTGCGGCTCGCAGGTGGTGCGCTGCGATCTTTCGGGCTTGCCGCGCCGGCTCCTGCCGGTGGAAGAATGGCTCGGCCAGAAGTAACCCGCGTTTGACGAAAGCCAGGACCAGATGAGCAGCTCCGCAGACGATCTCTTCTTCTCCGCCAGCGGCCTCGACCGGTCGCGCGTGGAAAGCCTTGTCGGCGAGGCGCTGCATGGCGCCGAAGACGGAGAACTTTTTCTCGAATACAGGCAATCGGAAGCCCTCGCCTTCGATGACGGACGGCTGAAGACCGCGAGCTTCGACACGACGCAAGGGTTCGGACTTCGTTGCGTCGCGGGCGAATCGACGGGCTACGCGCACGCCTCCGACCTTTCGGAAGAGGCGATCCGGCGCGCGGGCGCGGCCGTGCAGGCGGTGAAGCAGGGCCGCAGCTTCAGCCTCGCCGAAGGGCCGAAGCGCACCAACATCCATCTTTATACGGATGAAAACCCGCTCGGCGCCCAGAGCTTCGAGGAGAAGGTGAAACTTCTCGCCGAGATCGACGCCTATGCGCGCGCAAAGGACGAGCGCGTGCGCCAGGTTTCGGCCTCCCTCGTCGGCGAATGGCAGGCCGTCGAGATCATGCGGCCTGACGGCAATGTCGTACGGGACATCCGCCCCCTCGTCCGCCTCAATGTTTCGATCATTGCGGGCCAGGGCGACCGGCAGGAGGCCGGAAGCTATGGAGTCGGCGGGCGCATGGGCTATGAGGTCTATATCGACCCGATGCAATGGCAGGCGCAGGTCGACGAGGCGCTGCGGCAGGCGCTCGTCAATCTGGAATCTGTGCCTGCGCCCGCGGGCGAGATGGACGTGGTGCTCGGGCCGGGCTGGCCGGGCATTCTTCTCCACGAAGCGATCGGCCACGGGCTCGAGGGCGATTTCAACCGCAAGAAGACTTCAGCCTTTTCGGGCCTTCTCGGCCAGCGCGTCGCGGCCCCCGGCGTCACTGTCGTCGATGACGGCACGCTTGCCGACCGGCGCGGCTCGCTCACGGTCGATGACGAAGGCACACCGACCTCGCGCACGGTGCTCATCGAGGATGGCATCCTCAAGGGCTATATGCAGGACCGGCTCAATGCGCGCCTCATGGGCATGGCCGCGACCGGCAACGGGCGGCGCGAATCCTACGCCCACCAGCCCATGCCGCGCATGACGAACACCTACATGCTCTCCGGCCGCCACGAGCCCGGCGAAATCCTCCGCTCGGTGAAGAAGGGCCTTTACGCCGTCAATTTCGGCGGCGGGCAGGTCGACATCACCAGCGGCAAGTTCGTCTTCACCTGCACCGAGGCCTACCTCATCGAGAACGGCCGCATCGGCGCCCCGGTGAAGGGCGCGACCCTCATCGGCAACGGCCCGGACGTCCTCACACGCGTCGCCATGATCGGCAACGACATGCGGCTCGATCCCGGGATCGGCACCTGCGGCAAGGCTGGACAGGGCGTGCCTGTCGGCGTCGGCCAGCCGACGCTGCTCGTCAAGGGGCTGACGGTCGGCGGCACCGCGCAGGCGGCCTGACCGGGCGCTGAGCCACGGGAGAAGACATGGGCTGGCGCCGCTTCAGAATGCGGTCGAGCGATCCGACGCTGCTCGCGGGGTTCAGGCCCTTTCAGGCCGATCTCACCGCCCTGCCGGTGGAGGTCGATCTTTCGCCATCGCGCGCGGCCGGCTACGCGTCGCTCGCCGGCGCCGGGCTTTTCGCCACTGGGCTTGCGCTCTTCGTCATCCGTAACCAGCCGCTCGAGGGAACGGCCCTCTACGCCGCGCTTGCGGCGCTTCTTCCCGTCGTGCTCCTTCTGCTTCAGGCGTGGAGCGTTCTCGCCGCGCGCCGCATTGCGCTTTTCGGCCCGCTCGACGTCCGGGTGACGGAAGCCGATGGCGAAGAGTGGCGCGCCAGATATCAGGACATGGCAGGCGTCCGCCGCCTCGAAATCGCGCAAGCGGCGCGCAACGGAACGACGCTTCATCAGATCATCGAACTCGTGGATCGCGAAGGGACGAGGACGCTCCCCCTCTATGTGCGCCGCGGCGCATGGGCGGGACAGGCGGAGCTTGAGCTTTATGCGGCGCGGCTCGGCGTGCCGATCCTCTCCGATGTCAGGCGCATGAGGGGCGCAGCCGGCTACCGGAAGGACCAGACGGCAGAGCGTCGCTGAAGCACTTGCGCTCCATGAGCGGTAACGGTCCGCGGCTCGATCCCATCTGGCCCTGCCGCCCGGGCCTTGTCCGAGGTCCGGTGGCGCGCAGCGCTCAGTGTCAGCGGCCCCTGGACCCCGGCATGAAGCCGGGGTGACAGTTATGCTTGGCCACCCCTTCTCAAGGTTGTCACCCCGGGCTTGTCCCGGGGTCCATCTTTTTTCAAGCCACGGCACGGGAAAAGATGGGTGCCGGGTCGAGCCCGGCGACAAACACGGGGCGCCCGATCCTTCTCTAAGGCTGTCACCCCGGGCTTGTCCCGGGGTCCATCTTTAGGCCACGCGCATGACAATGTGGATGCCGGATCGAGCCCGGCATGACGGAGAGATGAATCTAGTTTCACAACTTCCGCGTCACCCCGGCATGAAGCCCGGCCAACACACACGGGGACGTCCGATCCCCCAAGAATGCCGCGACCGCCCGGCAGCCGCCCTCGCCTCAACCATTCTTACTGTGGCAGACCGCCTGCAACTTGTTACCGGCCGGATCGCGCACATAGGCGCCGTAATAGTACGGATGGTAATGGGGTCTCAGGCCCGGCGCGCCCTCGCTCGTGCCGCCGAATTTCAGCGCCGCCTCGTGGAAGGCATCGACTGCGGCGCGGCTCGGCGCGAGAAAGGCGATGTGCCCACCATTGCCCGGCACATGCGGCTTGCCATCGAAGGGTTTCAGAACAAACACCTTGGGACCGGTCGCCGTGCCATAGCTCAGCGCGCCGTCGATCTTGAAGAAGGGCGCGATGCCGAGCGTCGCCAGAACCGCATCATAGAAGGCTTCGAGCTTCTGCGGATCGTCCGCCCCGATGGTGACGTGGCTGAACATCTCCCCTCCGCTCATGAACCGCGCCGATCAGAACGCATATTCCGTATAGGCAGGATCGACCTTGCCCCCCCAGCGGCCGTGATAGGCCTCAAGCATTTCCTCGGCGGGCGACTTGCCCTTGCCGACAATGTCCTCGACGGCGGAGAGGAAGACGGTTTCGTTCGCCGTGCCCGCGCCGTCGCCTCTGGCGCGCGCGCGCAGTCCGGCACGCGAAATCTCGACCGCCTGGCGCGCGACGTCGAGCAGCGTGCCCTTGCGGAAGGGCGTCGCAAAACCCAGACGCGGAACATCGTCGCGAAGCCGCTGGCGCTCCTCCGCGCTCCAGTCCTTGACGAGATCCCAGGCGGCATCGAGCGAGGACTGATCATAGGTGAGGCCGACCCAGAAGGCGGGCAACGCGCAGATGCGCGCCCAGGGGCCGCCATCGGCGCCGCGCATCTCGATATAGTTCTTGAGCCGCGCCTCGGGAAAGATCGTCGTCAGATGATTGATCCAGTCGCCGCGCGTCGGCGTCTCGCCCTCGGCGCCCCTGAGCTTTCCTTCCATGAAGTCGCGGAAGGACTGGCCCGTCACATCGATATAGCGGCCGTTGCGGAAGACGAAATACATCGGCACGTCGAGTGCATAGTCGACATAGCGCTCGAAGCCGAAGCCATCCTCGAAGATGAAGGGGATCATGCCCGTGCGCGCACGGTCCGTGTCGGTCCAGACATGCGAGCGGTAGGAGAGATAGCCGTTCGGCCTTCCTTCCGTGAACGGAGAATTTGCGAAGATCGCAGTAGCGATGGGCTGCAAGGCGACGGCGACGCGCAGCTTCTTCACCATGTCGGCCTCGGAGGCGAAATCGAGGTTCACCTGCACGGTGCATGAGCGGTACATCATGTCGAGCCCCATGGTCCCGACCTTCTTCATGTACTCGGTCATGATCTTGTAGCGGCCCTTTGGCATGACCGGAATCTCGTCGCGCCGCCAGCTCGGCGTGAAGCCGAGGCCGAGAAAGCCGACGCCGTGCTCGCCGCCCACTTCCTTCACCTGCGCCAGATGATCGTGCAGCTCGGCACAGGTCTGGTGGAGCGTCTCGAGCGGCGCGCCAGAAAGCTCGAACTGGCCGCCCGGCTCCAGCGAAATATTGCCGCCACCTTTCGGGCTCTCGAGGCCGATCAGCGTCTCGCCTTCATAGACGCCGAGCCAGCCGAAACGCATCAGCCCTTCGAGAAGGGCGCGGATGCCGTGCGGCCCGTCATAGGGAACCGGCGATCTGTCGGCAGTGAAGAAGGGAAATTTCTCGTGCTCGGTGCCGATGCGCCAATCCTCGCGCGGCTTCGAGCCGCGCTCCAGCGCGGCGACGAGATCGTTCCGGCTCGTGATGGGCTCGGGCCCTGCAACGAGTACGCTCATGAGAGCCCCCTGGCATTACTTTAAGACCGTGCCGTTTCCGGTCGAGCCGCTTGCCGTGCCGTCCCCGTCCGGTCTTTGATCTGGCGTCGGAAACATGTAGGGGTGCGCTTCTCCCCTGACAAGCACTAAGAAGTTGCGAACGTCACGCAAAACGGGCCATGCGGGCCTCGATCCGGCGCAGGTGACGCTCGCGTTTTTGAGCGCTCACCGTATCCATCTCGTAAAGCGTCATCCAGACCCTGGTGCCACCGCGACGGCAGAGCGCGCCGAGCCCCCGCATGATGATGCGGCGATGAGGCTCGCCCACCCATTTCGCCCACCACCAGGGCGAGCCGCAACTCGTGATTCCGGCAAGCGCCCTGATATGCGTCATGCCGGGACGGATGACCTTGCCGCTCTCGGGCATGTGGAAGGCGACGCCGGGCAGCCAGACGCGGTCGAACCAGCCCTTGAGCATGGCCGGAAGCCCGTACCACCAGGTCGGAAAAACGAAGACGAGCCCTTCCGCCCATTCGAGATGCGCGACGTGATCTGCGACGCCCGCCGCGTTTCTCACCTCGTCCTGATAGTCGATGCGTTCAGCCCGGCTGAGACGCGGATCGAAATTCTCGGCATAGAGATCGAGAAGGCGCGTTTCGTGGCCCGCGCGCGCAAGGCCGCGAAGCGCCGCATCTCGCATGGCGGCGCAGAAACTCTCCGCCACCGGATGACAATAGACGACGAGCACTTTCATCCTTCATCGCCTCCTACCAGTCGCCGAGGAAAAGCTGCACGGCAGCGAGCGCCGCGATCGCGGCCGTGTCGGCGCGCATGATACGTGGACCGAGGGAAAGCGCCAGCGTGTCGGCGCGCGCATGGAGGCGCGCGCGCTCGCCCGCGTCGAAACCGCCTTCGGGACCAATGAGAAGCGCGAGCGGAGCGCCTCTTCCGATCTCTCCTGCGAGACGCTCGAGCGCCGCCTTCGCGCCGCCGGGCTCCGCCGCCTCGTCGCAGAAGAGAATGCGGCGCCCGCCCGCTTCCTCGCTCCATCTGTCGAGCAGCCGATCGAGGCTTTCCGCCTCGCGCACTTCGGGCAGCGCCACGAGCCCGCATTGCTCGGCCGCCTCGATGACATTGGCATGAAGGCGCGCATCCTTGACGCGCGAAACGATGGTGCGACGCGTGATGACGGGCTGGATGAGACCAGCTCCCATTTCGGTCGCTTTCTGGGCGATGAAATCGAGGCGCGCGCGCTTCACCGGCGCGAAAAGCAGCCAGATGTCCGGCAGGGCGATGTGAGGCCGCGTCCGTCCGGTCACGCGAAGTAGGCAGCTCTTCTTCGCCGCTTCCGCGATCTCGGCCGCCCATTCGCCGTCGCGCCCGTTGAAGAGCAGGACGTGCTCGCCCTCGCCCATGCGCAGCACATGGAGCAGATAGTGCGACTGATCCTTGCCGAGCGCGACTTCGCCGCCCTCGGCCAGCGGCGCATCGACATAAAGGCGCGTCTTGCCCGTGGCGCAATGCGCGGGGCCGCCCTCGTCTTCAGCATCGTGCTCCATCGCCTCTCCCGGCCCTTCACGATCCGGCGCGGATTGATTGCACCGGACGGAACAGATGTATGGTAGGAACGAAGGGACGACAAACCAAAACATCGGCTCCATGCAGATCAGACGCACGGCCCGCATACTGCTTTTTGACGAAGCGCGGCGGCTCCTTCTCATGCATATGCACGACCCCGATGTGGCGGGCGCGGACGGCCGGGTGCTGACGCGCTCCTATTGGGTCACGATCGGCGGCGAGGTGGAGCCCGGCGAGAAACTGGCCGAAGGCGCGCGGCGCGAGATCGCAGAGGAGACGGGCCAGAGCGATGTGACGCTCGGGCCCGCCGTCTGGTATGGCGAGCATGTGCTCGTGATAAGAGGCAAGCCGCGCCTCCTTCAGGAGACGTATTTCGTCGCCTTCACCGGGGACGGAAAGATTTCGGGCGCGAACTGGACCGACACGGAACGCGCCGTCGTGAAGGAAATGAAATGGTGGGACGCGGAAGCGCTCCTGCAAAGCGACGCACTGGTCTTTCCCACCTCGCTCAGAGAGCATCTGCCGCCGCTCCTCGATGGGCGCTACCCTCGGAGCCCGCTCCGCATCGAACCGTGAAGCCATGACCACCGCCAGCCAATTCCGCGTCGCCGACGCGCCGCCTCAAAACTGGGTCGATAGATGGGCCCCGGCCTTCGCGCGGCCCTATATGCGGCTGATGCGGCTCGACCGCCCCATCGGCACATGGCTGCTTCTCCTGCCCTGCTGGTGGTCGATCGCGCTTGCGGCCGAAGGCTGGCCCGACCCGCTTCTCATGCTCCTCTTCGCCATCGGCGCGCTCGTCATGCGCGGGGCGGGCTGCACCTTCAACGACATCGTCGACCGCGACTTCGACGCGAAGGTCGAGCGCACCCGGCTTCGCCCCATTCCGAGCGGCGCGGTCAGCCTGCGCGCGGCCTGGGTCTTTCTCGCCGCGCAGCTTCTCGCCGGGCTCGGCATCCTGCTCATGCTCTCGCCGCTCGCCATCCTGCTCGGCTTCGCCTCGCTCGGCCTCGTCGCCATCTATCCCTTCATGAAGCGCGTCACCTATTGGCCCCAGTTCGTGCTCGGCCTCGCCTTCAACTGGGGCGCGCTGATGGGCTATGCGGCGGCGGCGAACCGGCTCTCGCTCGCGCCGGTGCTTCTCTATCTCGCCTCTATCGCCTGGACCATCGGCTACGACACGATCTACGCCCATCAGGACAAGGATGATGACGCGCTCATCGGCGTCAAGTCGACGGCGCTGCGCTTCGGCCCCATGACGCATCGCTGGATGTGGGGCTTCTACGGCGCCATGACGCTCGGGCTCGTTGCGGCCGGAGCCGCCGCCCATCTCGGCCTTGCCTATTATGCGGGCGTCGCGCTCGCCGCCGCGCATCTCGCCTCGCAGATCCTCCGGCTCGATATTGACGACCCGGCGCGCTGCCTCGCCCTCTTCCGCTCCAACCGGGATTTCGGCTTCATCGTTCTCGCGGCCATCGTCGCCGGGCGGCTCTTCTGATCAGACGGGCTTCACATCGCTCAGCCGGTCGATCTTGCGAAGATCGGGGAAGAGCCACATCCATAGCGCCACGACACCGAGCGTGCCGACGCCGCCAATGACGACGGCAGGCACGGTGCCGAACCATCCGGCCGTGACGCCGCTCTCGAACTCGCCAAGCTCGTTCGAGGCGCTGATGAAGAGGAGATCGACGGCGCTCACGCGGCCAAGCTTGTCGGCGGGCGTCGCCAGCGGAATGAGCGTCGAGCGCACATAGACGCTTATCATGTCCGACCCGCCCATGATGACGAGAGCAGCAAGCGACAGGCCGAAATTCTCCGACAGGCCGAAGACGATCGTCGCCATGCCGAAGATCGCGACGCAGCCGAACATGGCAAGGCCCGTGCGGCGATTAAGCGGCATCCAGATGAGAAGAAAATTCACGAGCACAGCGCCTATGGCCGGCGCCGAGCGCATGAGGCCGAGGCCCTCGGGCCCCACATGCAGGATGTCGCGCGCATAGATCGGCAGCAGCGCCACCGCGCCGCCGAAAAGCACGGCGAAGAGATCGAGCGAGATCGCGCCGAGAATGATCGGCCGGGTGCGGATATATGCGATGCCGGCGGTAAGCCGCCCGAAGGCGGAAAGCGCCGGATCGACCGGCACCTGCTCGTGGCGCGTGCGGATGGCGATGAAGATGAGGGTGACGGCGAAGAAAAAGATGAGGCAGGCGCCATAGGCTGCCTCGGGGCCGAAGATATAAAGGAGGCCGCCAAGCGCGGGGCCGCCGATGACGGCGACCTGAAACGAGGACGACGAGATCGCGATGGCGCGCGGAAGCTGCGCCGATGACACGAGAAGCGGCACGAAGGCGCGAAGCGCCGGCCCGGCAAAGGCGCGCGAAATTCCCGTCAGCACCAGCACCACATAGAAGGGCCAGGCCGTATGCGCCTCGAGATGCGTGAGCACCATGAGAAGCGCGATGGCGAGCGTCTGAAGCCCGTAGCTCGTCGCCACGATGAGGCGGCGGTCCACGCGATCGGCAATGTCGCCCGCCGGCAGCATGAGCAGCACCATGGGGAGAAACTGCGCGAGCCCCGCAAAGCCGAGCGCCATGGGGCTCGACGTGATGTCGTAGATCTGCCAGCCGACGGCGACCGATTGCACCTGCGCGCCGAGCGTGCCGAGAAACCGCCCCGACAGGAACAGCCTGAAATCCCGGACGCGCAGAACGCCTTGAAGGGAAGTCGGGGAAACTGAGGACATGTTGCAACGGGCCTCCGAAGCGCCGGGCGGAGCCCCTGCGGGCGACATTTATGACCGAAACACAGGCCGAAGTCGCCTGCCCATGCGGGCGGCGGGCAGCAGGCCCTGCCCCGCCCGTGCAAATATGACGCAGTGTTCAAGACTTGAGATGTTGTGCTGCAACACCTACATATGTTGCGTTGCAGCATGGCAATCACATCGGAAGGAGAAATCCATGTTCAGACAATGGCTTCATGCAGCGGCCATCACGACGGCGGCCTTCTGCGGCATGTCTGCCTGGGCGGATGTGATCATGGAGGAGCAACGCCGGAAACTCCCGGCGAGGAAGGCGGTATCGAAGCCGATCGAGGTCTCGACGCCGCGCAGGTCACCCATTTCCCGCGCCGCGGCCTGATGCATCCGTGAGAGTGAATTTATATTCACTCCTATAATACACAAATGAATGGCGATTATGCTGCATTGCGAAATCGCCATTCAACGCTAGCCCTCATTGCGGCTTGACGACTCGGCGTGAACAGTAGTTCATTCCTCAAATGGAATGGAGGTTCACGCCTTGGCCTATCGACGCACCGATCATGTCTCCGCCCGTCTCGCCGACACGCGCCGCCGTATTCTGAACGCCGCCCGCGAGCTGGTCGCTGAAGGCGGATTCAGCGCCGCCCAGATGACCGAAGTGGCGCGCAAGGCCGCCGTGGCGACCGGCACCCTCTATCGATATTTCCCGTCCAAGGAAGAACTCTGCCGCCAGGTCTTTCGCGAGGTTTCGGCCCGCGAGATGAACCTGCTCGTCGGCATCGCGCAGGGCGAGGGCTCGGCACGCGAGCGGCTGGACAGAGTGCTGCGGACTTTCGCCACCCGCGCCGTGCGCGGACGCCGGCTCGCCTATGCGCTGCTTGCCGAGCCCGTCGATGTCGGTCTCGCCGAGGAGCGGGGCCGCTTCCGCCGCACCCATGGCGAGATCTTCGCGAGCATTCTCGAAGAGGGCATTGCAAGCGGCGAGATCGCTCCGCTCAATGTGAAAATCGCGGCCGCCTGCATCGCCGGCGCCATCCCGACCGCCCTTATCGGCCCGCTCGCTCCCCAATCGCACGAGCTTGACGAGAATGCCGACAGGGTGGTCGATGAAATCGTACACTTCTGCCTTGCAGCCGTCGGCGCGGGCCACCCCCATAACAAGAATAATGATCTTCGGAGGATGACGGCATGATCGGCGCCAGCGAACTTCTGACCCCTCAGCAGCTTGCCGAAGTGCGCAAGCGCTCGGATCTGCGCGGGCTCTGGGTGGTGTTTCACGCCTGGGCCGTGATTTTCGGTGCCATGGCGGTTTTCGTCTGGTTTCCCAATCCCATCACCTTTCTCGTCGCGGTGGCGGTGATCGGCGCGCGCCAGCTCGGCCTCGCCATTCTCATGCATGACGGCGCGCATGGCATTCTCTGCCACAATCCGAAGCTAAACATGTTTCTGAGCCAGTGGCTCTGCGCCTACCCCATGCTTGCGGAAACCGGCGCCTACCGGCGCTATCACCTCAAGCATCATGCCAATACGCAGCAGCCCGAAGACCCGGACCTCATCCTCTCGGCGCCCTTCCCTATCACGAAGAAGAGCTTCCGCCGCAAGATGATCCGTGATCTGACGGGCCAGACGGGCTACCAGCAGCGCAAGGCGCAAATCCTGAACGCGCTCGGCCCTTCGGACTGGCCGTTTTCGCGCCGCCTCGAGAATTACTGGAACAAGCTCGGTCGCCCCACCATCGCCCAGGCCGTCATCTTCGCGATACTTGCGGCCAGCGGTCACTGGTATCTCTATTTCGTGCTCTGGCTCCTGCCTTTCCTGACGTGGCAGCAGGCGATCACGCGCATTCGCAATATCGCCGAGCACGCCATGGTGCCGGACAACAGCGACGACTTCCGCAATGCGCGCACGACCAAGGCAAATTTCATCGAGCGCGCGCTCATCGCGCCCTACTGGGTCAACTACCATGTCGAGCACCATCTGCTCATGTGGGTGCCCTGCTACAACCTGCCCAAGACCCGGGCCTTCCTCATCGCCAACGGCTTCGGCCCCCGCATGGAGACGAAGGGGAGCTACGCCGAGGTGCTGCGCATGGCGACTTCGCGCCCCGACGACGAGGATCAGCGCGGCAAGCTCGTTCACAATGCGCGCCGCCAGCGCGTCACCGGAACGATGAACGAAGGCTTCCAGCCCACCGACGGAACGGCGGCCTGAGGCGGGCCCGGCCCTTGCGTCAAGGCGCGTCGCTTTGCGCCTCCGGTCGGCCATGCTAAATCTCCCTCAACAAGAAATTCCGAGGGAGAGAAGGTCATGGCCGATGGAGCGCAGAGGGGCGCCGACGCGGAGACAACCGAAATTCGCGAGGCCCATCGCTTCGATGTGAAGCGGCTCGAGGCCTATTGCCACGACGCCGTCGAGGGATTTGCAGGCCCGCTCACCGTGCGCCAGTTCGAGGGCGGCCAGTCGAACCCGACCTTTCTTCTCATCACGCCGACGCGGCGCTATGTCATGCGCAAGAAGCCGCCTGGCGTGCTGCTTGCCAGCGCGCACCAGATCGACCGTGAATATCGCGTGATGAAGGCGCTTGCGGAAACCGACGTGCCGGTGCCGCACATGTATGCGCTGTGCGAGGATGACAGCGTCATCGGCACGGCTTTCTATGTCATGGAATATCTCGAGGGCCGCGTCTTCCGCGACCCGACGATGCCGGGCTCGACGGAAGCCGAGCGCCGCGCGGTCTATACGAACCTCGCCGAGAATCTCGCGAAACTTCACAAGGTCGATTACGAGAAGGTGGGGCTCGGCAACTTCGGCAAGCCGGGCAATTATTTCGAGCGCCAGATCGCGCGCTGGATCAAGCAGTATCGCGGCGCGCAGACGGCGGACATTCCGTCGATGGAAGAACTCATCAAATATCTGCCGAACCATATTCCCGACGAACAGTCGGTGACGATCGCGCATGGCGACTACCGGCTCGGCAACACCATGTTCCACCCGACCGAGCCCCGCATGATCGCAGTCCTCGACTGGGAACTCTGCACCATCGGCCATCCGCTCGCGGACGTTGCCTATAACTGCATGTACGACCTCCTCGGCGTGGCGGGCGGTTTCGGCCCTGTCGACCGGACCAAGACGCCGGGTGTGCCGACGGAGGCTGAATATGCGGCCGCCTATTGCCGCTTCTCCGGCCGCGACCGCATCGAGAACTGGAATTTCTATCTCGCCTTCTCGATGTTCCGCCTCGCCTCGATCAGCCAGGGCGTCTACAAGCGCGGGCTCGACGGCAACGCCAGTTCGGAGCGGGCGATGACGCTCGGCGATGCGTGCCGTCAGCTTGCCGACCATTCCTGGCAGATCATCCAGCGCGGCGACTGAGGCCGCGCACCGCCACGCCCCTTCGCCGGCATGGTTAATGCCGGATGAACGGCAAAGGCAGTTCAAGATATCTTAAATCCAATGCTTTTAAGGTAACCCCCGTCCGGCGAGCGCACAGGAAGTGCCGTTGCTCGCGGACGGCCGGCCGGGACCGGCACCGGGGTGGGACATGGTCGATCGCAACAATGCGAAACCGACAACGGGCGCAGCGCGTGATTGGCGCTACGATCGCGTGTCCGCGACCGGCGGCAGCAATTTCTTCCGGGCACTGATCGAGAATGTGGGCGACATCGTTGCCCTGCTCGACCGCAACGGCACCGTTCTCTACCAGAGTTCCGCCGTCATGGAAGTTCTCGGCCACGAGATCGTTCCGCCGGTCGGCCATTCCGTTCTCGACAGCGTGCATCCGGAAGACCGCGAGCGCATGCGCGAACGCATCGCCATTTGCGCCAGAACGCCCGACTGGATGTCGATGGAGACGTTCCGTCTCCGGCACAGAGACGGAAGCTGGCGCTGGATGGAAGCGCGGGCGAAGAACATGCTCGACGACCCCGAGGTCGGGGCCATTCTCTGCATTTCGCGCGACGTCACACAGACGCGCCGCCTCGAGCAGCAATTGCGCGAAGCCGAACAGCTTGCCCGCTTCGGGCACTGGCGCTGGGCGAAGAACGAGCCCGCTCCGCGCTGGTCGGACGGCGCGGCGAAGATACTCGACCGGCCGGCCCAATCCATGCCCACGGATGGCGACTGGCATCGCGATCTCATCCACCCGGAAGATCAGGAGGCCCTTCTCTCGAAACTTCTGGAGGTCTTCGACACGAAGGAGTCCGTCATAGCGGTGTCGCGCTACCGCTCGGGCGATGGCGGCTATCGCCACATCAAGACCTATGCCTATGCCGAATTCGACGCCAGCGAGGAAATCGGCGCGCTGTTCGGGCTGGTCGAGGATGTGACCGAGCAGGTTCACGCGGAGGAAGCGCTCCGCCACAGCGAGGCGCGCTACAGGCTGCTTGCGGAACAGGCGTCCGACATCGTCCACCATGCGACGCCCGCGGGCGAGATCATCTTCATTTCGCCATCAGTGGAAGGAACGCTTGGCTACCCGCTCGACGAGCTTCTGCAGATGTCGAATCTGGACGAGATCCTGCACCCGGAAGACCGCGACCGCGTGGTCATGACCTACAGGGAACTCGCCACGAGCCGGGAGACGCTGCGCGTCGAATTCCGCCTGCGTCACAAGGCGGGAAACTATGTCTGGCTCGAATCCACCTTGCGGGGCGTGCGCGGGCCTGACGGATCGGTGAGCGAGATCGTCGGCATCACGCGCGATGTGAGCGAGCGCAAGCGCAATGAAATCGAACTCATGGAAGCGCGCGAGCGCGCCGAGACGGCGAGCCACACGAAATCGCGCTTCCTCGCCAATATGAGCCATGAGCTGCGGACGCCGCTCAACGCCATTATCGGCTTTTCGGAAATGCTCAAGCTGCAGATGTTCGGCGAGCTTGGGCACTCGCGCTACCGGGAATACGCACAACTCATCAATGAGAGCGGCGCGCTGCTTCTCGATCTCATCAACGACATTCTCGACATGTCGAAGATCGAGGCGGGCAAGTACGAACTCCATCACGAGCCGATCGACATTCGCGAAGTGGTGCAAGGCGCGGCGAGGCTCGTGCAGGGGCGCGCCGAGGATGGCGGCCTGCTCCTCGATGTGGACATTCCCGCCGACGTCGCGGCCCTGCCGCTTCAGGCCGATGCGCGCGCGCTGAAGCAGATCCTGCTCAACCTGCTGTCGAATGCGATCAAGTTCACGCCGGCTGGCGGGCGGGTCATCGTCGCCGTCAGGCGGCGCGACGGCGCCGTCTCGATGAGCGTGACCGATACCGGCCAAGGCATTCCGGCGGAAGATATTTCACGGCTCGGCCAGCCATTCGAGCAGGCATCGAGCGATGCGAGCCTCAGCAAGCAGGGAACGGGGCTCGGGCTTGCGCTTGTGCGCTCGCTCGCCGAGCTTCACGGCGGCACGTTCAGGATCGAAAGCGAGCTTGGCCAGGGAACGACGGTGGAAGTGGCGCTGCCACTGGTGCCGCGCCGCCACGCGACGATCGCCGCGCAGTAAGGGCTCCCGTCAGCGTCCCATCACCCGCTGAAGCGCCGCGGCAAGCTCCGCAAGCACGCGGGCCGCATGCGGATCGCGCTTCAAGCCTTCCCAATAGGATCTAACCTGCGGCAGCGCCCCGAAGGGATCGGCATAGCCGAACATCGGCCCGATCTGCTCATAGAAAAAGAGGATCGGCGCGAGCGTGCAATCGGCGAGCGAGAGCTTTCCGCCGACGGCATAGGACGAACCGTCGAGATAATGGGCGAGCCACTTCATGCCCTTGTCGAGTTCGGCAAGCTCGCGCTCGACCAGCGCCTGGTCGCGGCCTTTCGGATTGATCTGGCCGAAGAGCCTGTTCATCGGCTCCATGACATAGAGATCACCGATACGCGAGAGGAGGCGCATCCGCGCGCGCTCCTTCGGATCGTCGGGCCGGAGCGGCAGGCCGAGGCCCGCATCGTCGAGATATTCGCAGATGATTTCGGATTCGGGCAGCGCCTCGCCGTCGCAAACGAGCGTCGGCACCTTGTGCATGGGATTGAGCCCTTCAAGCTCTCGTTCAAGCTCCGGTGTGCCGAAGCCGTCGACGATCTCGACATCGAGCCCCTTGGCATAGATGGCGAGCCTTACCCGCGCCGAATAAGGCGATAGCTGCGAGTTGAAAAGCCTCATGCCCCCTCTCCCCCTGCCAATTCGCGTTCCAGGCCATCCCGGCGAACCAGAACCATCGCCGGAAGGCAGAACGGCCGGCCTTTCGATCGGGCCGGCCGTTCAAGATTAGCTCACGCGGACCTTATTCGGCCGCCGCGCGCACCTTGTTCGAGTACTTCTTGAACTCGAGCTTGGCGATGGTGCGGGCGTGGACTTCATCCGGCCCGTCGGCGAGACGCAGCGTGCGCATGCCGGAATACATGCGGGCAAGACCGAAATCGGTCGTCACGCCGCCGCCGCCATGCGCCTGGATCGCGTCGTCGATGATCTTGAGCGCGACATTCGGCGCCGCGACCTTGATCATGGCGATTTCCGCGCGGGCGATCTTGTTGCCCACCGTGTCCATCATGTAGGCGGCCTTGAGCGTCAGGAGGCGGGCCATCTCGATGTCGATACGGGCGCGGGCGACGCGCTCTTCCCACACGGAGTGCTCGGCGACCTTCTTGCCGAAGGCTTCGCGCGTGAGCAGGCGCTTCACCATCAGCTCGAGCGCGCGCTCGGCGACGCCAATGGTGCGCATGCAGTGATGGATGCGGCCTGGCCCAAGGCGGCCCTGGCTGATCTCGAAGCCGCGGCCTTCACCGAGAAGCAGGTTCTCGGCCGGAACGCGGACATTCTCGAGAAGCACTTCCGCATGGCCATGCGGCGCGTCGTCATAGCCGAACACGGGCAGCATGCGCACGACCTTGACGCCCGGTGCGTCGAGCGGCACGAGGATCTGCGACTGCTGGCGATAGGTATCGGCCTTGGGGTCGGTCTTGCCCATGACGATCGCGATCTTGCAGCGCGGATCGCCGACGCCCGACGACCACCACTTGCGGCCGTTGATGACGTATTCGTTGCCGTCGCGCTCGATGCGGGTCGAGATGTTGGTCGCGTCGGAGGAGGCGACATCCGGCTCCGTCATGAGGAAGGCCGAACGGATCGTGCCTTCGAGCAGCGGCTCCAGATATTCGCGCTTGTGGCGCTCATTGCCATAGCGCTCCAGCACTTCCATGTTGCCGGTGTCGGGCGCGGAGCAGTTGAAGACTTCCGAGGCCCAGCCGACGCGGCCCATGATCTCGCAGAGTGGCGCATATTCCATGTTGGTGAGGCCGCCGCCGCGCTCGGATTCGGGCAGGAACAGGTTCCAGAGCCCCTCGGCCTTCGCCTTCGGCTTCAGATCCTCGAGGATCTGCGGCACCTGCCAGGGATTGCCCGCCTTGCGGAAGGCGTCCATCTGGTCGTTATAGGTCTTTTCGTTCGGATAGATGTGCTCGTCCATGAACCGCTGCAGGCGGGCCATGAGCTCCTTCGTCTTGTCGGAATATTCAAAATCCATGTGCATTCCTTCCGATTGCGTGTGACCGGGGAAAACGCCATGGCGTCCCCCCATTCAATGGCGAATGCGAGGACTGTAGCCGGTTGCACGGGCTAAATCACCCGCCAAATCGCGGGACAAATTGACCGGGCCGCCGCGTTCAGTTTCGCCGCAGCGCAAAAAAGCCGCGAAGCATCTCCGCCGCGCGCCGCTCGCCAATGCCGCCATAGATCTCCGGCACATGATGGCAGGTCGGCTGTGCGAAGATGCGCGGCCCGTGCTCGACGCCGCCGCCCTTCTCGTCTGAAGCCGCGAAATAGAGCCGCCTGATGCGGGCGAAGGAAATGGCCGTCGCGCACATGGGACAGGGTTCGAGCGTCACATGGATGTCGCAGCCCGTCAGCCGCTCGGAGCCGAGCTTCGCGCATGCCTCGCGGATCGCCAGCAATTCGGCATGGGCCGTCGGGTCCCGGAGTTCGATCGTCCTGTTGCCCGCCGCGGCGATGACGGCGCCCGCCCCGTCGACGATGACGGCGCCGATGGGCACCTCGCCCCGCGCGGCCGCCGCCTCGGCCTCGGCAAGGGCGAGATCCATGAAGGTCGGCTGAATGATTTTCCCGTCGGGAGCGCTCTCGGTCATGGAGCCGACCCTGCCCGCCCCCATCGCCTTCCGTCAAGATCGGCGGAGCGGCCTTTCGGCTTTGCCGCACCCCTGCTAAAGAGGGGGCCATGAACGCCAGATCCGGCCAAGGCCGCACCACCACGCCCCCTGCCTCCGGCACGAGGGAGGGCGACCGTATTGCCAAAGTCATCGCGCGGGCAGGCATCTGCTCGCGGCGCGATGCCGAGCGCCTCGTCGAGGAAGGAAAGGTCACCGTCAACGGCAAGGTGCTGAAGAGCCCTGCCTTCAACGTGACCCCCCACGACAGGATCGCCGTCAATGGCGAGGCGCTGCCACAGACCGAGCCGACGCGGCTCTGGCGCTATCACAAGCCCGCCGGCCTGGTCACCACCGCGAAGGATCCGGAAGGCCGCACTACCGTCTTCGAGCGGCTGCCGGAGCATATGCCCCGCGTCGTCTCCGTCGGCCGCCTCGACATCAACACGGAGGGGCTTCTCCTTCTTACCAATGATGGCGAGCTTGCGCGCCTTCTCGAGCTTCCCTCGACGGGCTGGACGCGGCGCTACCGCGTGCGCGCCTGGGGCGAGATCACGCAGGAAGAGCTCGACAGGCTCAAGGACGGCATCGAGGTCGAAGGCGTCCGCTACGGACCCATCGAGGCGAAGCTCGACAAGGTTCAGGGCTCGAATGTCTGGCTCACCGTCGCCCTGAAGGAAGGCAAGAACCGCGAGGTGAAGCGCGTGCTCGGCGCGCTCGGACTTTCCGTCAACCGGCTCATCCGCCTTTCCTTCGGCCCCTTCCAGATCGGAGATCTCGCGGAAGGCGAAGTGGCGCAGGTGCCGAACCGCGTGCTGATGGACCAGCTCGGGCCGCATGGCGAGAGCTTCAAAAGCCGGATCGAGGCCGCCCCGCCCACAAGCCCCTCCTCGCCCGCGGGCCCACGGCGCGGCAAGCTCCATCTGCCGAAAAAGCCCGGCGCGAACCCGAAGAAACAGACCCCGCAAAAGGTGAACAGACCAAATGAGAATCGTCGGCGGCGCCCATAGAGGCCGCGCCATAGCGGCGCCCACCGGCCTCCAGGTGCGCCCGACCAGCGACCGCGCCCGCGAGGCCCTTTTCAACATTCTCGCCCATGCCGATTTCGGCGCGTTCGAGCTTCAGGGCGTGCGCGTGCTCGATCTCTTCGCGGGCACGGGCGCGCTCGGCCTCGAAGCGCTTTCGCGCGGTGCCGCCTTCGCGCTCTTCGTGGAAGAGGATGCCGATGCGCGCGCCGCGATCCGCGAAAACATCGAGATGCTGCATCTGACCGGCAACGCCAAGATCTACAAGCGCGATGCGACGAAGCTCGGCCCCCGGCCCGGAAGCGTCGGGCCCGCCTTCGGCCTCGTCCTGATCGACCCGCCCTATGGCAAGGGTCTCGCCGCGCTCGCTCTCGTCTCGGCGCTGGAAGGAGGCTGGCTCGGCGAGGAGGCGCTCTGCGTCGTCGAGGAGGCGGCGGATGCGAAGTTCGAGGCGCCCGAGGGCTTCGAGGAGATCGACCGCCGCAAATACGGCATCTCCGAAATCATCTTCCTGAAACCCGTAAGATCATGAATCGAGGTGACATGAGATCCGTGCCCCTCATTGCCGGACTTTCCACCATCGCCGATCGCTATGAGGCGCTCATCTGCGATGTCTGGGGTGTGCTGCACAATGGCAGGGACGCCTATCCGGGCGTCGCCGCGGCGCTCCGTACCTTCCGCGACAGGGGCGGCCATGTGCTTCTGCTCTCGAACGCGCCGCGCCCTTCGACCGAGCTTCCCGCCATGCTCGGAAGGCTCGGCATTCCGGATACGGCCTATGACGGTATTCTGACCTCGGGCGACGCGACGCGCGAATGCCTCACCAGACACACATTCGGGCGCGACTGCTATCACATCGGGCCGGATCGCGACCTTGCCCTTTTCGACGGCACCAATGTCACGCGGGTGGACGAGGATCGCGCGGCCTTCATCCTCGTCACCGGCCCGTTCGATGACGAGGTCGAGGGACCGGAAGATTACCGCGAGCAGTTCACGCGGCTCGTCGAGCGGCGGCTGCCGCTCATCTGCGCCAATCCCGACATCGTGGTCGAGCGCGGGCCGAAGCATATCTATTGCGCGGGCGCGCTGGCGGCGCTCTATGAGGAGCTGGGCGGCGCGGTCACCTATTTCGGCAAGCCGCACGGACCGATCTATTCGGTCGCGCGCCAGCATCTGATCGAGATCGCGGGCAAACCCATTCCCGATACGCATATCCTCGCCATAGGCGACGGCATGGCGACCGACATGAAGGGCGCCGACACGCAGGGCATCGATGCGCTCTTCGTGACCGGCGGTATCGCGGCGGCAAAGTGCGGGCCCGATCCCGAAAATCCGCAGGCCGACCTCGTGTCGAGCCTCTGCGAGGAGGCCGGGATACGGCCCGTCGCGGCGCTCCCCCGCCTTGTTTGGTAACAGGAGAATGAACCGGGCTTCACATCTTGTGATTTCGCGGTTGCACGCGATAGAGTGCGCCCGCTTGTTGCCCGTTTCCCCAGCGCACAGAACAGTCATGGCCGTGTTCAGCAGAAGCCGCTTCGAGAAATCCGCCAGGAGCATGAGAGCCCCCCTCGCCGGGACGGCCCTTCGTGCCGCCCTCGATCTCGCCTCCGCCATGCGCGGCGCGATGAGCCTCGGCCGCTGATGCAGATCCTTCGCCATTACGCCAATGTGCCGGCGCCGCTTCAGGGCGGCGTCTATGCGCTCGGCAATTTCGACGGCGTGCATCTCGGCCACCAGCAGGTGATCGCGAAGGCGCGGAGCATCGCCGAGGAGCTTGGCGCGCCGCTCGGCGTACTTGTCTTCGAGCCGCATCCCAAGCAGTTCTTCTTTCCCGACAGGCCGTTCTTCCGCCTCACGCCCTTTCGCTCCAAGGCGCGCGCGCTGGAGCGGCTCGGCGTCGACATTCTCGCGGCGCTCCCCTTCGACGCGGCCATGTCGAAGAAGCTCGCGCCGGAATTCGTGCTCGATGTGCTCGTGAACGGCCTTCATGCGATCCATGTCGTTGCGGGCTACAATTTCCGCTTCGGCAAGGGGCGCGCGGGCGATGCCTCCGTCCTCTCCTATATGGGCGAGATGGAAGGCTTCGGCGTCTCGATCGTCGATGAGGTCGCGCAGGATGGCGAGGCGTTTTCCTCGACGCGCATCCGCGAACTTCTCGGCGCCGGCGACCCGCGCGGCGCGGCGCGGCTTCTCGGCCGCTGGTGGACGGTCGAAACCCATGTGCGCGGCGGCGACCAGCGCGGACGGACCATCGGATTTCCGACCGCCAATCTCGCGCTCGAGGATCATGTCGAACCGGCGCTCGGCGTCTATGCTGTGCGGATCGAGATCGAGGACGGGCCGCACAAGGGCGTCTATGACGGGGTTGCCAATCTCGGCCGCCGACCGACCTTCGACAAGAAGGAAGTCCTGCTCGAAGTCCATATCCTCGATTTCGCGGGCGACATTTATGGCTGCCACGCCGCCGTCTCCTTCATCGAGTTCATCCGGCCGGAAATGAAATTCGACGGGCTCGAAAGCCTGAAGGCGCAGATCGCAAGAGACAGCGAGAAGGCCCGGCAGGTTCTGGCCGCTCTCGCGCCATGAACGGGGCGCCATGAACAGGCAGGAGGCGCGCGCCTTCATCCGGGCCAATACCGCGCTTCACGAACCGCCCCTCGTCCCGGAAGTCCGGCTTCATCTCGCCACCGAGGTCGTGCCCATATGGCAGATGACCGAGGAAGAACTGGAGAAGACCGGTCTGCCACCGCCCTTCTGGGCCTTTGCCTGGGCAGGCGGCCAGGCGCTGGCGCGCTACATTCTCGACCATCCCGAAACGGTGCGTGGCAAGCGCGTGCTCGATTTCGGCTCGGGTTCGGGGCTCATCGCCATCGCGGCGATGAAGGCCGGGGCAATCTCGGCGCTGGCCGCCGACATCGACCTTTTCGCCGCGGCCGCCATCGAGCTCAATGCAGAAGTGAATAATAGTTCACTTCTTGTCGAGACCGAAGACATCGTCGGTGTCCCCAACCAAGGCTGGGACGTGATCCTTGTCGGCGATATGTGCTATGAGCGCCCGCTGGCGGAAAGAATTGAAAATTGGGTTCATGATTTGGTCGCTGACGGGGCGCAGGCGCTGATCGGCGATCCTGGCCGAACTTACTTGCCGAAATCCGGGCTGGAGAAACTTATCTCCTATGCCGTGAAGACCACGCGCGAGCTTGAGGACACGGATGTCCGCAATACGAGCGTCTGGCGGGTGTTGTGAATAGAATTAAGGTTCACTTTTTCATGCGAAGCGTGTCCTCGATGCCGCCCGCCGCGCTCGACAGCAGCATCAGCGTGGCGCCCGCGACTAGCAGATCGACGCCGAGCAGGATGCCGAGCGCATAGAGCGACGCGCCCGGCAGCAGCCAGAGCAGCACCGCGGCCAGCACAAGGCTTGAAACACCATTCATTATTACGAGCCCCTGCCCCGGCACGCGGCCGATCTGCGCCGCCGAGAGGATACGGATCACCCCGTCGGCGGCGAGGAAGCCGCCCAGAAGCAGGGTCAGGCTGAGCGCACCCGCAAGCGGATCGACGATGATGAGAAAGCCGACGCCGAGGCTGAGCAAGCCCGCCAGCAGATTGAGAACGATGGCCGGCGCACCCCGCGCACTCAGCGCGTGAAGGATCTCGACGATGCCGGACATGACGAGGATCCAGCCGGCGAAGATGGCCGTGGCCAGCGTGCCGAAGAAGGGAAAGGCAATGGCAAGCACGCCGCCGGCCATCAGGATGCCGCCTGCTATCAGATAGCCGATCCTGTAGCGGCGGATGATGCCCGCAAGGCCCTCGTCGCGGCTTCGATCGCTCATGCCATCCTCCGTCGATCCCGGACGCCCCCAGTCTACATCGCCTGCCGCCCGAAATCGAAGACCGGCCTGTTCAAAATTGCGATTTGCGGATGTGGCGGGGCTCCGGCAGGCTCGGCGCCCGGCAACACAAGGACCTGTAACACCAAGCGGAGTCTCACATGACCGACCATGTTCTCGCCGCCACGGACAAGGGCGTGCAGACGCTCACCCTCAACCGTCCCGACAAGAAGAATGCGCTGACCGCCGCCATGTATGGCGCGCTCGCGGACGGGCTGGAGCGGGCGGAGCGCGATGCCTCGATCCGCGTCACGCTCATCAGGGCCAATGGCGATGCGTTCACGGCCGGAAACGATCTCGCCGATTTCGCCGCCGCCGGAGCGACGCCCGTCGACCGGCAGCCCGACGAGAAGCCGCATGTCACGCGCTTTCTCGAAAATCTCGCCACCGCCGAAAAGCCCCTCATCGCTGCGGTGAACGGACTTGCCGTCGGCGTCGGCGTGACCATGCTCCTCCATTGCGACCTCGTCTATGCGGGCGAGGCGGCAACATTCCAGATGCCCTTCGTCAATCTCGGCCTCGTGCCGGAGGCGGGCTCGACGCTTCTCCTGCCGCGCCTTGTCGGCATGCAGAAGGCAGCCGATCTCTTCCTCACCGGCAAGAAGATCGACGCCGCCAAGGCCGAGGCGCTCGGCCTCATCGCCGAAGTCTTCCCCGATGCCTCGCTTCAGACGGAGGCGCTCGCCCGCGCCGAAGCCCTCGCCGCCAAGGCCCCGAATGCCGTCAGGCTCACCAAGGCGCTTCTCAGGGGCGAGGATCGCGGAGCGGTGCTTGCCCGCCAGAAGAAGGAAGGCGCCGATTTTGCTAATCAGCTCCGCTCGGCCGAAGTGAAGGAAGCGATCAGCGCCTTCTTCGAGAAGCGCGCACCGGATTTCTCTAAACTCGGCTGACACAAGAAATCCGCCCATCCCGATTCGCCACTTGCGCGGCTTTTTCACTTGTGATGCCATCTGTGCTGTCTGACCGGGGGGGAAGACTGACATGGGCAACGGGTGGCTGGGCCGCAAGGGCGATTCCTATACGGATTTCGTTCTGGATGCGGCCGTTGATGAGCGTGTGTTCGCGACGTTTCGACGTCAGCCTGTCTACAGGTCGATCGTCGAAACGTTATCCGCCGAACAGGGGGCGGAGTTCCTTTCAGCAATCGACGATCCGCTGGTGCGAAGGCTCTGCCTCGCATCGGCAGCCGCCGACTGCGTCGGTGGTCCGACGACCTTTCCATACGAGGGGTTGGCGCTGTCGCCGACGACGCTGCGCTACGGAAAGGTTCTCTGCGATCTTCAGCGCTTCTTTCCGAAGTACCCTCGGATGCGGCGCATTGTCGAGATCGGCGTCGGCTATGGTGGGCTCGCACGCCTCGTCTGGGAGCATCATTTGCTCGCAGAAACGATGCTCGAAACCTATGTCGGCATAGATCTCGCGCCAGTCGCCATGCTCGCGCGGCGCTACATGGACCTCTGCACAAGCGGCAACAACGTGATCTTCCTCGCCAGCGAAGACACGGCAGTCGAGGACTGGGATCTCGTCATTAGCAATTATGCCTTCTCGGAACTCGACCGGACGCTCCAGGAGAGTTATCTCGCCCGCGTTCTCGAGAATGCTTCTGCCGGCTATCTCACCATGAACACCGGCCTCTGGTCGGGCACTGCCTTCGGCCATGCCTGCTTCACGGTCGAGGAGCTTCTGGAGCGGCTGCCCAACGCGGTGCTGGCACCTGATCGGCCCGAAAGCGCGACCTCCAACTACATTCTCGCCTTTGGCGATCATGCGCTCGGCGCGGGCACACCGCTTGAGGAGATCCGCGCCGGTTCGCAGCGGCTCATCGCCGAGCGGGAAGCGCGGCGGGCAGAGCGGCGATCGCTCCGCGGCCTCTTCCGGCGCGCCACCTCAGGCATCGCCGCAGTCTTGGCTTCTTGAGAACGGCCGCTCGCGATCATGCTTAGCCGAACGAGGCGGCGCCGGCATGGCCCGGTCGCGCCGAATGCCAGCGGGCATCGAGATCGGCAAGAGGGATCCATCGGCCCGATCCAATCGCCTTCTTCATCGTCATTGCGAGCTGCGCAAGGGCCTAAGGCAGCCGCTACCCCAAACCCTTCGCGAGCAGCACGACGCCCGCCGAGCCCGCCTTGCGGTCGCGGGCGATTTCCTCATAGGCGGGCGATTCCGCCCAGTCGCGGAATGCCGTCTCATCGGGGAAGGACATCAGGATCAGCTTCTCGCGCTCCCACTCGCCTTCGACGACGAGCGGGTTCTCGTCGGCGGCAAGGAGCTTGCCCTTGAAGCGGCTGAATACCTCCATGAACCGCGCCTGATATCGTCCGTAGGCGTCCCTGTCATGGATCGCGATCTGTGCAATGGCATAAACGGTCATGAATTTTCCTTTCGGGAAAATCATGCCGGTGCGGCGGCCAGCGGGCGAGCCGCTATTTGCGCAGGCGGATTTGCGGAACTCAGTAGGCGGGGGGACGCGCCCCGGCGGTCAGGCGCTGCGGCCACAGGCGCGGACGGCCGGTCGCGCCGAATGTCAGCGGGCGGCGGGCGGAAAGCGGGTTTGCGCCCGCATGGGGCTGGGGCGTTTCGATGCGGAGCGCGCCGAGGCGCCGCTCGGCATCGCGCAACCTGCCCTCGCGGTCCTCGACGATAAGCGGCAGACCGAGGACACGCCCCCAGCTCCGCCACCGCGCGGCGACATCTGCGCCATCGAAGGAAGCGTGAAGCACGACCGAACGGCGCGGATCATGAGCATGCAGAAGCTCGACGAGGATCGCGGGCTTCGTGCCCCGCCCGGGCCGGCGCGCCACGCAGAGCGCGACGCCGCGATAGGCGGAAACAGGCTCCGACCAGACGAATGGCCCGAGAATGGGCGAGGAATCGGTCGCCTTCACCGCATCCCGGTAGATCACGGCATAGCGGATGAACCCGAAAGCGCGGGCCCACCATTCGCTTGCAGGGATCGTCACGCGTTGCGGCAGCACGAAAGGGTCGGCGTCGATCTCGCCGCCGTTCCAGCGCCGTCCGGTATGCGGGGTGTGATGAGCCTTCCCCATGGGTGCCCTCTTCAGCCTCTGCGAATGTCCCGAAACGAGGCTAGTGGCCCAAGGTTGGCAACCCATTAACGCGGAGGCGGGAAACTGCGTCCGGCGCCCCTCCCCGGCCCTCCGATCCGTCCGATTTGGCTTGGCCTGCGCTTTCCGGCATTCTCCGGCCCGGAAGCAGGCCCGCTTCGCCAGAAATGCCCCGAGAGACCCATGTCCTATTCCTCCCTCAGAGATTTCCTCGACCGGCTCGAAACGACGGGTGATCTCGCCCGCGTCAAGGCGCCGGTTTCGACCGTGCTTGAAATGACGGAAATCCAGACGCGGCTTCTGGCGGAAAAGGGGCCGGCGGCGCTGTTCGAGCAGGCCGTGATGGCCGACGGGCGCCCCTCGCCCATGCCGGTTCTCGTCAATCTCTTCGGAACGGTCGAGCGTGTGGCGCTCGCCGTCACCATGGACGGTATCGAGCGGCGCTCGGCGAAGGATCTGCGCGAAGTGGGTGAGCTTCTCGCCTTTCTGCGCCAGCCGGAGCCGCCGGGGGGCTTGCGCGAGGCCTTCTCCATGCTGCCGATCCTCAAGACGGTGCTGGCGATGAAGCCGAAGACGCTTTCGGCCGCGCCCTGTCAGGAGGTGGTGCTCAAGGGCTCCGACATCGACCTCGGCGCGCTGCCGATCCAGACCTGCTGGCCGGGCGAGCCCGCGCCGCTCATCACCTGGCCCCTCGTCGTGACCAAGGGTCCCTCCACCTCGCGCGAGGACGACTACAATCTCGGCATCTACCGGATGCAGGTGCTCGGCCGCGACAAGACCATCATGCGCTGGCTCGCGCATCGCGGCGGGGCGCAGCACCATCGCCGCTGGAAGGGCGAGAAATCGGAGCCGCTGCCCGTCGCCGCCGTCATCGGCGCCGATCCGGGCACGATCCTCGCCGCCGTGACGCCCGTTCCCGACACGCTCAGCGAATATCAGTTCGCGGGCCTCCTTCGCGGGCAGAAGGTCGAGCTTGTCGATTGCAAGACCGTGCCGCTCAAGGTTCCCGCCGAAGCGGAAATCGTGCTCGAGGGTCACGTCTCGCTCGACGAATATGCCGATGAAGGTCCTTACGGCGACCATACGGGCTATTACAATTCGGTCGAGAAATTCCCGGTCTTCACCGTTTCGGCGATCACCATGCGCAGGAACCCGATCTATCTCTCGACCTTCACCGGCCGCCCGCCGGACGAACCCTCCGTCCTGGGAGAAGCGCTCAACGAAGTCTTCATTCCGCTGCTCCAGCAGCAATTCCCCGAGATCGTCGATTTCTGGCTGCCACCGGAAGGCTGCTCCTATCGCATCGCCGTCATCTCGATGAAGAAGGCATATCCCGGCCATGCCAAGCGCGTGATGATGGGCGCCTGGTCGTTCCTCCGCCAGTTCATGTACACGAAATGGCTCATCGTCGTGGATGACGACATCGACGCGCGCGACTGGAAGGACGTCATGTGGGCGATCTCGACGCGCATGGACCCCGTGCGCGATGTGACGCTCATCGAGGGCACGCCCATCGACTATCTCGATTTCGCAAGTCCCGAATCCGGCCTCGGCGGCAAGATCGGCCTCGACGCCACGAACAAATGGCCGCCCGAGACGAAGCGCGAATGGGGCCACCAGATCCGCATGGACCAGAACGTCATCGACGAGGTGACGCGCAAATGGAGCTCCCTCGGCCTGCCCGGAACCGGCCGGCCGATCTGGAAATGAGTCTCAGGCCGCTTCCCTGCGCGTCTTCACCATCGAGACGATCACGCCTGCGGCGAGTAGCCCGAAGGTGACGCCGAGCGAGAGCAGCGCCGGCACCTTCTCCACGAATTCGGAATAGAAGATCTTGGCGCCGATGAAGATGAGGACGGCGGCGAGCGCATATTTCAGATAGGCGAAGCGATGGATGATGGCGGCGAGCGCGAAATAGAGCGCGCGCAGGCCGAGGATCGCAAAGATGTTGCTCGTATAGACGATGAAGGGGTCCTGCGTGATCGCGAAGACGGCGGGCACGCTGTCCACGGCGAAAACGATGTCGGCGCCTTCGATGAGTATGAGCGCGAGGAGCAGCGGCGTCGCATGCCAGACAATGCGGCCCGTCTTCGCATCGGGAAGTTTCACCGTGAAATCATGGCCGTGGAGCCGATCCGAAATGCGGATATGGCGGCGCAGGAATTTCACCAGCGGGTGATCCTCGATCTTCTTGTCGTGCTGCTCCTTCGCAAAGAGCATGCGGATGCCGGTGACGACGAGGAATAGGCCGAAGAAATAGAGGATCCAGTGGAACTTCGCGATGAGCGCCGCACCGACGCCGATCATGGCGCCGCGCATCACGATGACGCCCATGATGCCCCAGAAGAGAACGCGGTGCTGATAGATGCGCGGGATCGCGAAGGCGCTGAAGATCAGCGAGATCACGAACACATTGTCGAGTGAAAGGGATTTCTCGACGAAAAAGCCGGTGTAGAAGTCGATGCCGTGCTCGGCGCCGAAAGCCCACCACACGCCCGCGCCGAAAATGCAGGCCATGGCGACATAGCCGGCTGAAAGCCAGAGGCTTTCGCGCACGCCGATTTCCCTGTCCTCTTTGTGGAGCACGCCGAGATCGAAGGCGAGCAGCGCGACGACGATTGCGCCAAAGGCTCCCCAGGCCCAGAGAGGGGTGCCGAGCAGTTCCATGAAACACCAGACCACGACGCGCCGCGCCAGCGCAGACGATCCTCAAGGTCCGACATCGCGGCAGACGCCTCCACCGCCAGAGGGGCCCGGACCCGCTCATGCGCTTGAAATAAGGGATGGCATGGCCGGATTCAAGAAAATCCCGCCATGTCCCGCCCGGCCTCAGCCCCGCTTTCGAACAAACTCGGCCTGGATGCTCACCTTCACATCGTTGCCGACGGCAGGCCACCAGGCGCCTAACCCCCAGTCGGCACGGTTAAAATGCCCCGTTGCGGAAAAGCCGAGCGTATCCTCGCCAGTCAGCGGATCGGGCGCGGCGCCGTTGAATGTCACGGCGAGCGTCACCGGCCTCGTCCGGCCGTGCATGGTGAGATCCCCCGTCATTTCGCCTGTGTTCTTGCCGGTGCGCTTCAGCGTGGTCGTCTTGAAGCGGATGTCCGGATATTTCGCCGCGTCGAGGAGGTCCTTGCCCGTGATCATCCGGTCGAGTTCGGGGACGTTGGTGTCGACGCTCGCCGCCTTGACGGTCACGCTCAGGCGGCTCGTCGCGGGCGCCGAGGGCCTCGCATCGAGCGTGCCCGAAACCTCGTCGAAGCGCGCGACGAAGCGCGAATAGCCGAAATGATCGACATCGAAGAGAAGGCTCGAATGGCGCGGATCGAGCGTGTAGATGCCCGCGGGCGCCTTCACCGGATCGTCGTTCACCTCATGCGTGACAACGCGGAATGCCGAGCAGGATGCGAGCGCCGCGGCGGCGAGCCCGGCGGCGATGACGACGCGCCAGCGCCCGGTCACCCGCCATTCCTCGTGGCGTGAAGGTCGATCTTCACGCGCACATCGGGGCCGGCCACATCGCTCGATGCAAGCTGGCTGCTCGCGCCGACGCCGAAGATCAGCCGCTTGAGCGTCGTCTCGCCGACGACATGCGCCTTCGCGCCATCAATGTCGAGGGAGAAGGGAAGGTTCACGGGCTTCGTCACCCCACGCAGCGTCAGCGTGCCGTCGGCCACATATTTGTTGCCCCCCTCATGGCGGAACTTCGTCGCCTCGAAGACGGCCTTGGGAAAAGCCTGCACGTCGAACCAGCCTTCCTGCGGCAGATAGGCATCCTTTTGCGTATCGCCGGTGAGGCATGACGCCATGTCGATGACGACCTTGACCGAGGAATGTTCGAGATCTGCGGGATCGAAGGCGATTTCGGCATCGAAGGCTTCACAGCGGCCCGTGAACGCCTTGCCGCCGCCTTCCGTGCCGTCCCAGGTGATGGTGTCGGGCGTCTTCGCGACCGACCAGCCCGGCACGGCGGCGCGGGCTTCGTTCGCGGCAAGGCTCGTCACCGTCATCACCAGCACAAAGGAGCGCAGGAACTGCATCATGGAATGTCATCCGTCTTTCGTGTCATGGCCGCGAAGAAAGAGAGCGCGGGACGGTAGCATGCGCGTGAGGATCCCGTCCTTCAGCCAGAAGTGGTGCCGAAGCGCCGCACCGGCGTGAAGCGTCACCAGCACCACCGCGCTCCATGCGAGGGTGACGTGAACCGTCGATGCCACCTTCCCGATCGCTTCCTTGTCGGGGTTGGCGGCGATGAAGCCGATATGAGGCAGCTTGATCACGCCATAAAGCATGGTGGGGATACCGAGCGGCGAGGCGGAAACGACGACCCAGCCCACGAGCGGCAGCAGGAGAAGCAGGGCATAGAGCCCCCAATGAGTGAGTTGCGCCGCGCGCCGCTCCCAGCCCGGCATTTCCGCCGGCAGAGGCGGAACGGGGCCTGCAAGCCGCCAGGCGAGGCGCAAGGCGACGAGCGCGAAGATCGTCGCGCCGATCGACTTGTGGAGCTGATAAAGCGGAAATGTGAGCGGATGCGTGAGCGGCAGGTTCGTCATCGCAAGGCCGATCGCCACCATCGCGATGAATAGGAGCGCGACCAGCCAGTGAAACGAAACGGCGATCAGTCCGAAGCGGTTTTCGTCGTTGCGAAGCTGCATGGTTGGCGTCGTCCCCTCGCATGTGTCCGGAAGAATGCGCGATCGGAAAATCTGCGGCAACCTCTCCTTGCCTTCACGCTCCTCACAACTTCGTAAGGTGGTATCCCGGATCAGGCATGGCAACCGTGGAAATTCCGTCCTTTCCGGCCGCCGGCCCTCGTCCCGCTCGCAGCCAATCCTTTACGCTTCCTTTCACCGATCACACACAATGCTTTACGTCACTTTCAGTGTTCGTTAGCCATTCTGCGTCCCTCGAAACCGGGACCCTGTGTCATGAGGGCTCTCGCATCTTTCTTGTAGGGGACCACATGCACCTGTTCAGCCTGCGCAACATTCTGCTCGCCATCACGGGCATTCTCGGCATTACGGTGATCACACTCGCGGGGGACATGGCGCTGCGCATGCTGCATCAGCGCCAGCTCGCCGATGCCGGGCGGGAAATCAACGAGATCAGCGACCTGCTGCTGAAGAGCGCCGGGGCCTGGGCCGTCGAGCGCGGCGCGACTTCAACCGGCCTCAATGGCGAAAACCCCGCCGACGAGGGGCTGCACACGACGATCGAGGCTCAGCGCCGGACGGCCGATACGAGTTTCAAGGCCGCGATCGAACGGATCAGGAACCATGACGCGGCGACATATGCGCAGTTGATCGGCACGGCCGAACAGAGCTTCGCCAGCGTCGAGGCGCTGCGCCGCAGCGCCGATGGCGATCTTTCCAGACCCAAATCCGCGCGCGACCAAAATCTGGCAAAGGCATTCCCGGCGAACATCACATCGCTGATCGAGAAGGCGCAGGCGCTTCGCCGCAAGCTCGAGCTTGAACTCGACACCGCCGAGGCGCGCATGGCGCATCTCCAGCAGATGAAGGACTCGATCTGGGTGATGAGCGAATTCAGCGGCCGCGAGCGCGCCGCCTTCGGTGCCGCCATCGCGCAGGGACAGCCGCTTTCCGGCGAACAGATGCAGCTCCTGTCGCAGTATCGCGGCCGGGTGGAGCTTGCCTGGGAAACGATCCAGATGATCGCCTCCAAGCCTTCGACCCCACAGGATGTGCGCGCCGCGATCTCCACTGTCTCGACGGTCTTCTTCGACCGCTTCGGCGCCACGCGGAAATCGGTCTATGAGGCGAGCTTCGAAGGCAGCGCCTATCCGGTGAGCGCCGCCGAATGGGTCGTGCAGGCAACCGATGCCATCAACACCATTCTCGCGCTCAGCAACTCGACCGGCGAGAACATCGCGACGCTGACGGAACAATCCGCAAGCGAGGGCCTCCGGTCCTTCGTTCTCGCGCTCGTTCTTCTCTGCGCGGCCGGCGGCGTCATCATCGTTGCCTTCTGGACCGTTCTCGCTCGTGTCACCCGTCCGCTCGGAGCGATGAGCGAGCGCATGACGGCGCTCGCCGCAGGCGACAAGCAGTCGGAAGTTCCGGGCGCGGGCCGCAAGGACGAGATCGGCGCCATGGCGGCGGCGGTCGAGGTCTTCCGCCGCAACGCGCTCGAAATCGAGCGTATGGAAGCCGAGCAGGCGGAACTCGCCCGCCGCACGGAGGAAGAGAAGAAGCGCGCGCTCAACGAGCTTGCCGACTCCTTCCTCGCCAGCGTGGGCGGCGTGGTGGACATGCTTTCCTCGGCCGCCGTCGAGATGGAGGCGACCGCGCAGTCGATGAACCGCACGGCGGAACATACGAGCGAGCGCGCATCGAGCGTCGCCACGGCGTCCGAACTCGCCGCCAGCAACGTCAACAGCGTCGCCACCTCGGCCGAGGAACTCAGCTCCTCGATCCAGGAGATCAGCCGCCAGGTTCAAGAATCGACGCGCGTCTGCGGCGATGCGGTGCGGAGCGCCGAGACGACCAATGCCATGGTGCAGGGACTTGCCGAGGCGGCGCGCCGGATCGGCGATGTGGTGAACCTCATCAATGACATTGCGGGCCAGACGAACCTTCTCGCGCTCAACGCCACCATCGAGGCGGCGCGGGCGGGCGAGAGCGGCAAGGGCTTCGCGGTTGTCGCCGCCGAAGTGAAGACGCTCGCGAACCAGACGGCGAAGGCGACCGACGAGATCAGCCAGCAGATCGCGGCCATCCAGTCGGCCACGGCCAATTCGGTCGGCGCCATTCAGGACATCGGCAAGACGATCACCTCGATCAACGAGATCTCGTCGGCCATCGCATCGGCCGTGGAGGAACAGGGCGCCGCAACGCAGGAAATCTCGCGCAGTGTTCAGCAGGCATCGCAGGGAACGGCGGAAGTCTCGGACAGCATTTCCAGCGTTACCGAGGCCGCGACCGAAACGGGAACGGCCGCCACGCAGGTGCTTGGCTCGGCGACCGAGCTTACCCGACAGGCCGATCGTCTGCGCAGCGAAGTCGCGGGCTTCGTGGAGCGGGTGCGGGCGGCCTGATGCCGCTCAGCCACCCTGCATAGCTGCGGCAAGTGCCGCTCGAAGGGGCCTCGCGGCCCCTTCGTCATATGCGACGAGGATGACGCGCTTCGGCCAGTCATGCGCGGCGAGATGGTCGCGCACGGCGCCGACGGCGATGCGGGCGGCGTCAGCCGGCGGATAGCCGAATATGCCGGTCGAGATCGCGGGGAAGGCGACGCTTTCGAAATGCCTCTGGGCGGCGATTTCGAGCGCGCTGCGGTAGCAGGAGGCGAGAAGCGCCGCCTCTCCCCGCCCGCCGCCATGCCAGACCGGACCGACGCAATGCAGGATCCAGCTCGCCTTGAGCCCGTGCCCCTGCGTCAACCGGCACTCGCCCGTGGGACAGCCGCCGAGCGCTCGGCATTCGCCCACAAGCTCCGGCCCCGCCGCGCGGAAAATCGCGCCGCAGACGCCGCCGCCCGGCGCCAGCGCCTCATTGGCCGCATTGGCGATTGCGGTGACATCGAGCCTGGTGATGTCTCCGACATGAAGTTCGATACCTGGAACCCGTGTCATAATTACCTCGCCGTGCTAGCGTTTGCCGCACAGAAAACGAATCACGCCCGGGCCCTACCGAACGCCCAAGCGCGATCATCCCCGGAGGGCCTCATGCTGAACTATTCACTTGAGATCGTCGGCGTCTATGTCGGTCTCAACCTGCTGATCAATCTGTTCCTTGCCTATCGCGTCTCGGCGAACCGGGTGCGGAGCAATGTGATGACGGGCACGGGCGAGGACGAAAGGCTCTACAACGCCAATCGCGCCCACATCGTCAATGTGGAGTATACGCCGATCGGCCTCATCGGCCTCGTCGCGCTGCATCTGCTTTCATCCTCGATCTACATCATTCACATCGCCGGCATCTGCCTGACCGTCGGCCGCATTCTGCATGCGATCGGGCTCAGCCAGGCCGCACGCATCTCGACGCCGCCGCGCCTCATCGGCACCGTGCTCACCTGGCTCGGCCAGCTCGTTGCGGGCATCGCCTGCCTCTATTACGCGGTGATGTAAGCCACCCGCCTGCCTTTTCCGAACGGGCTCCGATCTGTATAAGGGTCGGAGCCCTTTTCATTCGGGCCTTTCCATCCAGCAGAGTACCGAAATGGCCAGAACCGGGACCAAGCCGCCTTCCGAAATCGCAGGCAGCGTCGTCGATGCCGCCGCCATGCTGGTCGAGCGCGCGTTGAAGGCGGGCGCGGACGCCGCCGAAGCCATCGTCTTCGAGGGCCAGTCGCTCGGCGTTTCCTGGCGGCTCGGCAAGCTCGAGGATGTCGAGCGCTCGGAAGGGCGCGATGTCGGGCTTCGCGTCTTCATCGGAAGCCGGCAGGCCGTCGTCTCGACGACCGATCTTTCCGAACGCTCGCTAGGCCCGCTCGTCGAGCGTGTCGTCGCCATGGCGCGGGTCGCGCCGGAAGACCCTTACGCCGGGCTCGCCGATCCCGATCTGCTCGCAAGCTCATGGCCCGACCTCGAAATCGATGATCCCTCGTCCGTGCCGACAGCCGAGGCGCTCGCAGCCAGCGCGGCCGAAGCCGAGGAAGCGGCGCTTGCCGTCAAGGGTGTCACCAATTCCGGCGGCGCGGGCGCACAATGGGGCCGCTCCGGCATGGCGCTCGTCACAAGTGGTGGCTTTTCGGGCGCCTATTCGGGCACGTCCTTCTCCGTCTCCTGCTCGGTGCTCGCGGGCGAAGGCACGCGAATGGAACGCGACTACGATTATTCGTCGGCGCGCCACCTCGCCGACCTCGACGCGCCCGCCCGGATCGGCCGCTCGGCGGGCGAGCGCGCCGTCCGGCGGCTCGATCCGCGCAAGGTCAGGTCGCAGGCGGTTCCCATCGTGTACGATCCGCGCGTCTCGGCGGGGCTCGTCGGCCATTTCGCGGGCGCCATATCCGGCGCGGCCATCACGCGCAAGACGAGCTTCCTCCAGCACGCCATGGGCAAGCCGGTCTTTGCGCCCGGCATCGAGATCGTGGACGATCCGCATCGCAAGCGCGGCCTGCGCTCCAAGCCCTTCGATGGCGAGGGGGTGCGGAACCGCGCCATGAAGCTCATCGAGAACGGCACGCTCACGACCTGGCTTCTCGACACGGCATCGGCCCGCCAGCTCGGCCTCAGATCGACGGGGCACGCGGCGCGGGGCGCGGGCGGACCGCCCTCGCCCTCGACAACCAATCTCTACATGGCGCCGGGCAAGCTCTCGCCCGAAGCTCTCATCGCCGACATCCAGCAAGGGCTCTACGTCACCGAACTCATCGGCATGGGCGTCAATGGCGTCACCGGCGATTACAGCCGCGGCGCCTCGGGCTTCTGGATCGAGAACGGCAAGATCGGTTTCCCGGTGAGCGAGATCACCGTTGCGGGCAACCTCAAGGAGATGTTCCTGCACATGACGCCCGCGAACGATCTCGTCTTCCGCTACGCGACCAACGCGCCCACCATCCGCGTCGAGGGAATGACCGTTGCAGGCATGTGAGGTTTCCTCCCCGTCACGCGAAGAAGATCGCGCCGCCATGCTTGCCGCGGTGCGCGAGGCCGGAAATCTGGCACTCGGCTTCTACCGGACCGACCTCAAGAAATGGATCAAGGGCGGCGACAGCATCGTCACCGAGGCCGACATTGCGGTCAACGAACTGCTTCAGAAGAAGCTTGCCGTCGAGCGCCCCGAC
>WBZO01001319.1_pt1 | contig 39586 bp, 31 predicted proteins | sample 5204261 | NCBI WGS metagenome assembly WBZO01 (sample SAMN12412400, study PRJNA552823) | activated sludge metagenome | isolation source: activated sludge from anammox sidestream of wastewater treatment plant... | place: USA: North Carolina | collected 2017-09
GCGCCCTTGCGAACGAACCGAAGCGAACGAGACAAGGAATGCGCATGCGGTCAGAAGAACGGCGAACATCGTCTTCCGCATTGCGAGCCTCCTTCTCAATCACGCAGCCCCTCCCGCAAGTGTTCCAGCCACACGACTGGGCGAATACAGCTCGTGGAGTGCTCAAGACGAGCGATCACATCGCGAAGCAGACAACCCAAGAGGTTACGGCTCGCTTCATCGCGCACCTCCGCTGAAAAGCGTACTGACGAGGTTGCAGGTTCAAGCACACTCGATCGTGTCTTGTCAATGGTGGGGTGCAGCCTTGCCGCCCCCCAGTCGTTGACACGCGCGGAGAAGACAGGCCTGGAGCAGCGACTGCTCCAGGACGTTCTGGCTGGTGCGGATGATGGCGTACTCGAAGCAGACAAGGGCGACCGGGAGCACGCGGTGCGCGACGCGCACGCCGGCCATCAGGACCTGCGTGCCGCGGATAGTGGTCTGATCGACGACGATTGGGATCCAGCCCGCGGGGCGGTCGCCCAGAGCGAGCCGCACGAGCAGTGGCGTCAGGACGGTCCCGTCGAGGGCGGGGTGGCGCAGGAGCCGGGCGAGTCGGTTGGCGCGGGCCTTTTCGGTTTGGTCGACGGGCAACGCGCGGGACAAGGCCGCACCATCACCACCTCGCCGTGCGTGCGGAGCCTGTCGGCGCGCGTTTTCACCCCGTCACCCACTCCACCACGCCTCTTCACCGACCACCCCCGGCGTCCACGCCGTCTCACGCGAGCTCGGCAGGGCCTTCGTCAGGGCTTCATGAATAGTCCGGGGTAAGTCAACAGTGTTGGACTTGACCACGCCAGGACCCGTTTCGACGTACGAACCCGTCGGGCGAGGAACCCGAAGGGTATAATCCGACCTCGTATGCCTACGCCCGCTTACAAGCGAGTCCTCCTGAAGCTCTCCGGCGAGGCCCTGATGGGCGAGCAGAGTTACGGCATCGACCCCGCCGTCGCCACGCAGGTCGCCGAGGACATCGCCGAGGTGCGGGCGCTGGGCGTGGAGACGGCCTGCGTGATCGGCGGCGGCAACATCTTTCGCGGCGTGGCCGCGAGCGCCAGGGGAATGGATCGCGCCACGGCCGACTACATGGGCATGCTGGCGACGGTCGTCAACGCGCTGGCGCTGCAGGACGCCCTCGAGACGCTGGGCATCGCCACGCGCGTGATGACGGCCATCGAGATGCGCGCGGTGGCCGAACCCTTCATCCGCCGGCGGGCGATGCGCCACATGGAGAAGGGCCGCGTCGTCATCTTCGCGGCGGGCACCGGCAATCCCTACTTCACCACCGACACGGCGGCGGCACTCCGCGCGATGGAGATCAAGGCCGATGCGATCCTCAAGGCCACGAAGGTCGACGGGATCTACACCGACGACCCCATGACCCATCCCGACGCCACGCGCTACGACCAGATCTCGTACCTGGGCGTGCTGGAACGGGGCCTGAAGGTGATGGACGCCACGGCCATCAGCCTCTGCATGGACAACCGGCTGCCCATCGTCGTCTTCAACCTGCGCACGCCGGGCAACCTGCGGCGGGCGGTGCTCGGCGAGCCCATCGGCTCGCTCGTCACGGCCTGACGCTCGCGGCTGCGCACCTGGCGCAGGACGGTGCGTCCCCGCGCCCTTTCCTCACTCCCGGAGCCGAACCCACATGGAAGCCAAGGACCTGAAGTCCGTGATTGCCGACGGCAGGAAGCGCATGGAGGCGGTGCTCGAACACACGCGGCGCGAACTGGCGGGCGTCCGCACCGGCCGTCCCTCGGTCACCATCCTCGACAGCGTGCACGTGGAAGCCTACGGCACCGCGATGCCGGTGAACCAGGTGGCGTCGCTGTCGATTCCCGAACCGACGGCCATCGTCGCCCAGCCGTTCGATCCGCAGTTGATTGGCGCCATCGAGAAGGCCATCCGCGCGGCCAACCTCGGCCTCAACCCGCAGAACGACGGCAAGGTCATCCGCATCCCGTTGCCGCCGCTCACCGAGGAACGCCGCAGGGAGATGTCGAAGCTCGTGCACAAGCTGGCCGAGGAGGGGCGCAACAGCATCCGCCAGGTGAGACGGGAGGCCAACGACCGGCTGAAGAAGTTGATGAAGGACCACCTCCTGTCCGAAGACGACGAGCGCCGCGGGCTCGACGAGGTGCAGAAGCTCACCGACCAGCAGGTCGCCGCCATCGACGACCTGCAGAAGAAGAAGGACGAGGAACTGCTGGGCAGGCATTAGCGGCGTGCGCCGTGGGTATGGAGGCCTGATTACCGGGCCGGGTGTGCGGTCGTGCGCAGCCGGCCGCAGCGCCGGCCGCAAGCCGCGGGACGCGAACCATATGTCCTACTTCACCCACCTCGAATGCTCGGTGCCCTGCGGCGCGGGCCCGTTCGACCCGCGCCAGCCACACCACCTCTGCCCCGGCTGCGGCATGCCGCTGCTGGCGCGATACGACGTCGGCGCGGCCCGCGCATGGTCTCGCGACAGCCTTCGCGATCGCGAGCCCACGATGTGGCGCTACCGCGAACTGTTGCCGCTCTTCGACGGCGAGCCGCCGGTGACGCTCGGCGAAGGGCTCACGCCGCTCGTGCACGCAGCGAGGCTCGGCGCGACGATTGGCCTGCCGCGCCTCTACGTGAAGGACGAGTCGCTGAACCCCACGAACTCGTTCAAGGCACGCGGGCAGGCGGCGGCCGTCACGCGCGCCAGGGCGCTCGGCGCCAGGGTGCTGTCAGTACCGTCGGCCGGCAACGCCGCCAACGCGATGGCGGCCTACGCGGCCGCGGCCGGGCTCGCCGCGCAGGTCTTCATGCCGCGCGACGTGAAGGTGCCCTTCATCCGCGAGTGTGAGGTCTACGGCGCCACCATCACGCTGGTCGATGGCCTGATCACCGACGCGGGGCGCGTGGCGGCCGAACGCGGCGGCCCGCTCGGCTGGTACGACGTCTCCACGCTGAAGGAGCCGTACCGCATCGAGGGCAAGAAGACGATGGGGTACGAGATCGCCGAGCAGATGGCGTGGTCACTGCCCGACTGGATCCTCTACCCGACGGGTGGGGGCACCGGCATGGTCGGCATGTGGAAGGCGTTCGACGAGATCGAGCGGCTCGGCTGGCTGCCGGCTGGCCGCCGGCCGCGCATGGTCTCGGTGCAGGCCGAAGGCTGCGCGCCCATCGTCCGCGCCTTCGAACAGGGCACCGAGAAGGCGGCGCCATGGGAAGGCGCGCAGACCGTCGCCGACGGCCTGCGCGTCCCGAGGGCGATCGGCGACTTCCTGGTGCTGCGCGCCGTGCGCGAGAGCGGCGGCACGGCAGTGGCCGTGAGCGATCACGACATGGTGCGAGGCATGCTCGACCTGGGGCGCACCGAAGGCATCAGCGCGGCCCCGGAGGGCGGTGCCGCGCTGCACGCCCTGCGCGTGCTGCTCTCCCGCGGGCTGGTGAAGCCCACCGAGTCGGTGGTGCTGTTCAACACCGGGGGCGCGCTGAAGTACCTCGACGCCCTCGACGTGATCCGGTGACGCCTCGCGTCGCCGCGCCGGCCGGAGGCCCATCCCGGCTCCCTTCGGGCCGGGTCGCGCGGGGCGCGCGCCGTGGTGGCGCCGCGGTCAGTCGCCGAAACAGATGCCGATCGAGCGCGCCGTCCGGAGCAGGTCCGACTCGAGCGGAACCGTCTTCGTCTTCCCGACCACTTCGCTGAGCGAAACGGGCACGATGTCGGGGGGCTGGCTCGACACCATCTTGCCGAACTGCCCGCGCACCACCAGGTCCACCGCGCTGGCGCCGAACCGTGTCGCGAGCACCCGGTCATAGGAGGTCGGCGTGCCGCCGCGCTGCAGGTGGCCGAGCACCGCCGTGCGCGCTTCCTTCGCCGTGCGCTGCTCCAGTTCGGCGGCGAGCTTGTGGCCGACCCCGCCGAGGCGCTCGACGTACTGACCGTGGGCCTGCGTCATCACCGTCGTCTGGCCGCCGATCGGCTTGGCCCCCTCGGCCACGACCACGATCGTGAACCGCGCGCCGAACTGATCGCGGCGGCGGACGGCGGCGGCCACCTTCTCGATGTCGTAGGGGATTTCGGGAATCAGGATGATGTCGGCGCCGCCCGACACGCCCGCGTGCAGCGCGATCCAGCCCGCGTACCGGCCCATCACCTCCACCACCATGATGCGCCGGTGCGCGGCGGCGGTGGAGTGCAGGCGGTCGATCGCGTCGCTGGCGAAGCTGACCGCCGTATCGAAGCCGAAGCAGTTCACCGTGCCGACGATGTCGTTGTCGATCGTCTTGGGCACGCCGACCAGCGGCATGCCGAGGCGGTAGAACTTCTGCGACAACGACAGCGTGCCGTCACCGCCGATCGCGATCACGGCGTCGAGATCGACCTTGTTGAACACTTCGAGACAGCGCTCGGCATAGTCCTTCAGGCCGTCGGTGGTCTCCACCGGAGCGCCCAGCGGGTCGCCGCGGTTCACGGTGCCGAGGATGGTACCGCCCATGCGCAGGATCCCGGTGACGTCCTTGTGCGCGAGGCGGTAGGGTCGGTCCACTTCGAGGAGGCCATCGAAGCTGTCGGGGATGCCCAGGCACTCCATCCCCTGGTTGTTGGTCGCCTTGACGATGGCGCGGATGACGGCGTTGAGGCCGGGCGCGTCACCGCCACCGGTGAGCACGCCGACGCGTCGGACTCGTGGCATAGGGTTGCGATCTGAATCGGCGCCGCGGGATCAGCCGGCGTGGCCGATCGTGACGTCGCGAATCCGCGTGACTATACCACCGCCGGGTTGCGACTGAGGCGAGCGCCATGTTACCCTTCGGGTTCGCGGCGCACGGGCCCGATCGCGCCTGTGCGTGCGCCCTGCCGGAAGTGGGCGGCTAGCTCAGCTGGGAGAGCGCCGCGTTCGCAACGCGGAGGTCGGGAGTTCGAGCCTCCTGCCGTCCACCAAGAAAATCTCAGGACATTCAAGAGTTCAGGCCGCCCCGGTGGGCGGCCTTCGTCGTTGATGGGGGCTCCGGTGGATGCACGACGCGCCGGACCGATGCACCCCTCCGCCGCGGTGCCCCCCGCGGCCAGCGGGCGCACCCGAAGCGTCAGCGCTCGCCAGGACGGAAGCCGGGGACCTTCGACACGGTGGGCGCCGGCGAGCCTCGTCGCGGGACGGCGGGCACGATCACCGGGCGGCCGTCCTCGACGAAGGGCAGCAGGACGAGATCCATCGGCGCCGGCTGGCGCGGCACGACCAGCGGCTGCCCCTGATCGTCCACGAACGGCAGCATCACCGGAGTGTTGGGCGCGGGGACGACCGTCTGCACCAGCGGCTCGCCGAATTCGTCGACGAACGGCAGCATCACCGGCCCCTCAATCCTCGCGGGAGGCCTGGCCGGCACCAGCGCCTTCAACCACTCCTCGGGCGTCATGTTGCCCGGCGTATCGCCTGGATCGTCGGGCTCGGACGTCGCGACCTCGGCATCAAGCTCTTTCTTCCGCTCGCGCGCCTCGTCGGCCGTCGCCGCGGCCGGCGCGTCCACTGAGGCTGGCGCGCCAGCGCTGGCACCGTGCGCCACCACCACCTCACGCGCCGCCTCGGCCCGGCCCGCCACCACGCGCGCCCTCTCGGGCAGACCGGGACGCGGCCAGCCGGAGACGACCACGTCCACCCCAGACTCGCGCAGCACCGCCAGCAGCGCCGTCCCCGCCTCCGCGCCCTCGAGTCGCAGCGTCACGGGCACCGATTCGACCGCCGGGTCGATGCGCAGTTCCAGCGGCGCCAGCGCCGCCAGTTCCCGCAGGATCTGCCCCAGCGGCGCCGCCTCGGCACGCACCGAGACCCGCCCGTCCGGCCGCGGCGCGACGACGCGGCCTTGCGCGGCGGCGAGGCCGCCAGCGGTGAGGAGAACGATCGCGAGGGCGCGCGCGAGCAATTTCATGATGCCAGGGCTGACGCCGGGACCGCTGCCAGCCGCCGCCGGGCCGATCGTCGTCGGCCGACGCGTGACCCGATCCACCAGCGCCGGTAGCGTCCCATTGTGCATGATTTCGGTCGGGCCGGCGCAGCACGTTACGCCGCGCCGGGCAGGAGCCAGCAGCGGCGGCGCCGGCGACGCGTTATGCTGGCGTGGCGGCGCATCCGGGCGCGGGCGCGCGCCAACGGTTACGGGCCTCGTCGGCCCGCCCGCACCTGTGCGTGGCCCCGGGTGATGGCGGGGCCCGGGTTCAGCAGCCTCCGACACGTCTCGTGCGCATCGGCCTCCGCTTCGACATCCGCGGCATCGTGCAGGGCGTCGGCTTCCGCCCGTGGGTCTGCCGCCTTGCCCTCGCCCACGGCATCACGGGCCGGGTGTGGAATCACGCGGCCGGCGTCACCATCGAGGCGTTCGGTGACGAGGCGGCGATGTCGCTGTTCGCGCGCGCGCTGTCGGGACCGGCGCCGCCAGCGGCCCGAATCGAGCGAATCGGTCACGCCAGCCTCGATCCGGCTGCGGCGCCACCGAGCTTCACCATCGCCGAGAGCGCCGGTGCCGAGGCGCGAGAGGTGTCGATTCCTCCCGACCTCGCGCTCTGTGGCGAGTGCCTGGCCGAGGTGAACGACGCCGCCGCGCGACGCCACCGCTACCCGTTCACCAACTGCACCAACTGCGGGCCCCGATTAACCATCGCGCTCGACGTGCCTTACGACCGGCACGCCACGACGATGGCCCCGTTTGCGATGTGCGAGGCCTGCCGGGCGGAGTACGAGAATCCCGCCGACCGACGGTTCCACGCGCAGCCCATCGCCTGCCCTCGCTGTGGACCGCGGCTGCGGCTGCTGGACCCGTCCGGCGCCGACCTGCGTGCCCCCGATCCTCTGGAGGCGGCAGCCGCGTTCCTGCGCCGGGGCGACACCGTCGGGGTGAAGGGGCTCGGCGGCTACCTGCTCGCCTGTGACGCCACCTCGCCGGCGGCCGTCAGCCGCCTGCGCGCCCGGAAGCGGCGCGAGCACAAGCCGTTTGCCGTGATGGTAGCGACGCTGGCCGACGCGGAGCGGCTTGCGGTACTCGACGCTCCGGAGCGTGCGCTGCTGTCGGGGGTGGAGGCGCCGATCGTCCTCTGCCGGGCGCGGCACGGCCACGGCCTGGCGCCCGATGTGGCACCGGACACGCCGCTGCTCGGACTGTTCCTCGCGTACACGCCGCTGCACCGGTTGCTGGTGGATGCCGCTGGCGGCCCGCTCGTGATGACCTCCGGCAACGTGTCGGAGGAGCCGCTGGCCTACCGCGATGACGAGGCGGTGCGCCGGCTCGCCGGACTGGCCGACGCGCTGCTCGCGCACGACCGCGGGATCGCGGCGCCCTGCGACGATTCGGTGGCGCGCGTCATCGCCGGGGCGCCGATGATCTTCCGCCGCGCCCGGGGCTACGTGCCCCGCGCGGTGACGCTCCGGCGTCCTGTGCCGCGGCCAATCCTGGGGTGCGGGGCGTTGCTGAAGAACACGTTCTGCCTCGCCTCGGGCCACCACGCCTGGATCGGTCCCCACGTGGGCGATCTCGACGGGCTCGCCACCGCGACCTTCTTCGAGGAGGGCATCGACCGGCTGTCGCGGTTCATGCGCGTCACGCCGGAGGTGTTCGCGCACGACCTCCACCCCGACCTCCACTCGACGCACTACGCCCGGGCCCGCGGGGGAGCGGCCGCCATCGGCGTCCAGCACCATCACGCGCACGTGGCCGCCGTCATGGCCGAGCACGGCCTCGACGGGCCGGTGATCGGCGTGGCCTACGACGGCACGGGCCACGGGACCGACGGCGCCGCGTGGGGCGGCGAGGTACTGCTGGTCGAAGGCAGCGACTTCCGGCGCTTCGCCACGTTCCGGCCGCTCGCGCTCGCCGGCGGCGACGTGGCCACGACGCAGGTGTGGCGACTGGCGCTGGCCATGATCGACGACGCCTTCGGCGGGCAGGCGCCGGTGGAGCGGCTCGCCGTCTTTCGCGACGTCGCCGCACGCGAACTGGCCATCGTCCGCCAGATGCTCGGCCGCGGCGTGAACTGCCCGCCCGCGCACGGCGTGGGGCGCTACTTCGACGCCTTCGGCGCGCTCGGGCTCGTCCGCCCGGTGTCGCACTATGAAGGCCAGGTGGCGATCGCGTGGAATCATGCGGCCGAAACGATGGCCGGCGCCACGGCCTGGACGTTCGATCTCGACTCGTCGGGCGAGGTGGTCAGCCTCGATCTCCGGGCAGCCATCCGCGAGTTCACCATGGCGCTGATCGCGGGTGAGCCCGCGGAGCGGCTCGCCGCACGCTTCCACACGACGCTGGTGGCGGCCACGGTGGCGCTGGTCGAGCGAGCCGTTGCCATCCACGGGCCGATGCCGGTGGTGCTCGGGGGCGGCTGCTTCCAGAACCTGCTGCTGGCCGAGGGGTTGCTGGCGGCGCTGTCGCCGCGCTTCGAGGTGTGGCTCCCCCGCCATGCGCCGCCCGGCGACGGCGGCATCTCGCTGGGCCAGGTGATGGTGGCCGCGGCCAGGGCCAACTGAGCCCCAAGCCCCAAGCCCCAAGCCCTGAGTTAGACTCCCCACATGCACCCGTGGCACGACATCTACGTCGACGATCACCTCACCGCGAAGGAGTTCCCCGTCGTCATCGAGGTGCCCAAGGGCAGCCGGTGCAAGTACGAACTCGACAAGGAGTCGGGCCTGATGCGGCTCGATCGGGTGCTCTACTCCGCCGTCTACTACCCCGCCAACTACGGCTTCATCCCGCGGACCTATTGTGACGATGGCGATCCGCTGGACGCGCTGGTGCTGTCGCAGGAATCGGTGTATCCGGCGACGGTGCTCGAGGCGCGCGCGATCGGCGTCATGCGGATGCGCGACGAGAAGGGCATCGACGACAAGATTCTGGCCGTGTCGGTGAAGGACCCGGCGGTGGCCGACTACGTGTCGCACGAGCAGTTGCCGCCGCACACGCTGCGCGAGATCAAGCGCTTCTTCGAGGACTACAAGATCCTCGAACAGAAACAGGTGATCGTGGAAGACTTCATGGGCGCCGAGGACGCGGTGCGCATCCTCGACGAGGCGCTCGACCTCTACCGCAGACTGCGGCGCGGCGAACTCGCCGGGAAGTGATCGCATGCACAGGCACACCATCATCGAGCCGTTCCGCATCAAGTCGGTCGAGGCCATCAAGTTCACCACGCGCGAGGAACGCGAGGCGGCGCTGCGCGAGGCCGGCTACAATGTCTTCCGCCTGCACGCCGAGGACGTGCTGATCGACCTGCTCACCGACTCGGGCACCGGCGCGATGTCGGCAGCCCAGTGGGGCGCGCTGATGCAGGGTGACGAGAGCTACGCCGGGAGCCGGTCGTACTACCGCTTTCGCGACGTCGTGGCCGAGCTCACCGGCTTCCGCCACATCATCCCCACGCACCAGGGCCGCGCCGCCGAGCGGATCCTGTTCCACACGGTCCTGAAGTCCGGCGACATCGTCCCCAACAACAACCACTTCGACACCACCCGCGCCAACATCGAGGTGGAAGAGGCCGAGGCGCTCGATCTGGTCATCGCCGAGGGACGGGTGCCGTCGGTCGTGCACCCCTTCAAGGGCAACGTCGACCTGGCGGCGCTCGAGCGGCTGCTCGACGAGCGTGGCGATCGCGTGCCGCTGGTGATGGTGACCGTCACCAACAACTCCGGCGGCGGCCAGCCCGTGTCGATGGAGAACCTGAAGGGCGTGCGCGCGTTGTGCGACCGTTACCGCAAGCCCTTCTTCCTCGACGCCTGCCGCTTCGCCGAGAACGCCTATTTCGTCAAGCGGCGTGAGCCCGGCTACTCCGCGATGACCCCGAAGCAGATCGCCCAGGCGATGTTCGCGCTCGCCGACGGCTGCACGCTGTCGGCGAAGAAGGACGGGCTGGCGAACATCGGCGGCTTCCTCGCCCTCAACGACGACCGGTGGGCCGAGCGCTGCCGCAACCTGCTGATCCTCACCGAGGGCTTCCCCACCTACGGCGGGCTGGCCGGCTACGACCTGGAGGCGATCGCACGCGGACTCGAGGAGGTGGTGGAGGAACCCTACCTGCGCTATCGCCTGCGGTCCACCGAGTACCTCGGGGAGAAGCTCGCCGCGGCCGGCGTCCCGATCATCCAGCCGCCGGGCGGCCACGCCATCTACCTGGACGCGCGCGGCCTGCTGCCGCAGGTGCCGCCGCTGCAGTATCCCGGGATCGCGCTGGCCAACGCGCTCTACGTGGAGGCCGGCGTGCGCGGCGTGGAGATCGGCACGGTGATGTTCGGGCTGCACCCCGACGGCCACGAGGCGCCCGGTCCGATGGATCTCGTGCGGCTGGCCATTCCCCGGCGCGTCTACACGCAGAGCCACATCGACTACGTCGCCGAGGCGGCCATCGAGGTGGCGCGCCATCGCGACCGGCTGCGCGGGTACCGCATCACCGCGGCGCCGAAGGTGCTCAGGCACTTCACGGCCGAGTTCGAACCCTTGTAGCTGAGCTGCCGGCGCCCCGCGACGGACGCGCCCCGGGACCGCCACGCCCTGCCGCCACGCGAGCGATCAGGACCACCACGGGCGGGGCGTTTCTGCTGCCGGAAATCCGGCAGCCGAGGGGCGTCGTGGTGCCGATCGCGGCGAATCCGGCCGCAGTTGGGGAGGTTCGGCGGCCGCCGTGGCTGGCAACTCCCTTGCTCACGCCCGGGGTCAGCCTCGATCTGACGCTAGAATCGACTCATGCTGTTTGCCGTCCTTGCCCTCACCGCGGCGCTCTCCGACCCCTCGCCCCCCACCCGGACGGAAGTCAACGAGGGCTGCCTGGCCTGCCATGGCGAGCCGTCGATGACGCAGACCCTGCCCAGCGGGGAATCACGGTCCCTCCATGTGGACGCCGTGACGTTCGGCACCTCGGTGCACGGCGAGAAGCTGAGCTGTCTCGACTGCCATCCCGACATGAGCGAGCTGCCTCATCCGGAGCGTGGTTTCACGTCGAAGCGGCAGGCGAGCCTGGCTTACTACGAGCAGTGCAAGCGGTGTCACTACTCGACGTTCGCCAAGACGCTCGACAGCGCGCACCAGGCGGCGCTGGCCCGCGGCGACGTCACGGCGCCGCTCTGCATGGACTGCCACGGCACCCATGACATCGTCACGCCGAACCTGCCGCGCGGCCGCATCTCGCGGACCTGCGCGAAGTGCCACGAGGGCGTGTCGCGCACCTACGAGCAGAGCGTGCACGGCAAGGCGCTGCTCACCGAGAACAACCCGGACGTGCCGGTCTGCAGCGACTGCCATCGCAGCCACGACGTGGCGGGACCTCATGCCGAGCAGTGGCGCGCGCACACCCCCGAGTTGTGCGCCTCGTGCCACGCCGACGAGCAGGTGATGAGCAAGTACGGGCTCTCCACGCTCGTCCACCGGACCTACGTCGCCGACTTCCACGGGGTGACCGCCCGGCTGCGCGGCCAGGGCGACCCGCGCGACGTCCCGGTCGTGGCGCGCTGCACCGACTGCCACGGCGTGCACGACATCACGAAGGTGGACGATCCCGAGTCGCCCGTGGTGAAGGCGAACCTCGTGAAGACCTGCCGGCAGTGCCACGCCGACGCGTCGGAGAACTTCCCGGCCGCCTGGTTGTCGCACTACGAGCCGAGCTGGCAGAAGACGCCGCTCGTCAAGAGCGTGACGGTCGCCTATCAGTTCCTGATCCCCTTCATGATCGGCGGCCTCATCCTGCAGATCCTCCTGCACCTCTGGCGGGTGGTGGTGAACCGATGAGCCAGCGAGAGTTCGAGCGATTCTCCCCGCGCCAGCGGTTCGAGCACGTCACGGTGATGCTGCTCTTCACGACGCTGGTCGTCACCGGCCTGCCGCAGAAGTTCTTCGACGCGTCCTGGGCGCCGGCGGTCATGAACCTGCTGGGCGGCGTGGACCGGGCGCGCTGGATCCACCGCGCGGCCGGGCTCGGCTTCGTCTTCATGGCGGCCTTCCACATCGCCGGCGCGATCTACGAGGTGGTGGTGCGCCGGGCCCCGCTCAGCATCGTGCCGAACAGGAAGGACTACCAGGACGCGGTCCTCACCCTGCGCTACTATCTGGGCCTGACCGACCAGCAGGCCGTCTTCGACCGGTTCGACTACCGTCAGAAGTTCGAGTACTGGGGGTTGATTCTCGGGGCGATGGTGGTGATCAGCACCGGCCTCATCCTGTTGTGGCCGGTGGTGGTGGCGCGATACCTGCCCGGTGAAGTGATCCCGGCCGCGAAGGTGGCGCACAGCAACGAGGGGTTGCTGGCGTTCCTGGTGGTGATCACCTGGCACATCTACAACGCGCACTTCAACCCCGACGTGTTCCCCTTCGACACGACGATTTTCACGGGCCGCATCAGCCAGGAGCGCATGGAGCACGAGCACCCGCTCGAACTCGATCGCCTGGCGCCGGGTGCGAGGGAACAGGCCGCCAAGCGTGGAGCGGGCCATTGACCTGCTGGTCGAAGCCAGCCTGCACGGGGTCGTCGCGGCGCTCGCCGTCGAACTGCTGATCCGCCGCCTTCCGGTGGGCGATCTCGCCGCGCGCGCCAGGGCCCGGCTGTTCGTGCTCGCGCTGCCGCTCTGCTCGGTCCCCCTGGCGCACGCCCTGTGGCCCGCCCGCGCGACGGAAGCCGGCGCCGACCTCCTGCTCTTCAGCAGCGCCCGCTGGAACGCGTTGACCGTGGCGGGCTGGCCGCTGCGCGACACGGTGTTCGCCGCATTCGCGACGGCCGGCATCGTCCTGATGCTGCGCGACGCGGGCCGCGACGTGGTGCTCGCGCTTGGCGCACGCCGCGGCCGCCGCGCGCCCGCCGGCTCGCCACCTCCCTGGCTCGCCGCCGTGCAGGCGGTCTGCGACGACCTCGCGCGCGGGGCCGGGCTGGCGCCAGTGCGGCTCGCCGCCTGCGAAGGGCCGACGGCCGTCCTGGCGGCCCGCGGCTTCCTGCGCCCGCACGTCATCGTCTCGGCGGCGGCGATCCAACGGCTCCGTCCAGACCTGCTGCGCGCCACGCTGGCCCACGAACTGTCGCACGTGGCGCGCCGCGACGTGGCGAAGAACGCGCTGCTCGAACTGCTCCGCACGCTGCAGATGTTCAACCCCGTGGCGCAGGTGGTGGCCCGCCGGGTCGCGCAGGAGCGCGAGTGGCGCGCCGACGAGGACGCCGTGCGCTGGACAGGGCAGCCGATCGCGCTGGCGCGCGCGCTGGTCGAGAGCGCCCGGGGCCGCGGCGGCGACTTCCTCGGACTGCTCGGGCGAGCGCGCATCGCCGCGCTCGAAGTCCGCTGCCACCGCCTGCTGAACCCGGCCCCCATCCCCCTCTCGATGTCGCCGGCGGAATCGGCCGTCGTGGCGATGGCGATCGTGGCGATCGCGGGGCTCGTGCGATGATGCCGGCGTCGACGCTCGCGTCCAACCCCGGCGCGCGGCTCCGCGCGCTGGTCATCGTGTCGGTGCTCGGGGGCATCGCGATCGGACTGCGCGTGCTCGACGGCGTTCCGCCCTGGTGGCTCGGCCAGCCGCGCACGCCCGTCCGCTATGCGAGCCTGTTCGAACTGGAGCGCCAGCAACGCACGCGGCTCCTGGTGCCGTTCGTCTTTCCCGATGCCCTGCGCTGGCCGCCCGCGCGCATCTGGCTGGCGCCGGGCGGAGGTCGTCCCGTGCTGCTCGAGTTCGACCGCGCCGACGGCACGGGCGTGGGACTGCTGCTGGCCCAGACGCTCGATGGCGACCACCGCCTGCCTTCCCGGCTGCTGCCCGAGCCCGCAACGCGCGAGTCCGTGCCGGGCGAGTCCGTGCCGGGCGACGGTGCCTGGCCCGACGCTCCGACGCTCGAGCGTGGAACGGCGGCCGACGGCCGCACCTTCCTCGAGCTCACGCAGGTGGTCGAAGGCCGTCGCGTGGTGCTCCGCTGGTTCGACCAGGATGCCATCCCGCTGATGAGGATGGCGCGCAGCCTGCGCCGAGGATGACGTGAAGCGACCTGCCGCCGGCCCCATCCGCAGCCGAAGCATCGTCCGCCGCGTGATGATCCTCGTCCTCACCGGCCTGACGGCCTCGCTGGCGCTGCTGGGAACGGTCAGCTGGCTCAATGTGCGCGATCTCGAGCGCGAGATGTATCGCCAGCGCGAGGTGCGCGCGCGCTGGCTCGCCCGGTACGTCGACGAGCGCTTCACCGACGTGCAGGCCACCCTGCAGGCCGTCGCCACCACGATCCGGCCCTACGTGAGCGCGCCACCCGCGGTGCTGGCCGAGGCGCTGCGCGCCCGCTACCTCGAGTCAGGCGTGGTCGACGGGCTGGCGCTCGCCGATCGCAGCGGCCGCGTGCTGGCGTCCGAGCCCGCGTCCAGCCTGCTCACGAAGGCGTGGCCCGGCCAGCGCCTGCGCGAGATGCTGGAAGGGGGACGCCCGGCCATCTCCGACGTGCTGCGCGACGAGCAGGGGCGGCGCTACATCGTGCTGGTGGTGCCCGTCAGCGGCTACGAAGGACAGCCGCTGGGGCTGGCCGTCGGCGAGCTGGCCCTGGACGGCCGGCGGTTCGCCACGATTTCCGAATCGCTCGCCTCGCACGACCTCGGACACCTCTCTCTCGTGGACAGCGCCGGCGAACTCGTCTACTGCAACTACGGTCACGCCACGGCGGCGGCCGAGACGGGCCAGGCTCTCGCCAGCGCCCGGCTGAGCACCACGCCGTGGACCCTGGTGGTGGGCCTCGAGCCGGGGGTCGGCACGCGCATGCCGTTGTCGCTGATCTGGGGGCTCGTCGCGCCGGTCCTGCTGGTGCTGGCGTGGCTGTTCGCGCGGGGGGCCGCGGCCAGCGTCCGCCGGCCGCTGGTCGCCCTCACGCGCGAGGCGGAGCGCATCGAGGCCGGCGATCTCACGCGCGCCATCCCGCCCATGGCCGACGATGAGGTGGGGCGGCTGGCGCGGGCCTTCGAACACATGCGGGTGGCGCTGTCGGAATCGCTCGCCAGCGTGGCCGCCGACAACGCCGCGCTGGAGCGGCGGGTCGCCGAGCGCACCCGGGAACTCGCCGCGCTGAACGAGGAGCTGCGGGCGCGCGAGGAGACCAGGGCACAACTGCTCCGCAAGGTGATCCGCGCCCAGGAAGACGAGCGCAAGCGAATCGCGCGGGAACTGCACGACGAAATCGGGCAGACGCTCACCGCGCTCGCCGTCCGGCTCGACCTGGCGCACGCCGCGGCGGCGCACGGCCCCGCCGAGCCGGCCGTGGCCGACGCGCGCGCGCTGGCCACGCGCAGCCTCGACGAACTCCACCGCCTGATGCACGACCTGCGGCCGTCGGTGCTCGACGATCTCGGCCTGTGCGCCGGACTCCGGTGGTTCGCCGATCGGCACCTGACCCGGCACGGCGTCAGCGTGCGGTTCGAGGTGACCGACTGGCCCGAGCGCCTGCCCGCGGAGCTGGAGACGGCGCTGTTCCGCGCGGCCCAGGAGGCGATGACCAACGTCGAGCGCCATGCGCGCGCCGACCACGTGCTGGTACAGTGCGGCGTGCAGGATGGCCGCCTCACCATCGAAATCGAGGACGATGGGGAGGGGTTCGACCCGGCGACGACAACACCGCGTCCGGGCGAGGCGCGCGGCCTCGGACTGATGGGCATGCGCGAACGCGTGGAACTGTTTGGAGGCACCGTCGCCTTCGACTCCGAGCCGGGCGAGGGCACCCGCGTCCTGATCGGCATCCCCCTGCCCTCGACGATCGTGAACCGCCATGTCGAAGATCCGCGTCCTGATCGCTGACGATCACGCCATCCTGCGCGAGGGGCTCAAGGCCCTGCTGTCGCTGGCCGACGACATCGAGGTCGTGGGCGAGGCCGCCGACGGCGAGCAGGCCGTCGAGCAGGTGCGCGCGCTGAGGCCCGATCTGGTGCTGATGGACGTGGCGATGCCCGGCCTGGGCGGCCTGGAAGCGACGCTCGCGATCCGGCGCGACCACCCGGACGTGAAGATTCTCGTGCTGACGCAGTACGAGGACGCCGAGTACGTGCGCCGCTTCCTGCAGGCGGGCGTGTCGGGCTACCTGCTGAAGAAGTCGGCGGGCGCCGACCTGGCAGGCTCGATCCGTGCGGCGGCCCGCGGCGGCCTGGTACTCGATCCCGACGTGGCGAAGGCCGCGATCGCGGCGCCGGCGCCCGATCGCGGGACGGCCGCCAGCCCCTACGACTCGCTCACCAGCCGCGAGAAGCAGGTGCTGAAACTGGTGGCCGAGGGGAAGAGCAACAAGGAGGTGGCGGCCATCCTCGGCATCAGCGTGAAGACCGCCATGTCACATCGCGAGAACCTGATGGAGAAGCTCGACCTGCACAGCCGCACCGAACTGATCCACTTCGCCATCCGCGAAGGGGTGGTGCGGGTGGAACCCTGAAGGCCCTACCGGCCTTCGCGTTCCCGGCGCTCCACCTCGCGCTCGATCTCCGCCAGCCTGGAAGCCGTCTCGCCGTCGGCCGCGCGCTCGTCCTGCCCCTGGTCATCGCCCGTGAAGTAGGCCTCGCCCGTCCGCGTGCGCGGCCCGAGGGCCAGCGCCGTGGCGTGCATCGCCTCGCGGCCGGCCGCCCACGCCCGCCGCGCCGCGTAGTCGAGCACCAGCGCGATGCCGATGAACGGCAGGAACATGGCGAAGGCCGCGCCCATCATCGGCGCCGCCACCAGCAGCAACGGAAGCGGGAGGCGCAGGAACCGGGAACCGGCAGGCCCGCCAAGGATGCCGCCCTGCCCCGAGAGCGTGACGATCTCCCAGCTGGTGCAGTTGAAGTAGAAGCCCGCCCCTGCCTGTTCCCCGCTCATCCGCCGTGACATGATGTCTCTCCTCGCCGCTGCCGGCCCGTAAGATGTGACCATTGTGCGCCGGCGGCGGCGCCGCGCCAATCGGGCCGGCACCCGAGAGACACGGGGTCTGGTCCGGACAGGCGCAACTCAATGACCCGAGCCGACCCCGGCAGGACGCCGGAATCGCGCCTCGGGAAAACACCCGAGGCCACATGCTCAAAGAACTGCTCAGCGGCCATCCCGCCTGGATGGTGAACCTGACGGCCGTCAGCCTGGCGGCCGCCCTCGCCCTCGCCCTCGCTGAAACGGCGGCCCGTGCCGTGCGCGTGCTGCTGCGCCGGACGCTGCGTGGGGTCGACGTCGAGACGCTCCGCGAACAGTGGCGGCGTCCGGCCCGCATCATCCGCGGCCTCGGCTTCCTGCTGTTCTTCGCCGTGCTCGTCGGGCCGGCCTTGGAACTCGCTGGCCGCCGGACCAGCCTCGCGCTCAACCCCGAGCGGCTGCTCGACTGGATGCTGGCTTCTGGCGCGCGCATCGTGCTGATTGCGACCCTCGCCTGGTTCCTCTGCCACATGACCGGCACCGTTGTCCGCCGGCTGGAGTACGAAGCCGAGCGCGGCGCGGGATCCGACGCGCGGGAGCGCGCCAAGCGCATCCGCACGCTCGGCAGCCTCATCGAGTACGTGGTGGCCGTGGTGACGATCGGCGTGGCCACGCTGATGATCCTCCGCGAGCTGAACCTCGACATCACGCCGGTGCTCACCGGCGCCGGCATCCTCGGCCTGGCCGTAGGCTTCGGCGCGCAGTCGATCGTGAAGGACTTCTTCAGCGGCTTCTTCCTGATCCTCGAGAACCAGGTGCGCGTGGGCGACGTCGCGGTGGTCAACGACGTGGGCGGCATGGTGGAGGCCATCACGCTGCGCACCATCACCCTGCGCGACATGGAAGGCACCGTGTACATCTTCCCCAACGGCAGCATCACCAAACTGGCCAACCGCACGAAGGACTTCTCCTTCGCGGTGCTCGACGTCTCGATCGGCTACGGCGAGGACACCGACCGCGTGACGGAGATCCTGCGGGGCCTTGGCGCGGGGCTGCGCGCCGACGCCGCGTTCAGCACCTCCATCCTCGACGACCTCCAGGTGCTCGGCGTCGACCGGCTGGCGGAGTCAGCCGTGATCCTGAAAGTGACCATGAAGACGCTGCCGCTGAAGCAGTGGGAGGTGGCACGGGAGCTGCGCCGGCGCATCAAGCGCGAGTTCGATCGGCAGGGCATCGAACTCCCCTTCCCGCAGCTCACCGTCTGGACGCCGCGGGCCCGCTCGGCGCCGGCCGGCGCCGCGGAGTAGGACTGCCAGCGGATCGAAACGTTGGCCGGCCGCGTCAGCGGCATGCGGCGCGAGGTCTGCGCCGGCGGGTCACCGGCGGGCCCGGCTCCGGGTGACGCGGGGGCCTCTGGTCGCAGGTGCAACCTTGCGCGAGGCCGCTGCTCTCGGCCGTCGCTTCGGGGCCGCCGGCGGGGTGGCGTCATCCGTGCCGCCGGTGGTGTCGGCGGGGGCCGGCGCGGCGACGCTCGACGCAACAGGCTCGTCCGGTCGCTCTGCGGCCCGGCCGCTTCCGGCGCCCGGCTGATTCGCCGCGGCATCCCCACGCTGGCCCAGCAGCACGTCGACGTCCAGCAGCAGGACCAGCGCGCCCTCTCGCGCCGTGCGCGCATGCTCGCGCACCGGCCTGCCCGGATCCGCCAGGCCGAGCGGCAGCGGCGACACCGAATCGGCGGCCAGCGCCTCCACGCCCTCCACGCCGTCGACGATGAGCGCGAAGTACCCGGCGTCGACCGCGACGACGACGGCCATCCTCGATTTCCCGGTCTGGGCGCCGGCGCCAGCGTGCGGCAGATCCAGCCGGACGGCGAGGTCGATGGCGGCCACGACCCGGCCGCGCCAGGTGATGACGCCGGGCGTGCCGGGCGGAAGACCGGGCAGCACCGTCACCGCTGGCAGCTCCATCAACTCGCGGACGCGGTTGCTGTCGATGGCCAGGCGCGACCCCGCCACCCGCACCAGCACCCACAAACGTCCGGTCTGACGACGTGCGCCGGCGGTGTCGGCCATCGGCGGATCCCGGCGATTCAGTATCCGGATGAGGCCGGCGCGGCGGCCTTCTCGCCCTTCGACTCGCGGACGATGCGCACGCCGGCGCTGGCGCCGACGCGGGAGGCGCCGGCGGCCACCATGGCCTTGAGCCCCTCGTAGTCGCGCACGCCGCCGGCGGCCTTCACGCCCATCTCGGGGCCGACGATCCGGCGCATCAGCGCGACGTCGGCCACCGTGGCGCCGCCCTTGGCGAAGCCCGTGGACGTCTTCACGAAGTCGGCGCCGGCCGCCTTCGCCAGCGTGCACGCCGCCACCTTCTCATCGTCGGTGAGCAGCGCCGCCTCGATGATGACCTTGCTGGTGACGCCGCACGGCTGGCACGCCTCGGCCACCGCGGCGATGTCGCGCTCCACCAGGCGCAGGTCGCCCGACTTCAGCGCGCCCACGTTGATCACCATGTCGACCTCGGTGGCGCCGTCGAAGATGGTGCGTCGCGTCTCGTACTGCTTCACGTCGGGCGTGGTGGCGCCCAGCGGGAACCCGACCACCGTGCACACGCCCACGCCGTGGGGCCGCAGCAGCGGGGCGGCCAGCCTCACCCAGGCCGGGTTGATGCAGACCGTGGCGAAGCGGTTCTCGACCGCCTCGTGGCAGAGCTGTTCGATGTCCTGCCGGGTGGCGTCGGGGCGCAGCAGCGTGTGGTCGATCATCGCGGCGACGTCACGCGAGGCGCCCCCGCTGGCGTGCACGCCGATGCGGTTCGCGCCGGCGTCGATCACGCCGCGCAGCCGGTCGGGGCAGCACTCGGCCGCATAGGAATGGCACGCGCAGCGCGAGAGCGGCGCGCCGAGCCCGGTCGCGGCAACGACTTCTTCGGTGACGATCTGAATCAGGCGCTGGAGGTCGGCGGAGGTCATCGGGGCTTGGGGGTATGGAAACACGGGGGCGCGGCGGCTCAGAACTCGTCCTCCAGGCGCTTCACCTTCGCGAGGCGCCGCATGTAGCGGGCCTCGGTCATCGGCGTCTGCAGGAAGGTGTCGACGATCAGCCGCGCGTCCGCGTCGGAGACCAGCGTCGCGCCGAGCGCGAGCACGTTCGCGCCGTTGTGCTGGCGGGCGTAGCGCGCCAGCGTCGGCGTGGTGGCCATGGCGGCGCGGATGCCGCGCACCTTGTTGGCGGCGATGGCCGATCCCAGCCCGGCGCCGTCGATGACGATGCCGGCCTGGGCCTCGCCCGAGCGGATCGCCTCGGCCACGCGGCGGGCGATGTCGGGGTAGTCGACCGCATCGGGCGTGTCGGTGCCGCAGTCGACGACGCGCAGCGCGCGGCCGCGCAGCCAGGCGGCCAGCGAGCGTTTGAGCGTCAGGCCGGAGTGATCGGTGCCCAGCGCGACCACGCGCACCTCGGCCGGCGGCGCGAGCGCCGCCGCGGCTGCCTCGGCCTCGTTGGTGCCGGCCGGCACCACCTTCACCTCCAGCGCGCGCAACGTGTCGTGGGCCAGCGGCGTGACGTGGCCGCCCGGCTCGAGTTCGACCGTGCTGCCCGGGGCCAGCCGGCGGGCGTCGGCCTCCGTGATCAACGAGAATCGCTGCATGTGTTACGCTTCGCGTCTTCGCGGGCCCGGGCCTCGCGTGCCGCGGGGATTCCGGCCTCACCTGGAGCCTTGCGGCCGATGTCCTGCTCGCCCATTCACACCGTCCTGATTTCCGCCGAGGCCATACAGTCGCGCGTCGCCGCCCTGGCCGCCGAGATCGAAGGCGACCATCCCGGCGATGGTCCCATCCACCTCGTGTGCGTGCTCAAGGGCGGCTTCGTGTTCCTGGCCGACCTCGTGCGCGCCATGGGCAACCGCGTGACGCTCGACTTCATCGCCGTGTCGAGCTACGGCAAGGGCACCCGATCCTCGGGCGAGGTCCGCCTGCTCAAGGACCTCGATGCCGGCATCGAGGGGCGCGACGTGGTCATCGTCGAGGACATCGTCGACACCGGCCTGACCCTCACCTACCTGCAGGAGATCCTCCGGGCGCGCGCGCCGCGACGGCTGAGCTCGGCCTGTCTGCTCAGCAAGCCCTCACGGCGCATCGTCAACGTGTCCGTCGATTACGTCGGCTTCGAAATCCCCGATCAGTTCGTGATCGGGTACGGGCTCGACTACGACGAGCACTACCGGAACCTGCCGTTCATCGGGGTGCTCGACGGTCCGGCCGAAGCCTGACGCGGCGCGCTCCAGCAGCAGACTATACCTCGAATCAGCCGGCAATCCGTCCCGGCCGTGAGCGCGAAAAGTGACGGCGCCGTGGATGGATGGGCTGATGTATAGTCCCCCCGTGCCGCTGCACATCGTCACGCACCCCGTCGTCCAGGACATCCTGCTGCGCCTGCGCGATCGCACGACCTCGCCCGACATCTTCCGCGTGATGGCCAGGCGCATCAGCCTGCTGCTGGCGGCCGAGGCGTGCCGCGACCTGCCATCGCGGCCGGCCACCGTGCAGACCCCGCTGCGGATGGCCGAGGGTCGCGCGGTGGATGCCGAAGTGGTCGTCGTGCCGGTGCTGCGTGCCGGGCTGGGGATGCTCGAGGCCGTGCTCGAACTGGTGCCGACAGCGCGCGTGGGCCATATCGGGCTGCAGCGCGACGAGACCACCGCCGTGGCCTCGCAGTATTACGCGAAGTTTCCCGCGCGACTGGACCAGTGCATCGTGTTCGTGGTGGATCCCATGCTGGCCACCGGCGGCAGCGCCGTGGCCGCCATCGACCTGCTGCGCAGCCAGGGCGCACGCGACATCCGGCTGCTGTGCATCGTCGCGGCGCCGGAGGGCGTGGCGCTGCTCGAGGCGGCGCATCCCGACGTGCGCATCTACACGCCAGCGGTCGACGACTGCCTGAACGAAGCGAAGTTCATCGTGCCCGGGCTGGGCGACTTCGGCGATCGCCTGTTCGGCACCGGGAGCGATTGAAGGAGGCCGACATGCCCCGTCAGCCCGCCTCGCCCCCGGCGTCCCGGCGGAACTCGGCCGACGACCATCCCGGGCGCGCTCACCGCACGGCGTGGCGGACGGCCATCACGCAGATCGAGCCCAACCGCATCATGGTGCGCGGCTACGCCGTCGACGAGCTGATGGGCCGCGTCTCCTTCGCCGAGGCGATCTACCTGCTGCTGCAGGGCGAGCTGCCATCGCCGGCGATCGGGCGCCTGATGGACGCCATCCTCGTGTCGCTGATCGACCACGGGACGTCGCCGCCTTCGACGCTCGCGGCGCGCAATGTGGCGACGACCGGCGCGCCGATGCGCGCGGCCGTGGCGGCCGGCGTGCTCGGGTTCGGCACCTACCATGGCGGTGACATCGAGCGCTGCGTGACGCTGCTCGAGCAGGGCGTGACGCTGCTGCGCGGCGGGATCGGCTACGAGGAGGCGGCGCACCAGGTGATGGCGCCGCTGGCGGCGCGTCAGGAGGCCGTGCCGGGTTTCGGGCATCGCATCCACACGCACGATCCGCGCACCGCGCGGCTGTTCCAGATGGCGCTGGAGTACGAGGTGGACGGGCCGCACCTGAGGATGCTGCGCGCGTGCGAGCGCGTCCTGAACCGGGCGCGGGCCGAGGGCGAACGCATTCCAATCAACGTCGACGGCGCGATCGCCGCCGTGTGCGCCGACATCGGGCTGCCGGCGTCGGTAGGACACGGGCTGTTCATCATCTCGCGGACGCCGGGGCTGATCGCGCAGGCACGGGAGGAGCAGGAGCGCGAGCGGCCGATGCGGGAGATCGACTCGACGGCGGTGATCTACGACGGGCCGCGCGAGCGGCGCCTGCCCGGATCGCGGAAGCAGGGCTGAGGCCGCACGGCGAGACGGTGGCGTGCGACCGCCTGCGTCCGGGCGTGTTGCGGAGGCTGGCGCGGTAAAGGTAGAATCTCCGTTCGCCGCGGGGGCACGCGATGCCACCGGCGGCGAGCACCAGCCTGCAGGGTGCGCGCTTGGCTCAGCGGTAGAGCACCGCCTTCACACGGCGGGGGTCGGTGGTTCGAATCCACCAGCGCGCACCAAGAACAAAGACAATCGAACCAGGCACCAACGGCTACGGCTTTCTTCCCACTCGGTGGCGTTCCGCCCATCCGTGGATGCAGGGTGGATGCAGGGGGCATGGTTAGCGTCAGGAGTCCGGCTGAGGGGTTCCCTCCACGAGAGGGACACGTATGGCGGCGACCAATGCACCTCCGAGGAAGACACGCCGCACCTCCGGGGAATGAACCACGCACCTCCGGGGAACCACGGTTGCACCTGCGGGGAACGCGGCCGCAGCCAACCCGTTGTCCCCGAACACCTTCGCTGCAGCGGGCGTTTGCCGTTCGATCCGTTCTCTTGATTGAGCAACACCAGGCCGGCGCCCCGCGGCGCGAAGCTGGTGATGGTGCCCTCGCCCTACCCCTTCGGCTTTGGACCTGGCCGTCGCCCGCGCGTCTCGGGTTCCAGCTTCGCCTGCATCACGGTGTCGACGACCCGCAGCACCTCGTAGCCCAGCTTCTGCGCCCGCTCGGCCATCTCCTTCCCGGGCCGCTGCGATCTGCGGCGCCTGGCGACGAAGCTCTCACCGCCAGGACCGCTGACGGCTGACACGAGCTCCTCGACCGTCAGCAGCCCTTCGCAGATGGCGATGACGTCGCTGAGGTTGACGCCCAGGCCACCGGCGAGCTTCCGAGCCTGGTCCAGACCTGGCGAGTAGGAGTCCCGCTCGATCTCCGACACACGTGACTGGTGGATGTCGGCGGCCTCGGCGACCTGGACCTGCGACAGGTTCCGGGCGAGCCGGATGTTCCGACACGCTTCTCCGAAGGTCATGACGGCCTCGTCATCGGGCTCGAGCGACGCCAGCCAGGTTCCGCCGATTGCTGTTCAACGGCGTCTCCCATGGTTCATCACCTGCGACAGCCGGCGAGCGTAGTTGCCGACGGCACAACGGTTTACCGTTTGAGACTCTATCACACGTGGCGTATAGTCACGGGCCATGTCCGGGACGTCACCCTGTCACGCCGCTGCCCGGACGCCGTTGCGGTTCCCCAATTGGTCGCGGCGACAGTCGGACGGCCGGGATCTTACGCCACTCCGGCGGCCACCGCTCGGCATTACGGACCAGAACATCGCGACGCTGGGCCTGTTCTCCACGTCGGGACATCGGCTCCACGGACCGGTCAAGACCATGCGCCTTTCGGCCCAGGACGGAGTCCGACACGTCGTCCAGATCCTCGCCGGCGGCACACTCGGCCTGCCGACGACGGCGGACCAGGACAAGCTCCTGGCCCTCCCGCGCGCTGCCACCTCGTGGCCTGGACCACCGGTCACCTTCACCACCTACAAGTTCCTGAAGACGCTCGGCCTGCATCCACGCAGCGGCAAGCACTACCGCGAAGTCCGCACGTGGGTGGATCGCCTGGCTGCGACCACCATCATCTCCGAGCGTGGCGTTCGCGTGGCCGGGCAGTGGCGCTACCAACGTGAGCGTCTGCACCTGGTCACACGCGCTGTCTCCGTCGGAGAGCGACTCCCGGATGGACAGCTGGCCGAGGAGAACCACATCTGGTTCGCTGGCTGGTTCCACCAGAACATCAAGGCTGGGCACACGCTCGAGATCGACCTCGACTGGTACCTTCGCCTTCGGCTTCCGCTGGCTCGCACCCTGGCACTCCCCTTCGGCTCTGGCTTCGGGCGAGCGAAGCGCGTGGGCACTTCGAGAAGCGGTGGGACAGCCTCGCGGAGTTCCTGGGGCTCACCTGCTATCCCCAACGGTCAAAGGCCGTGGAGATACTGGGACCCGCGCTCGACGAGCTCCAGCATGCGGGGATGATCGGTTCCTGGACGGTCGAGGCCACCCGCTCGGGAGACAGCTTGAAGGTGTCCGTCCGGCACGGCAGGCTTGTCGGCCCTCGCGGCAGCACGACGGACGACCGGAACCCAGCCGGCGCCCAGCGCGCCCGGCGGCACGACCCGGCGTTACTCGATGAACTCGTTCGTCGCGGAGTCCATCGCGGCCCCGCCCTGCGGTTGCTGCGCTCCGTCCCCGCCGACTGCGCATTCCGGCCAAGGTGAACGCGGCCCGGCCGGTCTCGGATCGGGACTCGCGCGGCAAGGACCTGGATGAGGGCCGGCTGCTGCACAAGTGTCGGGTCAAGATCGAGCTGCCGGACGGCGACGCAGTCGAGTTCGAGTCCGATGCCCCATCGGTAGCCGAAGCGGACTGACCGTCCGAGGCCGTGACGCATTCGCTCCGCTCGGCTCGCGCCCGCTACTCTCGCGTCACTCTCGACACGTCCTGCCCCAGCACCGCGCGAATCGCTTCCCGGTCCGTCATCCGCCGGGACAGCATGCGTTCGGCCACGTCTGGCGGCAGGCACTGGTTGAGCTTGAGTCCGTCGACCGCTCGGTCGTCCACCGGAGTCCAGAGCTCGTCCTTCCCCGCCAGGTCGCGCAACGCCTCGAAGGCCGCCGCTGACGGCTCGCGGTCCAGCGGGATGTTGAAGTTGTCGGTGCGCCCGGGCGCCATTCCGTGCGCCCGAAGGCCGGCGGCGAGCGCGGCGTTGGCGTACACGCCGGCGAACGTCCACCACCGCACACGCCCGTCTGTCTCCGTGACGACCGCGGTCTTGCCGGGCACGAGCCAGGCGAAGTCCGTCTTCACCTCGGCGAGCTTCGCTGCGGCGCGCTTCGAGCACACGCCCGGCACGTGAGGACTGGCCAGGCTCGCAGCGACGGCCTGGCACAACTCGAACCGCAGCGGCGGTCCAGACCCGAACCAGCGCGACCGACCGTCCTCCTTCGTCGGCTCGACATAGGCCGCCCGGGCCTCCCAGTCCACGTGGTTCACCACCCAGGGCCGCCCGGCCAGCAGCAGCACCGGCGGCCGGTCGTCGCGCACCGCGAACGACGCATGGTGCACGCGGCCGAGTTCGAGCTCGCCATGCTTCACGGTGAACAAGGGCTCGCTGGTGAACGAGGACAGCAGGTCGATGAAGTGCCGGCGGCCGAACGCGGCCTCGCCCTCGGCGCCGATGGACCACACGCCGCCATCCTCGAACAGGACCTGCCTCGCCAGCATGAACTCGAGCATGGCCTCGACATCTGCCTCGTCCACACTCGAGAAGCCAGGCATCCGTCCGATCCAGCCGCGCCAGTCGGCCGCGCCGATGCCGCGTTCCTGGAGCGACAGCGCCATCACCTGCTGCGCCAGCAGGTGGAGCGGCTCTGCCAGGGGCCGCACGTGCTCGACGAACCCGCTGCTCCACAACTCGCAGAGGGCCACCGCCCTCACCAGCGCATCGTCCTCGGTCGCGAGAAACAGGCAGTTGCGCGTCGTGCCGGGACGCCGGCCCGTGCGGCCAAGACGCTGGAGGAACGAGGCCACCTGCGTCGGCGCGTCGATCTGGATGACCCGGTCGAGGTCGCCGACGTCGATGCCGAGTTCCAGCGTGCTGGTCGCCACGATGACGCAGTCGCTGCCGGTGGCGAAGGCGTGCTCGGCCTGGCGCCGCTCGTCCGTGCTGATGGAACTGTGCGACACGAACGTCTGGACGCCGCGCTTCCGCAATCCCGCCGCCAGTTCCTCCACCCGCGCGCGGCTGTCGGCGAAGACGAGCCGCTTCTCGCCCGCGTGCAGCCGCGCGATCACCGTCGCGGCGTTCTCGAGCCCGCCCACGAAGTCGACGGTGATCTCGGCAGGCACTGCCGCCGCCCCCCCGGGGGCCACCACCCGCCGCGCCCCTTCACCCGGGGCCGCAAGCCAGCCGAGCACCGCGTCCGGGTTGCCGATCGTCGCCGACAGCCCCAACCGCTGCATCTCCCGGCCGGCCAGCCGCGACACCCGCTCCAGCACCGACAGCAGGTGCCAGCCACGGTCGTCCGCCGCGAAGGCGTGCACTTCGTCCACGACGGCCACACGCACGCCGGCGAACAGCACCTCGTGCTCCACCCGCGGGCTGATCAGCATCAGCTCGAGCGACTCGGGCGTCGTCAGCAGCACGTCGGGCGGATCCGCGAGGATGCGCTTGCGCTCGGTGTCGCCTACGTCCCCGTGCCACATCGCGACGCGGCGGCCCACGAGATTGGCGTAGTGCCACAACCGCGGCTGCAGGTTGTTGAGGAGCGCACGCAGCGGGCAGAGGTAGAGCACCGACAGCGGCGGCCAGCGCTCCTGCAGCACGCGCGACAGCACCGGAAAGAAGGCCGCCTCGGTCTTCCCCCCCGCGGTGGGCCCGACCACCAGCGCATGAGCGCCGTCGATCACTGGCGCAATCGCCTGTTCCTGCAAAGGGCGCAGTTCGCGCCAGCCGAGGCTGTTGACGATGTGGTGTTGCAGCGCTGGATGAAGGCGGTCGAAGGAACTCACAGCTCGATCTCGATGTCGTCCACCGATCCGCCGCTGGCGGCCGCCCGCTCGGTCGGCGTCAGTTCCTGCGAGGCGAGCGTGAGCGCGTAGTGGCGTCTGGGGTCGAACTCCGGGAACTGCTCCACCCTGTCGAGGACGTCGGCCACCAGCTTCTTGAGGAACACCCGCGGCGCCACGCCCACCTTCCCTCCGAGGGCGCCAGCCACGCCTCTCGCCAGGTCGGCGACGTAGCCGTCGTCCACCACGGTCCGGATGCGCCCGGCCTCAGGCGCGTGTTGCGCGAAGATGTCGCGCACGCGGATGCCCACCTCGACGAGCGAGTCGTGGGTGAAGTTGGCCAGGCGCACCTGCACCGCGCGGGGATTGTCGAAGCGGGCGTCGGTGGTGAAGTCCACGTGCAGGCGCTGCGCGAGCGGCGCGAGCCGTTGCGCACCCTGGGGCCCGTCGAAGAAGGCCGGCGTGCCGGTGATGACGAGATAGAGGCCCGGGAAGCGCCCGCTGTCCACCTCGTCGATCAGTTGCCGCAGCGCATTCAGGGCCTTCTCGCGCACGTCGCCGCGCACGCGCTGCAGCGTCTCCACTTCGTCGAGCACGACGACCAGGCCGGGATGCCCGGCATCGCGAAGCACCAGCAGCAGCCCTTGCAGGAACGCGAGCGCGCCGAAGTGGTCGAGATCGCCCTTCAGGCCGGCGGCGCGCTTCACCGTCGCCGCCACGTTCGGCTGGCCCGCGAGCCACGCCAGCAACCCCTCGGCGGTGGGCGTGTCCTCGCGCACCTGGGCCGCGCGCAAGGCGCGCAGCGCCGCGGCGAAGGCGGGCGCCTTCTGGCTCACGCCGCGCAGCCTGGCCTCGAGCAGTTCGCCCGTGCGTGCGAGCAGCGCGCCCGTGTCGTGCTCGTCGATGGCCCCCTCGGCGAGCGCGTCCTGCTCCAGCGCGAAGAACCACCGGTCGATCACGCTGCGGAAGGCATGCTGTGGCGAGTCGTCGGTCGACAACCGCTCGGCCAGGCGCCGATACACGGTGTCGAGCCGGTGCAACGGGGTCTCGGTCTCGGCGATCTGCACCTCGGCCGCGGCGAGCCCCCGCCGCTTCGCACGCTCCTGCAGCCAGCGCGAGAAGAACGTCTTGCCCGCCCCGTACTCGCCACGCACGGCCTTGAACACCGCGCCGCCCTGGGCAATGGCGTCGAACCCCTCGTCCACGGCCCGCTCGAAGCGGTGGAGGCCGACAGCCAGCCAGGCGAGGCCGGCGCTGGGCACCGTGCCGCGGCGAAGCGCGTCGACGATGTCGCGGCGCCGCTGGGGAGAGATGGCCGGGACGCTCATAGCTGGAACTGCCCCTTCAGCAGGGCCTCGTCGAGCACCACCTCGTCACCCGACGGGTAGATCACCTGGTAGCCGTCGAAGTTCAGGAGTTGGGCCGCCGCGGCGACGATCGACGAGACCCGCCCGGGGGGCACGCCGAGCCGCCCGGCACACGCGGCCACGGTGAGGCGGCCGCCGCGCGAGGACAGCGCCGTCAGCAGCGCGCGCAGCCTCTCCTCGGGGAGCGCGGCCCTCGTCGCCCGGGCCCGCTGCTCCCGCAGCACGTCGCTGGCCAACAGCCGCGGCAGCCACTCCGGCGCCGCCGGTCCGACCACCGACACCACCGGCGACGGAGCTGCGGGCGGCTGGTCGAACAGCGGCAACCCGCTCGGCGCTGGGACCGGGGCCGGCGAGGGCGGCGCGGCGGTGACGGCGAGATCGAGATCCCACCAAGGGGGACGTGCGTCAGCGTGCTCGGCCCAGCCGTCCAGCGCGTGGCCGTCCGGCACCAGTACGCGCAGCGGCACGACCAGTTCCTGGGGACTGATGCCGCCGTGGTACCCGTTCTTGCGCGAGGCGTAGCGCACCGATTCAGACGCCGCGACCACCACCGCCGGCGCGCTCGCCAGCACGCGCGGACCCGTCACCGCGACTTCGCCCTCGGCCACGGGCCCCACGGCGGGCCGGTATCGATCGGCGTCCCCCGACACGACCCGCTCGGTGCGCTTCAGGTCGAGCACGTGCCCGTGGTCGGCGGTGACGACGAGGACGCGGCCGGCCGCGCGCGCGGCGTCGCACAACGCCGCGACGATGGGCACGTATTGGGTGGTCCACGCCGGCCGCACCATGTCGTCCTTCAGCAGGTGGTCGTCCACCGCGTTCACCACGGCGCCGACCACGCGCTGGTCGGGTCGGGCGATGGCGTCGGCGACGTCCGGGGCAAGCATGGCGCCCGCGCCGAGGTCGCCCTTGTGGAACAGCCGGGGCGGCCACCTGGGCTTCGAGTGGGCGACGAGGTCGGGATGCGCGGCGAAGCCCTGCCGTTCGTCTGCCGCGGCGCCGAGGCGCAGACGGCCGCAGAACAGGCTCGTGCGGCACACCTCGGTGACGCTGGGCAACGCGGCCACCACGGGCGTGGTCTCGCGCCCGTCGGGCGAGGCCACGGCTGTCCACCCGCGGGCCGCGATCGAGGCGAGCAGGGCCTGCGCGACAGGCAGGCTCATCCCGTCGACAACCAGCAACAGCACGGGCCGGCGCGCGGCGAGCGGCGCGACCACGTCGCGCAGGACGTGCTCGATGGGCAGCAGCCGTGAGTGCGGCGCCGGCGCCTCGAACCACCCCACAGCGAGCCGCGCGAACTGCCGCGTGAACTGCTCGCGACGGGCGCGCACGCGCTCGGCGATGCGGTCGAGCACCGCGCCCAGCGCCTGGTGGGTCTCGCTCGCGTAGAGCGGCACGCGCGCCTCGTCGGCGTGCGCGTGCTCTCGCACGTAGGCCGCCACGGCGTCGGCGAACGAGGCTGGTTCCGGGGCCGCCTCCGCGACGCGCAGGTAGCGCACCAGCCGCAGGGCGTGCTCGGCTCGCGCCACCAGGTCGGTGTCCACGCGCGCCCGCTCGTGCGCCCGCAGCGCCAGCAGCGCCTCCGAGGCCCTGGCCATGGCCGGGGCGCCATCGCGCGCGTCCAGCCCCTCGTCGAGCGCCCGTGCGTAGCGGACCACCCGCTGGGCGAAGCCGAGCGGCGACCAGCGCCCCCGATGGGCCTCGGGCGCGGCGCCGAGGTCCTGGAGCAACTCGTCGGCGCGGGCGAGCCACGCAGCCGCCCGGCGGGCGTCGGCGACCCGCGCGAGCAGGTCGCGCGCCGCCGTCGCCAGGGCACGGCCGGCCCGCCGCTCGACCCGCTCGCCGCTCGTGTAGCGCTCCAGCCGAATCACGGCGCCAGCGATCGCCTCGCCCTCGGCGCCCTCCGCGAACAACACGTCGCATGCGAGCGCCAGCGGCACGGCCTCGGCGGCGTGGCCCCGCTCGACCAGCGCCAGGACGAGCGAGCCGGCCCCGCCGGACACCGAGCCGATCCACTGGCGCATCGCGGCGCGCGCGTCTGCCGACTGCTCGTTCCAGCGCCCGGGAAACGCCGGATCCAGGGTCCACTGCAACAGCGACGACGCGTCGATGCCGTCGGCCTCCACGCCGAGGAGCACGCGCGCGGCGTGTCGCCACGCCGTGGCGGCGTCGAGGGTCCCGGAGGGCACGCGGCCGTAGCCCTCCGGCGGCAGGTGGGCGAGCAGCGCATCGGCGAGCCACGGGTGCGCCACCAGGCGCCCGTCGAGGCGGTGCGCGCCGAACGCGCGCAGCAGCGGCTCCCACCGGTCGAACTCGAACAGCCGCCGCTTGTGGAAGCGGGCGACGACGTCGGCACCCAACTCGAGGTGCGACAGCGGCGTCAGGATCACCAGCGGCGGCGCATCCGCGTCCCGGTAGGCCAGCACGTCCCGCACTTCGATCGGCGTGCGACAACGGCGCACCGACCAGACGTGGCCGCCGGCCGACAGCGAGTCTCCGCCGGCCCACTCCAGGTCGCCGTGGAAGGCCAGCACGGGCGGGTCCTCGGCCGACATGTGCGCCGCGAGCGACGCCACCTGGGCGCGCAGGGCAGCCACGGGCAGGGGCATGGCGGGCATGGCGGCTTACGCCTTCTCCTCGATGGTCCAGGACACGGTCACGCGGACGTCGTCAGTCTCGCGCGTCGTCTTCAGGGCGGCGTCGAACTTCGCGCGCGCTTCCCGCACGGTCAGGCCCTGGTGGGACGCGGACGCCACCGGCTTCCAGCGGTCCTTCCGCTCCTTGTCCCCTCGCCGCTCCACCGGTTCGATGATGACGGGCGGCTTGGGCGGGATCAGCAGCGCCACGGCCTTCCGCTCCACCTCGTGCAGCTTCGCGGCGAGCGGCACCGCGAGCTCGTCGAGTTCGAGCGCCTGGCGCAGGTCAGCCAGCAGCCCCTGGGCCGCCTGCCGGCGGTCGTCACCGAGCCTCGCCAGCGCCTCGATCGGTTCCCAGTTCACCTGCTGCAGCGCCCGCACGACGTCGCCTGCGCGACGGCCCGCCGCGCCGTAGGCCTCGGGCGTGGTGGCGATGGGCGACTCGGCCAGCGTCGCAATCACGTCGCGGTGCGCGGCGCGCGCCAGCGCCTCCACGAGCGCGGTCACGCCGGCTGCCGTCCGCGCGCGAGGCGCGCCCGTCGCGTCCACGCCGAGCTGGCGCATCGGCCCGGCCAGCGCCCGCGCGGCCTCGTGGCTCGCGGGCGTCCAGTCGCGCGCCAGCGCCTGGATCTTCTCCACCGCCTCCCCCACGGTCGAGGCGTTGCGCAGCGGCGGCAGGTCGAGGCCGAACACCTTCGCCGCGCGCTGGCGGGCCCCCTCCCAGTGCTCCGGCGGCGGCAGCACCTCCTCGACCAGCTCGCAACGGTCGTCGATGGCGTCGATCGAGGCCGTGGCCGGCCCGCCGTGGAGCGTGAACCGCCGGTTGCTCATCGCGGCGTAGGTGAGGATCAGCAGGTTCTGCAGCTCGACGGGCAACCCCCGCGGCTCGGGCTCGTCGAGCCAGCCCCGCAGCCGGCGCACGGTGAGCGGCCCGCCTTCCCGCCCGTGGCACTGGTCGAAGTGCCGCTGCCACGTGCGCTTCACGACGATCACGTCTTCGCCCACGTCGCACAGTTCCAGCGGGAACACGATCTGGCGCACGAGCTTCCGCAGCGGCTGGTCCACCCGCTTGCGCCACAGCTCCTGCTGCAGCGCCTCCTGCACCTCGGCCCACACCTTCTTGACGTTCGCGGGCCTGATCTCGACCTCGTCGCCGAACACCGGGTGCCGCGGGAACTGCACATCGAGCGCCTGGGTGAGCAGGTGGTCCAGCCCCTCGCGCAGCGTGATGCCCACGGCCGGCTGCAGCCGGCACGCCGGTTCCAACGACAGGAACTGCTGGCCAGCCTCGAGCGCGTGCACCGTGGTGCCGGGCGGCGCCGCGGCGATGCCGTAGGCGCCGTGCAGGATGCCCCGCAGCCGCTCACGCAACTGCGCCCGCTGGTTCCTGAGGAGCCCCTCGGCCACCTGGCGATCGAGCGGCGCCAGGTGCGCCGCGTAGCTGAGGAAGCGCTCCCCCGTGAGCACGTGATCGAGCACGACCAGCGTGCCGAGGTCCTTGAGCGCGGCCTGGCTGAGGAAGCTCGGGATCCACACCAGCGTCCGCGTGGCCCGCCCCTGTCCCTTCAATCCCTCCGCCCGCGCCACATCGTCCTGCGGCGTGTGATGCGGCTCAGGGTCGAAGGGGAAGTCGATGACCACGCGCCACAGGTCGCCGCGCGCCTGGAACTGCTCGTCGGCCAGCTCGCGGACGTTGCCGTAGACCACCTCGGCGCGCCGCCGGGTACCACGCCAGGCGAAGTCGTGCGTCTGGAACAGGCCGTCGGCGTCCGAGATGCCCAGCTCGTCGTAGAGCAGCTCGCGGATCTTCCGGCGACGGTTGCCGGTGTTGTCTTCGCCGCGGGCGCGCTCGACGATGCTCTCGACGTCCACGCCGGCGAGCTGGACGGAGAGCGTCGGGTTGTCGGTGTCGTCACCGACGCGCACCTCGCCCACGCGCGAGGCCCACGTGCGCACGCGCGCCAGCACCTGCTGCTTCTCCGCACCGGGAATGGGCGTGCGGATGGTGCCGTGGTTGAGCGCGGCCAGCCGGCTCGCGGTGATGCCGCTGAGGGCCTCCACCTTCTCCACCAGCGCCGCGAGCAGCAGCGTCTTGGCGAGGCGGTCGTCGCCGCGCAGGGCCTGCGCCTTGCCAGGTTCCACCTGGCCCGTGGCGAGGTCGGCGAACCGCGCGCCGCGCTGCTCCTCGATGAGCGGCTGCAGCTTGGTCTCGTAGAGCCGCCGCGCCTGGTCGAAGTGGCGGCGCATCGCCTCGCTGAAGGCGTCGCTGCCCTCGGCCACCGCGTCGAACAGGTCGCCCACGGGCACCAGGTCGCCCAGCGTCAGCGTCTCGCGCTGCTGCACCAACAGCTGCAGCAGCACCTTGATGGCGGTGCGCTCGCGCTGCAGCATCGACGACACCGCCACCAGCGCCTGCACCAGCGCCGGGCTGAAGGGATACACCTGGCGGAACATCGCCAGGTCGCTCTCGCGCGTGAGCAGCGTGTTCACCACCGCGGCGTCGGCCGTGGCCTCGCGGAACGCGCGGTCCATCTGCTGGCGCGCCGCCTCGGACACCGGCGCCAGGATGCGCTTCTCGATGATCGCCGGCAGGTTCCGGTCTTCCAGCGTCACCTTGAAGAAGCGCCCCTCCCAGTGCTTCAGCACGTCGTGGAAGGCCAGCTCCTGCGAGCCCGTGAACTGGTCGCCGATCAGCTCGCGCAGGTCGCGCTGCCGCGCCACGAACGAGACGATGGGCACCGGGCGGTTGGCGTCCTGGGCCTCCACGAGCTTGGCCAGCTTCTGGCCCTCGCGGGCGACGAACTCCGGCTCCGCCGCGTGGCTGGCGAGCCAGAGAATCAACTCGTCGAGGAAGAGCACCAGGGCGTCGTAGCCGAGGCCGTGCGCGTGCTGGCTGAGCGCGGCCAGGCCCCGGTCGAGCGTGATGAAGCCGTTGCCGGCCATCGCCACGTCCCGGTAAGCCCGCAGCACCGTGCTGACCAGGTCGCCCACCAGCCGGACGTGCGCCTCGTCGTCGGGCGGCGCGGCCAGCGCGGCGTCGAAGCTGGCCGCGTCCCAGCTCGCGCCCAGGTCGCCCCACTCGTCGCCCTCGCCGGCGGCGGCATTCAGGGCCGCGAAGAACACCGCGTCGCCCATCGTCTGGCGCAGGTGCCGCGCGTTCTCGAATATGGGCTGCGAGAGGAACACGCCAGGCAGCGGCGCCTCGGGGTGGGCGCGCTGTACGAACGACAGGTACTGGCCGAAGATGCCGTGCTCCATCGACTGCGCGCCGATCATGTGGAACGGCACGCACAGCACCGTCTTCCGGCCCAGCCACGACTCGTGCGCCTGCAGCGCGGGCGCCAGCTCGGGGATGGCGCGCGCCTGCGGGTGTCCCTTCAGCAGCAAGAACAGCACGGCCATGAAGTGGCTCTTGCCGCTGCCGAAGCTGCCGTGCAGGTAGCCGGCCTTGCTGCTGCGCGAGTCGATCGCGCCCTTGATGGCGCCGAGCGCGGTGTCGAAGTTGCGGGCGAGGTCGGGCGTGACGACGTAGTCGCGCAGCGTGGCCGCCGCGCCGGCCGCCGACACGCCCTCGGAGAGCCGCAGCACGAAGTCGCCCGGCTGCACGCGCTCGGGCAACGCGACGAGATCCTTGATCAGCACGGGAGTGGGCATGGCGAGGCGTCAGTCGAACATGCGGTGCTCGGTCTGGTAACGAACCGGGCGAGACAGCTTCTTCAGGTGTCTCCCGGCGACAGCCAGCTTCAGCCACTTCTTCAGCTGGCTGGCCTCGAGGACGAAGGCATCCTTGATATCTCGCTCCGCACGTGGCCGCTCGCAATAGGCCTTCAACCGTGGCAGCACCAGGCTGTAGACGTCGACCGCTCCCTCGTCAACGGGTGGCGCCGGCTCGACGGCAGGCCTTGTGACTGGGGTCGCCCCGCCTCCCTCTTGGTCCCACTCCGCGCGACGCTCCCGCACTACGGCGACCTCGGGCTGGGGCAGCGGCTGCGCAGGGTCGGCCAGCCAAGCAACCAGCGCGCGCCCCCTGGGCAGCGATTGAATCGTGACGGGCTTCGCTCCGCGCTCGACCAGCGCCCGATTGCCGCGCGGCACCTGTGCGCCGTCGCGAACGAACACCGGCACCCATCCGGCCTTCAGGTTCTCCACTGCGCCGGCCCACGTGCCGCCTCGGCCCTCATCGCTCGCCGCCACGAAGGCGACACGGCCGAGCGTGTAGAGCAACCTGTTGCGGGCCATCACGACATCCACGGAGAAGGGCTGCGCCGGGTGAAAGGCGGTGATGACGCACAGACGGCCCTGCTCCACGTGCCGCCGTCGTCCCACGTCCCTCAGCGCCTTTTCGAAGCCGTCGGCCAGCACCTCAATCGCATGGCCGCCCCCCTTGAGCGCGCCTTCGACCGCGGCGCGGTCCACGCCACGCGCTCCCCCTGACACCACCGCCCAGCCGATCTCCGCGGCCCGCGCGCCAACCGTGGCGGCGAAGAAGCTGCCCTCTTCGTCGACGTCGCGCGAACCCACGACGGTCACGGCGTCTTCGTCCAGCAGCGACGCATCGCCCGCACCGCAGACCACCACCGGGGCCTTCGACCCGAGTCTCTCGGACCATCGCCGAGGGTACCCGTGCTCCCCATCGTGGGTGGCGACCCACACGCCACGCGATTGCAGCCGTTCCAACTCCAGCGCCAGCGCTGTCCCCCTTCCCAGCAACTCGGCGACGCGCGTAGCGAGCTGCTGAGTAACACCGCGCTCCACCAGTTGCCGCGGAGCCAGGGCGATCAGTTCCGACGCGTCCTTCACGCCCCGTCCGGAAAGCTCGGCCCAGAGCGTGCTCCACTCGTCCGCCTTGAGCGGCGCGACGCCCCGGCCGGGCAGCGCCAGCCTGCTGCAAAGGAGCACGAGCGCCTGCTCATGCGGAGAGAGCTTCGGAGTCATCATCAATCGCCGTCCCCGCCGGCCGCGGAAGCCAGCGCGAAGGGAAACACCGGACCGCTCCCTGCGCCCCTCAGCGCGTCGGCGCACACCGTGAACGTCCACTTCGACCGGACGATGTCGTCGACGAGAAGGACCGGGCCATCCAACACCTGCCCAGGCACCACGCGAAACGCGTCCACGACGTTCTGGGCCTGCTGGAAGCTGTTCTCCATCGTCTTCTGCTCGTCCGTGGCGCGCGCCTTCTGCAGCGCCTCCCGGTAGGGGAGGCCGAGCACGGCAGCCAGCCGACGGGCGAAGTCGCCCACCAGCGTCCGACGAGTCGATGGCACCGCCACCACCCACGAGGGAGAGGGCTCCGGGCTCCAACGCCCGACGCACGTCGCCGCCCGCGCCACGAGATCGTCGCCGATATGTTGCCGTTCGTGTATCGCCGCCTTGACCTCGACCCCGAGAGCTCCCTCGTTGTAGACGCAGAGCGCCCGTCCAGCCTGGGCCAGGCGTTCGGCCGGGATACGGCCCCTGCGCCCGCGTACGCCGCCGTTGGGCCACTGCTTGCGGGGCTCGAACTCGACGACGCCTCGGCTGATGAACGCCTCGGCCTGCGCGCGGAGCCTCTTGTGCTGCGCCACGGCCCGTTCGATCAGGTCCTGAAGCGAAACCCGGCCCCCGAGCAGGTCGCGTACCTCGACATCGCGGAGGTTTCCGCGGCAGTACTCGACGATCAGCCGCCGAACGTACTCGTCGTCCACCTTACCCTCGAGGAAGTCGGCCAGGGCACGGTCGGCACCGGTCACCGCCGCACCCGAGCAGTTCGCACAGCGACCGCACGGCTCGGCATGGGGATCGTCCAGGTCGCGCGTGACGTATTCCATCAGGCACCCGCGCGCGGACACGAACTCCTTCATTCTCTCGAGCTCGTCGAATCGCCGGCGCGCGACGGCGGCAGCCCGATTCGCATCCGGCGACCAGGGAGCCGGCGACGCGAAGTACTTGCCCTCCTCGACGAAGATGGCGCCCTCAACTTCCAGCAGCTTCAGGATGCGATCGAGCTTGCCCTTGCCGAGGTTCACCTCGCGCTGGAGGTCCGCCACGCGCAGGCCCTCCCCGGCCGCGATCGCCCTCCGCACGGCCAGCATCTGGTCTGCACTGGGGAAGGCGCTCTCGATGAAGTAGCGGCAGATCTCGTCGTCCTCAGCTCCCTCGAGCAGGACCGCGACCGCATCGTCGAGGGCACGGCCGGCGCGGCCGATCTGCTGGTAGTACGCGACAAGCGAGCCGGGACGCTGGAAGTGCACCACGAACCCAAGGTCGGGCTTGTCGAAGCCCATGCCCAGCGCGACAGTCGCCACCAGTGCCTTCACGTCGTTGTGGAGCAACCGTTGCTCGAGTTCCTCGCGGCCCTCCCCGACCCCGGCGTGGTAGACCGGCGCGTCGATGCCCACCTCGGCGAGCCACTGCGAGACACGCTCGCAGGCCTGCTTCGTCAGGCAGTAGACGATGCCCGTACCGGGCAACTGCGGAAGGTGCTCGGCCAGCCACGCCAGTCGAGCGGCCATCCCCGGCAGGCGCACGGCCTGAATACGCAGGGAGGCCCTGGCCAGCGGCCCGCGAATCGTCTTCAGGTTGGGACCGAACTGCTCCTCGATGTCGGACACGACCCGCGCATTGGCGGTTGCGGTAGTCGCCATCAACGGAGAGCGCGGAGGCAGGTTGCGGACGATGCGGACGATGCGGCGGTAGTCGGGCCTGAAATCGTGGCCCCAGTCGGAGATGCAGTGGGCCTCGTCCACCACCAGCAGGCCGATTCGGCCCCCGAACAGGGCAAGCGTCTCCTTCTGGAAGTGCTCGTTCGCGAGACGCTCGGGCGACACGAGAAGGATGTCCACCTGGCCCCGACGCAGAGCGTCCTCGGTTTCGCGCCAATCGGCCGTGTTCGAGCTGTCGATGCGAGCGGCGCGGACCCCGATGCGTTCGGCCGCGGCGACCTGATCGCGCATCAGCGACAGGAGGGGGCTCACGAGGATGGCGGGGCCCTCTCCTTCCTCGCGCAGCATCTTGGTTGCGATGAAGTAGACGAGGCTCTTGCCCCAGCCCGTGCGCTGCACGACGAGCGTGCGATTCCGCTCGCGCACGACGGACGCGATGCTCTCGAGTTGGCCCTCGCGAAACGCGGCCCCCTGGCCAAGCATCTCGCGCAGCAGTGTCGTGGCGCGGCGCTCGAAGTCCCCGTCAGTCATCGGCACGCCGCTGCCTCCAAGGCGGACCTCATCCACGTTTGGCTTCTCGCTCCGGGCCAAGCCCCGGCAGGAACGGCGGCAGAGGCCTCGCCTCCGGCTCGCCGAACGGGTCCGGTATCTGCCGCTTCACTTCACGCAGTTGCTGGTACAGAGAACGCACACGCTCCGAGGCGACGTAGTAGCGCCCGCGCCGCTCGCCCTTGCCCGCCAGCAGGCCGGCACGGTGCAGGGCCGCGAGGTCGCGGCTCGCGAGGTTCGCGTTCACGTCGGCCAGCGCCCGGTACCGGCCATTGGTGACGCGGAAGCCGAGCGCGGCATCCGACAACGCCGCCAGCGCGCGGTCGGGCAGGTGCAGCTCCGAGACGAGATCCTCGAGCGCGTCCCAGAGCCGCTGCATCTCGCGCGACCGCCGCAGCAGCGTCTGCGCCTGCCGGTAGTGCGCCGTCAGGCAGAAGCGCACCCACGGCCGGGCGTCGCGCTCCGGGTGCCACGCCCCGGCGCCGACCTCCGCGAGCACGGCGTAGTACTCGGGCGTGTTGCGCCCGAGATACTCCTCGATGCTGCAGAACTGCGGCGACAGGATGCCCTCGCGCGCCAGCACCAGGCTCTGCAGGCAGCGGGCCATGCGGCCGTTGCCGTCCGAGAACGGGTGGATCATCACGAGGTTCAGGTGGGCCATCGCCGCGCGCACCAGCACCGGGACCTCCGAGGCAGCGTTCAGCGAGGCCACCAGTTCGTCGACGAGCGCGGGCTCGGCCTCGGCGTCCGGTCCCTCGTACACCCGCTCACCCGACGGCTCGCTCTGGACGAAGATCGGCCCCGGCCGCCATCGCCCGGGCCGCTTCGACAGGTTGTACCCCAGCATCTGGAAATGCAGCGCCTTGATGAGCGAGGCGGAGTACTCGAAGTGCCGGTCGTCGGCGAGTTCGAGGACGTAGGTCATGGCGTGGCGGTAGCCGACGATGGCCGCCCACGTCTCCGCGGCCGCGTCGAGCGGCTCCTCCCCATCCACGGCCGCCAGCGCATCGTCCACGGTGACGTTGTAGCCCTCGATGGAATTCGAGCCCCTGATGGCCTTCGCCAGGGACACGCGGCGGAGCACCCCGATCCAGCGCCTGGAACTCACGG
>WBZO01001320.1_pt1 | contig 39563 bp, 29 predicted proteins | sample 5204261 | NCBI WGS metagenome assembly WBZO01 (sample SAMN12412400, study PRJNA552823) | activated sludge metagenome | isolation source: activated sludge from anammox sidestream of wastewater treatment plant... | place: USA: North Carolina | collected 2017-09
AGTACACCAGCCCCGGATTCGCGTCGCGCAGGTCAGCATCGGTCAGACGCAGCCGCTCGACGGCGCGGGGGATCAGGTTGGTGACAAACACGTCAGCGCGGTCGATCAACCGCCGGGCGGCGCGGTAACCATCCGGATGCGCGAGGTCGATGGCGACGCTGCGCTTGCCCCGGTTGTCAAACTCGAACGGCGGGTTGATGCCGGGGATGCGTGCCGGGTTGGACATGCCGCGCAGCGGGTCACCCGCCGGCGGCTCAATCTTGACGACGCTCGCCCCCCAGTCGGCGAGGATGGCGGCGGCGGCCGGCCCGGCGACCCACAGGCCGGCCTCCACCACCCGCAGCCCCTCCAGCGGTCCCGGCATCGCTACTCTCTCCGCGGACGCTCGGCCGGCTTCCGGCGCTCGCCGGTGCTCGTAATGCGGCGAGGCCGGCCGCGCTGTGGCAGCACGGTTCGCAGTACGTCCAGTAATGCCCGGGCAGAAGCCGCCGGTGGCGCCCCTTCTCGGTGAATGGCGGCAATCGCGCGCGAGGGCAGTGGCGGACCGTCAACCTCGATCACGGCCAGGCGGTTGGCAGCGATGTCATCAAACAATGACAGTTCCGGCGCCAGCGCGATACCGATCCCCGCCGCCGCCATGCGCTTGAGCGTCTCGGTGCTTTCAGCGCGCACCACCACACGCGGCGTCACCGCGCAGCCGGCAAAGTACGCTGCGGTCAGTTCCCACGAGGAGGCGCTAGCCGTACGTGCTAGTAGTCCGGCACGACCCAGCTCCTCCGGTGTCACCTTGCCACCGGCCGCCAGCGGGTGATCGATGGCCGCAACCGCGATCAGCGGCTCCTGGTACAGGGGGATCGTGACGATGTCACGCAACGCCAACGGCCGGTTGACGAGGGCGATATCGACCTGATCGTCGATGACCATCGCCGCCACTGCGGCGGCGGCGCCGGTGTGAATCTCCAGCTCAACCCCGGCATGAGCGCGCATGAACCGGCTAAGCGCCATGGGCAGGATGTAGGTCGCGATATCGGTCGTGGCGGCGGTGGCCAGCCGTCCGGCCTCCACGGCTTCCATCGCCTTCAACTCGGTGGCCGCGTTGCGAAGCGTGCGCAGCGCCGCCTCGGCTTTTGGCAGGAAGCGCGCCCCCGCCGCGGTCAGCCGTACCCCCCTGCCCGCCCGCACCAGCAGTTGTTGCCCAAGGTCCAGCTCCAGGGCGCGGACCCGCTGGGTGAGCGATGGTTGCGTGAGATACAGCGTCCGAGCTGCGCGGGAAATGGAGCCGCTGCGCGCCGCCTCGACGAACGCCTCTAGTTGCCGCAACTCCATTGGCTGGGCTCTCGGAAGTGCAGGGTGCACGGGGCAGTATAACCGGTCATCCGGCTATCGTGCGCGGCCATCTTCGCGCTTGGCATCCGGGTTGCGACGGGAAGCGGCAGTGTCAGGCGGCGGGCTCCCGCTTTGGTCCTCGGTCGCCCGCCGCTGCTCCAGCCAGCGCCGCACCCGCACCTCATCCCCATAGCGTCCAGGCTGGTAATACCGGCGTCCGGCCAGTGGCGCCGGCAGGTTCTGCCCCTGGCGGACCGGCGGCGGGACGCGCGACTCCTCAACGGTGCGCGGAACGTAGTCGGCTATATAGTCGTGGGCATAGCGATAGTCGCGCCCATAGCCGAGCGCCTTCATCAGCCCGGTGACGGCGTTGCGCAGGTGCAGCGGCACCGGCTCCTGCATCGTACGTTCGACATCGGCGCGAGCGGCGCTGTAGGCCGTGCCGGCCGAGTTGCTCTTGGGCGCGCTGGCCAGGAAGAGTGTGGCATGGGCGAGCGGATACATCGCCTCGGGCAGCCCCAGCAAATGAACGGCCTGCTGGGCGGCAACGGCCACCGTCAACCCGCGCGGGTCGGCCATGCCGATGTCCTCGGAGGCGGCAATCACGAGCCGGCGCGCGACAAATAGCGGATCTTCGCCCGCCGCCAGCATGCGCGCCAGCCAGTACACTGCCGCATCGGGGTCGGAGTCGCGGATTGACTTGATGAACGCAGAGATCGTGTCGTAGTGGGACTCCCCTGCCTTGTCATAGCGTGGGGCGCGGTGCTGAACTGCCTCGCGCACGGCCTCCACCGCAATGGCCGTGCCGCGGGCAGTCTGGGCGGCGGCGATCTCCAGCGTGTTGAGCGCGGCACGAGCATCACCACCGGCGGCGGCTGCCAGCAGCTCGACCGCCTCGTCAGTGATACTCAACTCCAGGTCTGCCAGACCGCGCTCACGGTCCGCCAGCGCACGGCGGGTAAGCGTCGCGATCTCCTCCTCTGTCAGCGCACGCAGCACGATCACCCGGCAGCGCGAGAGCAGGGGCGCGTTCACCTCAAACGACGGGTTCTCGGTGGTAGCGCCGATCAGGGCAAATGTGCCGTCCTCTACGTGTGGCAGGATCACGTCTTGCTGAGCCTTGTTAAACCGGTGGATCTCGTCGATGAACACAATCGTGCGGCGGCCCGTGTCGCGGCGGCGCAGGCGCGCCTCCTGGACCACCCGCCGCAGGTCTGCCACTCCGGCACTGACGGCTGATAGCGCCTCTACATGCGCGTTGGCGCCGGCTGCCACCAGATGCGCAAGGGTGGTCTTACCTGAGCCGGGCGGGCCCCAGAGGATCAGCGAAGGGATGGCGTCGCGCTCCATCACCCGGCGCAGCATCCGGCCCGCGCCGACGACGTGCTCCTGGCCGAGGAATTCATCGAGGGTGCGCGGGCGCATGCGGGCCGCCAGCGGTGCATGGCGCAGCGCTTGCTCTCGCTCCTGAGCGGCAAACAGGCCACCGTCCGGTTCGGGCAGGCGCCTCGCTCCCGGCATCTCGCGCTCCTGGCGCTAGGTTATCCTGTCACCCTCCATCCGAGGCTCCACCGGCCGGGTGAAGAACAGTGTGACCGGTGTGTCCGTCTCCGCCGCGACGGGCGTGCCACCGGCATGCATCTGGTCGTCGAAACCGGAGAAACGAAAGCCGCAGGCGAGCAGAAAGCGCACGGCGCCGAGGTTGTCGTTGGTGACCTCCGTACGCAGCAGCTGCCGGCCGGCCGTCTGCGCCTCGATTGCCGCCGACTCGATGAGCAGCCGGCCGAGGCCGTGGCGCCTGGCCTCAACATCCACGCGCAGGTCGGCGATCCAGCAGGCGCCGGCGTGCTCCCAGTCCTGTAGGGTGATGGAGCCGGCAACGTCACCGTCTACCGTGGCGACGAGCACCAGATCTCCATCTTGGAGCCGCTCCTGCCACCACACCGGAAGACGCTGGTATCCGGCGCCGCCGGTTCGCTCCGCTGCGGTCGCGCGCTCGGCGAAGTCGAACGTCAGCTCCGGCGCGGCCCCCCGGCGTTCAAGCCGCAGCGACATGCCCGCATCATAGGCGGCGTTCAGCTCCGCCATCGCCCCTATGTCCATGCTCGTTGCCTGGCGCACGGTGATGTCGGCGGGGGCCGGGGCGGTGGCGGCTTGGGGGTCCATCAGGAATGCCAGCAATCGCCGGTTGGTCTCCTCCGGCCGCTCCAGCGGGAGCATGTGGCCGGCGTCAGGAACGATCTCCAGCCGGGCATGGGGTGCGTTCGCGGCCACGACCTGCGCCGCAAGCAGGAAGTCATCGAGATCCTCTGCGCCGACCATCACCAGCACGGGCGGGCGCAACGTATGGAGCCGGTCTACAACCTCAGGGCCCGCGGGCTCGGGCTGGTCCGTCTGATAGTCGCGGGCCGGGTAGGCGAGCACCAGCTCCTGGACCACATCAAACATCGCCGGGTGGCGGCGCAACCCGGCAAACATCGGGTGTGTGAGCCACAGCCGCTGGGCAGCACTGCGCCAGCCTTCAGCGCGCACCGCGCGGACCAGCGCCTCAATCGTCGTGGCAAAGGCGTCGGAGTAGACGAAGCCCGGGACGGCCGCATCCATGAGAGCCAGCGACAGCACCCGGCCGGGGTTATCCAGCGCAAACTGCAACGCAATGCCGCCGCCCATGGAGAAACCGGCCACATGCGCCCGGGCAACGTCCAGGTGATCGAGCAGCGCACGTAGATCGGCGCTGTACTCCGGCCAGGTGTAACCTGCTGCCGGGGCGGAGGACCGGCCATGGCCACGGACGTCGTACCGGATGACGCGGTATCCAGCCTCGCGCAGTGCCAGGTACTGGCGGGGCCACATGCGCAGGTCGACGCTGTGACCGTGGATCAGCACCACCGGCGTGCCCGTACCGCCGGAGTCCTCGTAGGCCACGGAGATGCCGTTGACGGCCGCCACGGGCATTCGCGTCAGATCCCGCGTGTAGCCTATGCTGGCTAGGCCGCGTGAGGCGAGTGTATCCAAGGCCCGGACGGTCCGGCTACGCCGCTGCGGCGCTTGATTGGTGGGAAGGTGCCTGATGTCGATGGGTGCGCTGGCAGGCCTGCGCGTGCTGGATGCCGGACAGATCATCGCCGGTCCGTTCGCCGCCACCCTCCTGGGCGAGTTTGGCGCAGAGGTGATCAAAGTCGAGCAACCGCGGATCGGTGACCAGGGCCGTGGCAGTGCGCTGGAGTTCGCCCAGAACGCGCGCGGCAAGCAGTCGATTACGCTCGACCTGCGCCGCCCGGAAGGACAGGAGCTGTTCCGGTCGTTGGTGGCCCGCTCCGATATCGTGGTCGAGAACTTCTTGCCGGGGACAATGGAGCGCTGGGGACTCGGATACGACGCGCTCGCCGCAGTCAATCCTGGCATCGTCATGCTGCGCATTTCCGGCTACGGACAGACCGGCCCGTATGCCCACAAGTACAGCTTTGACCGCATTGGCATGGCATTCGCGGGGCTGACATACGTCACGGGCTTCCCAGACTCGCCGCCCGTGCGGCCCGGCTTCTTCATCGCGGACTACGTCACCGGCCTGTGGGGCGCTTTCGGCGTGCTGGCGGCAATTCACAGTCGCGATGTGGCGGGCACGGGCCGCGGCCAGATGATTGACATGTCACTGTATGAGTCGGTGTGGCGGCTGTCTGGCCCGCTGGCAGCTAGCTACGCCAAGCATGGTGTCCGGCGGGAACGTCAGGGGAACACCATGCCTGGCGTGTCCCCTGCTGACCAGTTCCTGACTGCTGATGGCCATTACCTGGTACTCCACGCCGGCACCGATCGCGTCTTTGCCCGGCTGATGGAGACGATCGGCCGGCAGGACCTGGTGAGCGACCCGCGCTTTGCCACCCGCACCCAACGCAACGCCAGCATGGACGAACTGCACGCGGTGGTAGGTGCCTGGATCGGCCAAAAGACGCTGGCAGAGGGATTGGCCACGCTGGAGCAGGGCGGCGTACCCGCCAGCCCCGTGAATAGCATTGCCGATATCTTCGCAGACCCGCACTTCGCGGCACGGGAGAACCTGCTGCGCGTCGCCGATCAGGCGCTGGGTGAACTCGTCCAGCCTGGGATCACGCCCCGGCTGAGCGGCACGCCGGGCCGGGTGACCGGCGGCGCACCGCTGCTCGGAGAGCACAACGACGCGATCTACCTCGGTCTGCTGGAGCTGCCGCCTGAGCGCTATCGCCACCTGATGGACACCGGCGTGATATAGGGAAGGATACGGCCATGCTGGATTCGCCCGTCCTCTACGAAGTCAAAGACCGTGTTGCCTATCTGACACTCAACCGCCCCGAGCGGCTCAACGCGATGAGCGGAGAGATGAGCGCCGCGCTGCGTGAGAGCTGGCATCGCTTCCGCGACGACCCGGAGGCATGGGTGGCGATCATCACGGGGAAGGGCGATCGGGCGTTTTGCGCCGGCGCCGACATGAAAGAGCTGGCGGCACGCCAATCCGGCGCCGGGGCGGCTCCGCCATTTGTGGCGGCTGATATGGATCCTTCGCTCGAATCCGGGTTTGACGTGTTCAAGCCGGTGATCGCGGCGATCAACGGGCATTGCCTGGGCATTGGCCTCACCGTCGCGTTGGCGGCGGACTTTCGAATCGCTGCCGAGCACGCCATGTTCGGCTTTCCCGAGGTCAAGCGTGGCGTGCCCACCATCATCGGTGCCATTCGTACTCCGTGGGTAGTGGGCCAGCAGGTGGCATTGGAGATGCTACTCACCGGCGAACTGTATGACACCGGCTACGCGCAGCGGGTTGGCCTGGTCAACCGTGTGGTGCCGGCGGCCCGGCTCGAGGAGGAGGCGCAGGCGCTGGCTGCCCGGCTGTGCGAGAACGGTCCGCTGGCGATGAAGGTGACCAAGGAGGTGCTCGTACGAGGCCAGCGGATGCCGTTGGGCGAGGCGTGGCGAATGGGTGAAGCGCTGCGGGCGCACGCGCGCATGACCGAGGACGCGCGCGAGGGGCCGCGGGCGTTCGTGGAGAAGCGCCGCCCCGACTTCAAGGGCCGCTAAGGTCAGGGAGAGGAGTAGAACGCTCGTGACCGTGTACGCGCGCTTTCGGCATGACGGCCAGGTGGCCTGCGGCATTGTGGAAGGCGATTCGGTGTACCCGATCCTGGGGGACATGCTCGGGACGCACGAGCGCACGGGCGCCCGGCTGGCGCTGGCGGATGTGAAGTTGCTGGCGCCCATTGTCCCGACCAAGGTGCACGCTGTGGCGCTCAACTATCGCAGCCACCTGGGCGAGCGGCCACCGCTCACGGTTCCGGGCATGTTCCTCAAGCCGGGCTCGTGCATTGTCGGGCCGGACGACGCGATCGTGCTGCCCGCTGACGCCGGAAGGGTAGACTACGAGGGTGAGCTGGTAGCGGTCATCGGCCGGACCTGCCGTAAGGTATCGGTGGCGGAGGCGCTGGACTACGTCTTTGGTTACACCTGCGGCAATGACGTCTCTGCGCGGGACTGGCAGCGAGAGGACCGTCAGTGGTGGCGGGCCAAGGGAGCGGATACCTTTGGGCCCATTGGCCCGTGGATCGTGACCGGTTTGGATCCGGCGGCGCTACACCTGGTCACCCGTGTCAACGGTGAGGTGAAGCAGGAAACCGGCACCGACCTGCTCATCTTCAGCGTGGCGCAGGTGGTGAGTTTCGCCAGCCAGGCGATGACGCTGGAAGCGGGCGACATCATCTTTACCGGCACACCCGGCACGACCGCCACGGCGCGCGATGGCGACGTCTGCGAGGTGGAGGTATCCGGTATTGGTGTGCTGCGCAACCCCGTGCGCGCTGAGTAGCCGCCGGTTCAGGCTGTCTGCTCCGTGACGGCCCGCACGAGGTCGCGCACCTCGCGCAGCTTGAACGGCTTGGAGAAGAACGGCGCGCCCAGCGTATCGATGAACGCGCGGGTGTCAGGGCTGACGGTGTCACCCGAGGTAAAGATCACCTTGCCCTGCAGTTGCGGAAAGCGCTGCAGAAGCTGATCGTAGAACACCATCCCGTCCATCTCTGGCATGCGGATATCCGTAATGATCGCATCAAAGGAGCGCTCGGTCAGCCGGGCCAGCGCTTCGGCGCCGGTGCGCACTGTCTCCACCTGATGGCCATCGGCCAGCAGCAGGCCGGCCAGCAACTCGCGGATTGATGGCTCGTCGTCCACGACCAGGATGGCGCGCCGGGGCGCCGGTGGCTCCGGTGCGGGCGGCTCGGCCTCGGGCGCCCCGGCCAGGCGCTGTATGGCGGGCAAATCGATGGTGAAGACGGCGCCGCCATCCGCGGTGTTGTCCGCCTCGATTCTGCCGCCGTGCTCTTCGATAATGCCGTAGCTGATGGTCAGGCCCAGCCCCGTTCCCTCACCCACCGGCTTGGTCGTGAAGAACGGGTCAAACAGGCGGCGGCGGTGTTCATCAGCGATGCCGGTGCCGTTGTCGGCGATGACCACACGGACGCGATCGCCGGATGCCATTGTGGCGATTTGCAGCAACCCGGGACGTCCTCCCGCGCGGATGGCGTGCTCGGCATTTGTGATGACATTCAGTAGCACCTGCTGAATCTGGTGCGGGTCTGCCAGGCAGGCAGGCAGCGGCTCGGTGAAGGACCGCTGCACCTCGATGTCGTGCACACGTAGGTCATAGTCGCGCAGCTCCAGCACGCGCTGAATCAGAACGTTAAGGTCGACCTCGCTCTTCGCCGGCGGGCGGCGGCGGGCAAACGATAGCAGGTTCTGCACGATCTTGGAGGCGCGCTCGGCTTCCTCGTAGATGGTCGTGACGTGGCGCTCCCGCTCTGGGTCGAGCCCGCGGGCCAGCAGCAGCTGCGCAAAGCCGCTAATGCCGGTGAGCGGGTTGTTCAACTCATGTGCGACCCCGGATACGAGCTGCCCGACGGATGCCATCTTCTCGGACTGGAACAGCCGCTCGCGGATGAGTGTTTCCTCCGTCGCGTCATGGAGCGCAAGTGCCGCCGCAGGCTGACCAGTGTCATCGACGATCGGTGCGGCGCTGATGGCGATATGGCGGGTGCGATCGCCTGGCGCGGTCAATTCCAGTGCCGACGGCTCGCCCCGGTCCAGCGCCTGGTGGACGGTAGTGAGCACGGCCCGCAGCTCGGCCGGCTCCAGCGTATCCAGCAGCGCGCGCCCGGCGGGATTGCCTGCCAGCACATTGCCTTCACGATCCAGCAGCACGACGCCGTCACGCAGCCCGTCGATGAGCGCGGACAGGCGCTCGCGCTCGGCGGAGCGGGCGCCGCGCAGGCGCTCCACCGCGATGCCCAGTTGATTCGCGAACGTTTGGAGCAGCCGTAGTTGTTCAGCGCTGTAGGCGGCTGTGCGCAGGCCGGCCAGCAACACCAGCCCGACGGCGCCGTCACCACTGGTGACCGGGCTGCTGATCAAGGTGGCTGGTGTGCCATCGAGTGCGATACCGGGACGCGTCTGAGGGTGGCCGGCGTGCACCGGCTCCGCCAGACGGCACGTGTCGTGCGAGAACGCCGTGAGGGACGCCAGCTCAGCGTCAATCTTGGCCAGCATGGCTTCTCGGAAACGTGGCGCCACAATCCCGCGCGCCGCTACCGTGAGGGTGTGCCAGCCGTCGGCGCAGAGGAGCGTGGCGGCGGCGTCGCATGGCAGGTGCCGCGCCGCGGCCATGGTCGTGAGTTGCGCCGCGACGCGATCGGTGGCGGCGGTACAAAGCGCGCTGGACAGCTCGTAGACCGAGGTGAGCTCTTCGGTACGGGCACGAACCCGCTGCTCCAGCCTGGTATTGACTTCTCGCAGGCGCGCTTCCATTTCCACGCGTATCGTGGTGGCGCCGAGCAGCGCCGCGAACACCTCGACTGCGGGTAGATGTGCATCTGACAGACCAGCAGCGAGCAGGCACACGGTTGCCACCGGGCGGCCGCCGGCATCGCACACCGCCACATCTACAGCCGGGACCGCTGGTATCCCCCCCGCCGGGGCAAGACGGAAGATGGGATGCTCCCCAGCGCTGTATGCGCGGGCGCCGCCGGCCGGCGCCATCACAGCCGGTGACAGCGGCCGGCGGAGGGCGATGTCTCCCAGCCGATGCGCGACCAGTGCCAGGCTACCGCCACGGGTGCCAAACACTGAAGCGATGATGCCGTGCTCCGACAGAGCGCGGCACAGGCCCTCGAAGACGTCGGAGGGTGTCTGCGACTGAGCGACCGATGCGACCGCCGCAGTAAAGGTGCGAAGCAGTTCAACCGGGTCACGCGGCTCGCCGGGAATTGAGCCGTGGGCGGTGATGCGCCGGTCCGGCCAAGAGGTCACGCGCGGCTCCGTGGCGGCGGCTGCGGGGAGGTCGCACTGGCAGCCGCCGTCTGCAGCAACATGCTAGCAGCCCGTTCGGCGGCCGGTCGATAGAGGTCTGTCCGCATTGGCGGCGCTAGGACTGGCTCCACAGGCGGTTGCGGGCGGCGCAGTGATCGCACATGGAGGCCGGGCGGGACAGGACAAAGGTACCGCTGCGGACGCGCTCATCGCGGTCTTGGAGGTGGCGCTCGCAGAAGATGGCATGACATTTGGAGCATTGCCCCCAGCGTTCACCGTCGCAGCCTTCCATGCCACAGAAGCCGCGATTAGAGCGATCAACGGCCCGGGCGCGCCACTCCAGGTGAAGGGCGAGGTCTGCGTGCTTGTCCTGACAGACCGAGCGTGTGCAGACCTCGCTGCCGTCTTCCCGGCGGCTACCATGCATGGCGCAGAAGGCACGCCCGCAGTACTGGCAGACGCCGGTGGCCGTCAGCCGGCACCGTGAAAACCGTCTGCGGGTCTGGCAGATACGTGACATCGGCAACCCGGCAGATGCGCGTTGCGCTCGGTGCCCGCTATGGTAACGCAGGAGCGGATGACTGTCGCCCGCGCCCAGCATGACCGGCGGAGGGACACCATGGCCAGCATGACCGAGGCTCAGCGAGACGCCTTCCTCGCCGTCGCCCGCATTACCACCCTGGTGACCCTCTACCGAGATGGCTCACCAGCAGCGGTGCCGGTGTGGCTGGACTGGGATGGCGCGGCTGCGCGATTCTTCACCGGCAGAGACAGCGAGAAGGTGAGGCGCATCCGTCGCGAGCCGCGCGTAACCCTGCTCATGGCCGAACCTGCGGGCGTGCCCGAGGCGTGGGTGTCCATTGAAGGTGACGCGATCGTCACTGACGAGGACCCGGTGCCGGTGTTCTCGGCGCTGGCGCGACGCTACTACTCTTCGGAGCAGGCCGAGCGGGCCATCGCCGGGTGGACCGCGATGGCCGGGCGGCTAACGGTGGTGAAGGTCACACCGCGGCGCATCCGCTCCAGCGTGGGTTGATTCTGTCCTTGCTCTCGCCGCCACCGTGACGGTAGGATGGACGTAAGTCTAACCGAGATCAAAGGACACATGCTCACAAAGGAACAGAAAGAAGGCGTCATCGGGGACTATAAGGTCCACGAAGGCGACACCGGCTCGGCCGAAGTCCAGGTAGCGATGCTCACGCGGCGGATCAACGATCTGACCGGTCACCTGCGTGAACACAAGCATGACCATGCTTCCCGTCGCGGCCTGTTGAAGCTGGTGGGTCAGCGGCGGCGGCTGCTCGCCTACCTGAATAAGACCGACGTCGAGCGGTATCGCACCCTGATCGCGCGGCTGGGCCTCCGCAAGTAGCGGGGGCCTTGCCCTTTCCGGACGGTGAAGGAGGGGGTACGGGAATAGGGAAACCAGCACATGCCCCGCCGCGGCGTATGCGCCTGTTTCCGTATTTCCGTGTTCCCCCCTGTGCCCCGCAGCCGGGGCCTCGTCCGGAGCCCGTACCCGACAGCGTACGGATCGGCGGCTGACAGCTTGCAGCCCGGCCGCGGCCTAGTGCCATTGCAGCTTCACCAGCGCAGCGGCGCGGCGGCCATACCGGCCACGAAGCGCACGGCCACGACAAAGACACATTGCAGCCTACCGGGGAATTCTGCCATGGCGCGGCCCAGGACCGGGGCGCCACGGCCAGGGATGCGTTGCGCTTGGACCACGCAAGAGCAGCGTACGCACAGTGAGCGCCCGCGCATGTCGCGGCGGGCCGTGAGGAAGGACAGGAATGACCGTACAGACCGTAACGACAGAGCTGGCGGGACGCACGCTCACGCTGGAGACCGGCCGGATCGCTGGGCAGGCAAACGGAGCAGTCACCATCCGCTTCGGTGATACCGTGCTGCTCGCCACCGCCACTAGCACCGGCCGGCCGCGGGAAGGAATTGACTTCTTCCCGCTCACCGTTGACTACGAGGAGCGGCTGTACGCTGTCGGCCGGATTCCAGGCAGCTTCTTCCGGCGCGAGGGCCGTCCGGGCACGGAGGCGATTCTTGATGCCCGCCTGACCGACCGGCCGCTGCGTCCGTTGTTTCCCAAAGGATTCCGTAATGAGGTGCAGGTGATTATCACCGTGCTCTCGGCGGACCAGGAGAATGACCCGGACACCTTCGGTACCGTCGCGGCCTCGGCCGCGCTTGCCATCTCTGATATCCCATTTGATGGGCCGGTCAGCTCGGTGCGGATCGGCTACCTCGATGGCGCCTATATCATCAGCCCGACGTTCGAGCAGCGATCCCGCAGCGAGCTGGACCTGGTGGTCGCTAGCACTCGCGACGCGGTGGTGATGGTGGAGGCGGGCGCCAACCAACTGTCTGAAGCGACGATCTTGGGCGGGATCCTCAAGGCGCACGAGGTCAACGGCCAGGTGATCGCGCTTCAGCAGGAGCTGGTGGCGCTGGCCGGGCAGCCCAAGCGAGCCTGGCAGGCGCCGGCCGCCGCTGCCGCTGAGCCGGCCGCCGAGGCCGCCACCAAGGGCCGCAGCCGTAAGAAGGCGGACGGTGACGGCGCCACGCCGCCGGCGGCCGCGCTCAGCATCGTCGACGCCGTGGCTGCCCAGATGGCCGGCAAGATGGATGACCTGCTAGCGGTGGCGAAGGACGAGCGCTCCGAGTTGCTGTACCAGCGCCAGCAGGAACTGGCCACCGCGCTTGGCGACCAGTATGAGCCGAAAGCGCTGAACGCGGCGCTGGACGCGCTGATGAAGAAGGCCGTGCGCAAGGCGATCCTCGAGGAGGACCGCCGCCCGGATGGCCGCCGGATGGACGAGATCCGGCCGATCACCTGCGAGGCCGGCATCCTGCCGCGCACCCACGGCACCGGGCTGTTCACCCGCGGCATGACGCAGGTGCTGACCATTGCGACCCTCGGCTCGGCGTCGATGGAGCAGAAGCTCGATACGCTCTCTCCGGAGGATACCAAGCGCTACATTCATCACTACAACTTCCCGCCGTTCTCGGTCGGCGAAGTGCGGCGGATCGGCTCCCCCGGGCGTCGTGACATCGGCCACGGGGCGCTGGCTGAGCGCGCCTTGGAGCCGGTGATTCCCCCGTCGGAGGAGTTCCCTTATACCCTGCGGCTCGTCTCCGAGACGCTTTCCTCCAACGGCTCCTCATCGATGGCCAGTGTCTGCGGTAGCACGCTGGCGCTGATGGATGCGGGGGTGCCGATCAAGGCGCCGGTGGCGGGTGTGGCGATGGGCCTGGTGATGGGCGACGACGGCAACTTCAAGGTGCTGACGGATATCGCCGGCCTGGAGGACGCCTTCGGTGATATGGATTTCAAGGTGGCGGGCACACGCGAAGGCGTCACCGCCATCCAGATGGACATCAAGATCAAAGGGCTGAGCGAGGATGTGCTGCGCACCGCGCTGGAACAGGCGCGCGTTGGGCGGCTGTTCATCCTCGACCGAATGGCAGAGACGCTGGCCGAGCCGCGTGGCGAGCTCTCCAAGTACGCGCCTCGCATGTTCCGTATTACCATCCCGGTGGAGAAGATCGGCACGGTCATCGGCTCCAAGGGGGCCACGATCCGCTCAATCATCGATGAGACCGGGGCGACCATCGATATCGAAGATGACGGCTCGGTGTTCATCGGCGCCAGCAGCGAGGAATCGGCGCGCAAGGCGATCGCGATCATCGAGGGCCTGACCAAGGAGGTCGAGGTCGGCCAGGTCTATACCGGAAAGGTGTCGCGCATCCTGCCGTTCGGCGCCTTCATCGAGATCCTGCCTGGCAAGGATGGCCTGGTGCACATCTCTGAGCTGGCGTCGGAGCGCGTCGAGCGGGTCGAGGATGTCGTTCGTATCGGTGATGAGGTGATGGTGGTGGTGACAGAGATTGACAATCTCGGCCGCATCAACCTCTCGCGCCGGGCGCTGCTCGATGGCGGCGACGGCACACCGCGTCCCCGACGCGAGGATGAGGAGTTCTTCCCCTCGCGGGATCGCGGCCCGCGTGGCGGCGGCGGCCCTGGCCGCGGTCGGGGTGGCTACGGTGGCGGTGGCGACCGTGGCCCGCGCGGAGGCGGCGACCGTGGGCCGCGGCCGGGTGGCCCTGGTGGTGATCGCGGCCCGCGGCCGGGTGGCCCCGGCGGCGATCGCGGTCCGCGGCCGGCTCCGCCGCCGAGCGGTGGTGACCGGGCGCCGCGGCCGGCGCCGCCGTCACCGGATCGCCCCGCTCCGCGTCCACCGTTCGGCGGCCCGCGCCGGTAAGATCTGGCGCCGCAAGTGGTGGCGGCCATGACCTCACCGGCACGGCTGTCACGCGGGTCAACAGCGATGCCCTCTCCCGCGCAGCGGGACGAGGGCATCGATCGTTCTGGGGTCAGGGACAGGCGCTACCCCTCGCGCTGGGCGCGCATCGCCATCGAGATGTTGGCCATGGCGATGCCGAAGATCAGCACGCCGAGGGGAATATGGAGCGCAGCTGCGATGCCGTCGCGGTCACGGCCGGAGTAGCCGAGGCCCAGTTGGGCGGTGGTGAGCACGACCAGCGTGATCGCCATCGACAGCAGCCCGGAGCGCAGCCGCCCGGTCAGGCCGGAGACAACGATCAGCGCCGCCTGGGCGATGGCGAACAAGAAGACGGCATTGCCGATATAGCCGTGAATCTTCTGCAGGTCACCGTTGGTGTTGTCCACCCGTAGGAACTGCCCGGCAAGCGCCGCCTGTGCCAGCACCAGCACGCCGGTTAGGGCAGCCGCTGCCATCATGGCGGTGACCATGCCAGGCTTGACTGCCGACGCGGGCAGGCTTGGCTGCCGTTCGGTCTGTCGCATCGTATGATTCCCCCCCGTGCGGCCTCTGTGGGGAGCTGCCGCGTGCCTGTTCAGTGTATCAGGCGAAGTTGGGCGCGACGCCCCGGCGCTGCCCGCGGTGCAAGGCGGCAGTGCGGCTTCGGTATCCAACAGCCGGGGGCTACACCGCGATCGGCAGGTCTACGCGCTGGCGGGCAAGCTCTGTGCGGATCTGCTCGGCGATGGCCTCGTCCGGCTCCACCAGCGGCAGGCGTGGCGCCCCGACGGAGAAGCCGATGTGGTTGAGCGCAAACTTAAGTGGAGACGGGCTGCCAATCAGGAACAGCGCCTTGACCAGAGGCAACAGCCGCCGATGGATGGTGGCCGCCTCATCGGTGCGGCCATTGATGAAGGCCGCGATCATCGCCTGGATCTGCATCCCCACCAGGTGCGATGCGACAGAGACCACGCCATATCCGCCCAGCGCAAGCAGCGGCAGGGTGTCTTCGTCGTTGCCGCTCCACAGACGGAAACTCTCGCGCGTGCTCTGAATGATCCGTGCCGACTGCGCCAGATCTCCCGATGCCTCTTTGATGCCGATGATGTTGGGGATGTGGGAGAGGCGGATTGTGGTCTCGGCTGTCATGTTTGTTCCCGTCCGAGACGGGACGTTGTACAACATGCACGGCAACGAGGTAGAGCGAGCGATGGCCTCGAAGTGCCGGAAGAGGCCTTCCTGAGACGGCTTGTTGTAGTAAGGAACTACCAGTAGCGCACCGTCGACACCGAGCTTCTCCGCTTCCTGTGTCAGCTCGATGCTCTCGTGAGTGCTGTAATTGCCGGTGCCGGCGATGACGGCGCCTCGCCCGCCAACGGCCTTCTTTATGGTGGCGAAGAGCTGCCACTTCTCCTTGAGCGTGAGTGTGGGCGATTCACCGGTGGTGCCTGAGACGATCACGCCGTCGGATCCGGAGTCCAGCAGCGCCCGCGCCAGGCGGCCGGCCTGGGCGTAGTCAACCTGCCCATCACGATCAAACGGGGTGGCCATGGCGGTCAGCAGGCGGCCAATGTCTGTCGTCATCTCGTCCTCCCAGGGGGCACCACACCGCGCCTTTTGCCCAATCTACCATAAGCCGTAGCAGGCCCCCGTACACACCAAGGCACGTGCCTGTTCCGGGCTGCCCTCGTGAGACTAGACCTGCTTGCGCTCGATCATCGCTTCTGCGATCTGGATGGCGTTCAGCGCCGCGCCTTTGCGCAGGTTGTCTGAGACCAGCCACATGGCGAGGCCGTTGGGGTGCGACAGATCACGGCGAATGCGGCCGGCGTAAACAGGATCCGCGCCGGCTGTCTGCACCGGATGGGGGTAGCCCGCGACGGCCGGGTCATCAATCACGGCCATGCCCGGGAACGCCGCCAGCAGGGCGCGCGCCTGTTCCGGCGCCACCGGTTCCGCCAGCTCGACATTGACGCTCTCGGAGTGGGAGACGTAGACCGGCACCCGCACCGTGGTGGCCGCCATCTGCAGATCAGGCAGGTGCATGATCTTGCGCGTCTCCCGCACCATCTTCCACTCCTCGGAGGTGTACCCTTCCTCTTTGAAGGAACCGATGTGCGGCAGCAGGTTGAAGGCGATCTGGTGCGGGTAGACTTCACCGGGGATGTTCGTGGCGCCATCGAGCGCCTGGCGCGATTGGTCCGTCAGCTCGCGCATGGCGGCCGCACCGGTGCCGGAGACCGATTGGTAGGTGGAGACGACCACCCGCCGCACCGGGCTGACCGGGTGGAGCGCCGCCAGTGCCATCACCAGCGGCGTGGTGGAGCAGTTCGGAATGGCGACGATCCGCCTGCCGGCGTCCAGGTCGGCTGCGTTGACCTCAGGAACAATCAGCGGGACATCTGGGTCCATCCGCCAGACGCCGGAGTCATCAATTGCCACCGCTCCTTCTCGGGCGGCAATGGGTGCGTACTCCTGCGAGATCTCGTCAGTGGCGGAGATGAAGACAAAGTCGGCGCCCCGGATTGCCTGTGGGGTTGTCTCTTCAACGGTCAGGTCGTCACCGCGCACGCGAATGCGCGACCCAGCCGACCGCGCAGACGCCAGCAGCTTCAGCGATTTGAGCGGAAACGGACGCTTTTCGATGATGTCTAGAAAGACCTTGCCCACTGCGCCGGTAGCGCCGATCACGGCGATGTTGTAGAGGCGTCCGTTTCCATTCGTATCCATGACGGCATGGTATCGTGAGGCGGGCGGGCGGGCAACGCGCGCGGCTCACGGGACGCTCGCAAACGTCCTCCGCGCGGCGCCAGGTGGTCACCCGACTGCGCCTGATGCCCGAGCACTCGCTGCCCCAACACTCGGTGGTCCTCCCACGGAGGGTATGGCGGACAGCTCGCATTGGGGTGGCGCGCTGGCTGGTAGACCAGCTGGTCGGTACGCGCTGGCACGTACCAGTGACGAACCCTATACTTTGCACGCGCCCCAGGTTTCGGTTCGGTGACGCTGCACGCGCCGTGGCGTTGCCCCGGAGGAACCTGGATGATCCCCATATCCCGGTGGTCGAAACGCCTGCTGTTGCCGGCGCTGCTGCTCACTGTGCTCGGCGTGTTGCCTGCACGGCAGGCACTGGCTCAATCCGGCGGAAGCGCGTCGCTCACCGCGCGGAGCGAGCGGCTAACGGCGGTGCCCGCTGGTCGCACGCCGCCGATGCGAACGCTGTCCGGCGCCGAGCGGGAAGCCCTGCTAGCCCGCGTCGATGCGCGGCGAGAGGCAGAGGCCCAGCGGTGGGGCGCGGTCCAGCCGCGGCAGACCGTTCCCGCCAGACGCGCCGATGGATTAGTGCCGCAGCCAACACGGCTCCAGACCGTGGAGGCAGCCGGCGACCTCGTCACCGTGCGTAACGTGGCGAACCCCGTGGCGGCCGGCGCATCCGGTCAGACGCTGGCCGAGCCGGCCGCGGCCCATCGCGGCGACGACGTCTTCTACACCGGTAACACGTACGCCTCATATTCGGTCGATGGTGGGACGGCATTCACCGAGGTCACCATTCCAGCGGGACCCGCGGATGCGCCGTCGCTGTGCTGCGACCTGGATGTGATGTACGACCCGGTCACGGACAAGTTCTACTGGATCGGGCTGTACATCAACGGTGCGGCGACGAACGGCGTGGTGCGGATCTTCGTGCAGACGCTGGTAAACCAGCCGTACGACTGCTTCTTTGACGTGGATCCGGGCGGTTCTGCTGACAACATCTTGCCGGACTACCCGCATCTCGGCCTGACGAACACCTATCTCTATCTCACGACGAATAACAATGATGAGTGGCAGGTACGGCGGATGCCGCTGACCGAGCTCGTGGGATGCAGCTCCGCCAGCGTGCAGATCGTGTCTGTGCCACATACCACCTACGGCCAGCGGGTGGTGGTGCCCGCCCGTGGGACCGTGACGACCATGTACTGGGCGCTGCTGGAAGCGGTGAGCGGCTCGCCCACGCAGGCCGCGGGACTGCGGGTATTCTCCTGGCCGGACAGCTCCGGCGTTGTCAACCACAGCTCGCAGCCGATCCAGACCTCAGAGCATACCAACCCGGACTGTCGCGGTGGCACCGGGAATTATGACTGGATCGAACGCACCACGGCATGGGGGATGACCGGTTTCCGCCTGCGCGGCGCCGTGGGCGGCGGCAAGCTGTTCTTTGCGTGGAACTCCGCGCCAACCGGTGGCTTCCCCAACGCGCACATCCGCGCGGCGTTGCTCGATGAGGCGACGCTGGCGGTGCAGGATCAGCCGCACCTGTGGAGCGCAGATTGGTGTGCGGGATTCCCGCAGGTGGCCTTCAACAGTAGCGGCCACCTCGGCATCACCGGCGCGTTCGGTGGGAAGCATGGTGGCAGCGGTCTGGCAGCACAAGGCTTCGTCTCGGTCAACGATGACCTGACGACCGGCAACGCCTACGCGCCGCTGATGACGGTTGCCACCGGCACGCACAACCGTACGGACAGCCGCTATGGCGACTACACCACAATCGTCCGCCACCAGGTCTGCCCGGACCTGTGGACGGCGACGGCCTACGCGCTCAACGGCGGCGCTGCAGTGACCAATGTCAATGCCCGCTACGTGGAGTTTGGCCGCGAGCGCGACACTTGCGCCAGCGTTCCGGCCGCTCCGGGCAATCTCCGGTCTACCGGCGCGACCAGTTCCACGATCGCGCTGGCCTGGGATGACGTCTCGAATGAGACCGAGTACTTCGGCTCCTATCTGAAGTATGGCACCGGCGACTATATCCCCTTCGCCCCCGCGGCCAACGCCACGAGCTTCACGCTTACCGGTCTTGAGTCCGGGACGATCTACTACGTATACCTGCAGGCGTGCAACACCGGGGGGTGCAGCCCCTATGCACCGACGCTCAACGCCGCCACAGCGCCGTTGCTGCCGTCCAACTTCCGGTCTACGTCCACTAGTTCGAGTGGCATCGCACTGGCGTGGAACGACACCGGCGGCGAGGCACGCTATGAGGTGCTGTGGGTGATCAGCACGGCGCCCACGACCTACACCACCGTCACCCTCACGTCGAACGTCACCAGCTGGACGCACAGCACAGTGACGCCCGGCGCCACCTATTACTACTGGCTGCGGGCGTGCCTTGGTCAGGCATGTTCGGGGTACACCGGCGCGGTCGTGGCGACGGCGTCAGAGCCGCCACCCACACCGGGCAACTTCCGCAAGACGAGCACCGGCGCAACCTGGATTGACCTCGCTTGGAACGATGTCGTTGGTGAATCCAGTTATCAACTGGCATGGGTGCTCTCTACGGCGCCATCGAACTTCACCTATTACAATTTCAGCGTCAATCAGACGAGCTACAGTCACACGGTGTCGCCCAACCTGACCTACTACTACTGGCTGCGCGCCTGCAATGGCAGTGTCTGTTCAGGGTGGGCGCCAGCAGTGACGGCCACGGCCGCGCCCACGCCAAGCGTGCCGGCCGGCCTGCGCGTGACGTCCTCGTCCTCGTCGGCAATCAACCTCGCATGGAACGATGTCAGCGGAGAGACACGATACCTGATCGCGTGGACGGCCTCGGCCCCGATCAGCTACAACTTCCCGGAGTTCGCGGCGAATACCACGAGCTTCAATCACGCCACCGTCGCGGCGGGGTCGAGCTACTACTACCACGTCGCCGCGTGCGCAGGGGTGAACTGCTCGAACTGGTCTGGTGGCATTGCCGCCACCGCGGCCACGGCGCCACCCATTCCCTCGAACTTCCGTGTGACGGCGGTGACCGGCGGGTCACTGACGCTGGAATGGGATGATGTGACCGGCGAGACGGCCTATCAGATCGCCTACACGAAGACCAGCCCGATTACCTATCTGTACCAGAGCACACCGCCCAACATGACGGTGGTGGTATTGAGCGGATTGCAGGCGGCAACGAGCTATTACCTGCATATCCGTGCCTGCACCGGCTTCACCTGCTCCAACTTCCATGGTGGTATCGTCGGAACGACCGCCGGCGCGCGCCCGGATGGCGGCAGCCGCGTGACGGCGTTGCCGCCGCCGGACGCGCCACCACCGGGCCTGCGGCGGATCGAAATCAGCGGCCTTCCCGCACCGGGTGCGGTGCTGAGAGAGATGGCGCCGGTTGACGGGCCGCCGGCAAATGCGCCGGCGCCGGGCAGCGAACGTCATCAGCCGGGGTTGCCACCGGCAGCCAGCCCGGGAGCGTCCGGCGGTAGCCGGCGGTAGCCGGCCGTTGCATCGAGGGGCCGGGCTGCCAAGCAGGCGCCCGGCCCCTCTGCGCTCCCGCCCCCGAGGTACACATCAGAGCGCCGCGAAGTCACCGAGCCGTCACTTCGGGACGGCCGCGCGCCTGCGAACATTCCCACTACCGTTAATGGTTGCAACATGGTTATAATCCGCGAGCGCCCGGCAGGCCGGGAGGGAACCGGCCACCACGGATAACCGCTGTCAGGGAGGAATCGTATGCATCCTCGATGGTCATGGAGCCGTGCGGCGGCGGCTATGTTCGTCCTGGCACTCGCGATGGTTCCCACGCGTGACCTGTCTGCGCAGCCGGCCCGCCCGGATGGTGGCCGCGTCGCGGATGTGGAACTGGTGCGGCCTGACAACCCACACGATCTGCGGCCGGCGCCGGTGATGAGCGCCGCACAGCGGCTGGACCTTCAGTCCAGGCTGGCGGCTCGGCGCGAGGCGCAGGCCGGCGGAGGCAGTCCGGCGGCGGCATCGGTCGGGCGCGCGCCGAACCTGCCGGTGGCCGGCCCGACCTCAGCGCCTGTAGCAGAGTTGCCTGATGACCTGGTGCAGCCGGTCAACCGGCAGAACCCACTGTCGGCAGGCGGCAGCGGCTCGACGCTGACGGAGCCCGCCACCGCTCACAAGGGCGACTACGTCATCTACACCGGCAATACATACGCGTCGTACTCCACCAACCGCGGTGTGAGCTTCACCCAGATGACGATCCCGGCCGGCCCGACCGGCGCTGAGTTCGAGTGCTGCGACCTGGACGTGATGTACGACCCGGGTACGGACAAGTTCTACTGGATCGTCTTGTACACGGATGGCAGCGTGACGCAAGGCGCTGTGCGCATCTTCGTTCAGAACCCAGGAGCGACCGGCGCGACGCCGTGGTCTTGCTCGTATACCTACCAGCCTGGCGCGGGTATCATCCCGGACTATCCGCACCTGGGTCTGTCCGCGAACTACCTCTACTTCAACACCAACGAGTCCAGCGACTGGAAGATGCGGCGCTACGCGCTGGCGCAGCTGTCGACGTGCGCGGCTACGCCGGTCTCCACCTTCACGGAGTCGCACAGCACGTATGGCCACCGTGTCACGGTGCCCGCGCGGGTACCGAACGGCGGCACGGCGATGTACTGGGCGATCATGGATTCGATCTCTGGCAACAGCGCCACCGCGCTCCGCATCTACACCTGGGCCGAGGCGGTAACCGCCACCGGCGTTACCAGTGTGCAGCGCGCAATCACACCATCTAACCAGGTGAACCCGGATTGCCGTGGCGGCACGGGCAACTTCGACTGGATCGAGCGCACCACCGCCTGGAGCACCAGCGGCTTCCGCCTGCGCGCGGCCGTCAGCAGCAACCAGATGACGATCGTGTGGAATTCGGCCGCAACCAGCACACTGACGCCGGCTCAGTCGCAGACGCAGGCGCACATCCGTGCGGCCCAGTTCGCGCTGAGCGGGTTAGCGTTGACGGCCGAGCCGCACGTCTTCAACAACGACTATTGCTGGGGCTTCCCGCAGATCGCCTACAACCAGAGCGACTACCTGGGCATCACGGGCTTCTACGGTGGCCAGGCAGGCGGCGGCGGCACGGCAGCGCAGGGCTTTGTTGGCGTCGACGACGATCTTACCAGCGGCAACTCATACTCCGTGGCAGCGGCGGTTGCCGGCACTCATAACCGCAGTGACAGCCGTTGGGGCGACTACACCACGGTGGTCCGCAACCAGTCTTGCCCTAACCTGTGGACGGCATCGACCTTTGCGCTGAACGGTGGCAATGCCACGAGCAATGTCGATGCCCGCTACGTGGAGTTCGGCCGCTCCCGCGACAACTGCGTGAGCACGCTGGCTGTCCCTGGCAACTTCCGTCTGGGCACGATCAGCTCATCATCGGTCCAGGTCCTGTGGAACAACACCGCCGAGGAGACGTACTTCCGGGTGGTGCGCTGGAACAGCGGCGGCTCGTACGTGTACTCTAGCCCGCACCCCGGCCAGGATGTGCTGAGCTACACCTTCGGCGGCCTCACGCCGGGTGTGCTCTATCACTTCTGGGTGCAGGCCTGCAACGCGGCCCTCTGCAGCGACTGGTCGCCGTCGATCAGCAGCTACGTGCAGCCGACCGCCCCCGGCAATTTCCGCAACACCAATGCCACCACATCGCAGATTGACCTGGCGTGGAACGACGCCACCGGCGAGACCGGCTATCAGGTTGTGTGGACGCCTGCGGCCGGCGGCGCATACACCTACGTGAATCTCGGCGCCGGCGTGACGGGGTGGACGCACACACCGGTGACCGCAAACGCGACGTATTACTACTGGCTGCGCTCGTGCGCCGGGGCGCTGTGCTCAGCCTGGATGGGCGCGCTGGTGGTGACGGCAGCCGCAACTCCGTCGCTGCCCAGCGGTTTCGGCGTGACCAGCTCCTCGACGTCCCAGATCGTGCTGGGCTGGGGCGATGTCAGCGGCGAAACCGGATATCAGATCGCCTGGACGGCCGCCAGCCCGATCAGCTACAACTTCGTGAATCTGGCTCCGAACACGACCTCTTGGACGCACACGCCGGTGACCTCCGGCCAGACCTACTACTACCACATCAAGGCCTGCGCTGGGGCGAACTGCTCTCCGTGGTCAGGTGGCGTGGTGGGCACAGCTGCAGCGGCGCCGTCCGCTCCGACGGGCTTTACCCGGACCGGCGGCACCAGCACCTCCGCGACGCTGGCCTGGAACGACGTATCTGGAGAGACCGGTTACCGTATCGCCTACTGGCGGTCGGGCGCCAGCACCCTGTACTGGAACGTGTCCGCCAACAACACAGGCACTACGGTGACCGGGCTCACGCCTGGCTACACCTATTACTTCTGGATCCAGGCGTGCACCGGCGCCGCCTGCTCCGGTTGGTCCGGCCCGGTCAGTGGCAGCACCGGCCCGCTGGTTGGCCGCCCAGATAGTGGTGTGGCGCCGGCCCTACCGCCGGGTGGGAGCCCGCCGCTGCGTGATGCGTCGGGCATCCCGGATGATGTGGATGACCGTGAAGCCGGCGGTCCGGCCGCGCCACCCGATGATGCGCCACCGCCGCCGCTCCGCCCCGGTTCCCCTCCACCACCGCCGCCGAACGGTGGCCCTGGAGGTGGCCATCGCTGACACCAGGATTGGCCGCGTCTGGTACCGCAGTCACCGGCCCGGAGCGCGTCACACGCTCCGGGCCGGTCCACGAGCAGGGGGGAGTGCCGGCTTACGCGAGCCCCATTAGCCGTTCCAGGCCGATGACCAACCCCGGACGTTGCATGACGGCGTGTACCGCCAGAATGACGCCGGGAAGGAACGAGTCACGGCTTGTGCTGTCGTGACGGATAGTGAGCGTCTGCCCCTGTCCGCCGAACAGCACCTCCTGATGCGCCACCAGGCCAGGCAGGCGCACCGAGTGGATTGTGATCCCCTGCTGCTGGCCGCCGCGGGTACCTGGAACTGTCTCCTTCTCGGTGGGTGGGGTGGTGAAGTTGTGACCGTGGGCAGCGGCCATGCCCCGGGCCGTCGCCAGGGCCGTGCCAGAGGGGGCGTCAATCTTCCTGTCATGATGGAGCTCGATGATCTCCGCGACCTCGAAGAAAGGCGCCGCCACCGCCGCGAAGTGCATCATCAGCACTGCGCCCACGGCGAAGTTGGCAGCGATGACCCCCCCGATGCGGTGCTCGTCGCACTGGTCGCCAAGCTGCTGCACAAAGTGCTCCGTCAGGCCGGTCGTCCCAATCACCGGGCGGACGCCCGCGCGGACGGCGACCGGCGCGATCTGCTGTGTCCACTCATGGTGGCTGAAGTCCACCATCACATCTGGGCGCGTAGCGGCGATGATGCCGTTTGCGTCGGCCGAAAGCGGTACCGAGCCGCCGCCCGGCAGCGGCAGCGCGGTCCCCTGAGCGAACTTCTCCAGTACACCGACGGGCTGCAGGCCGGATGTGGCGGCGATTCCGCCCAGCATCTCGGTCCCCATCCGGCCGGAGCCCGCGATCAGTACCCGGATGTCAGTCATGCCCTCCCTCCCGGCGGCCACGTGTGATGCGAACGGGCACAGCGTAGCATGCCCCCTGGCCCAAGGCTGCGCGCCGCCGCCGGACCGGGTATGCTGGAAGCATCCCCGCGACGATCCCCGCTACTTCAGCGCGTTCCCGGCCGTGAGCGCCGAGGCGAGAGGGTGAAGCATGGTCATCGCAGTGGGCAGCCGCTCCATTCTTCCTGGCAAAGAACCGGAGTGGGAGGCGCTGTGGGCGCGGATGCACGCGCTGGCGCGGACCCAGCCGGGCTTTCGTTCTGCCCGGCTGCTGCGCTCCAAGGAGCATGGTGGCAAGTACACCATGCTCACGGAGTGGGACACCGAGCACACCTGGGACCGCTTCTATGACCTACCCGAGATGCAGGAGCTGACGCAGCAATCGTTCAACCTGTTCAAGGGCGCACCGGTTCAGGAGTGGCATCTGACGATCGCCGAGGTAGTGGCGGAGCGCGTTCAGTCGCGTTAGGCGGGCTCCGGCGTGGCCGGCTCTGCGCTGCCATCCTCCGGCGGAGGGAGCACCAGCAGACCGGTGCTGTCGAGTATCAGGTCACGCAGCCGGCGGTGCTCGTTCAGCAGTTCCGACGCCAGTGCCCGTTGGGATAGCTCGAACAATTGCGGCCCCGTGACAATCGCGTAGCCGGCGTGTTCGCACGCCACCCGCAAGGCGCGGGTCATCTGGTCGTCGCGCCGCTCCGGGCTGGTGCGGCGGTGACCATTGATGAAGACGATGCCCTTCTTCGGCTCGCCGGTCTCGATCAGGTCTGCTTCCTGCCGCCGCTGCAGCCGCACGTAGACGTCTTCGTTGACCTGCTCCTCGGCGGCATCGACCTCGAAGAAGGCGGTGCGGCCGTCGGCGTACAGCGTGCCTGGCTTGTCCACATCGTCATCGAGCATGAACCGGAGCGTGCGCAAGGCGTTCCTGACGGCCGGCTCGAAGTCCGCCTTGCCCTCGGTCCAGAGCAAGCGACGCATGCCCGCCAGTTCCGCGGTTTGCTCCTGGGCGCGCGACAGCCGTTGTTGCGCCGCATCGAGCGCCGCGCGGGCATCGCGCTCCTCCTGTTCGCGCTCCTCCAATCCGGGTAGGGTAAAGCCGCTGGTCCAGCGCGGCGCGTCGGTTTCGCTGTCACCATGGCGGGCGCGCTTGACCGCTTGGACGATGTGCGCTGCCAGCTCGAAGCGGGGCTCGCCCTGCGGGACATCCTCTAACGCAGGCAGCAGCACCAGCCGGCCGGGGCCAATGCGGAACTCGGCAGCGATTGCGGCGCCGCCATCGCTGCGCATCAACACCTTGCCGTGCTCCGGGAACGCCGGAGAGCGGTCGGAGATGTATGCCCGGTAGGTGAACCAGCTCTTGAAGCGGTCTACCAGCCTGGTCAGCGCGTGCGTATGCTCTACCGGCGCCACCACGCGGCCGTCGGCCGGCATGATCTGGGGCGGGCGGTAACTGACGCCCGGCGGCGCCGGCAGCCAGGAGTAGCGATCATAGCCGGGCTCACCCAGGACGTGCGGGTGGGGCACATTTGGGCGCAGCAGGACCACCAGCAGCTTACCTGCCGCCAGCAGCCGCTCGGCCTCATCCCGTCGCCGGCGCAGGTGGTCTGCCAGGCCGGTAACGAACGGCCCGGAGGGCTCATTCAGCACGGGCTGGCCGGCGGCGGTGTGGTGGTCGGCTGTCCGCGCCAGCACCTCTTCAACGACGGCCGAAACGGCGGCAGACTCCACCACGACGGCGTCGTAGTCGAAGAAGGACGGGGCGCTGATGAAGCTGTAGTTGTCGATTTGCGGATTGGGCAGGGGAAAGCCGATGACGAGCACACGCATACCGGTAGGGTGAAACGCCTCCCGGTTTCGGTCAAGGGCTGCTCAGGCCGTGACGGATGAATGATCGCTGATGTTGAGTTCGCTCGCCTTGCCTGTCGCCGTCGCTTCATCGCCGACGAGGCTGTTGGCCAGGTGCAGCCCGTCGATGAGTGCGTTGCGGCCGACGATGGATTGGCGCACGACGCTACGGCGAATGACCGCCCCCTCACCGATGCTGACATACGGCCCGATGATACTCTCGGTGACGGTCGCGGTAGCGGGCAGATACACTGGCGGGATGATCACGCTGTGATCTTGCGCCCCTTCCACCAGCGCGTTGCGGTCGAGCAGGTAGTTCAGTGCCTGGAAGGGCGGGCCGGCGCTGCCGAGGATCGCCTCGATGGTGCCGGTGTCCTGCCACACCGTCGCCTCCTGGGCGTGCAGCTCGGCGCCGTCATCCACCATCACCTGGGCGGCATCGGCCAGGTAGAATTCGCCACCCTTGGACAGGTTGCGTTCCATCAGGGAGCGAATGGCGCCGAACAGCTTTGCCGGCTGATTGATGACATAAATGCCGGCGATTGCGTCGTGTGACACCGCTTCCTTCGGTTTCTCCACGAACCTGCTGATGCGTCCTGCTTCCGAGACCACAACGCCGAAGCGTTCCGGGTCCTCCACATAATGCGTGAGAATCACGCCGTCGCCCGGCGCCTGTCGCAGAGTCTCGAGATCCGCCTCAAACAACGTATCGATGAACATGATCAGCAGCGGTCCGTGCACGTGTGGCTCAGCCAGCGCCACCGCGTGCGCCTGGCCGCGAGCCTGCTCCTGGACCAGGTAGACCGACTTGAGTCCGGGATAGGTCTGCTCGACGAATTCACGCACCTGCTGGCCGTGAGCGCCCGGGTTGGTGATGAAGATGAACTCCTCCGGCTCCAGCGGCATCAGGTAATCCATGATGTGCTGGAGCACCGGCCGGCCCGCGACGGTCATCAATGGCTTTGGGCGGACGTGTGTGTGTGGCCGGACGCGTGTGCCGCGGCCGCCCATCGGAAACAGGATCTGCATCAGAAGCTCCCAGCGCGTGGCCTGGTTGGTGATGGCTGTGATCACCATACGGTTCCGTACCGAAGGCAGGCAACGCGCTTAGCGCATCCGTCCCATCCCACCGCGCAGGCGCGGGTCGAGCCGGTCGCGCAGCGCGTCGCCAAACATGTTGATGGAGAACACCACCAGGCTCAGGGCGGCGGCGGGCGCTAGCAAGATCCACGGCGCCGCGATCATGTACACCCGGCCCTCGGCACTCATCATTCCGCCCCATGTTGGCGTGGTTGGCGGGACGCCGTAGCCCAGGAACGACAGCGCCGCCTCGGCCAGAATCGCCCCGCCGAACTGCACGGTGGCGACGATAATCACCGGTGGGATGATGTTGGGGACCACATGGCGCAGCATCACCCGCAGATCGACGGCGCCCAGCACCTTGGCCGCCTCGATGAAGGGGTTGGCCAGCACGCCGAGCGTCGCGCTGCGGACGACCCGAGAAGTCGTGATTGATGAGCGAAAGGCCAGCGCCAGCACGACGTTGGTGATTGATGGACCGAGGATCACCATCACCGAGATCAGCAGGATGAGCGATGGCACGGCCTGAATCGTATCCACTACCCGTTGAATGAGGTAGTCGACCCAGCTGCCGAAGTAGGCGCTGACCACACCGATGATAGTGGCAAGCAGAATCGCGGCCACAGTGGCGCCGATGCCGACATACAGCGAGATGCGCGTGCCGTAGATCACCCGTGAGAAGACGTCCCGGCCGAACTGGTCAGTGCCGAGCAGGTGCCCATCTTCACCCGGCGAACGGAGCGCCTCGCGCTGATTGGTGGCGACGGGGTCATATGGAGCGATCAGCGGCGCAAAGATGGCCAGCAGGATAGCAAGTAATAGCACCGCTGCGCCTGCCGCCCCCAACGGCTTGGCACGGGCGAAGGCGATGACGTCGCCACCCATCCGGCGCATCCCGCTGCCGGCGGCGGGGAAGCCGCTGGGAGCGATGATCGTCTGACCTGCTGCCATGGCCCGGCTCCTTCAGCTACAGGGCGCGCCGCCGGCCACCTGCTAACGGCTGCCAAGCCGCACTCGCGGGTCGAGCACGGCGTACGAGAGGTCAACCAGCAGATTGACCAGGATCACCATGGCGCCGATCACCAGCGTGATGCCCTGGATCATCGGGTAGTCGCGCGAGGCGATCGACTCAATCAGCAGCCGGCCGATGCCAGGGATGGCAAAAATGCTCTCCATGATGACAATGCCACTGATCAGGGCCGCGAGTTCCAAGCCCAGCAACGTCACCACGGGAATGAGCGCGTTCTTGAGGGCGTGGCGCAGCACTACGGAGCGTTCGTTTAGCCCCTTGGCCCAGGCGGTGCGCGTGTAGTCCTGACGCAGCACCTCCAGCATCATCGTGCGCGTCAGCCGCATGACCGAGGCGGACAAGCGGATCCCCACCACCAATACCGGGATCATCAACTGCATCAGATGCTTGACCGGGTCCTCGCTGAACGAGTGCCAGATCAGCGGCGGGCTCCAGCGCCACCACACCGCCGGTAACACCAGTGCCAGGGTTCCCAGTGCGAAGTCAGGAATGCTTAGAAAGAACACGGCGACGGAGCGCGGTGCATAGTCCGCGAGCGAGTCCTGCCGGATGGCGGCCAGCACGCCAAAGCTGATGGCCAGGACGATGGAGATACAGATGGCGAAGAAGGCAATTTCCAGCGTTGTCGGTAGCCGCTGGAAGATGCGCGGCGCCACCGGGCGTTGATCCCACAGGGAGCGACCGAGATCACCGGTGAGGAAACCTCGTGCGTACTGGAGATACTGCAACGGCAGCGGATCATCGATGCCTAGGCGCTTTTCGACCGCCTGACGGTCCACGTTGCGGGCACCGCCCTGCTCCGACAGCATGATGTCCACAATGTCACCGGGGATGATGCGCACCATCACCACCACCAGCATGAGCAGCAGCAGCAGGGTGGGGATGACGCCGAGCAGCCGTTGCGCCAGGTATCTCGACATGGCGGCCCCCTGCCGGAGAAAGCTCCGGTGTCCGGGATATTCTCAGTAGTCGCATACGTGCGTCAACCGTCCGAATCGTGGGGGAACCAGAGCGAGTTAACCGGACTAGGAACTTCTCAGGCCGTGGCGTAGAATGCCCGCGCCGGTGCAGCGGTGCGCCGGGGACGAGGAGGGCAGGTATGGCGGGCCACAACGAGCACACGGGGATCGGTGGTAGGCGGTTAACCCGGCGGGCGGCGCTGCGGGCAGGTGTGCTGGGCAGCGGCGGGCTGGCATTCCTGGCTGCCTGCGGAGGTGGCGACAGCAAGCCATCGGGCGGCGGCGCCCAGCAGCCGGGCGGCAGCAATCTCTCCACGGGCAGCGGAGCGGTGGTCGTTACCTCCACACCTAAGGCCGAGGAGGTGGCCAAGCGTGGCGGCGGCATCACCGTCTACCGCACCACTAAGTTCCTTGAACACGACATGCACACCGCGCTCGCTGGGACGGTATGGCACCTGATCGGCAGCCGCGCGGTCGTGCTCGACCCCTGGAAGGGGGAGCTGCAATCGCACCTGGCAGAGAAATGGGAAATCCCCGGTGACGGCACCGAAATGGTCATGAAGGTGCGCCCGGGTATCAAGATCCACAACAAGCCACCGTCCAATGGCCGCGAGTGGACGGCTGAGGACATGGCGTTCAACATCAACCGCATCGCCGGCAAGTACGACCCGCAGAACCTCGCCCGGTATCAGCGGGCGAGCACACTCACCGGCTTGAACCGTGCCGAAGCCGTGGACAAGACCACCGTCCGCATCCTGATGGACCGGCCATCCTCTGCGTTCTTCCGCGGGCTGGCCGAGATCCGCAACATGATGATGCCGAAAGATGTCGTCGAGCAGGCAGGCTTCCCCAGCAACCCGGAGGGGTTTGCCGGTACCGGGCCGTTCAAGCTGGACAAGTTCGAGGACGGCGTCCGGTTCGAGGCGTCGCGCCATCCTGATTACTTCATCAAAGACCAGCCGTACCTGGATACCTTCAAGTATGTCTGGATGCCGGACCGCGCCACCGGCTTCTCCGCGTTTCTCAGCGGCCAAATTGACATGTTTGGCGGGGCGCTCACCCACGAGATTGACACGATCAAGAAGTCCAAACCGGACGCCCAGTTCTTCCAGTGGCAGGACCTTAACTGGGACCATCTGCGCTTCAACACGGTCAAAAAGCCCTTCGATGACTTCCGCGTACGCAAAGCGATCTTCCTGGCGCTGGACTACCAGGAAATCGGCGATGGGTATTGGGGGCCCGGCTGGGGGTACACGGGGCCGCTGGTACCGGCCCACCCGGAAGCCTACAAGGCCGAAGAGGTCGCCAAGCTTCCGGGCTACAACAAGGATACGAAGGAGAAGGATCGGACCGAGGCCAAGGCGCTGATGACTGCCGGCGGATTCCCGGACGGGGCGTTCAGCTTCACTATCCTGCCACAGCTCCCCACCACGTCGAGCTACCAGGAGAACGCCGTCCGCATTAAGGGTCAGCTCGCCAAGATCTGGCCGAAGATGGAGGTCAACGTCACACCGCCGCCGGACACCGCCGCCTTCTCGCGGCTGCAAGCTGAGGGCAACTTCGACGCCATCAGCTACACCATTACTTCATTGCCGGATGCGGTGCTGGAACTCACCTCGCAGTATCACAGCAAGGGCAGCCGCAACTACGGCCGCTTCAAGAATGACGCGGTCGATGCCCTGCTCGATAAGGCCTTCGCGGAGCTCGACAACAACAAGCGGACGGCGTTGCTCAAGGACTTCCAGAAGCAGTATTTCGATGCGTGGATGCCGATTGCGCAACTGGTCGAGCAGCCGGAGCGCTATCATCTCTCGCCCCGGATCCGTGGCTTCGACAAGACCACTGGGCCGTGGGGATTCACAGGCTACCGGGTGATGAGCAGCGCCGGCTTCTGGTGGAGCCAGTAGCAGCCGGCGGCGGTTTTGACGCGGTTCCCCGCCGCTGCTAAGATCAGAGAGGTCGTGCTAGGCGGGGAGCCAGGGCTGCCCTGAACCCGAAATGCTCGATATGCGGGGCTGAATTCCCGCTCGAGGTCCCATACCGGGGGGACTGCAACCACGGTGCGGCGTTGACGGCTGGGTCCTGCACGGCGGGACGCCTCGAACCTGGTCAGGTGTGAGAGCAAGCAGCCATAAGGGGTTTGTCTCGGGTGCTGCGGGGTTGCCTGGCCTGAGCCGGACGGTGGAAGCAAGCTTCCGACCAAGATCGACAGCGGGTGCACGGCCATCCCTGCACCACACTCTACAGGCTATCCGATGCCGCCTTGGTAGAACCGGGGCGGCATCGCCGATTTCGGGGGCCGGCGATGCCGAGACGCAATTCCTCTATCGCCCGGCGGCCGGCGGCCCGGCCCCGCTCCGCTGCTCCGCGCCGGCCGCTGCCCGCCAAGCCACGCAAGGCGTTGGGCCAGCACTTCCTGCATGATGACGATATCCTCGACCGGATCGTGCGTGACGGTGGGTTTGCCGCGGATGAACAGGTGCTGGAGATCGGTGGCGGCACCGGTGAGCTGACCGAACGGCTGGCGAGGGTTTGCGGTCATCTGGTCAGCGTCGAGCTGGACGAGACCCTGGCGCGGTTCTTGCGCGGGCGGATGGCGCCCTATCCCAACGTCGCCGTCGTCAATGCCGGCGTGCTTGACTTTCCGCCTGAACATCTGCTGGCCGAAGGCGGCGGCCGCCCGCCGTACGTCGTCGCCGGCAACGTGCCCTACTACATCACCGCTCCCATCCTCCGACGTTTCCTCACGGCAGCGCACCGCCCGGAGCGGATGGTGCTGCTGGTCCAGCGTGAAGTTGCCGAAAGTATCGCGGCCGGCCCCGGCAAGATGAGCCTGATGGGCGTTAGCGTGCAGCTGTACGGCGATGTGCAGGTGCTGTTTCGTGTGCCGCCCTCCGCCTTCACGCCGCCGCCGAAGGTGGACTCCGCCGTCATTCGCGTCGATCTCCATCGCCGGCCCGTGGTTGACGTGGAGGATGAGGAACGCTTCTTTGCGGTGGTGCGGGCCGGCTTTCGCAACCCGCGTAAGCAGCTGCACAATGCCATTGCCACCGGCTTATGGCTCCCCCCGGATTCTGCTCCTGACCTGCTGCGCTCCGCCGGCATCGAGCCGTCGCGCCGCGCACAAACGCTGAGCCTTGACGAATGGGAGCGGCTGGCTCGCGCGTACGGCGTACTCAAGCAGGAGATTGACCAGTCGCGTGCTCGTCACTAACGCCCCCGCCAAGATCAACTGGACGCTGGAGGTGCTTGGCCGCCGCACCGATGGCTACCACGACGTGGCAACGGTGATGAGCACGGTTGCCCTGTCCGACACTCTCACGCTGGCCCCGGCCGGTGAGTGGCGCGTGACGGTGGAGGCGCCCCCAGCGCTCAAGGCGGAGCTGGAGCAAGACGGCGGCAACCTCGTGCACCGCGCGATTACCCTCCTGTGTGCAGCGGCTCGCGAGTGCGGCATCGAGAACCCGGCGGCGGCGCGCCTGCACCTGGTCAAACGCGTCCCTGCCGCCGCTGGACTGGGTGGGGGAAGCAGCGATGCGGCTGCTGCCCTGCGCCTGGTGTGCGCGTACTGGCGCTGGACCGATCCGGCTGCCTGGCGTGCGATACGTACTCGGCTGCCGGACGTCGCCGCGCGGCTCGGCTCGGATGTCCCTTTCTTCCTGAAGGGCGGCTTCCAGCTCGCCACCGGTCGTGGAGAGCAGCTGCAACGCCTCAGCGGCCCGGCCGCCCGGCGGCACATTGTTATCCTCTCCCCCGATATCACCATCGAGCGCAAGACCGCACGCTTGTACGCTGCCTTGACACCCGCAGACTACTCTGACGGTTCCCTATCCGCCGCACTCGCGCAGCAGTTGAGGGGCAGTGGTTGGCCGGCGGTGCCGGCCGGTGCCGTCGCAAACGCATTTGAGCGTCCGGCGGGCGAGGTGTTTCCGGAACTGGCCCGCTACCGGCAGGCGCTGGCGGCGGCAACGGGAGCCCACCCGCGCTTGTGTGGCGCCGGCCCCGCGTTGTTCACAGCTGTGGGCACTCCCCGCGCTGCGCGCATGGCGGCCGGCCGGCTGATCAGTGAAGGGTATGCTGCCATCGTCACCTCTACGGTCGGTAGCCGGGTTGCGACGGCCGTCCGGCGGACCAGCAGCGGATTGTGACTGACTCTTGACCTCATCCGGGCCGGCGGTGCGCTACCGTTAGCAGCGGGTAGCAGAGACGGCGTCCTTCAGGCGCCCGGTGGTGACCGAATGGCTGCTTCGCTGCGCCGCCGCGTTCGTCCACGCTTGCGCCTGTACGTCAGCGGTGTCGCCGCTGGGGCGCTACTCCTGTTGCCATTGACCTATCGCGCCGACCCGTCGCTGGGGGACGCCCGGATTGCCATCAACGCCGGGCTGCTGGCGGCGATGATCGCGTGGGCAAACCGGCGGCCGTTGCATATCGCGCCGCGCCGTAACCTCAACGTCAGCACCGCGCCGGAGGTGACTGCCGTGCTGTTGCTGCCGCCGTCGATGGCGGCGCTCACGCTCCTGGCCGGCACGCTTCTGGGTGAGTCGGGCAGCCAGGTTCATCCCGTGCAGCGGCTGTTCAACGCGTCGGCGGCGGTTTGGCGCGCCTGCCTGGGCGCTGCAGTGTATCTGGCGGTCGCCGGTCGCGGGGACAGCATCGCGCTGGCGCCGCTGGCAGCGCTGCTCGCCGCGGCCGCGATGTACGTCATTGCCACGATATTGGTGCGCGGGGTAGCGCTGGCGCAGTCCGGTCGGGCGGTGCTGAGGCAGGGCCTGATCCCGGATCGAGAGATCGGCGCCTCGGAACTGGCGCTGAGCCTTACCGGCATCCTGGCCGCCCAGGCCGCATCGGCGGCGATGTGGACGCTGCCGATGTTGCTGGCGCCCGCGGCAATTGCTCACCGCTCCGTGCGCAACGGCCTGGCGCTACGCGAGCAGACCCGGTTGACACAGTGTGCGCTGGAGCAGAGACGGCTGGCGTTGGAGGCGCGCGAGCAGTTTCTGACCAGCGCCGCCCACGAGCTGCGCACGCCGCTCACATCGCTACGCGCCTACCTCGGCCATGCCCGCCGCCGCCTTGGCCGCGGCGCGACCATCGAAGCGATTGACCCGTTGCTGGCAGGATCGGAGCGGCAGGCAGCGCGCATGTCCGCGCTCGTCTCTGGCCTGCTGGAGACTCCCCACCCGTTGGCCGGCGACTCGCCGCCTGACTACACCTGGTTGCGACCTGACTTGCTCGCCGAACGCTGCGCCGCGCGCCATCGAGAACTGGCGCCGGATCGGCCGGTGCGGGTCACAGCCGCGGGCAGCCTTCCCGCCGTTCGTGGCGATTCGTCCCGGCTTGAACTCGCGCTGATGGCGCTGCTGGAGAACGCCCATCGCTACTCTCCGCCGGCAGAGCCGGTGACCGTCACACTTCGTCGGGAAGGCGAGGGCGTGCTGATCAGCGTGCATGACCAGGGCATCGGTGTGCCCGAAGCGGAGCGAACGCGTATCTTCGAACGGCTGTACCGCGCCAGCAACGTGCCCGAGAACGTATCCGGACTTGGGCTGGGGCTGTCGCTGGCCGCCGGCGTCATCGCCGCGCACAGCGGTGTTCTGCGCACGGCGTTTCCTCCAGGTGGGGGCAGCATATTCAGTGTGTATCTGCCTGGCGCCCAGGGTACGGCGGCACCGACAACGGTGGCCACACCACGGCCGGCATAGCCGGAGCCGGCCCCACGAGGCTGGTGGAGAGCAGTCCTGATGTGGTGCCCGTCAGCTCGGCAATGGCGCCGCCGAAGGTTACCGTCGCGCGGGCGGGCAGCTCTTGCTTGGCGTGGAATCGCACCTCCACCAGCACCGGCACACCGGTGCCACCGCTCCAGACTTCGGGCGAGCGGCGCACCTTCACCTTTTCCTTGAAGTACTCGGCCGTGCGTTCCAGGACGGTGACCGTGACACCAGCCGGAACGATGACGGTGACCTCAGCACTCTTCACCATGCGTTGGACCTGTTCGGGTGTGCCCATGACCCCTACGACGATGCGCATCTCGGAACCGGCGATCTCCAATATCGGGTCATCAAAGCACCAGGACTCATAGGCTGATGACCCCGTGACGGAGGTGGCAAGCGCGGTGATGGCGGCCAGGGCGATGGCGAGCAGGCGGAGCATGGCAGACCTCGATGGATGCAGTACCGGCGGCAGACCGGCCTACCAGCTACTTCGGTACATAACCAGTCCGCGGGCAGTTAGGGATCTACCGGATTTGACGTACACGACAGGCTGGTGAGTCTGGAGGCCGGTGCCAGACCCTGCCCCGAACGTAAAGGTGAACGAACCGTGGCCGCCTGCTAGACTTTGAGCGGCACGCGGCGTAGCCGTATCCAAGATCGCCCAGTAGGGGAGCGCATGACCGGCACGATCGTTGATATGCACATTCACACCACGAATGGCGCTTCGGATAGCCAGCTACGCCCAGAGGAGATGGCGGAAATTGCCAAGCGCATTGGCCTCACCGGTGTCAATGTCACCGAGCATGACCGGGTGTGGGACCGTTACACGGCCGACGCCTTCCGCCGGGAGAACCCGCACGTGTTTCTGAGCCCCGGCATGGAAGTCTCCACCGATATGGGTCACATCATCGTCGTGGGACTAAAGGAATATGTCGGGGGGATCCGCAAGTGCGCAGAACTGCGCAGAGTGGTGGATTCGGTGGGGGGATTCATGTCGGTCGCCCATCCGTTCCGTCATTTCTTCGATCCAGTGACCTTCACCCGACAGGGTAAACAGCCGCCTGAGATGACGCCGGAAAACCTGGCCAAGATGCCCGTGTTTGAGTATGTCCACGGCATCGAGGTGCTCAACGGCGCCAACACCATGCGCGAGAACTACATGGCGTTGCAGGTGTGCCATATGCTCTCCAAAGTGCCGACCGGTGGCTCGGACGCCCACTCCACCAGCGGGGTCGGCTACTACTGCACGGTGTTTGACCGGCAACTGTCGAGCGTGGAGGAAATGATCCAGGAACTGCATGCTGGTCACGTCCAGCCTGGTCGCGGCCTGCCGGAAGGGAAACTCTCCATCTTTACGCTGGACGACGTGCCGGAAGGCATCAGCCGCTGAGCGCCCGCCCGGTGAGAGTTGCTACAATGTGGTCGATGGCAGGCGCGCGCGGTCGCGGCGGCTGGCAGCCATCTTCAGTCGCTCTCCCTGGCTCTCAGCCCTCATACGACGGACTAGGCGATGTTCACCCCGTGTGTCTCGCTTGACCTTGAGATGACCGGGGTGGATCCCGCCACCGACGCGATCATCGAAATCGGGCTGGTTCGCTTCGATGCCGGTGGCGTCATGGACCGCTTCTCCTCGTTGGTGGCGCCGGAGCGCGCGCTGCCCAAGCGGATCGAATCGCTCACCGGCATCACCGCTACCGCCCTGGCGGACGCTCCGCGCTGGGAGCACATCGCCGAGACGGTGCGACGCTTCCTCGGTACTGCGCCCCTGGTAGGTCAGAATATCGGTGTTGACCTTGCCTTCCTGCGGCGGCGCGGCCTGGAGCCCTCCGGGCCGGTGTTTGACACTGCCGAGATGGGTGAGCTGCTGCTCCCGGGCCGGCCAGACTACAGCTTGCGCAGTCTGACAAGGCTGCTTCAGATCGACTTCCCGGTGCAGCACCGGGCGCTGCCCGACGCCGAGGCGGCGATGAAGGTGTTCCTGGCGTTGCGCGCCCGGCTGACCCGGCTGGACCGCCCGGTGCTGGCCGAGGTCGCACGGCTGACCGCGCCCCACCATTGGCCGCTGGCGCCCTTGTTTGTGGAACTGGCGGGCTCAGCGCCGTCGCCACGGCCGGCCGCGGGCGCCGATCTGGACGGCGTGGCGCTGGACCTAACCGCCCGTGCACCCGAGTTGCCTCCGTCCCTGACCGCCAATCAACAGATCCTGCCGGTCACCGGGGATGAAGCCGCGGCCGTGTTCGCCGCCGCCGCGCAGGATCGCCGGCGCTTCCCCAAGTTCGAGCAGCGGCCGGAGCAGGTCGAGATGGCGGCGGCCGTCGCAGAGACGCTCAGCAGTGAAGGCACGCTGGTGGTGGAAGCCGGAACCGGGACCGGCAAGTCACTGGCATATCTCGTGCCGGCCGCCTGCTACGCTTTGCGCAACAACGCCCGCGTGCTGATCTCCACCAATACGATCAACCTCCAGGAGCAAATCACCGGGAAGGATACGCAGGATCTGTACCGGCTGCTCGAGGCAGGCGCTCCACCGGACCTGCACGGCCGAACGGCCGAACTGCGCGTGACCCAGCTCAAGGGGCGCCGGAACTATGTGTGCCTCCAGCGCTTGCTGGGGATGCGCCGCAGCGGCGCTACCACGGACATCGAGGCGCGCTTCCTGGCCCGCATCCTGGTGTGGCTGCAGCTCACCGAGACGGGCGACCGATCAGAACTCACGCTGCGACAGGACGAGGAGCCACTCTGGGCGCGCATTAGCGCGCAGAACAGCAACTGTTTCAGCGGACCGTCATACTACGTGCGCAACGGCTCATGCCAGTTACTGCGCGCGCGCAAGCGCGCCGAGGGCTCGCACATTGTCATTGCCAATCACGCGCTGCTGCTGTCTGACCTGGCTGCTGGGGGCCGTGCCCTGCCCGCATATGACCGGCTGATTGTCGATGAGGCGCACAACCTCGAAGACGAAGCCACCAGTCAGTTCGGTTTCCAGGCGGGTCAGGGGCACTTCACCGAGTACCTGGATAGCCTGCTGGTGCGCGGTGCGGGCAAGGAGAGCGGTATTGTCGCCGATGTGCATGATGCGCTGCGGTTGGTGCCGAACACTTCACCCGGCTATCGCTTGCACGCTTTGGCTGATAGCGTCGGTCAGGCGGTGGACCGGGCGCGGGCCCGGATTCCTGAGCTGTTCCAGTGTGTGAACGGCTTCATCACCAACCACGGTGACGCCGGCGGCGAGTACGACAACCGGCTGCTCCTAACCTCGGCCAAACGCGCCCAGCCGGAATGGGAGCAGGTGGAACTGGCCTGGGAGGACAACCGGTTGCTGCTGCTTGAGGTCGAGAACCAGCTGGTGAAGCTTTCCACCGGCCTATCCGACGCAAACAGCGAGCAGATTCTCGACTACGACACCTTGCTCGGCAACGTGGTTGCGGCCACACAACGCGGGCAGCAGCTGCGCAAGGGCGTGGACGAGATTGTCGAGCGGCATGACAACGACCGCATCGCCTGGATGACCACTAACCGCGTCACCAGCGCCGTCAGTTTCTCATCTGCCCCGCTGCATGTCGGCGATGTGTTGACCGACTACCTCTTTGGCCGCAAGCAGAGCGTGGTGCTCACCAGCGCTACTCTGTCCACGGGTGGCAATTTCACGTACATCAAAGAACGGCTTGGCGTGCCGAACGCCGACGAGGTCCTGTTAGGATCGCCGTTTGACTACAAGCGGGCGGCGCTGGTGTTGTTGCCGGCCGACATGCCGGAGCCGAGCTATCGCGAGTATCAACCGGCGGTCGAACAGGCAGTGATTGAGCTGTGTACGGCCAGCCGTGGCCGGGCGCTCGTTCTGTTCACGTCGCACAGTGCACTGCGGGTGACGCACGCCGCCGTCCGCCGTCCGCTGGAGAAGGCGGGACTGCGGGTGCTGGGTCAGAACATCGATGGCACAGCCAAGGAACTGGTTGAGCAGCTGCGCGCCAGTCCGAACACGGTCCTGCTCGGTACATCCTCGTTCTGGGAAGGGGTAGATGTCGTCGGGGACGCGCTCTCGCTGTTGATCATCGCCAAGCTGCCGTTCTCCGTCCCGAACGATCCGGTGTTCGCCGCCCGCTCTGCGCAGCTCGATGACCCGTTCATGCAGTTCGCCGTGCCGCAGGCCGGGCTGCGCTTCAAGCAGGGATTCGGCCGCCTCATCCGTCACCGCGATGACCGCGGCGTGATGGTGGTGCTGGACCGGAGGCTGTCCAGCAAGCGGTATGGCCGTGTGTTCCTAGCATCGCTGCCGCCGTGTTCGATCTCACAGGCGCCGCTGGAGCAACTGCCACCGCTGGTTGCCCGCTGGCTGGCAGGCATCGCAGCCAAGCGGACGGCGGCGGATCCGCCGGCGTGATGCCCGCCCGCGTGCGTGTGTACTTGGCCGCGCCAGCGGGGGCGGATCTCGACCGTACGTTGCCATGGCTGCCAGAGGCAGCTGCGGCGGTATGGGGCCGGGGCGTGCCGGATGAACCGGCCGTGTCCGTAGGAGCGCTTCATAGCCGCTGGGACGCCCGATTTCCGCCGGGCATGATACTGCTTGGGTCATTGACGGACGGCCAGGCAATCGCTGTCATACGTCTTCGCGCCATTCCCGGGGAGGTGCTGGTGATCGATGCGCTGGCGGTGCAGCGCGACCAGCGCAATCGGGGCTATGGC